>Ga0209069_10000057_pt1 | contig 37037 bp, 38 predicted proteins | sample Str013_2_FD_187202 | JGI IMG/M metagenome (GOLD analysis project Ga0209069, IMG submission 187202) | Freshwater sediment microbial communities in response to fracking from Pennsylvania, USA - Straight Creek_MetaG_SC_2013 (SPAdes) (version 2) | ecosystem: Environmental > Aquatic > Freshwater >...
ACTGGCCATCCGGAACCTCATGTTTACGTTTGCCGATTTTCTGGGCGTACCGGAAGCCAGCATTCGCGAGTTGATTTCGCAACTGGACAAGAAAATTCTGGCCACATGCTTGAAAGGCGCGTCAGAAGACCTGAAAAGCAACTTCTTCAAATGCATGTCGTCGCGCGCGGCGGACATGCTTAAGGAAGACATGGAAGTGCTGGGCCCCATCCGATCGAGCGACATCACGAAAGCGCAGCAGGAGGCGGTGAGTGTGGCCCGCGGGCTGGAAGCACAAGGCAAGATCATTCTAAAGACGGCAGGAGACGAAGAATTTGTCGTCTAGCCAGGCTCCATATACGCCGCAAGTCCAGGACTTCGTCTACCAGAACATGTTGGCGCCGGAGCCGCCGTCGGACTCGCTTCCGGAACACAGCATCTTTGATGTTGAAGGCGCCGCCACGCACGCTCCGAAAGAGGAGTCCGCGCCGAATGTTTCCGACTTAGAGCTACAGCGGCGTGATCAGGTGGCGTACGAGCGTGGCCTTGCCGCGGGACGTGCAGAAATGCACGGCCAAGTTGACATGGCGCGCGAGCAAGCCCGGCAAGCGATCGCGGAAAACCTGCAAAAGCTAGCCGAAGACCGCCAGCAGTATTACCGCAAAGTGGAAGGCGAAGTAGTGGACCTGGTGTTGGCCATTGCGCGCAAGGTACTTTACCGGGAAGCCCAGGTGGACCGCGTTGTCCTGGCCGGTGTGGTTCGCGTTGCGCTCGAAAAGATTGCCGGGGGCGGGCAGATCTCTTTGCACGTTCATCCCGCGGCAGCGCATGCATGGCGCGAATATGTCGCGGCGCAATCCAACTGGCCCGCGGAATTTGAAATTGTTGCTGATAGCGGACTCTCGTCCGAACAAGTCATATTGAAGACCAGTCACGGAAACACCGAGCTGGGCCTTGACGAACAACTCACCGAAATCGAAAAGGGGTTTGCTGATTTAGTCCGGCAAAAGCAGCGGAGCACCCGCCAATGAACTCGCCCGTACTGAGCAGCTACTTCCAACATCTGCAAGAGTTTTGCACCTGGCGTTGGGAAGGCACCATAAACAAAGTTGTTGGCCAGGTGGTGGAGTCAGAGGGGCCAGTGTGCTCCGTGGGTGAGGCCTGCGAGATCGTGGACCGTGAAGGAAAATCGTTTCCTGGCGAAATCGTCGGGTTTCGCGGACCCACGGTACTGAGCATGCCCATCGACAAGCCGAGTGGCATCCGCTTTGGGGACAAGATATTCACCTGGGGCTCGTCGCCAACCGTAGGCGTGGGAGAAGAGTTGCTAGGTCGCGTGCTGGATGGCAATCTCAAACCGATCGATAACCTCGGTCCTTGCCAGCCCGCCACAACGTGGCATCTCGACAACGCGGCGCCTTCTCCCATGGACCGCGTGGCCATCCGCGAGCCGATTGGTTGTGGCATAAAGGCGATTGATGGATTTGTAACCTGCGGACGCGGCCAGCGCATCGCGATCTTTGGCGGTAGCGGCGTGGGCAAGAGCACTCTTATCGGCATGATGACGCGCGGCACGGCGGCGGACTTGACTGTACTGGCGCTGGTTGGCGAACGTGGCCGCGAAGTGGGCGAGTTCGTGGACATGCTGGGCGTGGAAGGCCGGGCGCGCTCCGTGGTGGTAGCTTCAACGTCAGACCAATCACCATTGTTGCGCATACGCGCGGCAATGGCGGCCACGGCCGTGGCGGAGTATTTTGCTGCAAAAGGCAAGAACGTATTGCTGGTGGTGGATTCGCTCACGCGCTTTGCCATGGCCCAGCGTGAAATTGGATTGGCAACTGGCGAGCCTCCAACGGCCAAAGGCTATACGCCCTCTTGCTGGAACATGCTGGCGCGGTTGGTGGAACGCGCAGGCCAGTTCAATGAAGGCAGCATCACGGCCTTCTACAGCATATTGATGGAAGGCGACGACCAACAAGACCCTTTGATTGATGCCGTGCGGTCGCTGGTGGACGGACACATTGTTCTGGACCGCAAGCTGGCGGCTCAAGGTCACTATCCGCCGATCCATATTCTGGATAGCCTGAGCCGATTGATGTCCAAAGTGGCGTCCCCTGAACATAACAAGAAGGCGCAGGACATTCGCAAACTTCTGGCGGCTTATGCGCGATCAGAGGATTTGATCCGCGTGGGCGCATACCAGAAGGGCGCCGATCCAGTACTCGATAAAGCGCTCGAGGTTCTGCCGGCGATCAACGGCGTCCTGCAACAGAAACAACAAGACCGCGCGACATTCGATCAAACCATCGCGTTGCTGAAGAGCGTACAAACGTAATGGCTTTTCGCTTTGCGCTCGAATCGATTCTCAGGCTGCGGGCCAGCCTGGAACGGCAGGAACAGACGCGCCTGGAGATGGCCGCGCGGCAAGTCTACTCCGCTCGCGAACGCTGCGAGTCTCTTGAAAAAGAACGAATCGACCTGGAAGAAAAGTTTCTAATATCCATGAAGGCGGGAATCGAGAGTTCTGACCTGCATTTCCATCTATCCGCCCGCTCCGGGCTGGAATTTGCTCAACTTGAAGCCGAACGTGCCCTGGTGGAAGCGCAAAAGCGCTGGAACGAGCAGCGGACCAAGTTCTTGCAGGCTCGGCGTGATCGGGAAGTGATGGCCAGCATCCGTGAACGCCAGCACGCCGAATATGTGACGGAGCAGGCACGCCGCGAGCAACAACAGATTGACGACCTGTTTGCCATGCGGCGCATACGGCCAAACGGCTAGGCTTGCCGCTTGCCGCCCGGCAAAGCTTGCCGGGAGTCGTTCAAGACCTATCGGCGGAGAAAGCCAAATCCTTTAATTTCAACAACAAAATGTTAACCCGAGTTTGGCGCGCCAACTGCATATATAGAAGCCGAACGTGAACAACTCAGTCAATCTCGGATTCCTCTTGCAAGCGCCGGCAGTGCTGGACCAGAACACACCGGCTTCGCCGAATTCAGCGAGCGGCACCACTCTATTCGCAAATCTGTTGATGCAGCAGATGAACGGAGCTTCGGCCGGAAGCGGCGCAGACCTCAACGGTTTCGATGGCAACGGCCCAGGCGGCATGTTTGGACCGGACAATTCCAATTTGGCGGGCCTGGGCTTACCTGGCTTTGACCTGGCCGGACTCAACCTTCAGGGAATCGGCGGAAATCAAGGAAGCCTTGCGAGTCTGCTCCCTTTGCTGAAAGCGTTGCAGTCGCAACTGAGCGCCAAGGCATCATTGCCCGGAAATCCGTTACAGATTAATCAGGACGGCGATCAAAATTCTTCGCCCACTAACGCGCTAGCCGTATGGCTGGCGGCGTTGGCAGCACAACAAAATCAGCCCAACATGCAGAACCTGGCGGTTGGGCAGAGCGATTTGCGCGGATTGCCAGGAACCGGAGCCGGGATTGGCGATCCGCGTGTATTGCGCGCCATTGAAAAATTCATATCGCAGATCGAACAGTCGGAAGCCGGCAAGGGAAGCGGTAAGGGAATCACGACTGGTCCTGCTGAAAAGATTCCAGCGACCGCAGCGCCAGAGACCGGCGATCCGGAAAAAGCTGTGCCAGTCACAAATGCACCCAACACGATTGCTCCTGAAAAGATCATTCCGGCCACACTCGAGGGCAAGACTGGTGAAGCGGAGAAGGTTACCGGCGACGCAAAGAACGAACAGAAGATCTTCGCCGCGATAGAGCAGAGCGTATCCGCGGCAGCGCACGCAACAAAGCCTGCGGGAACTGACGCCAAGGCGCAAAGCGATCTGAGCGGCAAGCCGACAACAAACAATCCTGCGCAAGATACTTTGCCGGTAGCGCCGCAGAACCAGACACCCAATTCAAATACCCAGGGCCAAAGTTCATCGCAATCTGAAGGCAGCCGCTCGGGCAATGGAGACAGCCACAAAGGCAACTCGTCGGCAGAACAGTTTGCAGCGTTGCTATCCGGGCAGTCCGCGACCGTAAATGCGACCAGCCACGGTGACCAGAACAATCTGGCGGCGGTTATCTCACCCGTTGCGCATAGCGCGTCTGGAAATGCGAATTCGCCAGCGGGCAGTGGCGCGGACACTTCCAGTACTCCTAACGTCCGCGACATTGCTGCCGCGGGCCCAGTTGAACACGCCGCGCCTCGTGTGGTGAACGAATCTCAGATGATGCAAGCCGCCGGACAGGCAGAGATGCATGTCACGGTCAAGACCGAGTCAGCGGGAACGGTGGATATCCGAGCGATGCTGGAAGGCAATCACATCAGCGCCACGGTGGCGTCGCAACATTCGGCGACGCGCGATTGGCTGGTTTCAAATCTCAGCGATCTGCACACTTCGCTCAATCGTGACAATTTACAGTTACGGACTTTCGAAGTAACCGATTCAGCATTGCAGAGTGATCCGCGCAACAGCGGTTCCGGTCAGCAGGACCAACAACAGCAGCAACAGCCGATGCGTTCGCAATACCGCCAGGAGTTTCAGCAAGCGGCCGGACTCACGGAAGACATTGATTTGAACCAGACAGAATCAGCATCGCGGGCACTGAGCCTGCTTGCATAAAGGAAACACTATGAATGTACAAGCAACAGCTACGACCACGCCAGCAACAGATCCGTCACAGCAATCGCTGAGCGGACTGACGGGTGATTCGTTTCTTACGCTGCTGACGGCGCAGTTGAAATCCCAGGATCCCACGCAGCCGCAAGACCCCACGGCCTTTGTGGCGCAGCTGGTTCAGTTCAATACTTTGCAACAGATCATTGAGATGCGGCAGCTGTTGCAGCAGCTCACCAGTCAAACAGGGACCCCGGCAGCGAAGCAAGATGCTACGGTTCCTGCACAAACACAACAGACCAACGTGATTGGTTAGACGACAAGTTTCAAGAGACGCGAGTTTCGAAAAGACGCGAGTTTCTAGAGATCCATTTTTCTAAGAGACCCAGGAGAAGATAGCAATGCCCTCATTTTCAATTCCATTGTCCGGACTAAACGCCAACTCCCAGGCGTTGAGTGCAATTTCCAACAACCTGGCCAACCTGAACACGGTAGGCTACAAAGACACACGCATGGAATTTCGTGATCTGTTTTATCAGCAGATTGGTTCCACGGGCGCCGGCGAGCCGATCGAAATCGGCGCAGGCACGTCCGTGGGATCGAACGCAGGTATCTTTACTCAAGGCAGCATTGAGAATTCCGGCGTGAGCACGGACATTGCGATCCAAGGCGACGGTTTCTTTGTGACCAGTAAGAACGGTTTGCAGGAATTCACGCGCGCCGGCAATTTCTCTCGCGACCAGAACGGCAACCTGGTAACCACCGATGGAGCCAACGTATTGGGCTATCCGGCGGTGAACGGCGTGGTAAATACGCAAGCCGCGGTTGCGGGGCTTAACATCCCCCTGGGCCAGGTGACGCCGGCAGCGGCCACGGCCAATATTCAGTTTGGATTGAACCTTGACGCTGGCGCCGCGGTTGGCGCCACCACTAGCGCGCAGACGCCCGTTTACGATTCGCTGGGCGCAGCGCACGTGATTACCATCACCTTTACCAAAACGGCCGCGAACACCTGGGGATATAACGTGACGATCCCCGGCGCGGACGTAGGTGCGGCGGCTCCGGTTAGTCTGAAAGCCGGATCGTTGACCTTTAACGGTAACGGCCAGTTGACGGCTCCGGCGGCGAATATTGCCGGCATCGCCGTGGCTGGATTTGTGAATGGCGCTTCCAACCTCACGTTCAACTGGAACGGCTTCGCTCCGCCACAGCCGACGCTGACGCAGTTCGCTGCCCCATCGGCGGTTGCCAACTCCACGCAAGATGGTTTCCCCAGCGGTTCGCTGGTCAGCTTTACGGTGGACCAGAGCGGTGTAGTCCAGGGTTCGTACAGCAATGGACAATCCCGCGCCATCGGGCAGATCGCTCTCGCTTCTTTTGCCAATGAAGAAGGCCTGCAGCGCCAGGGTGCAAACTCTTATACCGCGACAATCGGATCAGGCGCAGCCAACATCGGCACGCCGAGCGCCGGCGGGCGCGGATCAATCATCGGCGGATCGCTCGAACTTTCCAATGTGGATATTGCCACCGAATTCGCGCGGCTGATCGTGGCCCAGCGCGGTTATCAAGCGAATGCTAAGACTGTGACGACCTTTGACCAAGTCACGCAAGACACCATTAACCTGAAACAGTAATTCCTTAAGCCCCGCGTCGATCATCCCCGGCGCGGGGCATTTTTAAAGTCGTTTCATAAGAACGTTCTTAGGTCAGCGGAGATGCTCCTGAGTACATTCGTACTGCCGCAAAGCAAAATCGAAACTCTCTTCGTAAACAACCAGATTCAAAAGCTTTAAATCACGCCAGATTTTTACCTTCCACGGCAAAGTTTGCCTACCATTAGGCCCGCAGATTGCATTCCTGAATGCTGCTATGTCTGCGCAACCAACTCAAGCTCCTCAAAACACAAAATCCAGCAAGGGATGGGTCATTGTCCTCGTTGTGCTGCTTCTGGCAGGCGCCGGGGGATTCTGGATGTACACACAGCGGACTGCGAACGCCGCATCACTCGGACAAGGCCAGCTTTCAGTGCTTCATCTGGAAGTCTTTGTGGTGAACCTTGCGGACGTTGACGGCAAGGGCTACCTGCGCGTGGGTATTGATCTGGGAATGGAAAAGCACGAGCAGGCCAAGAGAGCAGGCGAATTCCAACCAGACCAGACGCCGGCCATGCGCGACGCCATCATCAGCGTGCTCAGTACGCGACAGGCTGCCGAGTTATTGACAACGGCGGGTAAGAAAAAACTCAAAGAAGATCTCTTGCAGGCCCTGAACTTCCGGTTGCCCACACAGAACGTTAAAGAAATCTATTTCAACGAATTTTTGGTGCAGCGCTAATGTCAACCGCCCTGGTAACACAACAACCGCGGGTTGAAGAACCCATCAACACATGGAAAGAAGCGCAATACCTCACGTGCGGGCTGTCCGTGCAGGTAATGGTGGCACACTTCACCGTGCGGGACCTTCTCCATCTCTCGCGCGGCACCGTGGTGGACACGCGCTGCAAGCAGGCCAGCAACCTGCCGCTGGACGTAAACGGCCAGATGCTGGCGTGGGTGGAGTTTGAACTGCTGGGCGATCGCTTGGCCGTCCGCATGATGGAGTTGGTATGAGCCAGCGTAAGGGACGCGGTAAAGCCGGCAAGGCTTCGGCGTCCAAGGCCGGACCGCAATCCGCGCTGCTGAGGATCGCGCGCGACTTCTTCCAGCGCGCGGTTGCACTGCTGCGCTCCGCCAGAATCCAACGGCGTGAAAAGCACATGCAGTTGATTGAACGGATCGCCGTCGGCAACAAGCAGTCCGTGGTGCTGCTGCGAGTGGATGGCCAGGAAATCATCGTCGGATGCAGCGGAGAAAGCATGGTCATGCTGGGGGTGAACGAACCCAAAAAGTTCACCGTGGATGTGCCCCAGGAATTGATCGCAGCGAAAACCAACTCCCAGGCGAGTGTGAACGAGAAACCAAGCGGACAGAATGCAGAAACCGCTCGGCCGGTTATCACTCTGAAGACGCCTAACCTGGTGAAAGCTGTTGTCCGCAAGCCGCGGACGCGCAAATCAAAATCATTGCCGTCTTCGGCCCCGTGGCTCAACGGATTTTCCGGCAGAGTATGGATCAGCGGAACTGACGGGAGGACGCAGTGAGATTGCGCCTCCTCTTTAGCGTGCTGGCGTTGATGCTGCTGGCGATGGCTGGCAACGCCGCGGCTCAGGCGCGTCGCGGCACTGGTACGCGGCCCGCTACCGCGAACCCTAGTCCAACGCCGACGCCGGCGCGAACCCTGGCCAACGGACAACCATTACCGTATGAGCCTCCGCCGCAGCCGGTGGCCATTGATATCGGCAAGACTGTATCCACCACGCCGTGGAGCATTGTTGCTCTGTTGACGGTGCTGACGTTGTTGCCGGCCATCATGCTGGCCATGACACCATTCGTACGGTTGCTGGTGATCTTTCACTTTCTGCGGCAGGCACTGGGCACGCAGACTATTCCTACAAACCAGACGCTGATCGGACTTTCCATCTTCCTGACTTACTTCGTGATGCAGCCTGTAGGCATGACGGTTTATCAGAAAGCGGTTGTTCCACTGGAAAAAGGGAAGATCCAGGTGGTGACGGCGCTCGATCGCGGAACCGAGCCGGTGAAGGAATTCATGCTGCGTTACACGCGTGAAAAAGACCTGGCGTTGTTCGTGGAGTTGTCCAAAGAGCCGCGGCCGCAGAAACCCATGGACCTTTCCATGCGTGTGGTGGTTCCGGCTTACATCATTTCGGAATTGAAAGTGGGATTTCAGATTGGCGCGGTGCTCTTCCTGCCCTTTCTGGTGATTGATATGGCGGTAGCTTCGATTACCACGTCGATGGGCATGATGCAGTTGCCGCCCGTGGTTATCTCCACGCCACTCAAGATCATGGTGTTTGTAATGGCCGACGGATGGAACCTGCTGGTTGGGTCCATCTTAAGAAGTTTTTACTGAGAATTCTTATGAACATGGAAACCATCGTTATGTTGTCGCGGCGAACACTGGAAGAAACGCTGATCATTGCGGCTCCAGTGCTGATTGTGGGCATTGCCGTGAGTTTAATTGTGAGCGTGCTGCAGGTGATGACGTCAATTCAGGAAGTCACCATCAGCACGGTTCCTCGCCTGGGCGCGGCCGCAGTAGCCATGTTTGTGGCGCTGCCGTGGATGCTCCGGCACATGGTCGGCTTCACCGTCCAGTTGTTTGGAGACTTCCACAAGTACATCAAGTAATGACTGAGAATGCCACAAATCGACTTCAATTCGATGGCTCCAACCTTCCTGCTGGGCGTACGCCTGAGCGGATTGATGACGTTCGCGCCTTTTCTGGGTGGCGTGAGTATTCCCTGGAAGGTCAAGTCTGGTTTAGCGGCGGTGCTGACTGCGTTGCTGGCGCCGACCTACACCGCTCGGTTGCCGCACACGGCTCCGGAAAACTTGATTGGAGCAGTGATGGGCGAGCTGATGGTGGGAATGGGGTTGGGACTCACGCTGGAACTGGTGTTCGAAGCCGCGCGCTTCGCTGGACAGTTCCTGGGTTTCCAGTTCGGCTATTCGCTGGTGAACGTGATCGATCCGCAGTCGCAAGTGGAAATCTCAGTACTCAACTTTTTTCATTACACAGTCCTGATGCTGATCTTTCTCCAAGGCAATGTGCATCATTGGCTCTTTCGGTTGCTGGTCCGCAGCTTCGACGTGGCGCCACCGGGAGCGGTGGTGATGACCGGGCAGACGGTGGCCGGACTTCTGCACGCGACCAGTGGAGTCTTCTTGCTGGGCTTGCAGTTAGCGTCACCGGCGCTGGTGGTCACGGTGATGACGGACATTGCGTTGAGTTTTATGTCCAAGGCGTCACCGCAATTGCCCGTGATGGCTGTGGGACTTCCGGCAAAGATGTTGGTGGGTTATGCGGCGATCTGGTCGTCAGTGGTTTTCTGGCCGGCGCTGGCCAACAAATGGTTTTACAACTCCATTCAGGCGGCTGATCACCTGTTGCGGAGCATGCACTAAGCCGCGAAAAAGCATGATTAAAGCGGCGCAATTGAAGAAACATGGCAGATAACAAGACAGAGAAAGCAACACCGAGAAGACGGGAGAAAACCCGCAAGGAAGGCAAGATTCCTCGCAGCCGCGAGGTGTCTTCAGCCTTCGCGCTGCTCGCCGTTCTCTGTCTGCTGTACTGGAGCAAACCGGGATGGGTAGGGGAGTTCCGGCAGCTCATGGACCGCTTGCTGCACGTGGCCATGAGCGGCGACATCGACATGAGCAGCCAGGTGCTGACGTGGACGGGAATCACGATGTTCAAGTGGGCGGCGCCGGCATGCACGTTAGGCCTGGGAATGGCTGTAACGCTGCAACTTGCGCAAGGCGGCTTTGTATTCGCTCCGGCTGCTCTCCAGCCTAAGTTTGGCAAGCTCAATCCGGTCAACAACGTAAAACAACTCTTTACCCTCACTGGGTTCACCCGTCTCGCGAAAACACTGGGCCCTTTGGCCGTAATCATCTGGCTGACCATCGCGATCATGACTGGCGCGTGGCCTTCGATCGTGCACGCATCGGTAGCGGGTTTGTCGTCACTCCCGAATTTGTTGATCACCCGGGTATGGGAAATTTCATGGAAAAGCGCTTTTGTGTTTGCCATGTGGTCCGCCGTGGACTACGCGCTAACGCGCCGCAAGTTTGAAAACGACTTGAAGATGAGCAAGCAGGATATCCGCGAAGAAAGCAAAGAAACAGAAGGCAATCCGCAGGCCAAAGGACGGCAACGCCGGTTGCAACGCCAGATGCGCAAGAAACGCATGCTCAAGGACGTGGAAAAAGCCACAGTCATCATCACCAACCCGACACACTTTGCGGTGGCCCTGCGCTACGACCTGGAAACCATGGGCGCTCCCCTGGTGGTAGCCAAAGGGCGTGATCTAGTGGCGCAGCAGATCAGACAGATCGCTCTTTGGCATGAAGTTCCATTAGTGGAGAACCCGCCTCTGGCGCGCGCGCTCTATCGCTCGGTGGATGTGGGCAGCGTGATTCCCGCCAAGTTGTACACGGCCGTGGCGGAAATTTTGGCATTCGTATATCGCGCGCAAGCACAGACCGCGCAACGTAATGGAGGAAGAACATAGTGGGCGGAGGCATGAACCAGCTTAAGAAGATCCTGAACAGCAGTGGGGATTGGGCCGTCCCGGCCGCCGCGGTGGCCATGGTGTTCGTGATGCTCATCCCTGTACCGGCGATTCTGCTGGACATGATGCTGGCGGTGAGCATTACGTGTTCGGTGCTGGTGTTGCTCTCGGCGATCTACATTCTTCGCCCGGTACAGTTCTCCGTTTTCCCCAGCATGTTGTTGTTGCTGACTTTGTTTCGTTTGTCATTGAATCTGGCCAGCAGCCGCCGCATCCTACTGCACGGCAATGAAGGCGCGGCCGCCGCGGGAAGTGTGATTGAAGCCTTCGGCCAGTTCGTTGTTGGCGGCAATTACGTTGTCGGCTTCGTGATCTTTTTGGCGTTGATCGCCATTCAGTATTTGGTCGTCAGTCACGGTTCGGTAAGAACGGCTGAAGTATCCGCCCGTTTTACGTTGGACGCTTTGCCGGGCAAGCAAATGGCCATTGACGCCGACTTAAACGCCGGCTTGATTGACGAGCATCAGGCGCGTGAACGCAGAGAAAAGATTGCGCAGGAAGCAGAATTCTACGGCGCAATGGACGGCGCGGCGCGCTTCAGCCAGCGCGACTCCATGGCCACGATTCTGATCACGGCCATCAACATTATTGCCGGATTCCTGATCGGCGTCTTTCAGTTGGGCATCCCGCTGACCGAAGCGCTCAAGACGTACACAGTGCTTACGGTCGGTGACGGACTGGTCACGCTGATTCCTTCGCTGCTGGTTTCAGTGGCCGGCGGCATGGTGGTAACGCGTACCGCCTCGGACCAAAGCCTGGGCAATCAGTTGACCCAGCAGTTGTTCTTTAAGTCCAGACCGCTCTGGATCGCCAGCGCCGTGATGTTGTTCCTGGGCCTGGTACCTGGCCTGCCAAAGATTCCTTTCTTCGCGATCGCGATTGGCGTTGGCGCGCTGGCTCGTTATCGCTCCAAGAACGAAGTGAAAGCGGCGCTGCAAAAGGCAGCTCCAGCGGAAGAGCCGAAAAAAGCTGCCGCGGATTCCGTGGAACAGTTGCTCAAGCTTGACGAGCTTGGGTTGGAAGTGGGCTACGGCTTGGTCGCACTGGTGGACGAAAAGCAGGGTGGACAGCTGTTGCAGCGCGTTCGCGCGTTACGGCGTCATCTGGCAACGCAACTGGGATTCATGGTGCCCGCTGTCCACATCACGGACAACATGAAGCTGCGTGCGCGTGAGTATGTGATCTCGCTGCGCGGAGTGGAAGTGGCGCGCTGGGAGATGGCCGCGGATTGCGTGCTGGCCATCAGCTCGGAGAGCGATCCGCCGCCGTTGCAGGGAGTTGAGACCAAAGAGCCGGCGTTTGGCGTTATCGCCAAATGGATTTCTCCGGCGCAACAGGAACAGGCTCTGGCGCTTGGCTACGTTGTGGTTGATCAGACCTCCGCCATGGCCACGCACCTTTCAGAAGTCATTAAGCAATACGCGCAGGAACTGCTCACTCGCCAGGAAACCAAGCGCTTGCTGGATTCACTCGCAGACGCTCAGCCTAAGCTGATCGAAGAGCTGGTTCCCAAACTGCTGAGCCTCGGCGAAGTACAGAAGGTCCTGCAACAGCTGCTGCGCGAGCAAGTTTCCATTCGCGACCTGACGCTGATTCTGGAAACCCTGGTGGATACGGCTCCGCTTACCAAAAACCCGGTATTCCTGATCGAAGCCGTTCGCCAGGCTATGGGACGGAGCCTGGTGCGTCCGTTCCTGAGCGACGACGGTAAGCTGCGAGTGGTAGCACTGGAAACAGGGATGGAAGAGGAAGTAATCCGCACTTTTGGGGCGCAGGCCCCGGCCCACCAGATCCCAGGACTTCAGCCGTCCTTATTAAAGAGGTTGGTGGACGGGCTGCGGGGACTACTGGGCGAAGAATATGCAGCCGCAACACCAGTACTTTTATGCAGCAGCCCGGCCAGATTCCACTTACGCCGTCTTTTAGAGCCAATTTTGCCCAAAGTGGTCGTACTTTCGCCCGGAGAAGTGCCCTCCAGGGTGGCAATCCAGGCAATTGGGACCGTGCGGTAAATCCTAGAGTACAAATGCCGATTATCCAACTTAAGAGGTAAGACCTGATGAGCGCAGCAAAACAATACGAGTCAGCCATGCAGGTGGAAGCCGTGGATCGCGACCAACTGATCCAGGAAATGCTAGTCCAGGTAAAGTACATTGCGCGGCGCATTCACGAGCGGTTGCCGCAACACGTCCCCTTTGACGACCTGGTGCAAGCCGGCGTGGTCGGATTGCTGGATGCGGTCAATAAATTTGATCCCAGCAAGAACACGCAGCTTAAGACCTATGCCAAGTTCCGCATCCGCGGCGCCATTTTAGATAGCTTGCGCGAATGCGATTGGGGACCGCGCGATCTTCGCCGGCAAGCCCGCCAAGTGGAAGACACACAAAGCCGCCTGCGCAACACGCTGGGCCGCGCTGCCACGGAAGAAGAAATTTCCGCCGAGCTGGGATTGGGCCTCACCGAATATCACGAATTGCTGGGGACGCTCCACGGATTGACCCTGGGGTCGCTGGAAGACAGCACCGAGCATGAGGGCGCCCATGATGAATTGGCGACCTACGTTCCATACGCTCCTGAACAAGACCCGTTCTTTCTTTGCGCCAAAGGCGAGATGAAAGAAATCCTGATGAAGGCGCTGGAGGACCTGCCCAAGAAAGAAAGGGAAGTCCTGGTGCTCTATTACTACGAAGAGCTCACGCTGCGTGAAGTAGGTGAAGTCCTGGGTGTGGTGGAATCGCGCGTGAGCCAATTGCGGTCCGCCGCGTTGACGCGTCTGCGTGCGCGCATGCAAGACCTGCTCTCTGCGCGTCCCACGCCGGCTTCTGCGCGCAACCTGACTAAGGAGCAGCCATGCAAAAGGTCCTAAACCAGGAAGAAATTGATGCGTTATTTAAGCGGGTGCGCGGCGGCAAAGCCACAAGTACCGCCAAGGCCAAGCAACTCGTCATTCCTTGCGACTACCGGTCTGCCGGTCAGATCACCAAAGACCAACTTCGCCTTTTGACTGGCCTGCATGAAACCTTTGCCCGTAACCTGATGCACACCATTGGGGCCTATCTCCGCGTCAATCTGGAAATCGCCGTGGTATCAGTGGAACAGCTCACATATTCAGAACTGCTTTCGCGCGTGCCAGACATGATTTATTTTGGTACGCTTCGCGTGAACGAACTGAACTCCATCGCAGGCATCACGCTGGAACTGCCGATCGCGTATCCCATCCTGGACCTTCTGTTAGGTGGAAAGGGAAGAGCGCAGCAGGAAATCCGCGAGCTTACGGAAATTGAACAAGAAATTCTGGCCAGCGTGATGACCACCATCGTAGGTGAACTCAGCTCCTGCTGGAAAGCCCTGGGTCTGAGTTTTACCTTTGAAGGCCGCATCAACCAGGACGACGCGCAAGAAATCATCTCTCCCACGGAACGTGTACTAGCACTGAGCTTTGAATTGCGCATGCCGGAAGTTCAGGCCATGTTGAACATCGTTTTTCCGTCCGTGGTTGCCAGCATGATGCAACGCAGCCTGCAAAAAGGCGGACGCCGCCATTCCAACGTAGCTGCCACTCAGCACATTCGCAAGAGACTTATGGAAAGCCAATTCTCGCTGGAACTGACCTTGCCCGCGGTACCGGTACCGGCCAGGGACCTGCTGGACATGGATACTGGCGGCGTTCTCATGCTGCCGCACAAAGTGCAAGAACCAGTTGCTTTGACGGTGGCAGGCTCGCGGATGTTTACCGCGTTCCCGGTCGCCCGCAACGAGAAGCGAGCTGGTTACATCCAAAAAATAAATTCGTTGCACGAGGAAGAGGAAAGAGCAGCCGATGGCTTCTAACGAAAACATTTTTGGCGCCGGCAACTATTACCGGCTGTGGTCAGAGACCATGGCAAATATCATGGGCCAATTCACGGGCCAGGGCATCGGCGTGGAGATGGGCTCGGCCGCGGAAGACGATGCGGCCGAACGTCTTTGGGTCACATTTACCATTGGCGAAGCGCTGATAGGCGAACACGCATTTGCCGTTTCCAAGGCAGATGCTTTGGTACTCGGCCAGTTGTTCATGGCGGAGAATCTTGATCCGGCTGCGGAACTGACACCGGACCATGCCGATGCGCTGGCGGAGCTGTTCCGCCAATTTTCCGGAACCGTGGCGCTGGAACTGAAAGGCGCGCTCGGCGTCGAGATCAACATCCGTTTCAAGGATACACTGCAGCCCAAGTGGAATAGCGCGGACAGCGTGACCGTGGTGCTACAAACAACGCCGCCAGTAACGATCCATTCGTTTGTGGATACGGGGTTGTTGAATTCGCTCAACACCGCACCCGTGGCCCAGGAAGAGCCGCCGCCTGAAGTTGTGGAAGAAGTGGCGGAAGTGGAAGAAGCTCCGCAGGCTGAAGTTGCGGATGAGCCGGAACCAGAACCTGCCGCGCCAGAAGTTGCCGCCGATGACGACGGCCCACGCACCAAGATCAATGATAAGAACCTGGACTTGCTGCTGGACCTGGAACTGGAAGTCTCCGTGCGCTTTGGCGGACGCCAAATGTTGTTGAAAGAAATACTGGAGCTGAGTTCCGGCGCCATGGTGGAACTGGACCGTCGGGTTAAAGACCCGATCGAATTGATTCTTGGCGGGCAAGTGATTGCCCGCGGCGAAGCGGTAATCGTGGACGGTAACTACGGCATCAGGATTACTGAAGTCATTTCCCGTCGGCAACGGTTGGCACAGATTGCATAAAACCATGCTAAAGAGAGCAATTTCCTGGCTGAACCCGTGCGCGAACCCGGAGTGTAAGGCTCCGCGGTTGCGGGCCCGCGTGCAATATAGTGGCGCCCACCTGGGACGCGACCGGTTCTGTTCACCCGAGTGCCTGAATTGGGGACTGGCGAAGCAGTTGGGCGAAATCCTGCACAAGCCGAAGAAATCTCTGATCAGAAGGCGTCACCGCATCCCTCTGGGCCTGGAACTCATTTCACGCGGCGAAATCGATACTGAAATTCTTAGGAAAGCTTTACAGACGCAAAAACTGAATCCGCAACAAAGGCTGGGGCAAATCCTGATTAGCATGAGCGCGGTGTCTGAAGAGCAGGTCACCAGCGCGGTAGCGGCACAGTGGGCGGTGCCGGTGTTTCGTCTATCGCCGGACCGGTTGCCTCCAGCAGCGAACCTGGTGCCGTATTTCCTGATGCAGCAATACAAAATGCTGCCAGTACATTTTGCCGAGACACAGAACAAGCTGCACGTGGCCTTTGCTGAAACTGTTGACCATTCGATTCTTTATTCCATTGAGCAAATGCTGGGCGTAAGCACCACGCCGTGCATTGCGGACGAATCGATCCTGATGCGACTGGTGACCATGGCGGGTGAACAGGGCCGCACATCTGAGTACTTCCTGAAAAGTTCTTCTGAAGCCGAACTGGTGAGCATGGTGGCGGGTTATTCCATGCGGCTACAAGCAGAACAGATCTCCGCGGCCAGTTGCCACGAATGTATCTGGGTGCGAGCCAGTTCCCGCGACAAGACTTCCACACATTTTTTGTTTCCTCTTGATCCCCTGCGTGACGCCCTTACCAACGAAACCGGGTACTAGCCCTTTCGTTAAAGGTTTCCGGACCCAAGGCCGATGGGTGGTCTGGAGCCGATATGATTCCCTTCGCTGAAGGCAACCTAACTAAAGCAGACCGAACGCCAGACAACGGCTATATGAAGACCCAGCTATTGACGGAATTGCTGGTGGATCATCTGCCCCGGCTGCCTTGGTTCCTGCGGGACGTGCAGTCGGCGCTTGAGGACGGAAGTACTGATCTTTATTCCGTATGCGGGGCGCTGAAGGCGCATCCGGCGATCCTTGAAAATTTTGTCCGCATCGGGGCCATTGCTGAGCCTGCGCAACCGATCCGGATGCCCCTGGACCACTTAGTCGTTTTGCTGGGCAAGCAAAGAACATGGAGCGTGGCTCTTGCCGCCTACGTACTAGCGGAGACGACCAGCGCATGGGCCACGGCGGCCAGGCAGGAAGCAGGCAGCATTGGGTTGGCGCTGGCCAACAATGCTCTGGCCAGGGCGCGCATGGTTGACGCTGAAGCGCCCGAACAGGCGTTCGCGGCCGGCGTGCTTTCCGTGGTTGGATTTCTGCCGCTGCTTGAAGCCAGCGGCGAAGCAAATTGCCTGCCGGAGTGGCTCGATTCGAGCAAAGAAGCCATTCACTTGCAGCGCGAGATTTTTGGCACCGATTTCCTGGAGTTGAACTGCTGGATCCGTTTGCTGTGGAGGCTTCCATTGCTGGCCCCGGAGCAAACCGTGGCCGTGGAGCCTGTGCGTTCCGAAACGGAGCCGGTGGCCGAGGATGAAGCGCTGCTGCCAGTTCTTCCGTTTGTGGCGAATGACGCGGCGGCGCGTAACTTAGTTTTAGTTTCAAGAGGAGTGGTATGACCCCTATTTGTGCCTTGATCGTTGATGACTCGTCGGTGATGAGAAAGATCGTAGAGCGGTCGCTCCGCCAAGCCGGCCTGGACATTGGCGAAGTAATGGAAGCAGGCAACGGGATGGAAGCCCTGGCCGCCTTGCAAAAAAAGAAACCTGACTTGATCCTGAGCGACATCAATATGCCGTCCATGAACGGTCTGGAGTTCGTAAAACAACTTCAGAATGTGGCCGGTATGAAAGACGTCCCGGTGGTGATGATTACCACGGAAGCCAGCGAATCCCATGTGGTGGAAGCGCTTTCCTATGGCGCCAAGGGCTACATCCGCAAGCCGTTCACTCCGGAGCAGGTCAAAGAACACGTTTTTCCATTGGTGACAAAAAAATGAGCGCCCAGACAAGCACTATTCCGGTCCAGCCCAACGCCGGCTGGGTAGATATTGTTCACGAATCGCTGCATGAAGTCTGCGACATGATGCTTGGCATGAAAGTGACCAGGAGCGAGAACCAGACGGTAAAGGCTGACGTTACGGCCATCGTGGGCCTGGCAGGCTCGCTGTGTGGACTATTCAGCATCCGCTGCAGCCGGGCCACAGCCGCCAAACTTGCCGGGAAAATGCTGGGCATGGAAGTTGGCGAAAACGACGCTGACGTCCTGGACGCCCTGGGCGAAGTCTGCAACATGGTGGCCGGCAGTTTCAAATCGAAGGTCCCGGGAGCGGCGGAGCTGTGCATGCTGTCCGTGCCCACGACCATTGATGGCGCCGATTACCGCATCCATCCGCTGCGCGGCGGAACCTGCTTTGAGCTGTTCTCGAAGTGCGACGAGGCTCCGGTGCAAATTCTGTTACACGTCCACCAATAAACAAGTTTTCTTTGGGGTCAAACTGGCTATTCTTCTTACAGGCGGCATGGGCTGCCTGTTTTTTTTTGCTCAAAAGAAGCTCGTTGACTGGGCAAAGCTTGCCGCGTGTTCAAACCTTCCGGAAAAATAAGGTGCTTCACATCGATTAACGCGTTGAAGAAATTCCGCTCTTCCGCCGATATGTCTGATTCCGCAACCCTTACCATCCAAGCAGTACATTTGTTTTTCGTTTTGTCTTTGGCCTGCCGTTTGCATACATAACTAACGGACGAGGACCCAAAGGACATATGGAAAGCGGATACTACGCAGCTTGCGCCGGACTGATCGCTCGAACAGAGGCGCTGGAAGTTTCAGCCAACAATCTGGCGAACATCAACAGCACCGGTTTCAAAGCGCAGCGTGAATACTTCAAATCACTGGTGCAGGATGCAGGCGCCAACGGCAATCCCCTGAATAAAGCCGTTAACGACTTTGGCGTGCTCGGTGGAGCGCGCGTTGATCTGGCTCCGGGCAACATGGAGCGCACCGCCGGCGAACTGGACCTGGCAATCGAGGGTCCGGGATTCTTCCAGATCAAAACAGCCAACGGCATTCGCCTCACGCGTGACGGCAACTTCCGCGTGTCCGCCGACCGCCAAATGCAAACGCAGGATGGCGTTCCGGTGCTCAGCAGTGACAACCAGCCAATCCAGCTGCCCAACGGACAGGTGGCCATCAGCGCCGACGGAACAATTTCCGTGGACAGCAACGTGATCAGCAAAGTAGGCGTGGTGGAAACGCAGGGTGGCTCGCTGGTGCCGGAAGGCGCCGCGAATTTCAACTTGCAAGGCGGAACGGTAAAGCCGGCCGTGAATTCTTCACTGCGCCAGGGGATGCTGGAAAGTTCAAACCTGAGCGCCGTTGCAGCTTCCGTGGGATTGATCAGCATGCAGCGTCATGCGGACATGCTTTTCCGTGTTCTTAATACATTTCATACTGAATTCAACAAGACGGCAGTCGAAGAACTGCCGCGGGTTTAGTTAAGGAGCCCTTTCATGTTTCGCGCACTTTATACCGCAGCAACCGGCATGACCGCCCAGCAAAACAACCTGGACAACATTGCCAACAACCTTGCCAACTCAAGCACGTCCGGTTTCCGGCGCCGCCGATTGCAGTTTCAGGACTTGTTCTATCAAAATCTGGTCATGCCCGGCTCCGCCGCCACGCAGACGACAACCGTCTCCGCGGGATTGCAGATCGGATTAGGAACCAGGACTGTTGCTTCCGAAGTGATGCAGCAACAGGGCGACATGGTCCAGACCGGCAGTCCGCTGGATCTGGCGATCAAAGGCCCCGGGTTTTTTCAGATACGCATCCCCAGCGGCGAGACGGCTTATTCACGGTCTGGAAATTTTCATACTGACTCAACCGGCGGCCTGGTGACGGCGGATGGCAATCCCCTGGAACCGGCCATCACAATTCCCGCCGACGCAACTTCGGTCACGATTGGCTCTGACGGCACAGTTAGCGTGACGCAGCCTGGACAAAGCAACGCGCAGTTGGTTGGAACGATACAGCTTGCGCTCTTCGCGAATCCGGAAGGGATGAACAGCGTAGGACAAAGCTTGTTCATGCCGACGGCGGCATCCGGCGATCCGGTAGTCGGCAATCCCGGAGGCAGCGAAGGTCTGGGGCAAGTGATGCAGGGAAGCCTGGAACAATCGAACGTCAGCGTGGTGCAGGAATTTGTGGACATGATTCTGGCGCAGCGTTCGTATGAAGCAAATTCGAGAGTTGTCCGCGCGGCGGACGAAATGTTCCAACAGTTGAACCAGTTAGGTAGATAACGGGAATGAAGTTGCCCTCTAAAGCGGTTCTGATGGTGATAGCAGGAGCGATGTTCGCGGCACGGTTGCTGTACGCAGCGCCGTCCGCGAACCTTCCTGTTGTTGTGTTGAAGCCGCTGGCGCAAGTGTCAGGAGACAGCGTGACGCTGGGTGACTTGGTTGCGAATGCAGCGCTCGAAAACGTAGCGGGAACCACAGTGGTGTGCCGTGCTCCGGAAGCGGGCACGGTCCGCGTTCTGGGGAAAAACGAAATTGTTGCGGCACTCAAGAAGCAAGGTCTTTCTTACAACCTGCAGGGCGCTGAACAGATCGGAATCACGCGCCTGGGACGCAAGATCGTAACGGACGATCTCGCGCCGATTATTGAAGCTGCTGTGAAAGCCGCGAGCGCCACGGCGAAAGTCGGAGAAATCCAGTTGCAAGCCAACGTGCTGACGGACGGTGTGCCGGAATTGTCACTGCGTCGCCTAAAATTCGATCCGGCGATTGCGAAATACCGCGCATGGTTCGTGGCCCAGCACGATCGGACGAAAATCAGTTTTGAAGCAACAGTCACCCTGGCGGAAGGATCCGCGCCGCTGGAAATCAACCTCAACACAAAAACTATTCAGGCTGCAAAAGCGCCGCTCCTGGTGCATCGCGGACAAGAAGTAACCATGCAACTAGGCGGACAGGGATTTGCCGCCAACGTACCGGTAACAGCGATGAATGATGGAGCGGCCGGTAAACAAGTACGCGTCCAGGACAAAGCATCCAAGCGCAACTATCGCGCTGAAGTGATCGCTGGAGGCGTGGTACGCGCCATCCGGCAGGAAAATTAGGAGACGTTTGTGATGAAGAAGCTATTGGCAGTTGCGTTGATTCTCTCCACTTGTGCGTGGGCCGGCAAGATCAAGAAGCAGGAATCCGCTCCGCTTGTGTACCTTCCGGCGGAAATCGTGGAGACACATACCACGGGAAGCCTGTGGTCCGACCAGGGAATCCTCTCGGACATGAATAAGGACTACAAAGCGCACAAGGTAAATGACATAGTCATGATCCGAATTGCGGAACAGACCAGCGCAACCTCGACCGGACAGGTGAAGACCAGCCGGCAGTTCTCGGCTAGCGCCAAAGTTACACAGCTTGCTGGCCGGCTTTCCGCCGCCAACAACCTCCAGGATTTATTGAATGCTAACTCGCAGAACTCGCTGAACGGCCAGGGGCAGTCGGTCTCCAACACCGCGCTGACTACCGTTCTTGCAGGCCGCGTGATTCAGGTGCTGCCCAACGGCAACATGGTGATTGAAGCTACGCGTGACGTGGACATTAACAACGAGCGTACAACGGCCGTGGTCCATGGGTTGATCCGTCCGGGTGACGTGGCCGCTGACAACTCAGTCTCTTCGGCGTCGATCTCCGATCTTCACCTGCTGCTGAAAGGCAAAGGCGTGGTCACCGACTCCACGCGTCCTCCGAACAAGGTGGTGAGGATGGTACTGAAGGTACTAGGCTTCTAGAACAGGTTTCCTGGGCAGTACTTAAGAGCCGGACGTTTTTGACGAAGAACTAAACAGGTCGCTTAAGTTGGGGTTACGAGATGAACCGGATTGCGAAATGAGAATGCCAGCTAAAAAAATTATCGGTTTCCTGGTGATGCTGTCCATTGCGGCGGGAGCAGCGCGCGCGTCTGATACCACGCAAGTACGCATCAAGGACATCACCACAATTGAAGGCATCCGCGACAACCCGCTCATTGGATACGGATTGGTGGTTGGGCTCAACGGCACTGGTGACAAGCGCCAGACGCTTTTCTCCACGCAAACTCTTGCGAATATTTTGCAGCGCATGGGCGTCCAGGTAGCCGGAAACGCAATCCGCGTGAACAACGTGGCTGCGGTTTTTGTTACGGCCAACTTGCCGCCGTTTTCGCGTCCGGGAATGCAATTGGACGTAACCGTTTCTTCGCTGGGTGACGCCAAGAGCCTGGAAGGCGGCATGTTGTTGCTCACTCCGCTGACGGCAGCCAATGGACAGACATACGCTGCCGCGCAAGGCGCACTCACGCTGGGCGGATACTCGGCGGGCGGCGGTGGAAATACCAAGGTCGTGAACCATCCTACTGTGGCCCGCATACCCAGCGGAGCGATTGTCGAGAAGCCGCTGGCGGTTGATCTTACGCAGATGCAGACGTTTTCTTTCCTTCTGCGCAATCCAGACTTTGCCACGTCTCGCGATCTCGCCCTGGCGGTGAACCAGGCCATGGGACGCGCTGTGGCCCACTCCGTGGATAGCCGTCGCATTGAAGTCATCGCGGATAAAGATTCCTCGCCTACCGAACTGCTGGCACAGATCCAGGAACTCAGCGTGTCAGTCCACTCCATCGCCAAAGTTGTGATCAACGAACGTACGGGAACTGTAGTCATGGGCAGAGATGTTCTGCTTGGAGCCGTTTCCATTTTGCATGGCAACCTGGAAATTGAAGTCAAAACAGAGCTGAAAGTCTCTCAACCCAGCCCACTCTCGCAAGGGCAGACCCAGGTGGTTCCGGATACGACCGTGAAAGTTACAGATTCACCGGCCCGCCGAATCGAGCTTAAGCAGGGAGCTACCGTGGAAGACCTGGTCCGCGGGTTGCAGACCATCGGCGCCACTGGACGGGATATCGTAGCCATTCTGCAAGCCATTAAAGAAGCCAATGCTCTGCACGCTGACCTGGAGGTCATCTAGATGCAAGCCGATCCTCTAGCATTGGGCAACCTGAGTGGGTTGCCTAAAGAAGTGGCCAAGCAAAAGATCCAGAAGGCTGCGCAAGAATTTGAGGGCATGCTGCTCAGCGCCTTGTGGAAGAGCATGGGCGAAAATATGAAGGAATCCTTAGACGGCAGCGACGGCGACTCCAGTAGTTCCTCGTTCGTGGACATGGGTTTACAGGCCGTTGGGGCCGCAATGGCCAAATCCGGCGGCATAGGCATTGGCCGTATGTTAGTGAAAAGTCTAGAGAAACAGGCTGACGTAGAACACCTTTCTGATCCCGCCCAGGTACAGGGGCTGAAGTAATCTGAGGACCCTGCAGATTTTTCCGGGTGGGCCGATATACATCCTGACAGTAAATAGGCAAGTTCTACCACGAACCCCTTTCAGCTTTGCAGCTTGAGCTGATCTGAAAAGAAAAGGGACAAAAGTAATTAAAGGTTTCTAAATAGACGGCCGATACATTAGTCATCATGGACGCAGGAGACAAAATGAGAATCAATTCTTTCGAACCGTCGCAGAACGTAACCGACACGCGGCAGGTAAACCGCCGCCAGGACAAAAAGGCGGAGGTTTCGCAAGCCCAAACTCCGGCCCAGGATACCGCGCAGATTTCCGAACGCGCTCGCATCCAGCAGGCCGTGGCCAAAGCGCCGGAAGTCCGGCAGGATCGTGTTGCCGAGATCAAGGCGCAGATTGACGCTGGCACGTACAACGTGAGCAACAGCCAGCTGGCTGATGCCATGATGAAGGATTTCAGCAAGACGAAGTAACTGGCCATGTAGAGGTGGTCCGATATGGAGCAGGTACTGTACAAAATCGCCAATCGCAATGGCGAAGCGAGCGTCCCCGGACGCGGTACAGAAATGCTCCGTCTGATGGAAAGCAGGCTCAAGTGCTGCCAGGCCCTGGCAGAAAGTATTGCCGGCTGCCTGCAGCCGCACATCCGCCTGGATATTGATGGCATGATGCAAGCCGTGGAAGTGCAGTCCACGCTGTGTGGCGAGATCGCGCACACGGAAGATCGGCTCCGCCGGCTGCTGACAAGCGCCAATCGCGTGCCACTCACCGATTCTGAAAAAGTGCGCATCGCTGAACTGGAGCGCCTGACTGCGGGCGCCAAAAACGCAGTATCTTCGTTGAATAGAACTTATGCCAGCCTGGTCCGTAAGGCGGCCCATAACAATGCTGTACTTCGACATCTCTATGCCAATGCATTGGTATACGCCGACCCTCGCGTGGAAATAGCGCAGGGTAGACCGAGCCTGGCCACGGAGGAGCATTATGGCTGACCTGATGGGGAGCATGTCCATTGCGCTCGGTGCTCTCAAGAACAACCAAGAAGCACTGGACGTAACGACTAACAACATCGCGAACCAGAACACACCGGGATACTCGCGGCAGCGCGTGAATTTTTCTGAAGCGTCGCCTATCCAGTACGGCAACCTGCAATTCGGTTCCGGCGCCCAAGTTGACAATATCCAAAGCATTCGCGACCAGGTATTGGAATTCCGTATCAACGCCGAGACTGGACGCCAATCCAGCCTGGAATCATTCCTCCAGCCCATGCAGCAGTTGCAAGCCGGCTTTAACGAAGCGACAGGGACGGGATTGCAGAGCTCGATCAGCAGCTTTTTCAATTCACTCACCCAGCTTTCCACGAATCCGGCCAACGTGCCCATGCGGCAGAACGTGCTTACGGCTGCACAAGGGCTTACCCAGGCCTTCAACAATGCATCCAGCAACTTGACTACGATGCGCGCCACGCAAGACCAGCAGGTTCCCACGGTGGTTCAACAGATCAATACGCTGGCCAGTTCCATTGCGCAGTTGAATTCGCGTATCAGCCAATTCAGCGCTGGGGGGGGAAACTCCGGCGTACTGGAAGATCAGCGCAACCAGTTGATCCACCAGATGGCGTCGTTGATTAACGTAACCATGGTCGATGGCGGACACGGGACCATTTCCGTATCCACGGCCATGGGCGCCGCGCTGGTCGTAGGTCAACAAAGCTTCGCTCTGAAGACCGCGGCCAATGCGCAGGGACTTCAGGACATCCAGGCTTCCGACGGCACCAGCCTTACTGCCGCAATCGACGCCGGACAGCTCGGTGGAATCCTGAAAGTCCGCGACCAGGAAATTCCGCAGCTGCAAACCAAGCTTGACACCATGGCCAACGGCATCGCAACGGCAGTAAACGCCGCGCATACGGCCGGTATTGACCTCAACGGAAATCCCGGAACGAACTTGTTCACTGTGCCTGCCACCGTGGCGGGCAGCGCAGCCGGTATCAAGGTAAACATCACGGACCCTAAACTGATTGCCGCCAGCCTTGATGGCACCGTTGGCGACAACGCCAATGCGCTTACGCTTTCCAAACTGCAAGGCCAGAACATTGTGGCCGGCCAAACGCCGGTGGACTACTACTCGAACACCGTTTCCCAGCTGGGCAGCGACATTCAACAGGCCACTATTGAAAGCAACACGCAATCGGCCGTGGTGCAGCAACTGCAAAACCAGCGCAATTCGATTTCCGGCGTCTCCATGGACGAAGAAGCCGCCAACCTGGTGCGCTTCCAGCGCGCTTATCAGGCGGCAGCCAAAGTGGTGACCACGATCGACCAGATGACGCAAACGGTCCTGAATATGGGAGTTGGTGGAGCCTGATGACCATTCGATTTAATCCTGACCTGTACTCTGACGTGGTTGCCGGACTGAACAACAACAACGTTCAGCAGTCCACCGCTTTCCAGGAGCTTTCCACCGGACGCCGCGTGCAGCAACCGTCGGACGACCCCAGCGCCACAGCCGACGTGATCAACATTCACTGGCAGTCCGCGCAAACCGACCAGTACGCGCAGAACGTGAACAACCTGCAAGGTCTGTTGCAGACCGCCGACTCTACCATGAGCTCGGTGATCTCTTCCCTGAACCAGGCGATTTCGCTCGGTGTGCAATCCGGTGACAGCACTTTGTCCCCCACCAACCGCGCCACCATCGCCACGCAGGTGCAGAACATCGGCAAGCAGATTCTTACCCTGGCCAATACCAGTTTTCAGGGCACGTACATTTTTGCCGGCACCAAGTCTGGACAACCCGCGTACGTTGCCAATCCAGCCAGCCCCAACGGCGTGACCTATCAAGGAAACAGCAATACGAACCAGGTGGAAGTGGCTCCGGGACAAACCGTAACCATGAACACGCCAGGCTCGCAGCTTTTCACCAACCCTTCCGGTGATGTATTCGCCGCGCTGACCAACCTCGCCACGGCCGCCGCCACCGGCAACGGCGTCCCCGCGGCAGTGGACCAACTGAAAACGGCGTTTGATACCGTGAACGCCCAACGCACACAGTACGGAACTTCTCTCAACCAGTTGCAGACCGCCCAGACTTTTCTGGCAACCAATAAACTGGGCCTCAGCACACAGGAAAACAGCGCCGTGGGAATTGACCTGGCACAGGCGGCAAGCGACGTCCAGAAAGCTCTCACCCAGCGTTCCGCTATCCTGGCTGCCGGCGGCAAGATCCAGAACGTAAGTCTGCTGGATTACCTGAAGTAGGGAAGACCAGCCATGCTCGTGTGGCACCGCCGCCCTCGGCGGTGGGCTTTGACTTTCTGATTCTTTCCAAACCATGCTCGTGTGGTGGCGCAGCCGCCCTCGGCGGTGGGTTCTGACTATCCGATTTATCCCAATCCACGCTCGTGTGGCACAGGCACTCTTGCCTGTGCTGGAAGAACTGTGGAGCGCAGGCGCCCTCGCCTGCGGCTTCTGCTTTTTCCGATCACCCGATATCCCGATATCCCGACCACGAGATCACCCGATTTTCTGACCCTACCCGGCATTTTCTTGTCTTTTGTTGCAAACAAAGGAGTTCCCAAAATCGACCCTTGGACGGCGCTTGCGCGGCCCTTGCACGGCCCTTGCACGGAGCTTGGACGGAGCTTGGGCCGTCCAAGCCCAAGCCCAAGGCTGAAGGGTCGCAATAATGGCAAAGCATCAACCTCCCCTGGCTAATTGCTGGTTGCCACTTGCTAGCTGCTTGTTTTTCAAAGATCAAAACACCTCCCACCCCTGAGGGCTGTTGCGAGCCTATCTCATTTCCCGTTGCGAAACAATTGCGAAACAGTTCATCTGCGCGCACGCCTGTCAAGTGTCCTGAAGGCCAAGGCCCGCCCGTCGTAGGTTCCACGGACGGCGATTCGCGGGCAATCCATAAACGCAACGTAGAGACGTGGCACTGCCACGTCTCTTTTCCATGTCTAATCCTCCATGTCCAATCCCATCCGCGGGATTCACGTCCGCAAACGTCCAACGCGCCGGCATCCGTTTCGCTAAGGTGACATATCGACCCTTGCGGCCCTTACTTGGAGATAACATGTTTCGTACCATTTCGTTCGTTGCTGTTTTTATCGTCTTCATCATTATCTTTGCGATCTTTGCGGGTTCCTCAACCGCGGCCGCCGCGCCTCCCGCTCAATCCGCAAATACGCCCATTCGCGCCGCTGACATGGACAGTTCCATCAAGCCGGGCGACGACTTCTACCGGTTCGCCAACGGTGGCTGGCTCAAGACCGCGACCATACCCGCTGGCCGGTCGAGTTTTGACACCCGTGCGGTCATCACCGCAACAACCACCCAGCGTGTGCGCAGCCTTTTACAGGATGCCGCCTCGTCTCATCCGGCCAAGGGCACCATCGCGCAGAAAGTCGGCGACTACTACGCCAGCTTCATGGATGAAGAGAGTATTGAAGCCAAGGGACTCGCGCCGCTTGCCGGCGAAATGGCCGCGATCTCAGCCATCGCCAACAAGTCAGCGTTAGCCGCTTATCTCGGCTCAACTTTGAACGTTGAAGTTGACGGCCTCGTCGCCAACTCCGACCATGTTTTCGGCTTGTTTGTTAACCAGGGCTTTGCCGACTCGAAACACAATTTTCCTCATATCTTGCAGGGCGGTCTTGGACTGCCGGATCGCGAGAGCTATCTTGATCTTTCACCTAAGACCGTCGAACTGCGAGCCAACTATCAGGCGCACATTGCGGCCATGCTGAAATTGGCAGGCGTTGCGGACCCCGCCGCCAGTGCTGCGCGCGTTCTCTCGCTTGAGACTCGCATGGCGCAAGCGTTTGCGCCGGACTCTGACGCCGCTGACGTCTTCAAGCAAAACAATCCGTGGAAGCGCGCGGACTTTCCGGTGAAAGCGCCCGGCATGGATTGGGACGTCTATTTCAAAGCGGCTGCACTTACTTCTCAATCCAATTTCATCGTCTGGCAGCCGACTGCCGTAACCGGAATTTCCGCGCTGGTGGAAAGTGAAAACATTGACGCGTGGAAAGACTATCTCCGCTTCCACCTCGTTGAACAGTATGCCGCTGTGTTGCCCAAGGCCGTGGCCGCTGAGCATTTCGCTTTCGTCGGCCAAACGCCCGACCGTGAGACAGCCGCCATTGCCGCCACCAACGCAGCTTTGAGTCATGCTGTCGGCCAAATCTACACGGCACTCTATTTCCCGCCCGCAGCCAAAGCCCGGGCCCAGGCCATGGTTCGCGACTTGATCACCGCTTATCGTGCCCGCATTTCAAATCTCGCCTGGATGTCTCCTGAGACCAAGAAGAAAGCGTTGGCCAAACTGGAAGCTCTCACCGTTGGCGTTGGCTACCCTGACACTTGGATCGACTACTCCACGCTCAATGTTGTGCGCGGAGAAGCTTTCGGCAATATGCGCCGCGCGGAAGCGTTTCAGCGTTCCCGGAGCCTCGCTCAGCTCAAGCACCCGTCCGACCCCGCCGAATGGAGAATCGATGCGCAGGCAGTCGGCGCGATCATCATGTTCACTCCCAACTCGGAATTTTTCTCCTCTGGAATCTTGCAGCCTCCATTTTTTGATCCGCAGGGGGACACGTCTTCCAATTACGGCTCCGCCGGCGCGGGTATGGCGCACGAAATCAGCCACAGCTTTGACGAACTCGGCAACATTTATGACGCGCAGGGACTACTCGGCATGTGGTGGACCGCCACGGATCTGGCGCAATATCGAGCGACTGGAGAGAAACTCGCGGAGCAATTCAATCCTTACTGTCCGCTTTCCGGTGTTTGCGTGAATGGCAAACAGGTCTTGAGTGAAAACATCGCTGACCTGGCAGGCTTGCTCGTCGCGCACGATGCCTACATCCTGTCCCTGAAAGGTAAGCCTGATGTTGTGATCAACGGGCTGACCGGCGAACAGCGTTTCTTTCTGGCCTTCGCCCAGCGCTGGCGGAAACTCCAACCAGAAGCTGCCCTGCGCAAGCAGATCGCTACCGACACCCACGCACCGGGAGAATATCGCAGCGATACCGTCCGCAACCTGGACGCCTGGTACAAAGCCTTTAACGTCCAGCCGGGCGATAAACTATATTTGAAGCCTGAAGACCGGCTGAGGATATGGTAACCCTGCATGCGCATCGCTTTCGTGGAATGGCCTGAAGCTCTGTTGACCGACGGCGCCCCGTGGGGCGACTTGAAAGCGGCCGTCACCGCGGCCCGTCCAGACATCCTGCTAACCAATGAACTGCCATTCGGTCCCTGGATCGCCGAGAGCGCAGCTTTTTCTGACGAAGCTGCGCAGCTCAGCATCCACGCACACGAAGCTGGCCTTGTGGAATTGATCGATCTCGGACTTCCTGCCGTGATCTCCTCGCGCCCGGTTTGGCACGGAAAGCGGCTTGCGAATGAAGCAGTCGTCATTCAGGATGGCGCGGTCCGTCCGCTGCACCGCAAACATTATTTTCCCAATGAGCCCGGCTGGTATGAAAGCGAATGGTACTCCGCTGATGGATCAGGATTTGTCCCGGCGGAAATTCTGGGAATCAAGGTTGGTGTGCTTCTGTGTACGGAAGCTATGTTCAACGAACGCGCCCGCGCCTACGGCAAGCAGGGGACGTCGCTGATCGTTGTCCCTCGCACCACCGGCGTGAACCTGGAGCCGTGGAAGATCGCCGGCGCCATGGCCGCTCTCGTGGCCGGAGCTTACGTGGTCAGTTCGAACCGGGTCGGACCTACCATTGGTGGCATGCGCTTCGGCGGAGGCGGCTTTGCCTACGCGCCGCACGGAAAACTTCTGTCCGTGACTACTCCGACGAATCCTTTACAGACGTTCGATCTCGATCCAGAAGAGTCAGCGACGGCACAGCGCGAATATCCGTGCTACGTTCCGGAACTTTCAACGTAGAGACGTGGCACTGCCACGTCTCTTTCTTTTGTAAAAATAACTAGACCAAGCTTCGTAAAATAAATTAACCAAGCCTTCACAAAAATAAGTTGCTAAGCGTTAGTAAAATAACGTGACCAAGCCTTCATAAAATAAGTCGACCTAGCCTTCGTAAAATAACTTGACCAAGCCTTTCGCAAAATAACTTGACCAAGAAAAATGGTGCCGAGTCACCCGTCACTCAGCGCCGTTAGGCGCGTCGCCAGGTTAGCCCACTACGTGTCCGAGGCGAGCTTCGCGAGCTGAGGGCTAAGTGGTGGGTAGACGAAAAGAAATAATTCCTTCCTCACTGCCGTAGGCCCGCGCACGAGGGAGCGCGTCTACCTTCGCTGCGTCCCATCCACATAACAATTGCCAATGCCATGCAGAATTGCGGCCATCCACAAATTGCCCGATCTCCACGTAATTACTCCAAAGAACAATCCAATGGAGAAGATTCCCGCGAACGTGGGCCACGGGTTTGCCGTGCGCGAGAAATGATAAAAATGCAGCGGACCAAACGTAAACAGACAATTGCTCACAACAATTCCGCACACTGGCCCCCAACGGCGAGCCAGTTCCGTTTGCAAAATCCCGCGGTACATCAGCTCCTGATAAAAGCCCCAAAGCAGGTAAGGGAAGAAGACTGTACCCAACTGCCGTACGAATCCCGGATCGGCAATCACCTCCCGTAACCTTCCGCCAAGTATGCTGATGAACACCACATGCGTGATCACAAACAACTGAACGAAGTATGACTTCTCCGTCGCGCTCCAAGCCGACCACGGCTTCAATCCTATTTCAGAGAATTTCACGCCCGCCACATACCGAACCGCAAGCAAAGCTACAGCCAACATCACGGGAATGCGAATCCAGGTTGGCGGTCCAGGAATGCGGAACCACTTCAGAATCCCCAGCCGCGGGCCAATGACCAACTCAAGGACAATGAAGACCAGCAACAAACGCAGACCAGCCGCCGGGCTATACGCAGCCGGATCTTGCTTTCCGAACTGAAACAGATGACCTTTCCAATGGATGGCAAGTTGTTGCGCGAGAGTTCGTTTTTCCTCGGAGGGAAGCGGTTGTCCGGCTGACATGGTCAAAGGATTATGCCACGAATGCGCCGTTCATCGCGGCGATGCGGTAAGCCCTTGACTCAGCGCCCTACTTTGAGACACATTCTACTAATGAAGGCTTGGCTTGCAAGAATTGCAAATACTTGGACGGCCGTCGAGACCGCTCTTATCGGAACCACCATCGTATTGGTGATGGTCGCTTTCCTGGCGCGCGCAATTTATCTGGCCTGGAATTAAACCGCAGCGTTCTTACCTGCCGGCAAAACTTTCATCCACATACTGCTCCTTATTCTTCCGTTTTTCGCTCTCCCCTCGCTAACCAAGAGAAAGCCTCTGCGTCTAACTCGGTAACCGAGAGGAGCGCCGCATGAGCAAGCCGCTGGACCTGGTCCAGGGAACACTGGATTTGTTGATCTTGAAGATTGTGGCCCTGCAACCGCTCAACGGATGGGCCATCAGTTTGCGCCTGAAGCAAATCTCCGGCGACGTGCTCCAGGTCAGCGACGGTTCTCTCTATCCCGCGCTGCACAAGCTGGAGCAGGAAGGCTGGATCACAGCGGAATGGCGGCCCAGTGAAAACAATCGCCGCGCCAAGTTCTATTCGCTCACCCGTCCCGGCCGTAAACATCTGGAAAAGGAATCTGCCAATTGGGACCGCCTGTCCGCGGCCATCTCCAACATCGTAAAGCTCAAGGAGGCCTGAACATGCGCTTCGAGCATTGGCTGTACACTGTGCCGCTGCGGCTTCGGTACCTGTTTCGCCGCAACCAGGTAGACCAGGAACTTCAAGAAGAACTTCAAGGCCATCTGGACTCGCAGATCTCTGAGAACATCGACCGCGGCATGTCTCCGGAAGAGGCTCGCTACGCTGCTTTGCGCAAACTCGGTGGCGTATCTCAGATTGAAGAACAATGTCGCGAAGCTCGTAAAATCAATTACATCCAGAATTTCTTTCAAGACTTACATTATGGCCTTCGCCAATTGCGGCTCAACCCTGGGTTTGCCGTCCTAGCCGTTCTTTGCCTTACCCTGGGAATCGGCGCCAACGCGGCGGTATTCAGTTGGATTGAAGGCATCCTGCTGCGTCCGTTTCCTCTGGTGGCGCATCAGGAGCGGATGGTGGCGATTGCAGGAACCAAACTCACGGGTGATCGCACCGCCACCGGCCTTGCCCGCACCGACGTTTCCTGGCCTGATTGGCAGGATCTCCAGCAAAGCTGCATATCTTTTGACGTACTCATCGCCGACCGCATCATGGGCATCACGCTCAACATCGGCGACCGGGCCGAGCGCGCCACTGGCGAGGTAGTTTCCTCCAACTACTTTGACGCGCTCGGAATCCATCCAATATTAGGGCGAGGCTTTCAGCCGGACGAAGATTCCGGCCGCAACGCTCACCCGGTCACCGTAATGAGTTACTGGATGTGGAAAGAACGCTTTCGTGGCGATCCGGACATCGTTGGCAAACCGCAACTTCTCAACGGAGTCCCGCACACGATTGTTGGAATTGCCCCGCCCGGCTTCTACGGAACTTTTGTTGGCTATCCCATGGATTTCTGGGTGCCAGCTTCCATGCAGGAAACCTTTGTCCCCGGCGGATACCAACTGGAAGATCGCAGCGGGCAATGGGTTGAAGGATTTGCGCGGCTGAAAACCGGTGTGACCATCGAACAGGCGCAACAGGAAGTTAACGTTGTCGCCAAGCGGTTGGAAGTCGATTATCTGGCCACCAATCGCGGGCATGGCGTCGAGTTGTTTCCCCTGTGGAAGACTCCTTTCAACCAGGCGGGAAATTTGGAGCCAACGCTAAAAACCACTTTGGCCGTGGTTTTTCTTGTGCTGTTGATTGCCTGCGCCAACGTGAGCAGCTTGTTGCTGGTGCGATCGCTGGGGCGTCGGCATGAGATGACGGTTCGCATGGCGGTTGGCGCGCGTCGTGGCCGTCTGGTGCGGCAACTGGTAACCGAAGGACTCATTCTTTCCACGCTTGCCGCGGGCGGCGGATTGCTCGTTGCTTACTGGTGCCGCAACGCGCTGGCGCCTATCTTTACTCCCGGCGCGGGTATCGACGTGAACCTCAAAGGGTATATGGACTGGCGAGTGTTTGCCTTTAGCGCCGCAGTCTGCTTGATCTCAACCCTGTTATTCGCTCTGGTGCCTGCGGTACAGGGCAGCAAAGTCGATATCGCTGCCAGCCTGAAATCAGAATCAGGGACGGCGTTTGGCAGCCGCGGTAAGTCTCGTGTGCGCTCAGCGCTTGTGCTGGTGCAGGTGTCGTTGAGTTTCATTCTTCTCGTGGGAGCAGTGCTGCTGGTGCAAAGCGTAAGAAACATTCGCACGGCTGATCCTGGTTTTTCCACAAATAACGTGCTCATGACCCGGATCGATCTGATCGGAGCCGGGTACGATGTGCCACGCGCTAAGGATTTTGACGACAAATTGCTGGACCGCGTGCAGAATATCCGCGGCGTGGAGTCGGCTGCGTTGGTGCGCGTCAGACCTTTCAGCTATATCGGCTATTTCACCGCACCCATCGCCGTCGACGACTATCATCCCGCGCCGGACGAGCAACCAGAAGCCGAATACAACCAGGTAAGCCCCGGCTATTTTGCCACCATGGGAATTCCCATTCTTTCCGGGCGTGAATTCACGCGTGGCGACAATGAAACAGCCGCGCCCGTTGTGATCGTCAACGAACGCATGGTCACGCAGTATTGGCACGGCAAAGACCCCATCGGCTCGCGTCTGATGGTGAAAGGCAAGACACTGCGCGTGGTCGGCGTGGCCAAACAAGCGAAATATCAGGCGTTTGGAGAAGAGCCGAAATCGTTCTTCTACGTACCGCTGCGGCAAGAGTTTTCCATAGGCGCGAACTTGATCTTACGAACTTCCCAGGACGCAGGATCGATGTCTGCCGTGCTGACTCGTGAATTTGCGTCGCTCGACGCTGGCATACCGATGCTGGAAGTAGTGACCACGCGCGAATTCATACTTCGAACGGCTTTGGCGTCCCAACAAATCGCGGTAACTCTTCTGGGAATTTTTGGCACTTTGGCTGTGCTCCTCGCCGGCGTGGGGCTTTACGGAGTCATGTCTTACGCGGTTACGCAAAGCAAAAGGGAACTCGCTTTGCGCATGGCCCTGGGCGCGCGCGGACAAGACGTATTACAACTGGTTATGTCGCGCGGCCTGGCCTTAACTGCCGCAGGAGTGTGCGTGGGAGCAGTCACGGCTTTGCTGCTATCGCGTTTGATCGCGGACTTGTTGTACAAAGTCAGCCCGCGCAACCCATGGGCTTTTGGGACGGCATTCGTGGTGATGATCGTCGCGTCGCTCGCAGCGTGTTTCTTCCCAGCTTGGCGCGCATCGCGGACGGACCCGGTACAAGTGTTGCGAAGCTGATCGCTTCGCCAAGGAAACGCGCGTGGCTCCATTCGCGCAGGTTCTATTCGCAGGTCTTATTTAAGGTATTGCAACATTTCCTTGAACACCGCTGTGCCTGACTTGCCCATCAGTTCGTACATCATCATCTCCGTGGACGACATCACGGCCCCGGCGGCGCTCATGCGCTCCAGTCCAAGCCGCCAGTTGAGTTTTGTGCGCGAGCTCACGGCGTCCGCGGCCACGTGGACTTTCATCCCCTGATTCAATGCTCCCAGCACCGTTTGCATCACGCAAATGTGGGTTTCCATGCCGCACACCAGCAGCGTATTGCGGCCGGACAAGACACTAATCGCCGAGCAGAACTCGCCATTGCCGAAGCAGCCGAACTCCAATTTGTCCACCGGGTTGGTGCCCGCGGGCAAAAGAGACAGAATGTCCGGCACCGTGGGCCCCAGTCCTTTTGCATACTGCGTGCTCACCACTACCGGCAGCGAAAGCAATCCCGCCAGCCGCACCAGCAACTGAGAGTTCTTTACCAACCGTTCTTTTTCAAAAATGGGCGGCAAGAGGCGTTCTTGGATGTCTACCACTGCCAGGACGCAATCTTCCACGCGCAGAGGTTGCCGCGCCGCTTCGATCTGGGAAAGGGTCTCAATCGTTGTGCTTACCATAATCAGAAATTGTAGCGCGCCATGGGCCGAACGTGGAACGCGTTGCGCATGAGATGGCAAGAAAGTGGGTGTGAGTCGGAATCGTGGTCCAGCGCCGCAGGCGCGAAATAAGGGTAGCCCGGGCCGAGCGATGGGAAAGCGGCTCAAGGTCGCAAGGTAGCACGGAACTGCTTCCAACCCCGTTAACCCAGCGCCGCAAGGCGCGATAACAGGTTAGCCCACACTTAGCCGAGCGAACACGAAGGCGTAAGTGTGGGTAAGCTGCAAGCTGGCGTAGAGCGCCGTAGGTGCGACACATTTGCCCCTGCAAAAGAAATCCCACCGCATCTTCGCGGTGGGATTCTGAAAAAATAAATGACTACCTTCCCAGGAACGTGACGTGGACGTATGTCCCCAGGCGCGCGTTGAAAGCCAGGTACCAGCCCGCGTGGTCCGCATCGTCATAGATCACAACGCGGTCGCGGTCCCAGTACCAGTCATTGCAGTACCGGCGGTCATACTCAGCCACGGCGAAGTTGTTACCGTTGAACCAGAAGCGGTCAGGACGCCCGCCGGCCAGCACCCACACATGCCTGCGGCCTACATCGCGGAAGCGGCCGTGTTCCCACGGATGGTCCACGTGATAGCGGCGGTCATCGTCGCGGTCCCGTTCGTGTCCGACCCAACGGTCGCGGCGAGCGTCGCGGTCCACGTGCGGGGCGTTGGGATGACCTTCATGATCGCGAAAATCGCGGTCACCGCCACGGCGATCGTCATGATGGTCGTCACGATCGCGCGCTGGTCCGTGCTTGGGGACGTACTCGTGTTTGTCCTTACCTCGATCATGGTCGCGGCCCCGGTCGTGATCGTGGTCTTGCGCAGTTACGTAAACAGTCAGCAGGAACAGAGTTCCCAACATCATCAGTATGTGTCTCTTCACTTCAAGTCCTCGCATTCAAAGTCTTTGCATTCCAAAGCTTGCTGGATTATTGGATTGCTGGTTTGTTTGGATGTTCGATTATCCATCCTTGCCAACCCGGAATTACAGGAATCCACTCGCGGGCGGCTTACGAAAGGACACGCGCTGCCGGATTTGGCGTATGACTTAGGACTCCACTCAATGTACAAGAGTCAAAAGCCAAGAACCAATGGCCAATAGCCAACTACTAGCCGCTAGCGGCGAGCCACTTTTCTAGTGATGATCATCATGCACCGAAGCAAACTGTGGTTGCTTTTGCGCGTGTTGCCATGCACTGGTTTGCCAGTTGTCTTTCACTGCTTCGCGCTTGATCCACGGCGGCAAGTCCAGGCGAAGGTGGCGGGCCAGTGCGATGGCGTATGGTTCGTAGAGTCCGCGCAGGCGTTGCAGCTCCGCGTCAGCGACTTCGCCCGTGGTAAGCCTCATTCCGCTTTCCAGCAACTGTCCGCGAATTGCGTCCAGGTCCGCGGGATGGAGCCGCGTGGACGAACCGCCATGGTCCGGCGCCGCGCCGAACACCTGGCTCAGATCAACCAGCGCGTGCCGGGCGATCGCGAAAGTCATTTTTGCCTGGTATTGGCACATGCCTTCCAGTCCCACCATGGCCAAAGCGCAGAGGTCCAAAACAGCGGTGAGCGATCCAATCCAGGATTGATTGTCATGTTGCGAGCGGAAGTATGCCAGCACCGGATAAGAAAGGTGGCTTTCCATCAGGTCGGCGGACCAGTGTTCCCATTCGTGAAGCACGGTAGTCAACGCGTCCAGGCCGTAACCACCGGGCCCGGCGTGGCGGCGTAGAAGTTCAAAAGCCGTAGGCGGAGATCCGGCGCGGGCGTCCAAAAGGGAAATGGTGACTTCGCGCCGCGAAAAAGCTTGATACAACACCGGGAGATATCCGATGACCAAAGCCAGAAAGCCAAAACCGATTCCGGCTTCCGCCACGGTTACAAACCGTCCCAGAGGAGACGTCGGCGTAATATCTCCCAGGCCGAGCGTAAACAAAGTCGTGCCGCTTAAATAAAGACAGTTGCCAAATCGGCCCGGCAACATGGAACCTTTCAGCGATTCGGCGTCTCCGTAATGGACCAGCGCAAAACCGAAGACGAGTGTCACTGCCCAAAATGCGAACAA
>Ga0209069_10000058_pt1 | contig 37021 bp, 34 predicted proteins | sample Str013_2_FD_187202 | JGI IMG/M metagenome (GOLD analysis project Ga0209069, IMG submission 187202) | Freshwater sediment microbial communities in response to fracking from Pennsylvania, USA - Straight Creek_MetaG_SC_2013 (SPAdes) (version 2) | ecosystem: Environmental > Aquatic > Freshwater >...
TCCGCCGCTATTTCCCCGCTGTTTTGGCCTTGTGCCTTGGCGTCGTCGTTTTGTTCACGGTGAAGGGGCTGGCCGCCTATGGGCAGGCCGTGGTCCTGGCCAAGGTCGGCAATTCGATCACCGCCGAGACCCAGCAGCGCATTTTCGACAAGCTCACCCAGCAGGGGTTGTCCTATTTCGCCAATCGCCACTCCACCGATTTCATGGCGCAAGCGGTTTTCGGGGCCGGCTCGTTCACCAACGTGCTCAATGTCCTGATCCTCGCGCTCGGCCGGGATCTGCTGTCGCTGCTTGGTCTGCTGATCGTCATGGTCAGCCAGGAGCCGATGCTGTCGGCGCTCGGTCTGATCGTGATGCCGGCGGCGGTGCTCGGCGTCAGGAAGCTGATCCGGCGGGTCCGGCACATCGCCACCACGCAGTTCGCGGGAGCGACTGCCATTCTGCAAACCATGCAGGAGACTGTGCGCGGATTCCCGATCATCAAGGCGTTCAACATGGAAGCCCAGATGCGCCGACGCATCGCGCTCGATATCAGGAGCGTGGAGCGGGCGTCCAACAAGATGGCTCGCGTTTCCAACCGCTCGAGCCCGCTGATGGAATCGCTCGGCGGCATTTCGATCGCGCTGGTCGTGCTCTACTGCGGCTATCGCGTGCTGATCACGGGCGAGGGGCCCGGCGGTTTGATCTCGTTCGTCACCGCGTTCCTGCTCGCCTACGAGCCGGCCAAGCGCATCGCGCGCGTCAACATCGATGTGAACACCTCGCTGTTCATGGTGCGCATGCTGTTCGATATGTTCGATTCGCCGGCCTCCGAACCCGACGACTCTGACAAGCCGGCGCTTGAAGTGGACACGGGGCGCATCGACTTTTCCGGCGTGGAATTTGGTTACAAAGTCGGCTCACCGGTCCTGCGCGGCATGACGTTCAGCGCCGAGCCGGGCAAGGTGACCGCGCTGGTCGGGCCGTCGGGCGGCGGCAAATCGACGACGTTCAATCTGATGCTGCGGTTCTATGACTGCGGCCGCGGGCAGATCGCCATCGATGGCCAGGACATCGCCGGCGTCAACCGGCATTCCCTGCGCAACCAGCTGGCGCTGGTTGGGCAGGATGTGTTCCTGTTCGGCGGCACGGTGCGCGAGAACATCCTGTGCGGGCGGCCCGAGGCCTCCAACGAGGAGGTCGTGGCAGCCGCAAAGGCCGCCTTCGCGCACGATTTCATCATGTCGTTCCCGCTGGGCTATGACAGCCCGGTCGGCGAGTCCGGACAGCAGCTTTCGCTCGGACAGCGCCAGCGCGTTGCCCTCGCCCGGGCGTTCATCAAGGACGCGCGCATCGTGCTCTTGGACGAGCCGACCGCCTCGCTCGACAGCGAATCGGAGCATTTCGTCTACGAGGCGATCGGCCGGCTGTGCGCCGGCAAGACCACACTCGTGATCGCGCACCGGCTCAACACGATCCGCAATGCCGACTGTATCCACGTGATCGAGGGCGGGATGATCGTCGAGTCCGGCCGCCACCAGGAGCTGATGGCCAAGAACGGCCGTTACGCCACGTTCTGCCGGCTGCAGTTCCCAGATCAGGCCGCGAACCGCCTGCAGGACACCGCCGCCTGAGCGCGAGCGCGGCTCCGGTCCTCACTCTTCGCGGAGTGATGGCCCGGCTTCTGGTCCGGTCCAACCGATATCCGCTGAACGGTTCAGGGGTACTGCATACCCCGGACGCTGGCAGCGCCGGGTGAATGCGCCGACCGGGGCAGCGGCGAGCCTTAAACCACCGGGCTAACGTCCCCATATCCGCCATGGTCGCGGCGGCTGATTTGCCATACATTCGGCACCCGCGCGCTTTGTGCAACTTGCTGTGCCGGCGAACTCTGCGCCCGGGGGCTCGGCGGGCTTTGCGATGCGGACGTGGGGTCCGAAAGGGTAGTCATGCAGGGAGGCCGCGACGTGCTCGATCCGGTGCAACATGGCGATATCCGCGAGGATTTCGAAGTCATCAGCGGCCTCGTCAACCGACCTGTGACGACGGCGGACGAACTCACCGAGCACTTGCGCGAGATCTATACCGCCGTGTTCTCGGTGGACCTCGGCCGCTACGATCCGGTGGTGGTCCGTGGCCAGGCGGCGCAGCTGCTGCCGCTGATCTTCGATTTGCGCATGAGCATGCGTGACCACGTCGCGGACTGGCATCGGCGCGGCTTCATGAACGCGGCGGCGCAGAAAGCTCTGCGCGATGTGTTTCGCGTCGCCCGCTACGGCTCGGACATGCTGGGCGAGCTGCTGATCGGCTACGACCGTGCCGATGAGCACGGCGTTTCGCGCCGCGGCTTCACCGGCCAGGACTACAATACGTTCGTGCCCTTGCGCATGGCCGTGACAGCAGCGTCGAGCCTTCCGTTCCGGACCGGTGACGTGCTGCTGATGCGCGGACTGCTGCACAACAGTGCGGCGATCGCGCGCATCGGCGACACCGATTCCCAGTTCAGCCACGTCGGCATGATTTATATCGACGCGCAGGATCGGCATTGGGTGGTCGAGGCGCTGATCGAGGATGGCTCGGTCATCAGCCGCCTGGAAGACGTGCTCGCTCATCATCTGGGGCGCGCCATCCTGTTCCGCCATCCCGATCCGCAGATCGCGGCGGCCGCCGCACAGTTCATTCATACCCTCGTCGCCCGCTCGCATGCTCCAGGGGGCAAGTGGATCCCGTATGATTTCTCGATGCGGCTGAAGCGCTACCGCCAGCTGTTCTGCTCCAAGCTCGTGCGTTACGCCTTCCTGAAGGGCAGCAAGGGCAAGGTCGTGCTGCCGACGTTCTCGACCCGCCTCGACATCATCAACCGTGATTTCTTCCAGCGCATCGGCGTCAAGACCCGGCACACCTTCGCGCCGGGCGATCTGGAGATCGAGCCGCAACTGGAGGTCGTCGCCGAATGGGCCGACTACCGCGTCACCTCGCGGCTGCGCCTGCAGGACATGATGATGTCCAAGTTTTTCGAATGGATGGAGAAATACGACTACACGTTTCGGGAGACGTTTCCGATCCGGCTGATCAGCTGGTTCGGGCGGCTCGCCAGCCACCTGTCGGACGAATCGAAGGCGCACATGGCGAGCGTGGTGCCGAAGATCCCGGTCAACATGAACCGCCGCACCATCGCCACCATCGTCATGCTGCACAAGACGGCGGAGGAGGTGTATCACCGGCTCGAGCGGCTGGAGCGCGACAGCATCGAGAGGACGGGTCGCCCGCTGCATCCGCGCGAGGTGTTCGAGGCGCTGGAAGCCATTCGCCACGAGGCGAACGGCCACATCGGCTACCTCCACGCCAGCCGTTGAGCCGGCCAGCCGGCGCACGTCACCGCCTCAGTTCTTTGCCGATCCGACCATGGCTGCGGCGGCGTCGAACTCGCGCGCCAGCGCCTGCCAGTCCTCCTGCTCGGGTGAGGCGGCGATGATTTTCGCGAGCGTGTCGCGACCGGCGTGCAGCGCTTGGCTGGCTGGTGCGGCCGATCCGGTAGCCAGGTTGAGCCGCGCCAGTCTGAGGTAGCTGCCGGCGAGATCGTACTGCGGGTCGCGGTTGGTCGAGGCCGAGTGGGCCAGCTTGAGGAAGGCGGCGTGACTGTCCTCGAGCGCCGTACGAGCCGCGGCCACGTCACCGAGCCCGAGATAGGCCTCGCCCAGCAATCCGGTCGACAGCGCATAGTCACGGCCCCAGTCGATCTGCAGCTTGGTACGCGCATTCAAACTTCTGGCGGTGGCGACGCTCAGCGTCAACGCATCGCGCGCCGCCTCGAACCGGCTAAGGCGCAGCAGCGTCTCGCCGAGGTCGCGCCGCGTCACCGCGAGATTGCGCTCCCAGCGCTCGTTCTTGCTGTCGCTCTGCTGCAGCTTCTCCCGAATGCTCAAGGCCTTCTGATGCTCGGCGACCGCGGTCTCAAAGTTGCGCTGACGGAAGTAGACGAGCCCGAAATACCGGTACGATTTCGACAGGTCTTCCTGCCAGTTGACCGCGAGCGGGCTCTGCGCGGCCAGCACCGAGCGCAGCTCGAAGGCGCCGGTGAAGGCAGCCAGGGCCGCCGGATAGTCCCCCTTGCCCATATTGGTCACCCCGAAGAAATCCCGCGCGTCCGCATATTGGGCCCGCCAGTCGTTGTTGGTCGGATCGGTGCGCAGCAGCTTCTCCCAGACCTCGAGGCTGGCCGCCTGCTGCCGGCGGCCATCGCTGAGCCGGCCCTGCGCGACATAGGCATCGCCGATCCACTTCAGCGAGCGCGCCAGATGCCACTGGTAGCCGAGATTGGTTGGCGCGTCGTCGGCGAGCCTCCTGCGGATTTCCAGCGATTTCTGCCGCTCCGCGAGGCTCACATCGAAGCTGTCGGATTTGAGATGCGCCAGGGACGTCTGCTCCAGCGCCTCCGATTCGTTGACGAGCCAGACCGCGTCGTCGGGTGCCTTGGCGAGTTGGTCCGTTGCGAGCTCGGTCGCGGACCGATCCTCGGCCAGAGCCTCCTCCATCTGACCCTTGTCGAACAGGACGTTGCCGATCTTGAGGTGCGCGCGGAACAGCTCCCGCAACCAGTCCTGGCTGGCGGGCATGGTGCGCACGAACTGCTCGGCGATGGTCCGCATCTGCCGATAGTTGTCGATCGCCTTCTCCCGGTCTCCCGCGGCTTCCGCGATTTCGCCCTGCCGCCGGTAGCTGTTGGCCAACGCCATTTGCCAGTCCTGGCTCTGCCGGTTGCGGGCCAGTCCTTGCAAGAGCTCGCCATGCGCGGTGTCGGCGGTCCGCTTCCACTCGAGCGGATTGTTCAGCACGTGGTGGCCGTCGGAGAGCTCGAGCAGCAGGTTGGCACGCGGCAGCGCCAGGTTCGCCTTGTCCTTGTCGCCGGTCTCCAGTTTGGTGATGACATCACGCGCCACCAGCAGGAATTGGTTCAGCACCTGCGAGGAGACGGCGAACTGCTGGCGCAATTCGCCCGCCTTGCCGACCAGGCGGGTTGCCGCCTTGATCGAGGTATCGAAGCGGTCCTCGGCGATCTTCTGGTTTCGATTGGCTTCATAGGCCTCCACCGCCGCGAAACCGGCGAGGCAGGTCATGAGCACCGACAGGCCCACCCAGAACGCCTTGCGCCAGCGCTCGGCCGCCTCCTCGCGGCGGATCACATCGTTGGCCGGAACCTGCAACAAGGCGGCAATCACCTTGAGCTTGGCGCGCCGCCGCCCATCGCCCACGTCCCGCATGTCCGCCGCGATGGTTCGCGTGGTCTCCTTGCCGAGGCTGCCGTCTTCGGCGAGGCGGAACCTGAGCGACGTCGGGAAGCATTCGCGCTCGGGATCGCCGGGCTCGCCGTCGACGATCACCGGCAGCACCTTCTCCTCGCCCTTCAGCGACTTGAACAGCCGGATCTCCTCGTTGACATTGGCGCTGGCGGCAGAATTGGGCGAGCACAGCACGATCAGGAACTCGGAGGCTTCGAGCGCCGCCAGGGTCTGGCCGGTCAACGAATGCCCGGCGCTGAAATCGTCCCGGTCGCGGAACACCAGTCCGAGCTTGCCGAGGGCGCCGAACCGCCCCTCGCGGCCGCGTCGCAGCGGCAACGGCACGCGGTAGCTTTCCAGCTGCTTTTGCAGCCACTGTGCGACGGCCGTATCCTTGTGGCTGTAGGACAGAAATGCGCAGTATCGGGTTGAATTCTGGGCGTCCATAACGGCCCCGCTGCATGGCTCGACCAATGAATAGATTGGCCCGGAATGCCGAATTTATCAATCTATCATGATATGCAGCGGTGACTCAGTTTCAATTGCGCCGGAATGGTGGGGTAGGGTCGGTTGAGCGGCGCACGGAATTCAAACCGAGGCACGACGTTGCGCAGCAGGGTCCTGTTCGCCTATTCGAAAGCGCCGTCTCACTGCGCCCGTGCGATATAGTAGGCCATCTCCTTGATCTCGGCTTCCGACACCCGGGCGAGCACATCGGCCATCGATGAATCATAGCCGTGCCGTGTGTTGCTCTTGTACTCGAGCAGCGTCTTGGCCAGATAATCCTCCCGCTGCGCACCGATCCTCGGCACGTTGTCGCGGCCCGAATAGTCGGTGTTGTGGCAGAAGTTGCAGCGGTGCTGCTGCGCCAGCGCCTTGCCGCGCTCTATGCGGGCCGCATCGGCGGCGTCGGTCGCCGGCTTGGGCGGCGGCAGCCTGGCGATCAGCTCGGAAAAGCTGCGCAGATCGTCGTCGGTGAAGCCCTTGACCATCTCGGTCATGATCGGATTGTCGCGCTGCTTCTCGCGGAACAGGTACAGCTGGATCAGCGCATACGGCGCCATCTGCCCGCCGAGCGAGGGAGTTTCCGGGGTCTCCGATTGCCCGGTTTTGCCGTGGCAGTCGAGGCAGATCGCACTGCGCTCCTCCAGCGTGGCGGCCGCGGCACCACTCGCAAGGGCAAGCCCGAAGAACGCCGACAGCAGGTGACGCATGGGGACTCCGTGCGGCTCAATAATCCTCGCAGACGCAAAAATGGTTGGAGACGCGCATCGCCCCCAACCATAGAACTCTTGCGGCCCGATTCAGTTCGCGGCAACCCGGCCGCTGCTGCTGACGCGGTAGACCGCTCCGTTGAAGTCGTCGGACACCAGCAGCGAGCCATCCTTCAGCACCAGCGTGTCGACCGGCCGCGCGACGTAGCTGTTGTTCTGGATGAAGCCGGTCATGAACGGCTCCAGCGAGGCCATGGTGCCGTCCGGCTTCAGCCGCACCACCGCGACATCGCCGCCGAACTTGACCGAGCGGTTCCAGGAGCCGTGCCGCGCCATGAAGATGGCGTTGCGATACTTCGGCCCGAACATCTGTCCGGTATAGAACTTCATGCCGAGCGGCGCCGCATGCGGGCCGAGCAGCCCGACCGGCTTGGTGAACTCTTCGCACTTGTGGCCCCAGCCGAACTCCTGGTCGGGCATGTTGCCTTGATGACAGTACGGGAAGCCGAAGTTGTCCTTGCCGGGATTGGCCAGCCGGTTGAACTTGTCCTGCGGGAAATCCTCCGACAGCCAGTCGCGGCTGTTCTCGGTGAAGTACAGCATCTTGGTGGTCGGGTGCCAGTCGAAACCGACGATCTGGCGGATGCCGCGCGCCACCACTTCCATGCCGCTGCCGTCGAGATTGATGCGGCGGATTTGCGCGTGCTTGTCGTCCGGCATGCAGATGTTGCACGGCGCACCGACCTGGAAATACAGCTTTTCGTCAGGACTGACGCCGAGATACTTCCAGCCGTGCGCCTCGTCCTTCGGCAGATCGGTATAGATCACTGTCGGCTTGAGGGGAAGACTGTCGAGCTTGTCCTCGATGCCCTCGATCTTGGAAATCTGCGACAGCTCGGCGATGTAGAGCGTGCCTTTGTGAAACGCGATGCCGTTCGGACGGTAGAGGCCCGACGCGATCACCTTGACCTCGCGCTTGCCGCCCTTCTCGACGATGGCATAGACCTTGTCGAGCAGGCGGCTCGAAACGAACACCGTGCCTTTGTCGCCGAGCCTGAGGCTGCGCGCGTTGCCGACCCCCGATGCATAGACCTCGAGCTTGAAGCCGGCGGGAACCTTGAGCTGGGCAAGCGGAAGCTTGTCGGCGGCGGTCGGCAGCGGCGGTGGCGCGACCGGCTTCAGGTTCTTGGCGGCCGGATTATCCGGCTGGCCGATCAAGGGCGAGCCGGGCGGCAGCGGCGCGGCCGCTGCGGGGGTTGCCGCCGGGGCGGCTGCGGGTTGTTGTGCCAATACGGGTGATTGGGCTGCGATCGCGCAGCCGAGCATTGCCGGGAGCCATAGGCTCCGCCGGATCAACTTACCTGCCAACATATCGGTTTCTCCCTACTAGGACGCTTCTTTTGCCGTCACCATGCGCCAGCTGTGTCGAACTGCGCAGCCATCGCAACTCCTGAGCGCCGGCGCCAGTCTGTGATATTCCCTGCCCCCGATGCAATCCCTAAAACGCCATCCCTAAAACGCCAGCCAACCCCTGTACACCCGGCAGCCGGCAATTCCCTGCATCGTCTTACAGTCGGTGGACGATCCCTCATCCTCGCCGATCGGCAGCTGCGCAAGGCGCAGGTCCTGGCCGCCAGCGGCTTCCCCCAGGAGTTGGCGCCGCTGCTGGTGTCGGCGTCTCGCCCGCAACCACCGCGAGCACCTCGGTTCCCACCGAAAAATGCGGCTGGTGCGCAAGGGCCTGCGTTCAACGCTGACCATTTTAAGTCGGTTCAGGCCTCCCGGGGGCCGACCCTGAAAACAATTTGCATTCCTCTGAAAGCCAGTCTGCTGGCCGTACGATTTTCGCATTCCATGTTATTGAAATAATTGAGTAATTTATGGAGCGGGTGAAGGGAATCGAACCCTCGTCATCAGCTTGGAAGATTGCAAACAAGTACGATAAACCTTTGAACTTGTTAGATATTAGTTTTACAAGTTATCACAGTTTTGGTCAGACTTGTAAAACTAATCTTTTTACTGCGCATCGTGCCCCCGGCAAGCGTCTGACCCCAGAACCGGTCACCTGCCGGACACTCAGTTCCAGGTGTCAAATCCCAGAAGTGGACCTCCGCAGTCACTCTGTCGTTGTCTCAACCTACAGCGTCGACCATGTCCGGTAACCGACTTATCGCTACTCGAGCAGAGACAGTGCCACTGCGGCTCAATTGTCACAGACCGGTGCAGCTGCGAACTGGCTTGGGCTGCCTGAATCGACTAGATATCGCATCGAATCAACGCTCGGAGGAGCCGTGCCAGCGGCGCAGAAAAGAGACTGGCGCTCGGATTTCGGCCTCGAGAGGCGAGAGCCGCCCAGTTTCTATACCGGCAGGCGCGATGTGTTGCCGTCGACGCCGCAGGGTCACTTGCTCGTGCGCGCGTTCGACGATCTGCGAGTCGATGGCATTCTTTGCGCCGACCACACGCCGCTGATTTATTTCAAGCTCGTTGATGATCTGGCCTTCGACGCCGTGTCGGAGCTGCATCGGCGGTTCTGGAACCATGGCGGCGCTCCCGTGCTCGTTCTGATCTCGGACGAGCACGTGCACGTCTATTCGGGCATGGCCCGCCCCGTCAACGTCGCACAGGACAGACCACCAAACCTGGTCGCCGAACTTGCGCGCGTGGCGGCGGGGCTCAAGCAATTCATCGCCGCGACCGAGACGGGCGCCTTCTTTCACGAGCATCAGCGATCATTCGATCCGGCGCAGAGGGTTGACCGGAGCCTGCTCGAAAACCTGCTTGCAGCACGTCAACGCCTTCAGGCGCTCTCGGCGGGCGAGGCCTACCATCAGATGCTGGACGGCCTGCTCTGCCGCCTGGTGTTCACCTGCTATCTGTTCGATCGCGACGTCATAGGCGGCAACTACCTGGCAACCGCCGGCATTGCCGGTATCAACCATCTGCGCGCGTTGCTTCGCCAGCCCGATAGCGGCGTCGTTCGCGATGCGCTCTATTTGCTGTTTGAGAAGCTGCGAGACGACTTCAACGGCGATCTCTTCAGCGACGATCTCGCCAGCGAGAAACGTCACGTCCATTCCGAGCACCTGAGCATCCTCAGGGACTTCTTTCACGGGACCGACCTCGAGACGAGGCAGACGTCGTTTTGGCCCTACGACTTCAAGTTGATCCCAATCGAGACCATCAGCGCCATCTACGAGCGCTTTCTGTCCGACAGCGAAGAGCGCCGAGGCGCGTTCTATACGCCGAGGTTCCTCGCCGAAATCGTCGTCGATGCCGCGCTCAACGGGTTAGGAACGCTGCTCGGCCAGCGCATTCTCGATCCGGCTTGCGGTTCGGGAATCTTCCTGGTTGCGCTCTTCAACCGGATTGCCGCCGAGTGGCGGCATGCCAATCCCGACGCCAAAAATGACCGTACCGCAACCCAATTGATGCGGCTGCTGAAAGAGAGCGTGTTCGGCGTCGATGTGAGCCCGACGGCGTGCCGCATCACGGCCTTCAGTCTCTATCTGGCCTATCTCGATCAACTTGCCCCGAGGGACATCCAGGCGCTGCAACGCAAAGGCAAGGCTTTGCCTCGCTTGATCGCGGCTTCAACTGACGAGGCCGGCAACATCTTCTGTGCCGATTTCTTCGCTGACGGACCAGTCCAGAACATCCGGGCACACCTCGTCATCGGCAACCCGCCGTGGGGAAGCATCGCCACCAAGGACAGTGCTGCCGGGAACTGGTGTGCCGCCAATGGAAAGATTCTTCCCGATAATCAAATCGCGATTGCTTTCACGTGGAAATCGTCTGAGCACGTCGAGGTCGGAGGCCGCGTCTGTCTCGTCCTGCCGCACGGCGTGCTTTTCAACACGAAGGCTGTGCCCTTCCAGTCCGCATGGCTGCGCACCTGCTCCGTCGACCGCGTGCTAAACCTCGCCGACATGCAGAGGTTCCTGTTCGAGACGGCGGAGCACCCGTCCGTGGTCGTCCGATACCGGCCCGTAAAGCCGGATCGGCGCCATCGTATCGAATACTGGTGCCCGAAAGCGGATTGGACCGTCACCCATGCCGAGATCGTCACGATTGGCCCGCAAGACCGCTCTCGCTTTTCTGTCGGCGAGCTACTGCACGACCTCGACGGTCCCGACGCTCCCCAACTGTGGAACCGGCAATTCTGGGGGACCGGCCGCGATGGCAGACTAATTGAACGCTTGAGCGACCTCCCGAGATTGCGCGATGTCATCAGCCAGCCTCGCGATGGCGGCGAGCGAAAGCGATGGCTCATCGCAGAGGGATTTCAGCCTGTCGGGCTGAGTGACGACTTGGCGAAGGCGAAGACTATCGAACTTCCTTCGCGCCACTTTGTAGAAGCGACAAGCAAGCACATCGATATGTTCCTGCTCCCAAGGGACACTAAAACCCTTGGCTCACAGCAGGTCAATGTACGAAACCGGTCCAACAAGAACACAATCATATACCAAGCACCGCATATTCTGGTGGCGAAAGGCTTTTCGAAGATTGCCTTTGCCGATTTCGATGTGTCGTTCCGTCACGCGATCCGAGGAATCAAAGGGCCCACTCAAGATCGCGAGTTGCTTGCATTCCTCGCAGCATACCTTCGCAGTGATCTCGCCCGATACTATCTGTTCCACACCTCGAATTGGGGGGTAGCACGTCAAGAAGTGCACATCGACGAGTTATTGCGTCTGCCGTTCGTGTTGCCCGCCGACAGCGATAATCCGAAGCGCGCTCAGGAGATTGTAAGCAAGGTTGCACGCATCCTGAAAGATGCTGCCCGCGCTGCCGATCGCGACATGGTGGACCGTGACGGCATCGTCCGCGAAGCTAGCGGGAAGGCTGAGAGCCTGATCGAGAAATACTTCGATATCGATACCTTGGAAAAGAAGCTCATCGACGACACCCTCGACATCATCATCCCGAGCACGCGGCCAACACGCGCACGTCAGGCGATACCGACCCTGCAACCAACGACGTCAGACCAGCTCTCTGCCTACCTGGCGCTCGTGTGTGAAATTCTCAACTCGTGGTCGGCGAAGAGTTCTTACGTGGTCCGCGGGCAAATCGAAGGGTCGGCGGACATTGGTGTCGGGGTAGCCCTGCTGGAGAAAGTCAGAAAGCAGCGCGCGGCCCCGGCTGCCGAGCTGATCACACACGACGTGTTGCGCGTGCTCAATGAGATCCGGACCGCGTTCCCGCAGCGCGGTGCCACGCTCGACATCGTGCGAGGCGTCATGGCCTTCGTCGGCGATAAGCTCTACATCGCCAAGCCGATCGGGCAGCGGTTCTGGTCCAACACCGCCGCTATCAATGACGCCGACGAGATCGCCGGGACGATACTCATGAAAGCGACCAAAGGCGATCGATGATACAGCTCGGCTCATCTGACGCCTGGATAGACCTTCTCGATCCCCTCATTCCCGACATCGTTCAACTCGTGGCCGAGACCTGGCCGACGTTGAAGCCCCCCGCAGCCGACGAGCTCGAGGATGTGATGACCAAGGCTCTCTGTCGGGCCTTGCGCAGCTCACGGGCCGCACGCGCACTGCCGTTTCAGATTCACCTGCAGTTCGTCGAAATCGAGTCGGCAGTCGAAGACGACGAGGGACGCATCGACATCGCGTTCATGCCGACCGTACCGCGGGAGGACATTTATTTTGCGCTGGAATGCAAGCGGCTAAATGTGCGCCAGCGCAACGGAAAGATACGTCCTTGCCACGCTGAGTATGTCCAGTACGGAATGATGCGATTCATCGCCGGCCGCTATGGAGCCGCGGTGCACGCCGGCGGCAAGCTCGGATACGTCCTTGATGGTCAGGTCTCACAGGCGATTGCCGGAGTTGCTGCGAACGTGCAACAGCACCACGTAACGCTCGAGATGGACGCTCCCGGAGAGCTGTCTGCGTCGAGCCTGCGTCCAGGCGATGACAATGCGCGCGAGACACGGCACCGATCATCAGTGCGCTCTCACCATTTCTCGATCCATCATCTTTTCGTCGCCTGCGATCCGACAACGCCATTACGCCAGAGACGCAGCACCCGGCAGGCCAGGTCGGCTCAGCGGCGTGGCAGCGCCCGTCGGACGAAGCGGGTTCAAGGACCCAACCGAATGTCTGCTTTCGGATTTGTTGCGACAGCGCTGTCCCGATGAATTGGCTACGAATGAGCAGCAACGGCGACGGCAGCTTTCTCTGGAGGCTGTGTGAGAACGTGCTGTTCGGTCAATGAGCGAGGGTTCTCGCGGTGCAGATGTCGCCAGCGGGCCGTTGTCGCGTAATTTTTCGCTCCGGTGACGCCCAGAGGCGTCGTTGAGCACTTTGTGCGTCGTTCTAAGGGCGTGCGCTGCCCCGTTTCTCACACTCTCATTGGCGCCACCAACTTCGGCACGCCGAGGATCGTTGTCACGCGCATCAGGTTATAGGCGAGAACGTGCAGCGCCATTTCGGTCGCCACGTTTTCCATTCTCTTCATCTTGAAGTGTGTCGCGCCCATCCACGCCTTGATCGTGCCGAAGGGATGCTCGACCGTCTTGCTGCGCAGAGGGATCTTGCTCGGATCATCATCCAGCCGCTTCTGAACTCGCTCGAGAATATGCTCGTGCTCCCAGCGTCGGATGCGGCGCTCCTTGCCCGTGGTGCATCTGTGCTTGATCACACAGTCCTTACAGGCATTCGTCCAATATGAGCGCAGCGTCTTGTCGTGTGCGCGTCATCGGACTTTCAATGTATTACCGGATCGCGCCCTTTGACGCAGAGGTTGCGACTCGTCGCTGCTGCCGACGAGCAATGAAATAAGCCCATTCAGGGCGGGCGAGACCTCGCCGTTCCACACAAGGAGTGTGCGGCTTCGTGCATATATCTTCGGCAAAATGTGCTGGCGGATGCCCTTGCTCGACCGCACATCGGAGAGGACCGATCGAGGGACCACGGCAAAGCCGGTCCCGGCCGCCACAAATGCGATAATGGCTTGGTAGGAAGCGAACTCGAGGATCCTGTCCGGAACGATGTCCTCCGTGGCGAGCCACTCCTCGATGCGCTTGCGGTAGGAGCAACCCTGCGCATTCCGGTGATCAGCGCTCCCGTCGTTCCTGTCGCGAGCTCAACGACGACCTCCGGAAACATCGCGTGATAGCGCGACAAGAGCGGTGGCAGGCGTCTGCCGGCCGTGCTTTCCAATGAGCCGAGCCGGAATGCGCCACTGGGCTTGCCGGTGCGCATCTCGCTCACCGCCTCGTCGGCCAGCCGAAGCAGGCGATCGGCATAGCCGAGCAGCTTCTGGCCTTCCGCCGAAAGTCGGATGTTGCGGCCTTCGCGACGGAATAGGCGCGCGCCGACATGCTGCTCGAGTTGCCGAACGCGGGTCGTGACGTTCGACTGGACGCGGTTGAGTTTGGCGGCCGCGCGCACTACGCCGCCCTCGTCCACGACCGTGCGGAATATTCTCAGCGACTCGAGATCGATCGTTCTCATGGCAAGAATGGTAAGTCATATAGCCACCGAGTTATGACGGTAATCAGCAGCAGCGATACGGGCAAGAAGCTGCACCAGCGTTGGAGCGCCGGAGAAGACCTACCAACTACCAAGCTTGCAACAAGTCCACCGCAACAACGGACGATACCCGTAATGACATTGACGTTACGTTGTGGTATGATACTGCGGAATGGAGATTTCATGCCCACACCGTCCACCCGCCGCCAGCAACCACGCCGCGACACGCTCAATATGCGCATCAAGCCCGATGATCGCGGTCTGATCGACCGCGCCGCGGCCCTGACCGGCAAGACCCGCACCGATTTCGTACTCGAAGCGGCGCGCCGTGCGGCGGTCGATGCCCTGACCGAACGCACGCTGTTCGTCGTCGACGAGAAGGCCTACGCCAAGTTCCTCGCGGCCCTGGATGCCCCGCCGCGGCCGAACGACAGGCTCGTCCGGACCATGCAGACACCGGCGCCCTGGGATCGCACGTGACGACTGCTGCCCCGATCCCGCTTGAGGACCGGCACATCTTCGACACCTTCGACTGCGGTGTTCTGGCGCTCGATGAATGGCTGAAACGGCGAGCCCGCACCAACGCCAAGGACGGCGCCTCCCGGACTTATGTCGCTTGCGACGGTCCGCAGGTCATTGGCTACTACGCCCTCGCCGCCGGTGCGGTCGAAGTGGCTGCCGCGCCCGGACGCTTCCGCCGCAACATGCCGGACCCGATCCCGGTCGTGGTCCTCGGTCGGCTGGCCGTTGATCGATCGCAGCATGGCAAAGGATTGGGCAGGGCGATGTTCAGGGATGCTGGGCTGCGCGTCCTGCAGGCGGCCGACATCATCGGCGTCCGCGGCATGCTGGTCGATGCCATTTCCGACGACGCCGAAGCTTTTTACCTCGCCTTGGGCATGACGGTCTCGCAGCTCGACACCATGACTCTGATGGTCACGCTTGCCGACCTCAAGGCGAGCTCGGCTACACTCTAGTCATTCTACTTCGGGCTGCGTTCCTAGCTGAATGCACGCTCCACAAGCCGCAAACAAATCCGCAAACGGAGCGGCTGAGACAAAGCGAGACTTGTAAAACTTTTCCAGGAACTTGTAAAACAACTCCGACAGCGTCTCTTTTCTAGCTCTCTAATTTGTTGATTTTATTGAATAAATTTTGGAGCGGGTGAAGGGAATCGAACCCTCGTCATCAGCTTGGAAGACGGATGCCACTTGCACCATGTCACGCCAAGCCGATTTGTAACCTGCTGAATTTGCTTATTTTACTTCTCTCGCCTCTCCACTTCGCGCCATCTCAGACCGCCACTATCCTGCCGATTTCTGAGACTATTCTGAGACTATGGCGAAGGTTCTCATCACCGATATCGTCGCGCGGACTGCGAAGCCCGTAGCCGGAAAACAGTTGTCTTTGTGGGACACATCCACGCGCGGCTTCGGTCTGCGAGTGAACCCGCAAGGCACAAAGACCTGGCAAGCCATGGTCGGCGACGAACGCAAACGCGTGACCCTCGGTCGGTATCCCGACATGACGTTGAAGGAAGCTCGTGCGCTCGCGATGAACGTCATCGCCAATCGCGGCGCCGAGGCACCACCGAAACCGAAGAGCGCGCCCTTCCTCGCATCCGAAGCCGTCCCAAAATTCATCGAACTGCATCACGCAGGATCGCGTCCAAGTTGGCGCAAGGAACAGCTTCGCCTCCTCACCAAACATTTCCTCTCGCGATACGCCGACGTGCCAATCGATAAGCTCACGGCAGCGCACGTCCTCTCAGTCACCGACAGCTTGTCTCATCTCCCGTCAGAGCAGATACACGTTCACCGTGCACTCAAGACATTCTTCAACTGGGCGTTCCATCGCCAGCTCATCCCGTCATCTCCAATCGGAAGTCTCCCACTTCCAGGGAAGCCTGCAGAGCGCGAAAGACTGTTGTCCGATCAAGAGCTTGCACGCATCTACAATGCCGCGGTCGAACTTGCGTACCCCTTTGGATACATCGTGTTGATTTGCATTCACACAGGATTGCGCCGCGGCGAAGTCGGCTCACTGCGATGGTCCTACATCACGCCCGAGTTCATCACGATCCCGAAGGACATCGCCAAGAATGGCCGCGAGCACGTGATCCCCAACCTGATCAACGATAACTTGGCGCTTGTTCCGAAGACTTCCGAGTATGTCTTCCCCACCGCAAACGGCCGACCGTTCGCCGCATGGGGGCGGCATAAGGAGAGGCTCGATGCATTGTGCGGCGTCGAGGATTTCGTGCTCCATGATTTCCGCCGATACTTGTCGTCTACCATGCGCCGCCTCAACGTGCCGATCGACGTCACCGAAACAATCCTCAACCACGTCAGTGGATCGCGCTCACAGATCCAGCGCATCTATGATCGTCACGACCGATTGCCCGAGATGCGCGACGCTCTCTCGCTGTACGAGAAGCATCTGGCCGCCATCATTTCAGCAAAGTGACGAAGCAGCTTGACGGGGCACTGGTGTCAAACCCAGGGCCGTTGCAACGGCTCCAACTCGGAGCCTTGCAATGACGAAGCGTTTCCTGACGAAGTCGGAAGTCAAGGATAAGGTCAAGCTGTCGTACACGGAGATCGCACGACGAGTGAAGGACGGGAAGTTTCCGACGCCCCTGCGGCTAGGCTCCCACCGAACAAGCCGGACGGTCTTCCTCGAGAGCGAGGTCGACACCTGGATCGACGACCAGATACAGCGCAACAGGCGCCCCGTTTAGGGGCTCGAGGCCCGTTGGGAAACCGGCGGGTCTCACGCTTTTTTTCGGGGGGCTCACATGCGCTTGTTTGAGGGATCGAGCACCTACATCATCGTGGTCTTTGCAATAATGCCGTGGGGCAACGAAGTGGAGAGTAGTGCTCGACGTCCCGTGCCGCTGGAAATCCAAGACCTTGAAAGCTGCCGTAAATACGCCGCGCCTATCGAAGTCACGGCCAATCTGAAAATCGTCAGCGAAGGCGGCGATTATCGCGTTCGCTACGAGTGCAGGCAAGAGAAGTGAGCGGCTGGAATGCCATGCGAACCACCCAGCCTCACAGGTTGCCCTACAGCATGCCTCGGACGTGCCTTTTTGCAGGGCAAGTTTCAAGGCACGAAGCACCGCACCATCTCGCGCCATATCGCACCAAGCCGACACCATCGCGTTAGCCGCCGCTCCCCTACAGGCTACTGCCGTAGCCAATATTGCTCGCCTATGACAGGCACCGGCGAGGCGATGCGTATCAAGGACACGTGGAGGATATAGGACAAGAGGGGGGATACGGGTGGGGATACATGGTATCCCCCCTCATATCCCCACCCTGCATGTCGATTAAATGGCTCTATTCGGCTGGTTTTCCCGAGACCCGCTCTGTCGGGCGAACCGCCCGACAATATGGCTTCCTGAGCATTCGTTCTCAAAGGAAAAGAACAGCGCGCGAGCTTTGTCGAGCGCTCCGCGATTTGCGATTCTTCCTCGCCGACAATTGGCTCAGCCATATTGTCGGCCGCTCCGCTTTTTGGAATTGGCACTATGCAGTAGGATGCATCGAGCCGCAACGAGCACGACGAGATGCCAGGCCGACAGAGCGGGTGCGATTTCGTGAACCGTCGTGAATCGATGCGGTCTAAATTTCAGCTATGCGCGACGACAGCAAACGGAATCGTCCGAGAAGTGCGGACGAGGACGAGACCGTTTTCCACAGCGGCCATTTTTGGCCGGGATACAATAGTGATGCCAGGCCGCGTACACCGGCCGGCATCCGCCACCGGCAGGCTCTTGACGCACGAGATGCCTCGTCCACTTCCGGCAGAGCGCTGGAAGATTACCGGCCCGGGTGCCGACCTATGGCCGCGGACGATGCGCTATTGATCGGCACCACGACGGCGGGTCTCTCGCTCGACGCTCCAGTATTCCTATCGCTTGATGATCGTCGCCGGCACATGCACGTGATCGGCAAGACCGGAACGGGCAAATCCACGCTGCTCTACTCGATGATGCTGCAGGATCTAGAAGCCGGTCGCGGCTTCGCGCTTCTCGATCCCCACGGCGATCTCGCGAAGAGCGTCATCGACAGCGTGCCGCCCGAGCGCACCAACGACGTTCTCTATTTCAACCCCGGCGACCTCGAGCATCCGATCGGCTTCAATCTCCTCGACAATGTTTCTCTGGATTCGAGGCCGCTCGTCACCGCTCATGTAGTCGCTGCGTTCAAACATGTCTGGCCCGACAGCTGGGGCCCGCGCCTCGAGCAGATTCTCAGAAACGGGGTCGCGCTACTTCTTGATAATCCTGGCTCGACATTACTGGGGCTCTCGCGCCTCCTCGTCGACGAGAGCTACCGCGCGCGCCTGCTATCGAACTGCAAGAATCCCATTGTGCGTTTGTTCTGGACGCAGCAGATCGCCGATTGGGGCGACGGCTTCGCCGCAGAAGCCATGTCGCCAGTACAGAACAAGGTCGACGCCATCCTGTCCCCTCCGATTCTGCGCAACATCATCGGGCAGCCAAAGTCGACGATCAATCTCACCGGCATCATGAACGGCCACCGCGTGCTCATTGCGAACCTCTCGAAAGCAACGCTCGGCGAGGGTCCCGCACATTTGCTCGGAGCATTTCTCGCTACCGCCTTCGCGCAAGCGGCCGAGTCGCGTGCCTCCATCCCGGAGCACGAGCGCGTCGACTTCTACCTCTATGCCGATGAGTTCCAGAATTTTGCAACCGACAGCTTCGCGACGATTTTGAGCGAGGCTAGAAAGTGGCGGCTTTCTCTCACGCTGTCACATCAGTTTCTCGATCAATTGACCGACGCGCTACGCGGAGCGGTCTTGGGCAACGTGGGCTCGCTCGTCGCGTTTCGCGTCGGCGCCAAGGACGCCAAGACAATCGCCGCCGAGATCGGCATCGAGAACCCTGAAGCGCTTTCGTCGCTTCCGAATTTCAGCGCGTGGGCGATGCTCATGCGCGACGGCAATCCCGCGGGGACGCAGAGGGTCGCGACTGTTGAGCCACATGCATTAGCTTTTGGTCGCGAGGGAGCGGTAACAGCGCGCACGCGTGCACGGAGTACTCGACCGCGCCATATCGTAGAGGAGAAGATCAACCGCTTCCTGCGGCCACCGCATGATTGATTCTGGCAATGAGGGCCGTCGACGACGATTCTCCCGCTCGGGTGCCAATCGAGTGCGACTGACGCCAGACGATATCTCCATCATCCGCCACGTTGCTCGTCACCGCTTTCTAAGATCCACGCATCTGCTCCAGCTCATGCCGCAGCGGTCGCCGAAGAAACTCATCGAACGCATCGGCGAGTTGTATCACGCCGGGTATCTCGATCGTCCGCGCGCACAGCTCGATTATTTTGATCGAGCTGGCAGTGCGCCGATGGTCTACGCCCCCGGTGATCGCAGCAACGAGGTTGCTCCGGAAAATGCGGGCATCAAATGGCATGACAAGAACCGACTGGCGCGGCGACCATACATCGAGCATGCCCTCGCGATCGCGGATATTATGATCGCGCTTGAGCTATCCGCCCGCGATCGCAGAGACTTAGAGATGCTGCACCAGCATGACCTCAAGGGGTTGCAGGACAGCCGGCGCGGTACCTCCCGCTTCTCAATGTCAGCAATTTTTCACGTGAACGGCAGCCGGCATCAGTTCACGATAGTACCCGATGCGGTCTTTGCACTGCGCTTCAAGTCCTCCGGCAGAACCGCCTACTTTTTTCTTGAAGTCGATCGCGGGACGATGGCGATAGACAGTAGGGATCTCACCAAAAGTTCATATCGTCGCAAGCTCCTCGGCTACCTCACGGCGCTTAAGGCAGGCCAGCACGTCGAGCGATTCGCATTCCAAAATGCGCGCATGCTGACGGTGACCACCAGTCGCGAAAGAATTCAATCCATGATCGCGGCGCTTAATGCCATCACGCGTCAAACTGCTACCGGCCGATTCCTGTTTGCCGATCTTCCGTCGCTATTGCGATCCGACCCCCTCTCGTATTCTTGGCTGACCAACGGCGCATCGATCTCGGGAAAAGCACTCGCATGTCATCGACTTGACCTCGGCGCAGGCGCGGCTCGCGGTGAACGCGCCCGCAATCTCAAATTTTCCCGGAGATGATGTTGCGCACCTCGCCCTCGATCCGGAAATCATCGGCCGCTAGGAATGGCGGAAATGCATCCCGGTTGATCGATTCCAGGATCACGCGCTGGTCTGCCCGACGCACGCGCTTGATCAGACATTCCTCGTCGTTCACGCACACGTAGATTTTGCCGTCCACCAAATCGTCGCCCTTGCGCGCGATGACCAAGTCGCCCTCGAAGATCTTCGGCTCCATCGACCGGCCCTTCGCCTTGACGATGAAGGCCTCCGCCGCAGGAAAGCTGAAGAGTCGAGGGCTGATGGCGATCCGGTCGATCGGGGTGCCGTCGAGAATCGAGCCGCCGGGCCCGCACCGCGCTAGCCCGTACACATTCAACCAAGCCACATCCGGCTCCGGCCCATCCTCCATGACATGGAAGTCCCGGGGATTGGACGGATTGCGCTTGATGATGCCCTTCCGCTCCAACTGCTGAAGGTGATGCACGACGACGCTCGTCGACGACACATCCAACGCCTCCTGCATTTCCCGGATGGTCAAGGGCTCCGCGAGATTGGATCTCAGTAGCTGCAGCAGCTTTTGCTGCACCGGATGAAGGTCTTTCCTGCCCATGACCACTCCCTACGCCGCCCACACCTTCGTTGCAAGAACGGATTGACTCGTTCTAGTTTTCGTTCTAGTTATCCGGGCAGATGGTTAACAACCCGTTGCCGGGGGCACACATGGCCGACGTTCAGGTGACCTGTATCAACAAACCCCACCGTGACAGCAAGCACGAGGCGATCACGCATCTGGGTGGCAGCACGTGGCATTGGCCTCGCCAAAAAGTAGTCGACTCGATCAACGCCAAGACCAACACGTTCTTCACCCGTGTGGCTGGCAAGCGAGCAGAGGTTGGCGTCGTCGACGGCCCTCATGGCCAGTACCTGCGTACGTATGCCGACGGTGTCTGGAACGACAACCTGTTGGCCCTTCCCGAGTGTCCCTCATAACGCGAGACATGAACATGAAAGACAAACTGAAACCAGGCTCGATAGCTCCTCGCTCCGGCGAGTATGGCATTGTCGGTGCCCGTGGCGCGCCGACCGGACAAGAGCGTACCGTCGTCCGGGGCGAGCCCATGCCGCCGACGCCCAAGCCTGGACAGAGCTACGTGATGGATCGTCCGGCGCACAATGGCGCGGGTCGGAAGAAATAGGTTGGTTTGAGATTGTACGGATTGCGTTTGTGGATCGAATGATGGTGGAGCCTCCCGCCAAAGTGGCGGTCGCGCTCTCGCGACTCCCGCGCGGAAGTTGACCGCGCGTCCGCTGTCGAGCCCGCGGGGCACCCTTCCCTCGCGGTCTCGTCCCTGCGGGCTTCCATCGCTAGGCCGCGTACTCCCAGGCGCCTGCCGAATCGGCCGCGTCGTTCACCATTGTTGCGCGCCTCGAACCTTCGCCCTCAAGTGAAGTATCGGCCACGACACGGTGCGGTCACTTGACCGCGAAGATCGGCGCGCTCTCCCGGAGGGAGTGGCGGCTCCAAAAATCGTGGCATGTCATGGCTCACCAAAAATCGTATGCGGAGCACCCGTCGAGCAGCGACCGGGCGGCTGGCCCGATCGCGAATATCCACTACTTCGTCAGCATCACGCTGCAGGTGCGTTACTATTAGAGGATACCCCGCGTGGCCGGACGCCCAGCTCGCGATTCTTCGCGTGCTCTCGCCTGCCCGCGCTTGGGATTGCCCGTCGCGCGAGAGGCAGGACTTGGCTCACACTCCATAGGAGAGTGCGATGGCTGATACGCCGAAAATGTATCGCGTCTACTCGATCGTCCCACGCCACAAGCAGGACGACTACTGGCTCAACATCGGGGTCGCCTTCCCCCACGATGACGGCCAGGGCTTCAACGTGATGTTGCAGTCGCTACCGCTCCCCACGGGCGTCGGCGAATGCAAGATCGTGCTTCGCGGTTACGATCCGAAGCAGCACGAAGAGGACGAGAACGCAAAACAGGCAACCGCCAAGAAGAAGGGCTAACGTCCTTCGAGAGGCTCGGCTTCGGCCGGGCCTCTTCGTCGCCACTCCACAATGCACCCCAACAGTGGCATCCTAGCCACTCTCGCTGTCTAGACGAGGCATCAACAACGGAAGCGATACCAAGCACGAGGGGAAGTGATGGGGGAAATATTCTATTATTTCATAGAGTTCATCCTGAAGTGCGTCTTCGTCTACCCCGTCATGGCGGTGTGGTACGGCGGCAAGTACATTCTCAAAGTGATCGAGAACCGCGATCGGCCGGTCGCTACCCGCGACCAGTCGCGTCCGCCAACTCCAACCGAGACCGCCGCCGCTCAGACACAGCTTCGTGTCGCTGATGCGCTGCTTTCCCGATACACGGAGACCGAACAGCTCGATCGCGCAACCATGGAGGACACCCTCTCAAAGGCAACTCGTGCGATCATGACTGCACGCAATCTCGATCCGCGAGCGACCTTCGCCAAGACGGACAAGACGGGCACCGCCACCTACGGCGTTGACGGCCTTTCCGCTCTCGCGCTCTACATTGAGGCCGAGTTCTTGGAGAACCGCGACCACGACACGTTGTTCGGAGACTTCGTAGGCCAAGTACAGATTTCCAGAGACCGCAAACGCGCGCTGGAGGCCGCAAACAAACTGATCGTCTACAAACCGCGCGATGCCGCCGCGTGGCGACTGAAGGCAATGGCGCATAAGAATCTCAAGGATAAGCGTCCCGCACTCGCCGCTATTCAGAAGTCCATCGAACTCGATCCCACAGACCCAATAGCTCTCCAGATTCTGGCAGCGCTCCAATGAGGCCAGGCAAAAATATTCCCATCACGCCGTCGCACGATCTCAAAGCGCATCTCGCGCACGTGCGCAAACTCTACGACTCATATCCGTTGAACACATACCAGAAGTGCTCCGCAAAAATTCCAGACATCATGGCGGAAATTTGCGGCGACCGCTTCCCCCATCCGGTCGCCAAGCAATTGGGTGACAGCGTCCGGACTCTTCTTCGACAGAGCAACGTCTTTTTCAATGATCCGCCGGACGCCGAGGACGCGGACTATCTGACGCGACTCCAGGCACTTCTCAGCTCACATGAGTGGCCGGATGCTGGAACGAATGCGGTCATCACCGTTTGTCGGCTTATCACCTCGCGCCTTCCGCGATCAGTGTTTGAAGAAAGGGCCGGTTCATTCTCTGTTCCGCTCTATGCCCTGATGCCGGACATGCCCGATCTCATCATGCGCATCGCGCAGTTGTCGACCGCCGAGCACGGCGGGCATGTCATGCTGAAATATCTCAATGACACGATGTTCTGGAACACCGTGGAGGCATCCGGGTACGACCACGACACCTACGACGGAAAAAAGCTCACGTTCGCGCATGAAAGCAAGTTGGAACCGGATGAGCTGATACAGCAATATCTTCACGGCACGCCGTTTGCCGATCTCCTGAACGTTCGAGTGCCCTTCTGGATTCCGGAGAGCTCACGCAACGAGCATTTCTTGATGATCGCGCGCACGGGCAGCGGTAAAACTCAATACATCCAGCGCGACATACTCGATAATCTCTCGCGACGAGACGGACCTGGCATGGTTGTCATCGACAGCCAGAACCAGATGATTCCTAAACTCGAGCGACTGCAAGCGGCGAAGGATAGAATTGTGATCGTCGATCCGTTCGATGCGTCACCGCCCGCCCTCAACATGTTTCTCTCGCCTCGGCCGCCGGTTGCCGATCCCAACTTGCGAGAAGCACTCGAGGCGAACACGCTGCAACAATTCGCGTGGATCTTCTCGGCGCTCGATCAGGAGCTCACCGGCCGGCAAACCACCTTGTTCACTTTCACAACGCGCATCCTCTTGGCCATGAAGGCCAACATGCAAACGCTGCTCGACTTCATGCGTGTTGAGAAAATTGCGGAGCTCAAGGCATCGAAGTTCTGGCCTTACATCGCAGCCGCCGACGAGCAGACACGCTATTTTTTCGAGAACCGTTTTTGCACGAATGACTACAACAAGACGAAAGGTGGCGTTGCCGACCGACTTCTCGGCGTGCTTCGTGTCCCGTCGTTCAACCGGATGTTCATGGCTCCGGCGAACAACCTCGATCTCTATTCCCTTCTCGCGCAACGCAAGCTCGTTGTGTTCAACACGCACAAGAGCAGCCTGGGCAACGACGCGAGCGCCATCCTCGGCCGGTACGCGATAGCGCTGTATATTCGTGCCGCGTTCGAGCGCGAACTGGATAGAGCACCGCCGCCCGCATTCCTCTACGTCGATGAGGCGTCAGAGTACTTCGGAAAGAAGGACAGTTCCGACACGCTCTTCACGCAACTGCGGAAATACAATTGCGGCACGTTCGTCGCTTTCCAAGATCTCTCGCAACTCGGGGAGCAGAGGCACACGTTGGTGTCGAACACGTCGACCAAACTCGCCGGCGGCCTCTCAGTCGCTGATGCCAAGTCTCTGGCCTCCGACATGGGCACAACCGATTCCGCCTTGATGAACGTTCGCAAGATTGCAGATGCATTCGAGATGATGTGCCACGTCGGCAACGTCACGCCGCGCGCAATCAAGCTGACCTTTCCGTATGGCGCAGTGGAGAATGCCCCCAAGCTTACCGCCGAAGATCACGCCGCAATGCGCGACCGGAACCGCCGGCTGCTTTCCGTGTATCCAGAGCCCCCGCCACAACAGCCCAATGCTTTCATTGCCCCCGCATCATCGCGGGAACCACCGTCCGCTCCCCCACCACCCGACCGCTCAGATGACATCGGCAAAGAAATTCAAAGCTCTGAAATCAAACCGGGCAAGGACTGGTAGCCATCGCATCACGAGATTTTGACAATGCTCCGTGTTACTCCTCTTCTCACCACTTCAACCGAGCCGAAAATCGCTGACTTGGAACATGCGCGCCCTTCCCTAAGTGCGCGGTATGAAAGAACCCACTCGACGGCATCGCTCGACTGCAACGCCACCGCGGCCTTCGCGCGTCATCCGTCCGTATGAGATCGATGAGCGTTACCTCGCGGTCTTGCTGCAACTCGATCCCTACCGCGCTTTCAAGTACGCGACCATTCCGTGGCTGCATTGTCTCTGCAGGCCCGATGTCGAGTACTCGGTATTCCGGAAATATCTCGGCTACTTACGACAAGCGCCGAACCGATACATCCGCTGCCCCGAGCAGCAAAACGCTTCGCCCAATGTCCCGTACAAAACGCTGGTCTACGAACTCGCGGAGCGTGGCATCTCGCTGCTCCGAGATCGCGGACTCATGCCCGAGCCCACTTCGATTGCTCACGGCGCCGACAAGAAATCGAAGCGAGCAAGTTCGTTCGCTTTGCATCGCGCGCATTCCTATTATCACGAAGTCATCGTCGACCTTGGCTACTACGCGCCGCTCCATTATCTCATCCGCCATAATAGCGCGCTCCGTCTCGTAGATTTCTCGCAGCTCCTCGCGCACAGCAACGTCCCGTCAGCGACGCGGTTGTCTCGCGATCCCCTGTTGGTGTCGCTCAAACGTCGACAAACGCGATTCGACGGAACACCGCACCTGATCATCCGCGCCAAGCCAAATGCGCAACGGCTTACGATTGGTGTTCCCGGCATCCAGGTTGACCGCGGCACCGAAACTTTCGAGCGCGTCGAAGCTCACGTGCTCAATGCCATCGAGTACATCGAGGATCGTCATCACGAGCGTCAGTGGGGATTTGATAATTGTATGATCCCCTTTCTTTTCACGTCGGAAGCGCGCAAGGCGCGGGCGATCGCGTTCCTTGAACGTCAGCGAAACGGCTTCCCGTTCGTGATTTTCAAAACCATTCCAGATCTCGGTCTCCTGCATCACTTCCCGAAGCCGCGACATTACGACCCCGCGTATCGGTACGCCGATGGCGAGCCGAAACCTCCCGATAGCATTCACGTGTTCACCACGCCGTGGAAGCGCGCCGGCTTCCCCGATTTCAATTTCAATACATTCGAGGAGTGCAAACCATGAACCGAACCACCATCGTGCGCGCCGGTGCCGTAGTCGCATCTGGATTTCTGTGCGCTTCTGCGCTCGCCAATTATTCGTTCGGCGTGAGCCTCGGGCGGTCACCGTGGGAAGCTCAATTGTATGGCTTCGTCGGCGTCCTCGCAGTCGCGATGAACGCCATCGCACCGTTCTTCCTGTCGTGGGCGACAACGGCGGCTCGACGCACAACCGCGATTGCGATCACAGCGCTCTGGGCAATCTGCCTGCTCTACTCCACGACTTCGGCACTCGGGTTCGCAGCACAGAACCGAGAGACCGTCGCGCAGTCTCGCGAAGTGTCTCGCGATGCGTATGACGATATTCGCCGTGAAGTTCTTGATCTCGAGGTGCGGCGCCAATCGCTTCGCGGAAAGGAGCGCGCGACGTTCGACGCCCGGATCGACGAAGCGCGTCTGCGACTTTCTCGGCTTCGTGAACAACGTCCGGCTGTAGTCGACGCACAATCGACATTCCTCTCGTCACTGTCATTCGGTCTCGTCGATCCGAGCCACGTGCGCAAAGCGCTCGTCGCACTGTTCGCCGTCATGGTCGAACTTGGAGCCACGATCGGGCTGTTCGCGGCACTCTCTCACTCCCCCGCTCCTCCAACTCCGGCAACTCGCTGGAAGCCACAGGGTTAGCAACGTGTGTTTGCTATCATCAATGGATGTGCGGCCGATACACACTGACGATCGATAAGAGCACGATTGAGAAGCGCTTTGGCGCAAGGTTCTACATCGCGCAAGCCGAGTACGAACCGACGTTCAACGCCGCGCCCTCGCAGCTCCTTCCCATCGTTCGCACGGGCAGCCCCGACAGGATTGAGCTCGCTCGGTGGGGATTCGTTTCCGAACATTGGGCGTCGAGACGCTTGCGAGCGCAGAACAACGCGCGCCTGGAAACGGCGAACGAAAAGCCGATGTTCCACGATAGCTTCCGTACGCGACACTGCATGGTGCTCGCCGACAGTTTCTACGAATGGAAGGACACGCCGCGCGGCAAGCAACCGTATCGCATCATGCTCAAATCCGGCGAACCATTCGCGATGGCCGGTATTTACGCGCGCTCTGAGACAGGTCAATTCGAGGGTGCGGAAAAGGGTCTTGTCACGTTCGCAATCCTCACCACGATCGCGAACGAGGTGATGCAACCCATTCACGAACGCATGCCGGTTATCCTTCCACTCGGATATGAAAAGAACTGGTTGCCCGCGAATCCGTCAGGCATGCATATCATTCCTCCCTTCCCTGCCGAACTCTTGACCGCGTATCCGGTGACGAAGAAAATGAACCGCGTCGCGTTCAATGAGCCCGAAGCAATTCGGCCGATCGAACCAGTGATCCAGCTCACGCTATAAAAGTCAGGGCCACACCATATCGACCATCGCTGACACGAAGTCCCGCGCGTTCACGAAAATGTTATCGCTTGCGCCATATCGAACCGACATTCGCCAAGTCAATCGAAGCCGCAAAATGCTGGCCGGTTACAGCGCAGATTTTTCGCATTAATTGAATGTCTCCCAACGAGAGGAGACTTCAATGTATGAACTGATACTAGGCAACTGCATCGACGTGCTGCGGGACATGCCCGACAAGTCTGTCGATTGCATCGTCACTGATCCGCCGTATGGCGTCGGTGTCGACTTCGGCGACTACGAAGACAATATCGATAATCTATCGACCATCATCCAAGACGCGCTTCCGGAGATGCGCCGAGTTGCGAAGCTCGTCGTGCTCACTCCCGGCGTACGCAACCTGCACCTCTACCCGCAACCGACATGGACGTTGTGTTGGTACTTCGGTGGCGGATCGCGAGGACGTTGGGGCTTCAATCACTGGCAGCCAGTTCTCGCGTACGGATTCGATCCGCTGCATCGCTTGAAGATGACACATACGGATGTAATCCGTTCAACTTCCAACGCGCTTGCTGATCGCAGCGAACATCCCTGCCCTAAACCGCTCCCTTTCATGCGCAAACTCATCAATCGTGTCGCGCCTTCGCCGGCCGACATCATCCTCGATCCATTCCTGGGATCAGGCAGTACTGGCGTCGCCGCCATTCAGCTCGGGCATAAGTTTATTGGCATTGAGTTGCATGGCGACTATCTCGAAATCGCGAAGCGTAGAATCGCACTTGCGACACCAGATTTTCAAATGACCCTCGACCTCTCAGCTAAGGAGATCACCCATGAGCACGCCTGATATTTCCAACCTCAACTACGCAGAACTCAATCGACTCCGCGGCGCCGTCGCTGAACGCATGAAGGAGATGCGCGACACCGGCATCACCCAACTGCGCGCCACTATCGCGGAGCAAGCAGAACTTCTTGGCGTGGACGTCATGGATCTCGTGCCAAAAAAGCAGCGCAAGAAACGCGCTACAAAAGCGGTAAGCGAAGACTTGGGATGAAGATAGTCACGCACGAACCAATGCAGACAAGCGAAGTGCCCCGGCAACAACCGGGGCCTTTTCTTTGACTTGCTTGTAGATTCGTCGCGTTCCTCAAGAACCGCTTGCAACTTCACTGCACCCAAGGATTCATGTCGCTATTAGTCATAACCATTCGATTTATGGGCAAGTACAAACCCTTGAAAAAACTTCCTCAGAAGATGCGCAAGAATATCGCAATCACGGACGACCTCGTAACTGCAATCGGAGTGATTGAGAGACGCTACTTATCTGGAGCTGCCTCGGCGGCTGAGTACTACGACGCGATGCATGACGTCATTGTCGCAGCGCGAATTCTACTAGTTAAATAACCAAAGTCATCATGCTCGTTTTCAAAGGCAAATCGATAGAACACCTCCTCGGCATGTCCATGGAGATCATCTCGATCAGACAGGACATCGCGGCAAAGCGCATCTCGCATGCCCAGGGGTACGCCCTCATCGACGACGTCATAGAGAAGTGCGTAGGTTCGGACAAGACACACGAGCCCTCGACGGGGCGCGACGCAACACGTCAAAGCGCGTCCTAGCGCGGCCGGCCACGACGGACCACGACAGACGGCGACATGGATCGCCAATGGATTTCACTGTGCTATAGTCGCTCTTATCAGACGCGGGGCCTTTCCACTTGTTCGCCAAGCTATTGAACAGCAAGGCATATCCGGGCGCGTGCTCCGGCTGATGAGGGAGCCGTCTTGTGCCGCCACGTATGTCATCGAACGAAGCCAAAACACGCGCTGACTTGATCAACCCGCAACTCGAGCGCGCGGAGTGGAACCTGAGTGATCACACGCAGGTCGCCTTCGAGGTGCCCGTCGCCGGCTACGACAAGAAGCCGTGGAACGGTTTCACAGACTTCTGCCTGTACGATTCCGATGGTTCAGTCATCGCCGTAATCGAGGCTAAGAAAACCGCGCGCGACGCCCGAGAAGGCGAAGCGCAGCTCAAGCAATACATCGACGAGATTGCGAAGAAGCAATCCTTCATCCCATTCGGCTTCATGACCAACGGCCTCGTCCACTACTTTTGGGACGTCGGCCTCGAACATCCGCGTTCAGTCGCGGGCTTTTTTTCTCGCGTCGATCTTCAACGCCTGAAATTCATTCGTGAAAATCGCAAGCCTCTAGCCGACACTGCGATCAACAAGAAGATTGTCGACCGCTCCTATCAGCACGAAGCGATTAGACGTGTCGCCGAAACATTCACGACCGGACGACGTCGCGCGCTTCTTGTGATGGCGACCGGCACTGGCAAGACTAGGACCACAATGGGCCTCGTCGATCTTTTTTTACAAACGTCATGGGCGCAGAAAGTTCTCTTCCTCGCGGATCGCGATGCACTTGTCGAGCAAGCGCTTAACGACGGCTTCAAAACTTTCCTGCCGAACGAGCCACGCGTCCGCGTCCGCTCCGCCAACATCGACAAAGACAAACGCCTGTATGTCGCCACTCAGCAGACGATGGGTGTTTGCTACGAGCAATTCAATCCGGGCTTTTTCGATCTCATTGTTTTCGACGAAGCGCACCGCTCGATCTTCAACCGCTTCACCGAAGTAATCGAGTATTTCGATGCGCGGATGGTTGGCCTCACGGCAACGCCGGCAACGTTCATCGACCGCGACACTTTCCGCGTATTCGAGTGCCGCGACCAGGCTCCGACATTTCTCTACACCTACGAACAGGCGGTCAAAGAAGGGCGCCTTGTCGATTTCCGGCTCTATCAAGCGCAGACAGGATTTCAACGGGCTGGCATCAAAGGTGCCGATCTCTCTGAAGCAGATCGTGACGCCCTGATCGAGCAGGGGCTCGATCCTGATGGCCTCGATTACGAAGGCACCGACATTGAAGTCCTCGTCACGAACAAGGACACGCTGCGCAGGCAGTGGGAAGAAATAATGAACCGCTGCGTAAAAGATCAAAGCGGCTCGCTTCCCGGAAAGATGATTATCTTCGCGATGACGAAGGAACATGCGAAGCGCATCCGCGAAGTGTTCGAGGAGATGTTCCCCGAGCACGTCGGTCTCCTCCAAGTCATATATTCCGGCGTCGAACGCGTTCACGACGGCAGCTATGGCGACGGACTCATCACGAAATTCAAGAAGAACGACAAGCCGCGTATCGCCGTCTCTGTCGACATGCTCGACACGGGCATCGACGTGCCAGAAGTCACAACACTCGTCTTTATGAAGCCGGTGCAATCTCGCATCAAACTCTGGCAGATGATCGGTCGCGGCACGCGCAATCAAGAAGCCTGCAAGTTCTTCGACCGCCTACCCAACGGCGAAAAGAAAGAATTTCTTGTCATCGACTTCTGGCAGAATGATTTCGGTAAGAAGACCGACGAGCAGAAGCCGGCAGAACTTCCTCTCCTCACTCGTCTATTTAATACGCGCCTCGACATTCTCACGGCGACGATCGCCAAGCGTGACGAAGCGGCTCACGTGCAGGCGAAAGAAGATTGCCGAGCGATGCTAGCGCGCATCCCCGCTGACTCATTCCTCATCCGCAAGATCTGGCACGAAGTCGAATCAGCATGGACGGATGACTTCTGGTCTATCCTTTCTGCCGATCGGATTAATTTCTTACGCCTCCGGATTGGCCCGCTCCTACGCTACGCTCCGGACGTTGATGTCGCGGCCGAGACTTTCGCGAACAAGGTGGAACGCCTCGCACTCGCACAGCTCACTGGATCGGCAACGCCAGAACTCTTGTCCTCGATTGCCGAGGACGTGTCCCGCCTCACACAGGAGACAAGAGACCGCGCCGCGAACAAATCGGCTGCGGACCTCGCCCTCTCAACGGCGCTCGCCACCGCCGACCGCGCACACCTGACAGACATCATCCGCAAACTCGCACCGGAGATGAAGAACAAGCGCCGCGCCGACGGCGGCTTTCTACGCATCGACCTTCCCGACTTCATTGCTGCCGGCAATGAGATCATCATCGGCCAAGGCGGCACCCCGGTGCACGTCGAGGAATACCGCAAGCGTGTCGACCAGCGCATCCTCACTCTAACGGAGACGCACCCGGCGCTCGTCGCATTGCGTGAAGGACGCGAGCCTTCAAGCGATCAACTCATTGATCTTGAAAGAGTTCTCCACAACGGACTTGCGACGCCGGACATCGCGTTCTCGGACAAAATCGCTCGCCAGGTGTACGGTCTCAAGTGGGACATGCGAGTCGGGTTCCTCGGCTTGGTGCGGCATGTGCTTTCCCTCGACGCGATTCCAGACTACGCGGCTGTCGTCGCGCATGCGTTCGAGGAGCACATCACGTCGCACCGCTACACGGGAGACCAGATCCGTTTCTTGCGAGCAGTGCAGGAGGTCTTCCTCACGAACAGGCAGCTCACCGAAGCGGATCTCTACGACGCGCCATCACTCCAAGCGTTCGGGCGCAACGCAGTCGACCGTCTGTTCAGCGAAGCTGGTCTTCGTGCACTCGTGGAGTTCACTAAGGAGTTAGCTCACTGATGGTTATGATAGCCGACACGCAGCTACGGTCGAAGGTTGACACCCTCTGGGACAAGCTCTGGACGGGCGGCCTGTCCAATCCGCTCGACGCGATCGAGCAGCTGTCGTTCCTCCTCTTCCTGAAGCAGCTCGATGAGCGCGAGGAAGACGCTGAGCGTGCAGCAAAGCGACGTGACCAGACGTACAAGCCGCTCCTCACCGACAAGGAACTCCGCTGGTCATACTGGAGCCAGCTGCCTGCGGAGAAGGCGCTCTCGACCGTGCGCGAGAAGGTCTTCCCCTTCCTCAAGAACCTCGGCGCCAAAGCCGGTTCGTTCGGCACGTACATGGCCAACGCCGAATTTAAGATCAACAAGCCCGCACTCCTGATCGAAGCATGCAAAGCAATCGACGCTCTAAAAATTTCCGAGCAAAATCAAGATGTTCAAGGCGATATCTATGAGTACCTGCTGAACAGGCTCAACACCTCTGGCACGAACGGCCAATTCCGCACGCCGCGTCACATCATCCGCATGATGGTGCAGATGATCGACCCACGCCCCGGCGAGAAGGTCATCGACCCGGCGGCCGGCACGTGCGGCTTCCTTGTGAACGCTTGGCAACATCTTCTTGAGACGCACACCGACCCGCGCGATCTCTCGTATGACGATGAAGGTTGGCCGCACGGCCTCAACGGAAGCAAACTCACGAAGGACGAGTGGGCATTTTCCCAATCGCAGGCCTTCACCGGATTCGACAACGACTCCGGCATGACCATGCTTCGCATCGGCAGCATGAACTTGATGCTGCACGGCCTCGCCACACCACGCTTCAACTACACGGACTCTCTTTCAAAAGCCTACAACGAAGAGGCGAAGTACGACGTCGTCCTCGCCAATCCCCCGTTCAAGGGTGCGATCGACCCTTCGGATGTGAACCCGTCACTTCCGACGCGCGTGAAGAAGACCGAAATTCTTTTCGTGCATCTCTTCCTGCGGCTGTTGGACAACGGCGGCCGAGGCGCGGTCATCGTGCCCGACGGCGTCCTGTTCGGGTCCTCGACGGCTCACGTCGAAGCCCGCAAGAAGCTCATCGATGAGAATCGCCTCGATGCTGTGGTCTCAATGCCGGCCGGCGTTTTCCGCCCGTATGCCGGCGTATCGACGGCGATCCTCTTCTTCACGAAGGCCGCGAAGACTGATCGCGTGTGGTTCTACGACATGGAGCATGATGGACTTTCACTCGACGATAAGCGCAATCGCGTGTCCGAGAACGACATCCCCGATCTCATCTCATGTTGGAAGAACCGTGACGACAAAGACTTCATGGCGAAGCGCACGAAGCGCCTCGCTGAATTGAAGAAGAAGTTTCTTCCGCTCAAAGCCGATCGCCTGGAGCATCAGCAGATCATTCACAAACTGAAATTCGAGGAAGTCGTCGCAGCTAAACCTCAAGAAGCTCGCACAGCCCGCGAGAAAGCTGAAGCTGAGCTCGCCGAACTGCAAACTCGCATTGCCCCGCTTGAAGCTGAGATCAATCAACTTGGACGCCAATTCTGGGTTGAGAAGAAGGACATTGTTGCGAACAAATATGATCTGAGTGCGAGCCGCTATCGCGATCTCGAACACGAGGAAGACTTCATGGAGAAACCGGCAGTGACATTGAAGCGCCTCACGGCGTTGGAAACGCACGCGGGTAAACAAGTTGCGGAACTTGAAAAGCTGTTGAGTGGAGCATGACCGACTTCGTACCGCTCGGTGAAGTCGCATGCATTGATTCGGGAATCACGTTCCCGAATGCGCTACAAGGTAGCGCCACGGGTGATGTGCCGTTCGCGAAAGTTGGTGATATTTCCATCGCGGTGGCTGATGGAACTGGCGTCATATCAACGGCTCGAAACTTCATTAGCACTGAAACAGTGCAGCGGTTGCGGGCCGAGCCGTTTCCGGAAGGGTCTATCGTCTTTGCCAAGATCGGCGAAGCAATTCGGCTCAACAATCGAGCTATAACGACTCGCCCGATGCTATTTGATAACAACGTCATGGGCATTACGCCTGACACAACGCGCGTCGACACGCTCTATCTTTTCTACTTTCTTCAGACCATTGATTTTTACTCATTCGCCAACACGACCGCTGTCCCCTCGATCAGAAAGTCCGATCTAGCGGAAATTGAGGTCCCCCTGCCGGACCTTACGAGTCAACGGGCGATCGTCAGTCGACTTAGGAGAGCAAATGACCTGCGGCGCACTCGCCGCCACGCTCTCCAACTCTGCGATGAATTCCTTCCCGCCGCTTTCCTTGAAATGTTCGGCGAAGCATCATCCGATTGGCCGACAACTACAATCGGAGAGCTCGCAATTGATCGCAAAGGTGCCATCAGGACGGGACCATTCGGAAGTCAACTTCTCCATTCTGAATTCACCACAAGCGGCGTAGCTGTGCTAGGTATCGACAATGCAGTTGAGAATCGATTCACCTGGGATGAACGAAGGTTCATTTCGCAGGAGAAGTATGAAGAACTCAAACGCTACACAGTGTTTCCTGGGGATGTGATCATTACGATCATGGGCACCTGCGGCCGTTGTGCAATCGTGCCATCAGACGTCCCGCTTGCAATTAATACCAAGCATCTCTGCTGCATTTCTCTGGATCACTCGATTGCAATGCCTGAGTTCGTGCAAGCCACATTTCTATATAGCCCGAGTATACGTCGCCAACTTGGTGCATCTCAAAAGGGTGCCATCATGGATGGCCTCAACATGGAAATAATCAAAGGGCTGAAGCTGTCCCTGCCGCCCATGAAATCGCAGTCCGAATTCGCAACCATCTCTCGAAAGCACGAGGGTTTGCGTGCCACGTACGTCGAAGCACTCCGCCAAGCCGACCACCTCTCCCAAACCCTTCTGCACGACGCATTCGCTGTGCAATAAGATCGATCGACGTATGACCCCGCAACAGTTCAGAGCAAAATTGAAACACTTGGATGCCGAGCCTCCGCTCAGGGTTGCGTTCGAGCGAGCTCCCGATGAGCACCCGGCTTCTCTGCGTAACGCCTGGTACTCACGTCAAAAGGAGCACTGGCTCGGTTGGCGCAAAGAGTACGACGGCCCCGGGTACTACGGCCGGCAATCATGGGATGTCACCTCGGAGCGCGTCTACAATCGTGTCGCAAATCCCGCGATGGTCTTGTGGCTTGGCGAAGCCGCCGGAATTTCTAAATTTCAGGTCAAGTCTGCGGTTGCTGCCGCGAAGAAAGCCGGCACTACGTTTCCCGCTCAGTGCGGCGCCATCCGTCGTGTTATTCCCTGGAGTGACATCGAGCCACTGTTAGCTTCTCGATGATCGTGCCCGAACTTTTGGTGTAACGGCTGCAGTCGTTTGGTGTCTGCGCAAATAGTTTAGGAGACAGCTCCTCACGACGTTCTCGAACCAGCTTACGTATGGCAGTTTCGATTTCGCGTCGAACCGCCTGTTGTCCGATATCATCCCGAGCGATGGGTCAGTGTCCCACTTTGGATACGCACCCATAAATTGACTCAGATACATCGGCTCACCGTTGTGAAGGTACGACGAGCGAGCGTCATAGATCGCCGCAAGTGCTTGCGGCACCTTGGCCCGACCTATCCAGAGATGTTTCGCTTTCCGATTCCCACCGCGCAACGCTCCGGTCGAATAGTCGAAGGCAAAGCGTATGAAGCGCTGCTTAAGGCGGGTGATTGCTATCTGGTCATCATCGACCAGAAGTATCTCTCTCAGGGATTGATCTTCGTCAGCCGACAAAGACGCGCCTGCGAACAGGGCGGAATACTTCTTCCCATTCAGGGCATGGTCGCCCTTCTTAAATTCATAGTCTCGTGACAAGGCCTCTATCGTCGATACGAGACGTAGGAAAACCATTTCCGTGTCTGTCCCAACGTCTCTCAGGGCGCGCGCGTAATGGTGGCATGCCAGCATGAACCGATTATGCCTGGCTGTTTCCAACCCCTTCACCAGCTTCAAGAACGGTGCGAGGTCGTGGACGAAGTTGCGGTTCCCCTCTTGGAAAAGTACCGGGAGACTCGCGTGCGCCACTTTTTGATATCTGAACGGTAGGTCGTGTTTGGTTGGGATGGAGTCAGCCGCCGCCGCGCCCCGTTCGCAGGCGACAACAAAAACTCTGCAGCGGAGCGCGACTGATATCAGAGCAACCAATTCGGCTGGCGCGCCCCCTTTGAAGTGGTAGCCCCTCTTAGTCGCCGACTCCGACCGGCGCAGAACTTCTTCTGTATCCCGCACAGCCATTGGATAACTGAACCTGATCACATACTTGTAAAGACTGTTCTCGTCGGGCTCGAAGCTGTGTGGACTAAAAATCAACTTACCGTTCGCCTCGTCTAGCTTTCCGGTGATGCGACATTCGCTCGCGATCTCCCAATCCTCGACCCACCTCGCGCCCGTTGCCTCGCCCGGGTTTTCAAGAAATCTGATCCAGCCCATGCGGTTATCTTGCATAATTGTATTCTTCGATTGCTTCCTCGATTGCATCATACAACTCTCATCGACAGTCTGAGCGCCCGCCGCTTCGCGTCACCGCGCTCTCGTAAACCGAGCCACCCGCGGCGTCTCGGCCATCCCGCGCGGTCTCCTCATTGTGTGGATAAGTAATCGGCGCCGCGACCGCTACTTGCTACCATGCACACATGTCACACGACGACAGCCACAGCACGACTGACCGCGACCGGTCGCGACCAGCCGCGACAACCGGCGACAACAACGACTTCACCCTGTCGATCGAGGAAGTCTCAGAACGTTATGCTAGAGCTGGTCATCCCCGCACGATCCGAACCCTTCAACGGTACTGCGTCACCGGCCACTTGGATGCAAGAAAGGTGGCGACGACACTCGGCGACAAGTATCTGGTGACGCCGCAGTCTGTCGCACGGTAACCCCGGCCTCGGCATCCGAGGGTGATCGCCGGGCTGGGTGATCACGGTTGGCGATGGGGCGGGGCGAAGCTCCCTCGCCGAGCGCGAACGCGGGTT
>Ga0209069_10000059_pt1 | contig 35790 bp, 27 predicted proteins | sample Str013_2_FD_187202 | JGI IMG/M metagenome (GOLD analysis project Ga0209069, IMG submission 187202) | Freshwater sediment microbial communities in response to fracking from Pennsylvania, USA - Straight Creek_MetaG_SC_2013 (SPAdes) (version 2) | ecosystem: Environmental > Aquatic > Freshwater >...
GAGCATGTTCCTAGCGTGCTCCGCGCGTCTGGTTAACTATTCTTTCTCATTTCTTCTTTGGCGGCTTCGCGGACGAAGGCGCAGGCTTGTCATGAACGTCGGCTGGCGTAGGGCGGCCATCGATTGGACCGAGGTCGTCATACTCCGGCTTGCTCTTGTCCTGCAAATATTTATCAAACCATCCGACGATGTGTTCCAGGCGCTCCACGCGATGCCAGGGCTGGCCAGAACGCGAGAGCTCGTGCGATTCACCCGGGAAGCGCACCATGACCACTGGACGCTTCATGTATTTGAGTGCGCGGAACATTTCTTCTCCGCCACCGGTGGGCGGAGTGCGGTAGTCGGCTTCACCCAAAATCAACATCAGCGGCGTGTGAACATTTTGAATGTAAGTGATCGGCGAGCGGTTCACGTAGTCCTGCGGATCTTGAAATGGCGGCGCCTTGAACCACGATTCGTGAAACAGCGTGAAGTCGGCGGTGTACCAGAAGTTGTCCCAACTGGCGATGTCGCGCTGCGAAACGGCCGCGGCAAAACGGTCGGTGTGTCCGATGGCCCAGTTGGTGAGCACGCCGCCACCGCTGCCGCCGGTAATGCCCAACCGCTTGGGATCAACGTAACCTTTCTTCAGTACTTCGTCCACGCCGGCCATCAGGTCTTTGTGATCGTCACCCGGGTAGTGATACTGAATAATGTTGCCGAACTGCTGCCCGTACGACGTGCTGCCGCGCGGGTTGGGATAAATCACCACGTAACCCTTGGCGGCCATCCATTGAAATTCATGGTCGAACACCCAGCCGTACGCCGCGTGCGGTCCGCCGTGGATATTAAGGATGAGCGGATATTTCTTGTTGGGATCAAAATCCGGAGGCTTCTGCACCCAGGCCTGGATTTTGCGTCCGTCAAAACTCTGGTACCAGATTTCGTCGGGCTCAGTCAGGTTGAGTTGGGAGAACAACTTGTCATTAATATGAGTGAGCTGCTTGGGCGCGGAGCCGGCGCGGTCCGCGGAGCCAGCACGATCAACGACGAAGAGATCGCCGATGTTGGTAGGCGTGGAGATAAGCAGCACGAACGTCTGTGCGTCGCTTTTCTGCGCATCGTTTTTCTGCCCATCGATCATGGTCCGGACGCGCTCCACCGCCTGATTGCCCTTGGTAACCGGCGTGACTTTGCCGGACGCGATATCAAATTGCATCAAGTTAGCGCGGCCTTCCTGCGCCGTAACGGCGAACAGACTGTTACCGTCCGCTGACCACACAACGCGATCACCGCCACCGGCGCGCGGCGTGCCCTGGTCGCCACCCACTCCGCTGCAAACATCGTAGTCAAAGGTCGCGGTCAAGTTGCGAGGCTTGGCGTCAGGAGCCAGGTCCATGATCCAAAGATCGGGCTGAGTATAGGACTGTATCGGCTCATTCACAGAAGCGCAGAACGCCAGACGCTTGCCGTCTGGACTGAGCGAAAGCGCGCGCGGGCCCATGTTGATGGAAGCAATCTTCTGGGTTTCTTGCTGGCCAGCGGCCATCTCCGGATTCGCCGCCATCTTGGGACTTGCGGAAGCGCGAACTGCGTAAACGTCTGCGCGCGGCAACTCATACGCGGGATCGTCCACGCGGCTCGTGGTGTAGTAGACCAGCGCGGAGTCCGGCGACCAGGCAAACGCGTCTTCTGAATATTTGCCGCTGGTCAGCTGGCGGGGCTTTGCTTCATCGTCAGAGCTTTGCGGCGCGGGAGTCACCCATATGTGGCCGGGATGCTTGAAATCAATGTAACCAGCGCCGTTGAAACGATAGACGGAACGGGTAATCACGCGGACGTCGCTTTCGTGATCCGGCCCGGCCGGGGCGGCTTCAAGGGATTTGCTGGCCATGATCTGGGCGTCGCGCGCGTCGTCTTTCTTGTTGCCCATGGCGTCGGGTCTGGACTTCGGCGCTTTTTTGACTGTGTTCAGGTCGTCAGGATTGGCGTCGCCGGCAAAGGTGATCATCTTTTCGTCCGGCGACATGGAAGTTTTTTTACCTTTGTTCAAGTCGTCAGGATTGGTGTCGCTGGCGAAGGCGATCATCTTTCCGTCCGGCGACCACAGGGGAGCGCCGGCGCCACGCGGCATGTCAGTAAACTTCCAGGATTCTCCGCCGGTGCCTACTGGCAACATATAAAGCTGTGGACCCGCTGGACGAGAGCCCGGAGCTGGCGGACCGCCGGCTTCCGGCGTGCGGACAAAGACCAGGAACTTCCCGTCCGGTGACCAGCGCGGAGAGGAATCATGCTTGCCGTCCGTGATGCGGCGCGGTGGTTCGTTGCCATGCGTGGAAACGCTCCAGATCGCGGTATCGTATCCGGTTCTCTTTTCGTCGACGGTAACTTTCACGAAGGCCACGTGCAAACCGTCCGGCGAGATTTGCGGATCGCCAATCCAGTTGAAGCTGAAGATGTCTTTTTCGGTGATGTGGCGTTTTTGCGTGGCGGAGTTTTGCCCGGCGAGATTTTGTCCGGCGATAACTAGCGCGAGCGTAAAGCAGAGCGCGAGAGCGAACCAACGGCTGGCACGTTGCATATAAAGAATGCTCCTTCGATAGAAACCGAATGTTATAGCAAAGGGGGAGCAGTCAGCAATCAGCAGTCACGCATTCAGCAAAACCGGCAGAGGACTTACCACAGAGGACACAGAGGAAGCGGAGGAAGAGTTGTGTACTTCCGCCAAACTCCCTTTGGATTCTCTCTGCACTTCGCAGGCGATGCGCGATTGATGTCCTCACACCCTAGGCCGTTCTCATGACGCACGATGCCCTTCCTCTTCCATCTCCTCTTCGTCCGGTTCAAACTTTACCCTGCCCACATTGCTGATGGCCAGTTGCAAAAAGTAAGCCAGCCTCGTCGCCCGTTTTTCTTCCAACGTGCCGTCCACCAAACCCTGCGCGCCTTTGGTGATGGCTACCTGGATCGCATTGGCATCATCCAACGCCGGTAGGTTGAACTTCTTCGGACGCGCCGCTTCCATTGCCAGATGCATGCAGCAGTATTTCTGCCCGCGCATTCGTGGAGCCCGGCAAAACTCTCCGCCGCTCTTCTGATACTCACAGCGCGGGGCCCGATTCGCTTTCTCCAAATTGTCCCGAAGCATCACAAACACGTCGTGACGCTCGCCCGCCACCAGTTTCGCAGCTTGTTCAATTTCAGGATCTTCCTCTACCAGCTTCTGGCACGCGGCAAACGTCTCCGCCAGTTGCTTGAACAGCCGCGCAGCCTCGGACTCCGGCCATTCCTTCCTCAGCTCTCCCTCTCTCTCTCTTTTCCGGCGCTCCTCCCGGACGCCGAATACCCGGTCCATGTCCGCGCCTGTCTTCACCGTCGTGTCCCAGAGCTCCTGCTCATCTTTGGTAAATCCGCGATAGTTCTCTTCCGACTTAGCCATAAAACACCTCGCAATCAAATTCTCTTCTTGTTTCCGATCAGTGGTATCTGTGTGAATCAGTGGTAGGAAATGTCCCCACCCGGCCTTATTTCCATTTTTGTTGCAAACAAAACCCTTTCCTCAATTCACCCCTTGCGCCACCCTTGGATGACCCCTGGGTGACCCTTGGGTCACCCAATCCCAATCCCAAGGCTGAGGGTCACAACTTCTAGAAGACACTTCGTGGAAAGACGCCGCCGCCGTCGATCTCCGCTGTCAGACTTCACAAATTGCCGCGATCTCCCGATCACCTGATCACCCGATTTCCGCCCCTTCAGCCTCTAGCTGATGTGCCACAGCCCCTAAACGCCGACACCCGGCCTTTTAAGGCCGGGTGTCTGATTTTTCTCCTGCGTTAGAAATTTGTTAGTCGTAAAACGAATAAAATGCGAATATACTATCCCAATGAGTCTTTGCACAAGAAAATTTCTTGCGGCTCAGAAAGATTAGGTGAAACGATTCCGAACCCGGCTAAAAAGGAGCTACTTTCGTTTTTTTTTGAACACGACAAGTGGCGATTAAATCGGTGCCTAGCTCCCGGGATGAGCTGTGGATCCCCTGCAATACGGGCTCATTCGGTGCAGAACTCCCGTGTGTTAGACCTACTGGTTCATGACGGTCATGTAAAAGCTCTCCGTAAGAGGATCGACAAGAAAGCGGGGCCAGTGATCTTCTTCGATGACGTGGGGCGTAACCAGGCAACGACTTTCGCGGGTTTTTGTTCTCAACATGACGCTGACATCTTCAAGCCAATAGACACACTCGCCTTTCAATCGACGGAGCCCGAACACTTGTTTCTAGTCGCCTATCGCGCGGTGGCCAGAGAGCTCCATGCCGTGATGGAGGGTGCTTGCAAGATCCAATCTACCTATAAGAAGCGAGTGGAGCTAAAGATGGACAGTGGGGACGAGCCCAGCCCGTCTGGAATGCTCGCAGTTGAGCACATGATGAAATCTTACCTAACACATTTGTACAAACAAACCTTTGACCAAGCCTTTGTCTCGAGGCAACACAACAACGTTTTGAATGATGTGATCAAGCTCGACCACGACGAGGCAACGGTAGCTGTCTGTTCTCTCTTCTCTATCGACGGTATCTCGCGAAATAATGATTCGGTTCGAATGGTGCTCAACCTGATACCGCTCAACAGTAAGGAGTCTAGGGTAGTCTTTAGCTATCTTCCAGAAGATGCCTCGGTGGCGCAATCCTTCCTTAGTCCGATCTTGGCGGCCAATGGCTTTTATCAAAAATATCTTCTATCAAAGCTGATACTCAACAATTGCGAGAATTTTGTTGTCTCCCCAGCGTATTACCTAAACTGGAGCCCCGAGAAGAAAAAGGCGGTCACGGACTACTTCACGCAAACACTTTTTACCGGAAACCTTGATTTGGAGAACGAGCACCTGTACCTTTTCTAGGCTAGCTAAATAGGCCACGCCTGAGGCCCTCAGGGCTTCTTCTCTGGCGATTCACTTACTTTAGGCAACTCTGGCGCCGGATAGTACACCTTGCTGCCGCCGATCTTGTCTACCTCGTCTTTGAACGTGGTCCCGTAGTCGCGCTTGGCGTCCGACAGCGCCCACGCCTGGCGCTTGTAGTTCCAGCTCTTGGGATTGAGACGCTGGGCTTCTTTGAAATGCGGAATCGCGGCTTCGAGGTGACCGGATTTATAGAGATGTTCGCCCAGACCGAATTCGGCCGCAGCCAGTGCGATGTTGGGATCAGGCGGCGTAAGTTTTTCACGAAGGCGCGTCTCGTTCATGGCGTACGGGCTGGCGTCACCTTTTACCGCCCAGTCGCGGATGGCGCTTATATAAGGAGCGGAATCGAGTCCGCTGAAGGGCTTGAAGCGATCGTCCACGAACGCCGTTTCGTTCGGTCGGACGATCCGGCCCTTCTCGTTGATCCACACGCCGGTGGGCACGTTGACCATGTTGTAGAGCTTGGAAACCAGATGCTCCTGATCAATCAACACGGTGAACGTAGGATTGGCGTCGGTGATGGGTTTGCCGGCGTCTTTTACGCCGTTGGTGTCCTGGGCGACGGAAACGATTTCAAAGTTCTTGTCCTTGAGTTGGAGATAAAGTTCCTGCCAGCCTGGCAGGTCAAGTCGGCAGCCTCACCACGAAGCCCAGGTGAGCAACAAAACTTTTTTGCCACGAAAATCAGACAGCGAATGCATTTTGCCGTTGATGTCCGGCAAGGTAAAATCCGGCGCCTGCAAGGACGAGATCCACTGCCGCTGGTCAGAACGCAAGCCGAAATACCAGACGGACTCGGCCGTATCGTGGGCCACGGCCTGATGCGTGAGGCTGGCGAACCCGGAAAGATTGAACCAGGCGTTGTCAGAACCAGCGCTCTTGTTCGCGCTCGTGTCAGAACCAACACCAGAGCTAGCGCCGAGGCCGGAATCCTTGCGCAGGAATTCCTGCTTGCGAGCTTTGGGCAGCGGGATACAAATTTCGTCGCGACAAACGCCTTGCGGCTTCACTTCAAACCGAGTGGCACGCTTGAGATCGGCGGTGGTGATCCAAAGTTGGCCGGCGTCTTCGCGCGCGGCAGAGACGCTGGTGGCGACGTCGTCATAGACGATCGTTGTGCGCACGTTTTTCGTCTGGGCAGAAATTTCCACGGTAAGCAGCAGCGCTACCAGCACTGGGGCTAAATGCAGGAAGAGTACTTTCATCCCGGCCTCCGCTTGAGCCAAGATTATACTGATTGCCCTTAGGACGGCATCTTAATCCGGGCTTCAGCGATCCTTAATATATACAGGCGGTTTAGTAACCCGCGATTCACCAGGTGGGTCCGGAGTTTCAACCCGCCGGTACATGTCCTTTTCCGGGTGACAAAAAACGTCATTTTCAAAACTGTTCTGCTTTGTTGGGGTTATGTGTCTTAAGGATTGAGGACGCCAAACCCGAGGCCGCGGCCAATGACATTCGTAACTAACTCGATTCCCGAACCCCGGGTAGAGTAGCTGAGCCGAGCAAGCCCTCCTGACGGCGTGATGTATGCGCGAGATGAAACGGCAATTCGTGTTCGTATGCCTGATGGCGGCAAGCTGCCTGGCCCCTGCCCAGCAACTGCCACGCCTGGCCCTGCTCACTCCGGAAGCTACGTTGCCGTCTGCGGCGTACTATCCCGTGCCTGCTTACAAGCCTGTTATGCCGGCCAAGCCGTGCGCCACGTTTGTAGAACCGTTTGACATTGACGACTACAGCGGGCCTATGAACAAAGTAGTTGCCAAAGTTTCGCAACGCGTGGATAGCGCTACCGTGCAGATGCCGCATCGCCACAGCGCCGTGCCCTGCACCATGGACACCCACGACAAGTTCAACATGTTCGTAAAGAATACCGCCGATCCTCTGAATTTTGCGGGCGCAGCGTGGACCGCAGCCTGGGCGCAGCTGGACCGTGACGATCGCGCCTACCAGCAAGGTATGTCCGGCTACGGCAAGCGCTATTCGGCGGCCGTAACGGACAACGTGGCCGGCGAGTTCTTCGGCACTTTTCTGTATCCATCAATTTTTCATCAGGACCCGCGCTACTACCGAATGGGACAAGGACAAGGCACTCCGAACCAACGTCTGGCGCACGCGCTGGCCCACCGCTTTGTTTCACAAAATGATTCCGGCAAGCGGATCTTCAACTATTCCGAGTGGGCGACCACGATCAGCATGAAGGCGCTGAGCAACGTTTATCATCCGGGAAATCCGCGGGGCTTTGGCGCCACCGCCAGCCGCGTTGGCTTCAGCGTTTCGAATGACGTTGCCTGGGACGTGTTACGCGAATTCTGGCCGGAAGTCGCCCACAAGTTCCGGCTTCCCTTCCGCACGCACGAGCCGGTGTCAGTAAAATCTCCGGCGCCGCTGCCCGCACGCGATCCGATTCGCCAAGCAACACCTGGCTATCCCGCGCAGGCTGACCAGCCAGTGCTGGAAGCGGCGAGATAGACAAATTCTTTTTTTCTTTGTTCCGCGATAGAACAAAGTCTTGCTTGCATCTACTGATCGCCTCATGCAATCTTTCAGTCACATATGAACAAAGAACTGGATACTGGCCTGGAGCGGTTCCTTGCCGCGGCGCGCTCCTATTGCGCGCTGGTTGATACCGCAACTTCTCTTTCTGCCGAAGAGTTCTTGTCGCACGTGGGAAAATGTCTGCTCGATCTCTATAGCAGCGCTCTTTGGTTGCCGAAGGTGGAACCCGATTCGCCGGATCTACATGGCAGTCCGTTTGACCGAGACGTATGGGCGAGCCTCTACCGCACACTCCGGGACAAAATCGGGACGCTCGACATGTACTGGGGAGTTTTCGAGTCGGGTGAAAAAGAAGAACCAGTTCAAGGGAGCCTGGCTTGCGACATCTCGGAGATCTATTCGGATATCAAGGAAGCGCTTGAACTGGCAAGTCGCGATGTCGCCGGTTCTGACGTGCTATGGGATATACGAGAGTCTTTTCGCCATCACTGGGGACGGCACGCAATGTCCGCTCTGAAAGTGATTCACGATCTTAGGGAAAGTGAAGCCATAGACTAAAGGCCCATCGCAATAGCGTCGCGAATTATTTCTTCGCTTCGCTCTCCACCGGCAGGTCTTTCTTACTCCATTCAAAGAACGAGCCGTCATACATCTGCGCGTCGTAGCCTAGATATTTCGCCACAAAATAGTCGAACGACGACTGCATCCCGCTGCGGCAATAGGTGACGACTTTCTTCCCAGCCGCGGCGCCCAGGCCTGAGTACATGCGGCGGAGGTCGGACTCCGGCAAGAGCACGGGGTTCGTTGTGCTCTCCAGGTTTTTCATCCAATACAGGCCCACCGAATGCGGGATGTGTCCGGCCTTGGTGACTTCTTCCGAAATCTTTACGCCGGTGAACTCATCCGTAGGACGCGCGTCAATGATCGCGGCCGAGTCTGCTTTGGTCGCGACAAGATCCTGCATGTCTTGCACGGTAAGTGCGATGGCTTCATTCGGCTTAGTCGTTAGCTTGCCGGACGCCGGCTTGGGAACTTCCGTGGACACCGGCCGATTTTCCGCCTTCCATTTTTCCAGTCCGCCATCGAGCAGGGCCGTGCGATCGCCCAGGCCCATGTAGTCCAGCGTGAAGTAAGCGCGCGAGGCGAAGAGTCCGTAGCGTTCGCCGTAAAGGATGATGCGCGAACTGTCCGCAATCCCAGCCGCTTCAAAAACGCGCTTGAGGTCGCCGATGGGCGGCAGCTCGTTCGGCACGCCGTCACGCGTAACGGCTATCTCACCAAGGGCGATGAATCGCGCGCCCGGAATGTGGCCGCTGGCATAAGAACCGGGTTTGCCGGCGATGCACAGCACAATCACATTGTTGTCTTGCAAGTGCTGGGCAAGCCAATCAGTCGAGACCAGCATATCTGTTCGCAGTCGCGGCGTTGTGCCGCCGGGCGTCTTCGATTGCGCTGGGGGTTTTGTTTGAGCGTCCATGGTCGCGGTGAAACACGCCGCCAGTGCCAGCAACAGGAAAATGTTCCTGAAGCCGGCGCGGCGGCTGTGGTCTGCAAATTCGCAGTCTACAAATTCGCAGTCTGCATATTGCGGCGGCATAGCTTGCCGTGCCCCAAATCTCACATTCATTCGCGGATCCCCGTTAGTTGCCGTTAGCGCGGCGAGTCGCCTTTGACCACCGGCAGATTGTTCACCATGCTCCACTCGTGGATCGAGCCGTCATACATCGCGGCATCGTATCCCAGATAGCGGGCAACAAAATACATGTGAGAAGCCTGCAGGCCAACTTCGCAATAGGTAACAAGTTTTTTGCCGGGCTTCACGCCGCGCGATTCGAACAGCGCTTTCAGTTTTTCGGGTGACAGGAAAACCGGATCGTTGTTGGGATCAACCAGCGTGTCCTGCCAATAAATGGGGACGGCGCCGGCCAGATGGCCATCCTTGAAGCGGCGCATGGGGCGCGAATCCACGGGGATTTCCTTGGCATCAGCCTCGGTGGATTTCTTGGCTTCATCCAAGAGCGCGCGCACTTCTTCATGCACGTGCGGCGTGAATTTGCCGCGAGTCGTCTTGGGCTCCTCGGAAGTTACGGCGCGTTTCTCAATCATCCAGTGTTCAATGCCGCCATCGAGCATGGATGTTTTGTCATGGCCCAGATAATCCAGAGTAAAGAACGCGCGACCGGCCGTGGGCGGCCACGCAGTGGTATAGATCACCACGCGGGTGTCGTCACTGACGCCCAGCTTTTCAAAAACTTCCTTGAGCTTATCGACGGCCGGCAGTTCTACGTCGTTACCCGTGGTGAAATCGTCGGTGGAGAGATAACGCGCGCCGGGGATGTGTCCGCGACGATAATCGGCGGCCTTGTCCGCCACGTGCAGGATCACTACCTTGGGATCGTTCAAGTGGTCGGCCAGCCACTGCGCGGAAACAACCATTTCAGGATGCGCCGCCGCTGATTCATCGGCTGAAGGCCCGGCGGATGAAGGCCCGGCGGATGAAGATCCGGCGAATGAAAAAGTGGAAAGCAACAGCGTGAGCACAGTCACCGCCAGCAAACGAATTCGCGTCTTTGCCATGTTGTTCAAGCCTCCTCGGCCATGTCCCCTGTTTGGACTTGGGAGCAACCGTCAATGTTAGCTGCCTGGGGGCCAGCGCAACGGACAATTTTCCGGCCTTTTCGGCCATTGGCAAGCGGGTTAGAGCATTTACCGCCCGAGTAAACTCGCCGCCCGACTCTAGTCTCTTCTCTTGCAACAGAAAGAAGCCTTGTAACAGAAAAAAGGCGCCAGCTATGCCAGCCCAGCGCCCAAAATGAGAAACCTCAAAATGAGGAACAAAGACGAGGTGAGGGTTTTCTAGAACGTGAACTTGGCCCCGAGTTGAAACTGCCGGGGGTTGAATGCGGTCCGCGGAGCGCCCACCGATCCGCTTGGTCCAGCGATGCCGTCGCCAAAATGCGTTGGGGTTTGTCCGGGAATGAAATCCGGCGCGCCGTAAACGGAGAAGACTTCGTCCACGTTGGCGCGGTTGAATAGGTTGAAGGCGTCAAAAGAGAGGTTGAGTTTCTTTCGTTCACCAAGATTGAAGAAGCGCGAAAGGCGCAGGTCAACCGTCTGCAAGGTATCGCCACGATAGCTGTTGCGCGGCGAAGCGCCAACGCGATCGGTGACCGGATTGCCGTCGTTGTTGGCGTCAAAACCTACAAACAACGTGAACGGCCGTGCCGATTGCATATTGATGATGCTGCTCAGTTGGAAGTTGCGTAGCGGTCCGTGATCGGGTGCATCGGCCACAAAGTTAGCGACAAAGCGGTGACGCGCGTCCTGGTTGGAGTTAGCGCGTTCCAGGTTACGCTGCGCGTTGGATTGCGGCGTACTGACGAATGTGACAAACGTGCCGTCATCCAGCGTGTGCGAGAAAGTGTAGTTGGCATTCAACGTGAAATACTTTCCGGCTTTCTCAATCGCCTGCAACGTCAAGCCGTGATAAATGGAATTTCCCGTGGAGTCAGTGAAATAGAAAATTCCGTTGGTCCCGTTTGACCCGGCCGGCGGCGCGGGGATGTTGGGATCATTGATGGCGAAAGCGTAAATGTCCTTGCCCGTGCCGGTTTCCTTGCCGATAGGCGCTCCCACGTTAAGGTCAATCGGCCGGACGAGTTTGTGGCCTTGCACCATCATGTATCCCGCGCTAACAGTCAGGCCGCGCCCAATGTTGCGGTCAATTTCCAGATTGGCTTGCTCGGTATACGGCGAACGCATGTTGCGGTCCACTGCGGTACCACCCTGGAAGAAGGGAGAGTTCAGCGGGAACGAACCGTTGTTGATCAGGTTTTCAAAAGCTGAAGTCAGCAACGGCGGGGGCACCGTCCCCGGAGGCAGAGGCAGCGCGGGAACCACGGGGCATCCGGCCAACACGCACGGCGTAGGCAGGAACATACTGTTTAAAAGATAGGTTCCTGTCGTTTGGTTGCGCACGCTGGGCAGGCCCGCAATGATCGGCGGACGCTGCGGCGCGGGAACAAAGAAGAACGTAAGCGTGTATTTGTCGTTGAACACTCCGAAGCCGGAGCGGATCACCGTCTTGGAGTCTGGCGCGTATGCAAAACCGACGCGCGGCTGGAAGTTGTTGTGATCGCCGTTGACGAAGAAACCAAGTCCCGCCTCCACGTCATAACGCAAACCGTAATTCACGGTGAGCTTGGGTGTGAGCTTGTATTGGTCTTGAATAAAGAAACCAAAATAGCTGTGGTTCAAATTGACGTTGAAGTTGGAGGCCTGCGACGCGAGAAAAGCGTTGTCCCACGTGGTGGGCACCGAAGGCGAAGCGGCGGCGGTGTTAATGGGACCCGGGCCGACAGGCGCTCCCCAGAAAAACGCGGCGAGGCATGGTGAAACCAGACCAATCAACGGCGCCGGACACGGTGTTGCGCCCCACCCGGATTTTCCGGAAGCCAGCAGATCGCCCAGGCTGGGGAAGATTACGCGCGCCGGCGTGAATCCCGGCCACAGCACGAAGTTGCGGACGTAATTCACGTCCGCGCCAAACTTCGCAAAGTGCTTGCCGTGAATCCAGGAAAAAGTATCGGAACCCTGGATACGCGTTTCGTTGTAACGGTCAAACGCGCCGAAGTTGTGTCCGAGCAGAAGCAGGTTGGGGACGTCGAGATTCGGCTGGCCGCTGACGCCGGGGAAACCGTAATTGCGTCGCGCCCATTGGAACAACACGGAGTTCACTTTGCTTTCACTCAACTGTGACGTAAGCGTGCCGACCAGGGCCTGATCGCGCAGAGATCCGTTGCGTCCGCTGCTGGGAGCGCCGATACCGCCACCATCCAGCGTTTCACCCACCAGCATGTTGAGATCGTTGGCGTCCTGGATGGAATAGCGCGCGGCAATCCGGTTCTTGTCGTTAAGTTGGTGGTCGAATTTGATGAAGCCGTTGTCCACGTCGGCGGTCTTCAGCACGTTCAGGTTTTCCGGCGCAATGCCCAGGCTGGACTTCATGGCGTTGATCGCCGCGATGTTGCTAACCAGCAGCGCAGGATATGTTGGCGACTGCGCGCGGCGCTGGCCTTCATAGTTAAGGAAGTAGAAAGTACGGTCTTTGCTGATGGGTCCGCCCAGCGTACCGCCGAACTGCCCTTGGCGAAGGGTGTCAAAGCCCGGCGAGGTAAGGACTGACTTGGCGTTGACCGCGTTGTTTTCCAGATAGCCGTAGAGAGACGCGTGCTGATCATTGGTGCCGGACTTGGTGACAATGTTCACGATGCCGCCCAGGGCGCGTCCGTATTCCGCGGCAAAACTGTTGTTGACCACGCGGAATTCACTTACCGCTTCCTGCGAAGGTGTGGCCCGCTGCGAACCGGTGGACGTATTGATGTTGTCCGCGCCGTCCACGGTGATGGCGTTGTTCAAGTCACGCTGTCCGCCGAAGGAGATGCGCGTAACCGACGGATCGGTAAACGTGGACTGCAAGCTGATGCGGCCCGTGGTAACACCCGGGCTGAGCAAAGCGAAGTCCGTGAACAGGCGACCGCTGATCGGCAGCGACTGGATCTGCTCGGTCTCAATCACCTGGCTCACTTCGGTCCGGGTGGGCTCAATGGTCGGAGCCTCGGTGCTTACGGTGATTTGCTCGCTGGCCCCGGCCACTTTCATCCCTACGTCCAAGGTGGCCACCTGGCCCACGCGGAGAACAATTCCTTTTTGCGATTGTTTGGCGAACCCGGCCGCCGTGACCGTGAGTTCGTAGTTTCCTGGAGGCACGCTGGTCAGAATGTAAAAGCCGGTGCTGTTCGAAGTTGTGGTGTAAACGTGATTGGTATCCACGCTGCGCAGACTCACCGCGGCTTTTACAATCACGCTGCCGGTGGGATCATGGACGGTGCCGTTCAACTGGGCATCGCCGGCGGAGACCTGGGCCACCGCGGCCATGGAGAAGAACAGCACGCAAGCAACGAACAGGAGATGGACGACGACTCGCGACTTCATAGTTTCCTCCGGGGGACTTGGAGGAAGTCTAGCGAACGTTCGTTCGGATTCCGCGGACAAAACGGTCGAGCGAATGTCGGGAGGCTTCCGATTCCTTTTGCGCGGGCCATTCTCCATGACCGGAAAATAAAGTCAAGAGATTATTTTGGCATCAAAATTGTCGCAGCAAGAGACACCCACGAAACGACATGCCATCGGGGCAACGACGAACTAAGGCTGTTGCACCACCAGAGTTGGCTGGTCATAGAGCGCTATCTTCAACGTGAAAGATTTTCGCCCGTCGAATGCATCGCCATCAATGGGATAAGAGAACACTATGACGCCGGTGAATGAGCCTTTGGCTGGAACTTTGAGTTGGCCGCCCATGGGATCGGCCTTTGCCTCCTGCAACGCCGGAAGCGCCTTCAGATAACCGTTGATTTCACTGGCCGGAGCTGAGTGGTTGGTGTAGCGCTTGCCGTTCGGCATCAGTACTTCGGAATCAATGTCGCGTACCCAGGCCTGCTTGTCGCTTACATTTTCCAATTCAACGCGCACCGCCACAATTGTGCTGTCTCCCTGGTCCACGCGGGCAATCTTGTCAATGCTGCACGTCATGATTGGCTTGGGTCGCGTGGTAAAAGCCACAACGCCGCCAATCACCAGAATGGCAATGGCCGCAATGGCCACCGGCAATACGGGAGGCATGGTCCACTTGGCTTTGTCGAATTCTTCCGCCATGGAAACGCGGCCGGGCGTGTATTCCGGTGCAGTGGACTCCGGCGATGTGGGCTCCGGTAAAGTGGGCTGCGGCAAAGCAGGCTCCGGTGGGGTAGCCTTCGGTGCGGTTACGCTCGGTGGCGTGGGCTGATTTTGCTCAGGAGACGGATTGTCCGGCATGAGGGTCCTTTGGTCGCAACCATACTACGCCTAAGTGATGCCGGCATTGAACATCAATTGCGGCCGGCGAGAGGTTACGCCGAAGCTGGCTTTCATGCCAGTACCGGTTTACCGCGACGCATTAGCTTGGCGAACTTGGCCACCGGCAGCGTGTTTAGGACGTCTTCTTTGGTGAGCCACGCGCGCCGCAACTGCAGAATGCCGTACTTCATCTTTTCCATGTGCGACGTGTGGTGCGAATCCGTGTTGACAACAATCTTTACGCCGCGCGCTTTGGCCATGCGCAAATGAACGTCAGATAGATCGAGCCGTTCGGGATACGCGTTGTGTTCCATGGCCACGTGCGCTTTAGCGGCGGCGGTGAAGACTTTATCCACGTCGAAAGTGAAGGCTTCGCGGCGCAAGAGCTGACGTCCCGTCGGATGGCCCATGATGGATGTGTTGGGATTTTCGATGGCGCGCAGCAAGCGCTCAGTCATCTGCTTCGAATCCTGGTTGAAGGCCGAGTGCACGCTGGCAATCACCAGGTCCATCTGCTCGAGCACGGAATCAGAAAGATCGAGCTCGCCGTCGGCGAGGATGTCCACTTCAATCCCGGCAAACATGGTAATGCCTTCAATCTTCTTGGCGGCTTTGTGGATGCGCTTGATGTGCTCTTCGGCGCGCTTGTCGTCCAGTCCGTTGGCGAACGCCAGGTTCTTGGAGTGATCGGTGATGGCCATGTATTTATAGCCGCGGGCGCGGGCCGCTTCCGCCATTTCCTCGATGGTATTTTTCCCATCAGTCTCCACAGTATGCATGTGGACGTCGCCTTGAATGTCGGCTTCAGTGATTAAGTCCGGTAGTGTGCCTTCTTCGGCCGCTTCAATCTCGCCGTTGTTCTCACGCAACTCCGGCGGGATGTAAGCCAAGCCCAGCTTCTTGTAGATGTCTTCTTCGGTTTTGGCGGCGACGCGTTTTTCGTCGTCCACGCGAGCCAGGTCGTATTCGTTCAACGTGTAGCCCATCTTGAGCGCGCGCTGGCGGAGCGTCACGTTGTGGCTTTTTGATCCAGTGAAATAAAGCAGCGCTGCGCCAAAGGAATCCGGCGGCAGGATTCGCACATCCACTTGCAGTCCGCTGCGCAATTTGAAACTGACTTTGTTTTCGCCTTTGGCCAGCACTTCGTGGATGCCGGGAAAGTCTACGATGTGCTCGATGACTTTGTTACGCTGCGCAACGTTGGTGGCGCATTTGCCGGTGACGAGCACGTCCAGGTCTCCCACGGTTTCTTTGCCGCGCCGCAACGACCCAGCGGGCGTAACTTTTTCCACGCCCGGCAGGTCCTTGAGCAGGTCAATCATCTTCTGCGCGGTCTCCATGGCCACGTCCAGCAGGAAGCGTCCGCTCATCTGGCGATAGCTTTCAATGGCCTTAAGAATTTTTTGTTCAGTCTTTTCGCTTTGCCGCGGAAGCTCGCGCAACTTGCCTTCGCGCGCCAGCTTGGCTACGCCTTCCGGATCGCAGACTTTGAATGTGTCCCAGATGAGCGCGATGGTCTTGGGGCCCAGACCGGAAATCTTAAGCAGTTCAAGGATCGACGGTTGATAGCGCTTGAGCAGCTCTTCGTGCTGCGCCAGCTTGCCTTTGGTAAAGATTTCCTGGATGTGTCCTGCCATGCTCTTGCCGATTCCAGGGATGGCCAGCAGGGCTTTCTGGTCCTTATATATGTCGGAGAGTTGCCGATCGAGCGATTCAATGACTTCAGCCGCGCGCTGGTATGAGCGTATGCGGAACCCGTCTTCGCCGGCGATCTCCATCAGGTCGGCGGTTTCGGTGAGGATATTGGCAATTGCCTTATTGTCGAAGGTGGCCACGGAAAACATTGTAACTTTTGCAGTGCCGCCCGGCCACTTGAGTCAAGACCTGACAGGGCTGTCTCAGGCATCATTCATTCGGCAAATTCAACTGCCAAGAAACGCCAAATTTGTCAGACACCCATCCGAACTTGCGGCTGAAGCCGTAGCTGCCCAGCGGCATTAAGACCTGTCCGCCGACGGAGAGCTTCGTGAACAGCAGATCGATCTCGCCTTCGTTTTCGACGTCGACAAACAATGAGATGGCCGGCGTAAAGGTAAAGTCGTGCTTCGTGGGGCTGTCAATACACATAAACTCGCGCCCGTTGAGCAAGAATTTGGCCTGCATCACCGAGCCTTCCTTACCAGGTCCGGTTGCGCCGTAACGCTTGATGCCGGTCACGGAAGAGTTCTTGAACAGGGACACGTAGAGATTCATGGCCTCTTCGGCCTGGCCTTCAAACATAAGAAAGGTGGTGATGGTGGGTCGCATGGTTTTTTTCGCCTTTATCCTTAGATGCCGCCCAGCGCCGACGTGACTAGTTCGGTGTCCAGATACTCGGTGACTTCTTTCAGTTTGCCCTCAGCCAACCGGAAGACGAAGCAATAACGATTGTTATAGGGCTTACCGGCGGTCGTGGTATTGCTGCCGCGGGCTTCCACCACCACGATGTCGTCTTCGGCAATGATCCGCTCGGCAATGGTCTTCAACGGCGGCACAACGCGCGAACGCAGAGCGCCGAAAAGGTCCGCGAGTACGGTTTGCTTACCCTGGTAGGTTTTCGACCATGGCGTAGTTCCAGTGACGGTCCAGGCAAAATCGTCGGCCATGCTTTCGACGAAAAGTTTGGAATTGCCTTCAGCCAGTCCGGCGAAGATCTGTTGCACCAGTTGTTTGTTCTGTGCGGTTTGTGAGGGATTCGTTTGTACAGCTGCGCTCATCTTTAGAAACTCCTATAAAGAAACTCCTGTAATTTGAATAACAAACGAAGCAGGGGATGTCCAATTTTGCGACGTGAGGCAAGTCCCATGAGAAATCTTTACCCACCGCAAACCTACGCCAATTCCCTCTAAATCCCTCGTACTCAAGATACTTAGCAAAACGCCGATAGCAACAACGTGGAAAACCGACCAAATTCAGCTGGTCCTGAAACAAAGACCGCAGTCCAACAGTCTGGCTTTGGTCCGGCCCTGCGAGGCGGCCTTGCGCTGGCGTTGGCGGCCGCGACGGTGGCTGCGCTCTTGTTTTTCTGGCGGTTAGGCGACCAGGGCCGCACGGCTCAGCTCCAGTTGGTGCAAATCGAGGCGGCGATCAACTTCGCCAACGGACTGGAATGGCAGGCGATCTCAGACCGCGCGGTCAACGCGCAAGAACAAGAGGACCTTCAGGCCAGACTACAGGAAGTGGAGAATTTGTTTAGTAACCTGCCTCCCAAGGTGCTGTCTTTGCGGGAGGTGGCTCATCTCCACGACGTCAGCCTGCGGTACGCCGAAGCTATCACCATTGAAGTTTCGTTCGTGGCCAGAGGCAAGATTGACGAAGCGGCGGAAGTCGACAAACAAGTCGTCAACCCCACGCTGGAGGAGCTTAGGACGGGTCTGCTGACAGCCAACCAGGTACAGGCGAAAAGGGCCCAGAGCGCTTCGCGCATCCAGATTTTCGGTTCCGTGGCCGTGGTGGTTTTTTCCTGCTGCTTCATGCTGGTGTTGCTCCGCAAAGCACAGAAACTGCTGGCCTCCAAGCTGGCCGCGGAAATGGCCAGCCGTACCAAGAGCGAATTCCTGGCCAACATGAGCCATGAAATTCGCACGCCCATCAACGGCGTGCTGGGCATGACGGACCTGCTTTTGGGAACAGAGTTGAGCGGCGAACAGAAGGAATACGCCGCGATGCTCAAGACGTCCGGCGAATTGCTGTTGGGCACCATCAACGACATTCTGGATTTTTCCAAGATCGAAGCCGGCAAACTGGACATGGATCCGGTAACTTTTGATCTGCATCGGACAGTGGAAGATGTGGTGCGGGCTTTTACCCTTAAAGCGTATGAAAAGCGCGTCGAACTGATGCATGAGATCGCGAACGATGTGCCCCGATTCATGGTGGGCGATCCGGGGCGGCTGCGGCAGATTCTGGTGAACCTGCTAGGCAACGCGCTGAAATTTACCCAACAGGGCGAAGTGGTTGTACGGACGCTGCGTAAGGGAAAGACCGGCAAAGAGTTTGAAATCCAGTTTGATGTAGCGGACACGGGAATTGGAATTCCGCGGAACAAACATTCGGCGATCTTTGAAGCCTTTGCGCAAGCGGACGCCTCGACCACGAGAAATTATGGCGGCACCGGACTGGGACTGGCCATCTCGGCCAAGCTGGCCGGCATGATGGGCGGCAGAATTTGGGTGGAAAGTTCTCCGGGCAAGGGCAGTACGTTTTCGTTTACGGCCCAATTGGGTGAAACTTCGTCGCCTGAAAACCAGGCGGCGTTGATGCCGCAAGGCGGGCTGCTGCACATGCCCGTTCTGGTGGTGGACGACAACGCCACCAACCGCCGCATCCTCCAGGACATTACGCAAGGATGGGGAATGAAACCCTATGAAGCGGAAGGTGGCGACCTGGCGCTGGAAATCCTGCTGCGCGCAAAAGATGAAGGCCATGCTTTTCCGCTGGCGTTGATTGATGGCCACATGCCCGGCATGGACGGGTTCGAGCTGGCCAAACGCATCAAGGAAGATCCGCGCCTTTCCGGCGCCACGATCATGATGCTGACTTCCGCCGAATCGCAGGGCGACGCGGCGCGCTGCCGCGAACTAGGCATTTCCGCATACCTGATCAAGCCGATCCGTAAAACGGAACTGCTCACTGCGATTCTGACGGTGCTGGGACACGACGCCGAATCTCCGGCCCCGGCCAAGACTGAAACTGTCACCCGCGAAACGCTTCTGCGAATTCTGATCGCGGAAGACAACCACATCAACCAGGCCCTTTTGGTACGCATGCTGGAAAAAATGGGCCACATTCCAGTAACAACGGAAAACGGACTCCAGGCGATTGAACGACTCGCGGCTGAAAGCTTCGACCTGGTTCTCATGGACGTCCAAATGCCGGAGATGGATGGGTTCCAGGCAACGCGAAAGATCCGGGAACAAGAAAGAGTGACTGGATTCCATGTCCCAATCGTCGCACTGACCGCCAACGCGATGAAAGGCGACGAAGACGATTGCCTGAAAGCCGGCATGGACCGCTATCTATCCAAACCGATCAGCGGAGAAAAGCTGCGCGAAGCCCTCACCTGGGTCATTGAGCGACAAGGGCAGAGTTGGCAAGCTGAGGTCTCCCAGACCGTCCCGGCAAGCGACCGCCAAGCGGAAGCTCTCCGCCCGTAGCGCCGGACCGTGGAGAATTGGCAAATCGGTTCCGCCAAGCGTTACTGCACGGTGAAATCGAACCCCCAGGCATAGCCAGCGCCAGCCGAACCTAGCCGATAAACGATGTAATCTCCCGGCTTCAGCGGCTCCGTCAGTAAGATTTTATATTTGGTGCCGCTTAACAGTTGCGAAGATGTTTTACGTTTAGCCTCGCCAATTGAATCGATCTCCAGTTCGCGGTGGTCATTTTTTACGTCCAGTGGAACCAGTACGTAGTTATTAATCGTATCGTTTGTGGGCAACTCAATTTCTATTTCTGGGTTGGAACCAGTCGTCACGGACGAATGCTTGCCCGCAACATAGCCCATTGGTTTCAGTTTTATTTTGAATTTGCCGCCGAGGACGTTGGCCTGTCCCAGCCTGTGCGCAACGACTGCTTTCCGATCAATATAGAGGCGTGTCGTACGGACCACGCTCGCCTCCACCATGGCGGCAATTACATTAGACGAAACACCGGACTTTTTCAGATCCACCAGATCGGCATCCGCCAACTGAAAGCTGCATTTGCCAGCCTTGATCTTGGCGATAATCACCGCGTCTCCAAAATCAAGCTTGGTCATCTCCACGACGCGGGCGTTGGTGATGTCTGATTCCTGAGCCTGCTGCACGCCACGGCCAGGCATAGCCGCCCCAATGACGATTGCCAGCAGCAGTACCAGCGGGGTCAAACTCCTGGGATTGGTTCCGTTCATAGCTGTCCTGCTCCATTCATGGAAATCTTTCAACTCAGGATATTCGGAGAAGGGCCCCGGCGAATTCTTTCGGCACGCCGCGTAACGAGTGAGGGGGTGTATAACTGGCTGGCAGTTTAGCAGGGGGCCAACGCCCGCGCAATCGCGGTTGTAGGACAATCCAGTTCCGCTCTCATTAGCAGACCCAGGACATCTGATACGTGGGACGCCGTGATGTGGTGGCAAGGCCGGTAACGTGCCTCATAAAGTAATAATTTACTGTGCATTTGCAGCCGAGGCTCGTGCTATAGTGTCGCCCGCGCAAGCCATTGGAGTTTTCCAAAAAAGGCCCACCACAAGGAGGCGTTTTCCCTATGCGCCACGAACGTTCTTACTTCCCCCAACAGGTTTTCAGTCTTCATAAACCAGCAACCTTGAGCGTTTTGGTATTTGCTCTGGTGGTTGTAATGGGCTCTACGATGTTTTCAACACCCGTGATGGCCCAGGTGGACTCCACCACCGCCACACTGCGCGGTTCGGTAACCGATCCCCAGGGAGCGGTGCTGGCCGGCGTGACTGTGGTGGCCACCAACACGTCCACTGCTCTGAAGAAAACGGCCCGTACTGAAGCCGACGGCCGCTATCAAATACTGGCTGTACCGCCGGGCAATTATCAGATCAGCTTTGAGGCCGCGGGATTCAGGCGGCAAATCATTAGGGACATCGCGCTAACGGTGGGGCAAAGCCTGGTCCTGAATACGTCCATGATGTTGGGCGCGGTGAGTGAAACCGTTGAGGTCGGCGCGGTCGACGTTCCTCTGATCCAAACGGAACAGACACAACAGGCCAACACCATCAACAGCCTCCAGGTGGAAGACCTGCCGAACATCAACCGCAGTTTTACTTATGACGTTTACACGCTGCCCGGCGTATCCAATTCAGAAGCGCCGCGCACGCAGAATCCCGGATTCACCGGCTTTCTGACCACGGGGTTTTCGATTGGCGGCAGCAACGGACGCAACAATCTTTCCACCATTGACGGCGGAGAGAACGAATACGGTACCGGCCAGTACCGGGTCACCAACCTGCCGGTGGACGCCATCCAGGAGTACCAGGTAAACCGCAACGGGTTTGCCGCGGAATTTGGATTTACTGACGGCAGCGCCATCAACATTGTCACCAAAGGCGGCGGCAATCTGTGGCACGGAGACATCTTCGGCTATTTCCGTAACCACAGCACGGAAGCGCAAAACTACATCAATAAAGTGGCGGGATTCCCCAAGGCTTTCAGCCAGGGCGCCTTTACCGGCGGTTCCCTGGGCGGCCCCATTGTGAAAGACAAGTTGTTTTTCTTTCTGTCATACGAGTACCAGAGGACCGACACGCCGAACTTCGGCAACGCTGACCTTCAGACGCAACGTACCGTACTGGGGTTGAGCGCGCCGGGGTTGGGCCAAAACTGCGTGGCACAATTTGCCAGTGGAGCTCCCGACCAACTGTGCTACGTGAACGCGCTCAAATCGTCTGGAAATCCGTTTCTGGTCGGTTTCGCGAACGGAATCACTCCGGGACTGAACCCTTTGAACGATCCGCAACTGAAGACCATCCTGGGACGCGACAGCGGAGTGTTCAACAGTCCGGACCGGCTGCACAACTCGGTGGTCCGTTTCGATTACCAGCCGAACTCGAAGGACACCTTCAATCTGCGCGCCGGCTACGTGCATAACGAGTTCACGTCCGCGCAAGATGGCATCACCAACGGCACGCCGGATAGTTACGGTCTGCACGTTCGTGACCTGAGCATCCTTACGACTTGGTCGCGCAGCATTGGACCCAACCTGCTGAACCAGGCGCTGGTCCAGATTGTTCCGCGGAACCGCTCCAGCGCCATCCCATTTGCCGACAACGGCGCGAATCTGGGAATCGGCAATCTGGGCGCTGCTGGCCCCGGCGGCACGTCTACTTTTGGCAAACCGGCGCTGCTTCCCTATCTGGCGCACCAGCAACGCTATCAATTTGAAGACAACATCACCTGGACCAAACGCAACCACACGTTCAAGTTTGGAGCGTCTTATCGTCCGGCGAACTACCATGTGGAAAACGATTTGTGGTTCAATCCTGAATTCGACTTCCGTGACGGCGCCATTGGCCTGATCGCGCTGGCGCCGGCGGCAGTGCAAGCGCAGCTGGTTGGCTTCAATCTGACGAACGGATTACCCGCAACCGGTCCGCTGAGCACGAACCTGAGCGGGCCACAGTCTTTTGCCTTTGGCCTGCCCGCTGACGTGATTGCCGGATTCAACAATCCAGTGTGGGAAGGTTGGGGACATTATTTTGGCAGCTATTTCCAGGACACCTGGAAGCTCACGCAGCGACTCACGATGAACGCCGGCGTCCGGTTGGACGTTGACGGCGAGCCTTCACCACTCGGCAGGAACTTTTACGCTTCTCCGCGACTGGGCTTTGCCTGGGACCCGAAGGGCGACCAGAAAACCGTGATCCGCGCCGGTGGCGGAATTTACGTGGCGCCCATTGACGTGCTGATTCCCTCTTACGGTTCCCTGCTTGATGGAACGGGAAAGTACATCAACGAAGTATTCATCACGTTGAGCCCGACCGACCCCAGAGTGGCCCAGTTGTGGGGCCTGGGATTGGCCAAAGGCGAACTGCCCTTTGGACATCTCACCGCCGCCGACTTCGCCACCGTGGGCATCAATACCACCACACCGGGCGCGTCCGTGGGTTACAGCGTGGCTTCGAATTACAAGAACCCTTACAGCGTGCAGATGAGCCTGAGCATTGATCGCCAACTGGTGAAAAACCTGTCACTGGAGTTGGGCTACAACATGTACCACGCCGTGCATCTGCAGATGCCGGTGGAAAGCGCGTACGCGGAGATTCCGGTTGGTTCCGCGCTGTGCCCCGTAACGCGTCCGACATGCAAAGACCTGACGGGCGGACCGCTTTATACGTCCACCGGCCAGGCGCAGCACACCACGTATGCTTCCAACGGCAGTTCGATCTATCACGGGTTTACCGCGTCGCTCACCAAACGCATGAGCCACGGCTTGCAATTCCAGGCCAACTACACCTGGAGCAAAGCCATTGACAATACCATTGACTTTTCCAGCTTCCAGAACTGGTTCCGGCCAAGCCGCATCGACCTGTTCCGTTCGCTTTCCGTCTTTGATATTCCACATATCTTTGCCGCCAACGCGGTTTACAACACACCTTTCAAAACTGGACACGGCGTTGTGTCCACCATCCTGGCGGACATCACGCTCTCGCCCATCATGAACTTCCGCAGCGGTCTGCCTTTCTCTGTGCGGACGCCCAGCCTGGCCACATTACCCCTGAGCCTGGGCGGCAACGGCATCGTGCCCGATTCCAATTACGCCATGCCGTTTGGTTCTTCGCGCGACAACAACCGCGGCGCCGGCTATTACACCGTGGACATGAATTTCCAGAAGACTTTGTACGTCCACGGCGAACACGGAGCGCGCGTCAACCTGATCGTGCAAGGAACAAACCTGCTCAACCACATCAACTTCAACAAGGTGAATGACGTGTTTGACGTTGGCGGCTTAAGCACCGCCGCAAAGCTGGCCAACGGAAGCACGCTCAACTTGCTCAGCGGCCCCTTTACCGGTCTGCACGGAGTAAAGCCGACAACTGCTGACCAACTGAGCCAGCCGCTGGCGTTTTCACAGACCGATTCACCACGACAGATTCAGTTTGGTCTAAGACTGGCTTTTTAGTTCCTGAAGTTGGATTTTGAAAACTACGGTGCGGCCATCCGATATCCGGGTGGCCGCATTTTTGTTTCAACACGACTGCAGGGACTGGAGAAAAATCTTTTATCGGAAAGGTTCGTATCAGGTCCTTGAGTTCGTGGATCGAATCTTTTTTCTTGTCGAACTCGGCCCCGAAGAAATCTCCCAGGCCGGAAGTATGGGTGAGCAGGTTATCGATGGTGATTTTGGCGGCAACTTCCTTGTTGGGATAATCCGGCAGCGCGTGCAAAAGCGTATCTGAATATTTCAGCTTGCCCTGTTGCACCAGTTGCGCGATAGCCACGGACGTAAACATTTTGTTCATTGACCCCAACCGGAACTGTGTGTCTACCGTATTCGGCGTTTTGGTTTCACGATTGGCCAGGCCATAAGCTTTTTGCCACAGAATTTTGCCATCTTTGGCGATCAGCACCGTGCCGGAAAATTTATCTTCAGCGGTGAGCTTGGTTAACTGCGAATCAACGTCGGCGGTCAATTCCGCAACCGGCTTCTTGGCCGGGGGAGGCTCGGGCGGCTTCTGCGCTTCCGGACCACCGTGACCGCCAGCCGGTGGCTCGATGATTTGGAAGTTCATGTTGCCAACGATCTTGGGATCGTCCTCTGTTTCCATGACGAATGTCGCGCGATTGGCCGAGTTCTTCTCTTTTACGATGCCCGTGAGCCGGTTCGGAGAAGCGCTTTCGACTTTCTCCACGGTAAAACCGCCAGTCTGCTCCCGGAATTCCTGCATGCGTTTGAGACGTTGTTCACGGCGAGCATCTGGGACGGCCGGAAGATGCTCGGTTTGGAACTTGAGCATCTTGTCGTGATCGCCGCTGTTGTAAGCCTCAAGCCACGCGGAAAAGAGCTTGCCCGCGGGTGTGTCAGGAATCGTTGCGGCCTGCGACGAGCCTGTTGTTTGTCCATGGGCCAAAGTAAGGATTGCTAGAAATAGAGTGACTAAAAGCCCGCAGCAGCGGCGCTCATTGGGGATGCCGGTCATTAGAGTTGTCCTCTGACTTCTTATGTATAAGTTTTTTCCCTGCCGCTTGAGTGCCACGGTGTGGGCTGCGGGTTAGACGGATCAACCAATAAATTAGTTATTTAGGATTAAAAGAAATTCAAGTCTTGGAACGAGGCTAAGTAAAGATGACGGGATCGATATCGGGGTCTTTCGAAGACAAAAACGTGCGCAGTCGGCTGACATCCATCCGTGGCGCGGACTCACATGGCGCAAGCCGCTGGTTCCATTAAAAGCCTGACATGGAACCGGACGTTGGAGAACAAGTTTGGCGCAGCTAGTCTTTTCAGACCCGTTTCGTTCAGATCTTGCCGGCTGCGTCCACTAAAACAAACCAGCACACTGTCATCTTCGAACGCGCCGTGGTATTCCAAGTGCGCATTCGATGATCCAAAGACCCGGGAGCTGGGCACCACCGGGTCTTTCAGAACTTGTTGACGGTGGCTGCAAGTTCAGGCAGGTTGCGTCGCCGCTTTGGTGACGTTTTCTGCCTGGGGGCCTTTTTGCCCCTGGATTATTTCAAATTCAACGTCATCGCCTTCTTGCAGGCTTTTGTAGCCTTCAGACTGGATGGCGCTGTAGTGGACGAACACATCGGGGCCGTCATCTCTACCTATGAATCCGAAACCCTTTGCGTTGTTGAACCATTTCACTTTGCCTTTAATTCGAGACACGTTCCTTACTCCGAGCGTCCTCAGGCAGAGCTGCCCATGCAGTCCGCCGGGGACCAATTTTAGTTAAATTGGGTGCTGCCACTGCTTAAGGAGGGACGCGGACACCGGAGGTTACCTTCTCCTGGCTAACGTCTGTTACCCGCTACCTTGGCTTTGCCCGTATTCTCGCGCTATTAAGACACTGTTGTCAATCTCTGAATTCGAAAACTACCTTGGCTTTATAAGGCTAAAATGGCTTTCAGCTTTCCAGAAACATTACAAAGGCCTCATCGGCTTGCTGCCCTGGTTTCTTTAACGCGAGTCGAGCTTTTTTTCCAGCCACAAAAGTCCGGCAATGGACTTGGCATCAATGATCTTTCCGGTCATCACCATGCTCACGGCCTGGGCCAGTGTAAAGAATCGTATAGCGATACGCTCGTCGTCTTCCGGGTCCGCCTGGCCTTTTTTGAGACCGCGTGCCAGAAAAATCTGCATGTCTTCCGTGACGAATCCCGGACTCACATAGAACGACAGCGCGCGTTCCCACTTGCTGGCCGAGTATCCGGTTTCTTCCAGCAACTCGCGTTTCGCTGCCGGCAATTTGGCTTCGCCCGGCTCCAAGCTTCCTGCCGGCAGTTCCCACATGCGTTGGCCTGCGGCATGCCGGTACTGGCGTTCCAGCAGAATGTGGGGAGGCTTGCGCGAATCATCAAGAGCCAGAATTACGATGGACCCGTTGTGGCGAACAATGTCCCTGCGGACCCGTATGTTGCCTGGCTCCTCCACCTGCTCGGACACCACATCAAACACGCGGCTGCGAAAAACTGTTTTCGACGAAAGAACGCGGACTCCGCTCTTGGACTTTTTTCGCGATGGCTTCTTGGAAGACGCAGTTTTGGCAGATGATGGCATGGAACAAGTGTAAATCTGTTTTTACATCCCGAGCGGTTTTGCTTGGATCGTGTGGCACAAGCACCGGGGTCCCCGACGCGCGCTTCGCGCGACGGGGTGGAGGCACTCCTGCCTGTGCGCTTTTGGACTTAGTCCCAACTCGGCGAACGATCCCTACCTCATAAAAGATCGTGTGGCAACCTCATGAAAGATTGTGGAGCGCAGGCGCCTTCGCCTGCGTTGCCGTCACCGACCAGAAACGTTGGGTCTAAAAAAATCGTGTGGCACAGGCACCGGGGTCCCCGACCCGCGCTTCGCGCGACGGGGTGGAGGTGCTCCTGCCTGTGCGCTTCTCCTTCAGAAGAAGCTCAGCGCAGGATTTTCTGTTGACGACTCTGCTATGCTCCCGACGATGGCGAGTCAACTCAAACGCGGACAGCCCGGGTCGATCACGCTGATCGGCGCAGGTAACCTCGCCTCTGCTCTCGGCCCAGCGCTGCGCAAAGCCGGCTATCGCATAGACGCCGTGGCTTCGCGGAATATGCCGGAATCCCGCAAGCGCGCTGCCAGATTGGCGAAGAAGACTGGCGCAAAGCTGTTGATGTTGGAGGATGTCGTTCCGATATCTAACATCACTTGGATATGCCACACCGACGATGCCCTCAACTCCACCGCCCGCCTGCTGGCAAAGCATGCCGGATGGAAAAACAAAATCGTCTTGCACTCCAGCGGAGCGCTAACCAGCGATGTGCTCGCCCCGCTCAAGCGTGCAGGAGCGCACGTTGCTTCCCTGCATCCCATGATGACCTTTGTTCCCGGCACAACTCCGGACCTATCCAAAGTTCCCTTTGCCGTGGAAGGCGACGCCAAAGCCGTAGCCGCCGCGCGGCAAATCGTCCGCCGGCTCGGCGCGGAAGTATTCACCATCAAGAAGCAGAACAAAGTCCTCTATCACGCGTTGGGATCGTTCTCGTCGCCCATGGTGGTGGCCGCGCTGGTCACCGCCGAGCGGGTAGGCCAGGCCGCGGGCTTGAGTCGCGCGCAGTCGCGCAAGATCATCGGCCCCATCCTGCACCAGACGCTCCGGAATTATCTGCAACGCGGCCCCGCCGCGGCTTTCAGCGGTCCCATCAAGCGCGGCGATCTGGACACCGTCCGGCGGCATCTGCGCGAACTCAAGCGCGTGCCCGAAGCCGGCGAAGTCTATCGCGCGTTGGTGAAGTCGGGCATGCGGGACCTACCGGCGAAAAAGAAAAAAGAGTTATTGGAGTTACTGGCCGCTGACTGACCGGTCGCGTTGCTTATCGCCGCTTCCCCAACCACCGTGGGACACTGCGTTTGTATTCGCGATAAGCTTCCCCGAACCTTGCCTCGATGCCGCGCTCTTCGCGCGGAAGAATAAAAGGTCCGGCAATAACCGCCACTACGGAAAATACGCCCAGAACCACCAGGCTGCCATAGAAGACGATCCACCCCAACCATATGACTCCTTCGGCCAAATAGACCGGATTGCGGCTGTAACGGTAGGGTCCATTCACCAGGAGGTAAGCGGGAGTGGGGTAATGAGGTGTCACCTCGAGTTTCCAGCCAGCGGGCGCGGCGATGGAGTGCTCACGCAGACACCAGATGACGATCGAAAAACCAGCCGCGACTAAAACCAGTCCGGAAAAATTCCAGACGCTGGGCCTGCTGCCGATCCAACCATGTCGCGTCCCAAGCAACGAGAGCGCCCAGGGAACCATCGCAAGCATGAGCGGATTGGCAATGCCATGCCCGGCCAACCCCAGCCAGCGCGGCATCTGTCGTCCGCTGATCCAACGCATAAAAGCCTCTCACTGATATCGCCCAGCCAGCTGATTCTTGGCTGCGTGGCTATCTTTCCGTGAACAAATGCCCCATCTTTTCTTTCTTGGTATTGAGATATTTTTCCGCTGCGGCGTGCGGCTCCACTTCACAAGGAACGCGCTCCGAGACTTTTACACCAGCAGCTTCCAGCGCCGCCACTTTCTGCGGATTATTGGAAAGCAAGCGGACTGCCTTTAGTCCCAGGGCCTTCAGGATTTCCGCCGGAAGCTGAAACTCGCGATGGTCGGCCTTGAAGCCCAGGTCTTCGTTCGCCTGCACCGTATCGCGTCCTTGATCTTGCAATTCGTAAGCCTGCAACTTGGGCATCAGTCCAATGCCGCGGCCTTCCTGCTGTTCGTAGACCAGCACACCAGCACCGGCTTCAGCAATCATACCCAGGGCCATTTCCAGTTGCTGGCGGCAATCGCAACGCAGCGAGCCGAAGACGTCTCCGGTCAGGCACTGCGAATGTATGCGGACCAGCGGCGGCGCGGAATGAATGTCACCCATCACCACGGCCACGGCTTCTTCCTTTTCATTCCCGGCGTCATTCGTGCCAATCTGGCCTTCAAAGCCCATGATGCGGAAGTGCCCCCAGCGTGTAGGGAAATCAGCTTCAGCAAGTTTGCGAACGATCAATGGAGAACTCACTTCTTCATTATAGGATGTTAGTGCTAACATTTGCCTATGCTGATCAGTGACACATCGCCCGAAATCGAAGCCATGCAATCTCGCATCCACGAGCGCATGACAGGTGAGCAACGCCTCTCGATGGCCCTTGAGATGAGTTACCTTACGCATGAATTGGCCAAACAAGGCTTGCGCGACGCACATCCTGATTGGCCGGAAAAGCGCGTAAGGCGCGAATTCCTTCTTTCTCTCTTCCCACCCGGCAAAGCGCCCTCACAGTTATAAAACATGGAATTCAAGGAAGTTTTTCGACGCATTTCTGAAGTCCTGGAAGCCAGCGCTGTCCCTTACATGCTCACTGGTTCGTTTGCCATGTCTTACCAGGGAGTTATGCGCGCAACCCACGATGTTGATATCGTGATCTCAGCGCCCGCACAAAAAGTAGTGGATCTAGTTCGGCATTTGAATGACAACGGTTACTACGCCGACCAACAAGGCGCCTTGGACGCGCACCGGGAAATTTCAATGTTCAATGCCATCGACAACGAAACTGGCTGGAAGATTGACTTTATTTTTTCCAAGCCGACAGCCTACGCTCGGGAAGCTTTTCAGCGCCGGAAAACCGTTGATTTCCACGGGGCTCGAATGTTTGTTTCTTCCGTGGAAGATGTCGTTGTTTCCAAGCTCGATTGGGCAAAGATGGGCGAATCGGCCAGACAGATTGAAGATGTTTCAGCCGTCTTGAAGAAAAAGCACGCGGTACTCGACCGCCCCTACGTCGAAAAATGGATCAAGGAACTTGGTCTCTCCGTCCAATGGGACCGCGCGCGCCAACTCGCAGGCATCGAATAACAATTCCTCCGCACTGTATACTTTAGGGTTTTGGCTTTCTATTTAACGATCCATGGAGGATCACACAATGGCCTCATCCGCAGTCACTTACGCCAAGGACAATCAGCAACGTTTTCTCGGAGAACTCAAGGACCTGCTCCGCATTCCCAGCGTGAGCACCGCGCCGGAGCATAAAGATGACGTCCGCCGCGCCGCCGAGTTTGTCGCCAACGATCTCCGCCGCATCGGCATGGAAAACGTGGAGATCATCCCCACCAAGGGCCATCCGCTCATCTACGCCGACTGGCTCCACGCCGCCGGCAAGCCCACCGTGCTTTGCTACGCGCACTATGACGTGCAGCCCGCCGAGCCGTTGAATGAATGGCTCTCTCCGCCGTTTGAGCCGACTGAGCGCAATGACAACATCTACGCCCGCGGCGCCGTGGACGATAAAGGCCAACTCTGGATGGAACTCAAGGCCGTGGAAGCCCTGATGAAAGGCCACGGCGGCAAACTGCCGCTCAACGTTAAGTTCATTATTGAAGGCGAAGAAGAAGTCGGTGGAGAATCCATCGCCGCGTACATCCGCAAGGAAAAAGCCAAACTCAAAGCCGACTTTGCTCTGGTCTGCGACACCGAACTCTTTGCGCCGAACTTGCCCACGCTGTGCGTCGGCCTGCGCGGCCTGGTCTATACCGAGATAGAAGCCAAAGGCGCCATGACTGATCTGCACTCCGGCATGTACGGCGGCGCCGCGCCCAATCCGTTCTTCGCACTGATTGAAGTCATCAGCAAATTGAAAGATGCGAAGGGCAAAATCCTGATCCCCGGTTTCTATAGCAAAGTAAAAGCTCCAACAAAAGCCGAGCTTAAAGCCTGGAAGAAACTGCCGTTCAAAGAAGAGCACTATCGCAAAACAGAAGTAGGATCGAAAGTCCTCACCGGTGAGCCCGGATATTCCGTTCTGTATCGCACATGGGCGCGGCCTACTCTGGAAGTCCACGGCATGCCAGGAGGCTTCATCGCATCTGGCGCGAAAACCGTGATCCCGGCGAAGGCGTCAGCGAAGGTTTCCATGCGCCTCGTCCCCAACCAAGATCCCGACGACATCCTGAAGCGCTATCTGGCGTTCATCAAGAAGCACACGCCCAAAGGGATTGAGATGAACGTCAAGGTCCACAGCAAGGGCCCGGCCTGCGTGGTGAGTACCGACAACCCTTACATCAAAGCGGCCACTGAAGCCATGCATGACGTGTTCAAGAAGAACACGGTGTTTATCCGCTCCGGCGGATCGATCCCGGTGGTCACCGACTTCCAAAGCGTAATGAAACTGCCCAGCGTGATGATGGGCTTTGGCCTGCCGGACGACAATCTCCACGCTCCGAATGAAAAGTTTCACATCCCGAATTTCTATCGCGGGATTGAGAGCATCATCCGGTTCTTTGAGAAGCTAGGAGAGTAAAACATCGGTTGATCTGGTGATTGGGTGATCCGGTGATCGGCACAGCACAGGAAACTAAATGGCGGAGCCTGGTAGAACACGAAGGCTTCGCCATAATTCCGGCCCTTCTGACTTCGCACGAACTCATTCCCACGTTTGTGGCGCTTGGGGATCTGGTGCCCCTGCGCTCTCGCGCTGGCGTTCGCCATGTGCTGAGCCATCCCGCCGTCAACGTGATTGCTCACGACCCGAGACTGCTTGGTATGGCACAACAGGTCCTTGGTCCGCAGGCGTTTCCCTTCCGCGCCACCTTTTTTGACAAGTCACCGGACTCCAATTGGCTGATCACCTGGCACCAGGACACGGCTTTGCCGCTCAAGGAAAAGATTGAAACACCCGGATGGGGTCGTGGTCGCTAAAAGACAATGTGCACTATGCGCACGCGCCCGCAAACTCTCTGGAACAAGTACTTGCTCTGCGGCTTCATCTCGACGACTCAACCGAATCGAACGGACCTTTACGCGTGTTGCCCGGAACCCACAATGTCGGAGTGCTCACGGACGAACGCGTCGAGCGCGAAGTGTCGTCGCGGCAGCCCGTCGATTGTTTGGTCGCGAAAGGCGGTGTAATCGCGATGCGCCCGCTGATCATCCATGCAAGTTCAAAATCGCGGTCAGAAACGCCCCGCCGCGTTCTCCATCTTGAATACGCGGCCACAGAGTCGCTCGCCAACGGACTTCAATTGGCGACAACCTAGCGGCAGGTCAGGCCACTTTCCCCTCTCACTGAATCGTCTGCGCCGCTTTTTGTCGATTCGCCTTGCCCGCCTCAAACCCGCCTGAATGACCTTGCTTCTTTGCTTTCGCGGGAACAACCTGGTTACGCTCTTGGCTTGGCTCGTCCTTGCCGTAGTCAAACTGGCGGACCATGTTTTGCAAGCCTGTCGCCAACCGGCCAGTTCACCGGCCGCTTTTTGGGTGTACTCCGCACCCTCCGTGGTGCTCTTGGCTGCCACTGCCACTCCTGAAATGTTGCGTGCGATTTCCTGGTTTCCGGTGGCCATAACGTTCACGCTCCGGCTGATCTCGTTGGTGGTAGCGGTTTGCTCCTCAACCGCCGACGCAATGGTGTTCTGGAAATCATTGATCTGGGAAATGATGCGGCTGATTTCGGCAATGCCATCAATGGCGCCTACGGTATCTCCCTGAATCGCTACAATCTTCCGGCTAATATCTTCCGTGGCCTTGGCCGTTGCCTTGGCCAGTTCCTTTACTTCATTCGCCACCACCGCAAATCCCTTGCCCGCCTCACCGGCGCGAGCCGCCTCAATGGTGGCATTGAGCGCCAGCAAGTGTGTTTGGCTGGCAATCGACGTGATGGTTTTGACCACATCGCCAATCTCCCGGCTGCTTGCGCCCAATTTGCCCACTTTCTGGTTTGCGGATTCTGCCACCTTCACCCCGTGGCCCGCCACTTTGGCGGCTTCGTGAGCATTGTCGGCGATCTCGCGTATGCTGGCCGTTAGTTGCGTCGATCCGCTCACCACCGTCGATACGTTGACCGCGACTTCCTCGGCAGCCGTGGACACCGTGCTGGCCTGGTTCGCTGTTTCTTCCGCGTTCGAGCTCATCTGCGCTGACGTCGCCGAAAGTTCTTCTGAAGCCGACGACAGGCTGCCGGAGCTTTCCGCAATCTCCTGAATCGTGCTGCGGATCGCATCCACGGCGTGATCAAAGTTCCTGGCCAGCAGGTCTTGTTCTGATTTAGGAGTCACGCTGATCGTCAAGTCTCCGCGACCGAGCGCTTCGCACGCGGCGGCGATCGCACGGTTGTATTCAATCACCGCTCGAAAAGACTGGGCCAGTGTGCCGATCTCGTCTTCGGATTGGTAGTGAATGATCTGCTCCATGTCGCCCAAAGCCACACGTTCCGCCACGCGGGTGACCTCACTTAATGGCTTCGCTAGCACACGGCGAACCAGCCAGTAAACGGCGGCTCCCAGCAGGCCCGCCGCCACCACACAGCCGGCAAGAACCCATAGTTTCAGTGCATTCAACTTTGTCTGGACGTCACTTCTGGGATACGCGGCCACCACTGAATACTTCCACGGCCCGAAAGATTTTGTGGTCATCACCCAGCCCGCGGCCTGACTTTTTAACTGCTGCTCCACTTGTTCTTTCGTTGCCGAGTCGGAATAAAAGACAGGCCGTCCTTTTCCGTCCACCAGCGCAACGTATCCGTGCTGTAAGACTTTGCTTTTCTGAATTGACTGTCCCACGCCTTGCAACGCCGAAAGCGGGACTCCGGCAAACCAGACACCAATGGTCTTCCCGGAGCGGTCCTGCATCGGCTCGTACGCGGTAACGTATGCGTTTCCCAGGATTTCTGCCACGCCGTAGTACGCTTCGCCTTTGCGCATGGCCGCCATGGCGGGACCACTGGGGTCAAGCACGGTACCCACGGCGCGCGTGCCATCGGCCTTCATCACGTTGGTGGAAACGCGCACAAAATCGTCATTGCGGCGTACGAACAGGGTGGCTGTTCCGCCGGCGATCGCCTTCTCGTGGTCCACTAGAGCAAAGTTGCCGACCTGTGAAGTCTTGCCGAATTGCAGGTCGGGAACAGTGTCCGCATTCAACCGGACTGGCGCCCCGACGGAGACTTCTCCAACCTTGCCGGCACTATCCTGCATCAACCGCACCATTGAGTGCAGCTTTTCCACGGAAAGGTTGTTGATCACGTCCAGGGTGGCAACAATATGGTCCGCTTGCAGCGCGGCTTCGCTTTCAGCGCGGCTTGAGACTTCATAATCGATATACCAGGCGGCAAGCCAGCCACAAAGACCAAGTACAAGGACCACAAGCAGTGATGTGGTCAGAATAAATTTCACGGCTATCCGTGTGCGAAAAAGATGAAAGGCTCTCTTCATGAATAAGTTTTTGTTGCTTCTCCTGGATAAATTGCCGTAAGGGCATACAACCTCGCTGGAAGCACCAGCAGACGGCACAACCTCGTTCCATCGGCAATTTGTGAAAATTCATTACTGAACTTATCGGGATCTTATCTGCTTAATTCTTAGGTTCCGGTTGCTGCCTGTCCAAATTTCTCTGTCTGCTGTCTTGCTCCCTGTGCACCAATCGCGCTACAGTTAGGCTAGCTCTCGCGGTATTCCCCGTCCTCTTTTCGACCTCACCGGTGTGGTTCGGCCAATTCATGCACAGGCAGTGCAACAGGCAGGGTATTCTACGAGATATCCACAACATATTGGGGCTGTGTCCTTGACCGTGGATACCCCAGTGGGTACATTAACTTCAAGCCATAGGTCGTGTCCTCCAGCCCAACGACCAGGAGTTAAATCGCTACCATCCCTGCGCAAAGCCGGGGTACGATTGGCCTATCCCTGAAGGAGTTGTAAGTTGCTCAAGCTTAAGAAACTACAAATACTTGGATTCAAATCCTTCTGTGATCGCACGGAACTCAAGTTCCCGGGCGAAGGCATTGCCGCGGTTGTGGGCCCGAACGGTTGTGGAAAATCCAATATCGCTGACGCCATCTCCTGGGTGCTGGGCGAACAGTCCGCCAAGAGCCTGCGCGGCGTGCGCATGGAAGACGTGATCTTTGCCGGCACTCGTGACCGCAAGCCCACCGGCATGGCTGAAGTCTCGCTGACGCTGGTCGATCCCGAGCAATACGAAGGTAGGATCAGTAGCGAACCGGAAATTGATATCCAGAATGAGCTGCCTGGGGGTTCTAGTAATGACGACGACTGGGACGAAGCCGAAACGCGCGCCGTTGCCGCTGACGCCACTGAAGCCGCAATTGCTGAAGTCCAGCCCGGACCGCTCGATTGGGCCGAGCAGGTAGAAGATGCCGCCGAAGAAGGGGCTCTTGAGGGCCAGCACGGCCAGACGGAACACGCTGCGGCCGGCGAAGGACACGTGGTAGAAAATCAAGTGGCCGATGCGCCGAACACAGACACTCAAGCTGCAGAAGTCACAGGCGAAGCAAATCCATCTGCCGAAATTTCTTCCACCGAACCCGACGCGGAAGCCGCCGTCACCGCTCCCGACGCCCAAGCCGCGATGAGCGGCGCAAATTCAGTGGTCCTCAAAATCCGCCGCCGCAAATTCAAAGCCACGCATTTTGCCAAAGGCGAAATCATGGTCACCCGCCGCTTGTTCCGCACGGGTGAAAGCGAATACCTGCTCAACGGCAAACTGTGCCGCCTGCGTGACATTCAGGACATCTTTATGGGCACCGGCCTCGGCCCCGAATCCTATGCCATCATTGAGCAAGGACGCATTGGCCAGATCCTGAGCAGCAAACCGCATGATCGCCGCGCGATCATTGAAGAAGCCGCGGGCATCACCAAGTTCAAAACCAAGAAGCGTCTGGCCGAAGCGCGTCTGGAACAGTCGCGTCTCAATCTCGCCCGCATCAATGACATTTTTGATGAAGTCACGCGG
>Ga0209069_10000061_pt1 | contig 35661 bp, 31 predicted proteins | sample Str013_2_FD_187202 | JGI IMG/M metagenome (GOLD analysis project Ga0209069, IMG submission 187202) | Freshwater sediment microbial communities in response to fracking from Pennsylvania, USA - Straight Creek_MetaG_SC_2013 (SPAdes) (version 2) | ecosystem: Environmental > Aquatic > Freshwater >...
CGTATGCGGCATTAGCCAACCTTTCGGTTGGTTGTTCCCCATTACTGGGCAGATTCCGAAGCATTACTCACCCGTTCGCCGCTCGTCAGCATGTATTGCTACACCTGTTACCGCTCGACTTGCATGTGTTAAGCACGCCGCCAGCGTTCAATCTGAGCCAGGATCAAACTCTTCACTTGATAGCTATGAGCTTCAACTTAAAAGAGTGAATCAAAGGCCCATCGCTGGACTTTTGGTCACTCGGTCAATGGCACCCAAAAGGATGTATCGACGCGAGTCCCCACACAAATTACCTGCCAAATTGTTAAACAGCACCACGGCCGCATTGGGCCGCAGAAAGGGCCGAGGAGTATAGCCCTGCGGCTCTCCCCGTCAACATAAGCACAAACACTAGATCCGCGGTCGCAGGAACCGCGACGCGGTATCAAGCTGAGGGCGCGCATTATAGGGGTGGAATCGGGCCTGTCAACGATTCGCAACAAATAGTTTGGGCCGTTTTTAACCTATTGATTATAAAGAGCTATTACGAAAGGCTGGCCAGTGCGGCAGGCCTACCAGCGCATCCCCTCGATGCGTTTGTCGCGATGCGCCAGGATCCATTGGGCATGCTCAGCCAGACAGGCATGACCGAGGGAACGCAGGATCTCCAGTTTGTCGGCCGAGGAGCGCGCCGAGCGCATCTCGCGGGCCGCGAAGCTGAACAGCGAATCCATGTAGCGATACTGGCGAATAAGCGCCCGATCAGCCTTTTCGCCAAGGTAGATCTCGAAGATTGCGCCGTACACGGTCAGCAGCGCCAGCGACCAGAGCATCAGGTTGTGCACCGCCGGGGGCAGCGGCGACGGGGCGCGCAGCGCTGCGGCGGCGGCGCAGGCTAGTACCGCGCCCAGCACCAGGCCGCCGATCAGCATCGCCCGCGCGATGCCCTCGGCGACCTGCTGACGCCGCGCCAGCGCCAGGGCGCGCTGCCGGTAGTAGAACAGTTGTCCGGAGCCATTCACCGGATCGGGGTCGCCGACCCAGGCCGCGAAAGTGTGCGCAAATCCATTGGGCAGCGCGACCGGCGGCTGCAATGCACAGCGCAGACTCACGGCCCGCATCGCCGCGCGTATCCACTCCAGCTCGACATCCTGGTTCTGCAGGAAGCTCTCATGCGCGAACTCACCCTCGAACTGCGCGCGCACCCCGGAGAGCTCCCAGTAATACTCGACACGCAAGCCCTCGGCCAGCGCCCGGTAGTCGAGGTAGCGTCGCTGCCAGTTGCGTCGATGCGCCCAGAGCGCCAGCAGCCAGCCCAGGCCAAAGATCAGCAGCACTCCCAGAATGCTCAACAGGCCGCCAACGCCTTCGTGCTGTTTCTTGAAGGTCATCAGCAACAGCGCCAGCAGCGCCCACAGTGCATAGCGTGCCCGCAGCGCGCGCGTGAAGCAGCGCCGGAAATGCACACCCAGCCAGTCTGCCGGCGTGAACAGGCGATCGATATATTGCAGAGACTGCGGCGTCTCGTACGGTGTCGCGGTGCGCAGGCGGCGCCCGCGCAGCGCGATCTGTGCGCCATAGTCATCGACATCGCGGTTGAAGCCGCCGGTGCGCTTGAGCAGCGTGCTCAAGGCACGCGGCAGTCCCTCGCTGACTGTGTCATGACGCTGCTCGTGGCTGAGGAAGCCAAGGACCTGTACGCCGCCAGCGCCGGGTTCGGCAGCCGGGCGCAGTCGCGAGCAGCGGATCTCATAGCTCAAATCGTTATCGGCAGCGCCCAGCAGCAGATCCAGGCGCTGCGGGCGCGGCAGGTCGTCGCCCGACACACCGCGCCGGCGGTAGTCGACCACGCGTGCGGTGCCGGCGGCGTGATCGGTCTCCCGTCCGTCCCAGATCGCGATCAACAACGAGCTGTAGCGCGCTACGACCGCCCCCGCGCTCTGATACTGGCGATCGCGCGCGTCACTGTCGCTGGCCAGTGTCTGCTCGGTGACTCCGTCGGGCAACGGTAACTCCAGGCGTTCGGCACGCGCCAGCAGCCGATCGAACGTGGCCCGCCCAGTGTCGCTCAGCAGGTCGGAGCGGCAGCGCGCGGCGGAGTAGGGCAACAGCGCCATTAGCTGCAGCCCCAGGTCGGAGGCAACTTCGGCAGCGAGCAGGTCGGCGCCCTCGGCCATCGATGAGAGCAGCACAATCTGCACGTCCGGCGCCGCAGCGCGCAGCGCGCGCAGCAGTTCCTCGACCGCCGCACGGATCGCCGGAACTTCGGCGGGCAGCAGGTCGCGATGGCCGGTCACACCAACCAGGAACGGAATCTTGAACTGCTCGGCGTTGTCCGCCGCAGGCCCCGCGTCACTCACCTGCAAAACACTCCCGCTGCGATCGGCTCGGCAACCTCGCGCTGTATGGCCTCACTTTAGCCGTATCACCCGCAGGTGTGTACCAGCGTGGCGCGTCTGCTGCTGGCTGCGCGCGGGCGCACACCTTTGAAAGGAGTGCGAACAGCGCCGTTGACCTGCGCGGCGGCGGTCGGTTACGGTGCCTCGGATGGTCGTTAAACCCACCAGGGCGCCAATCGGCAGCATGCGCCTGCGCACCCGCCTGCTGCAGGTGCTCGGCTGCCTGGCAATTGCCAGCGCCGCACTGCAGGCTGATCGGCTCGTGCAGCCGGCAAGCATCGCCACCACGCGAACCGGCGACGCGACTTCAGCTCCCAGTGCGCAGCACAGCGCGGCGCTCGCCAGCCAGGCGAGTGCGAACCTGTTCGCTCCCGGCCTGGCGACGCTCGAAGTAATCGTGCGCCGCAACGACACGCTGGACCGTATCTTCCGCCAGCTCGAACTGAATCTCGCCGACCTCGCCAACCTGCGCGCCGTGGCCGGCACCCGCACCATGCTCGATCGGCTGATGCCGGGCGAGTCGCTGCGCCTGCAGCATCGCGATGGCACCCTGGTCACGCTGGAACGCAATCTTTCGCTGACCGAACAGCTGCGCGTGACGCGCGCCGGCGAGGAATTTCACGCCGACGTCGTGCCGCGGCCCATTACCGCGCGCGCGCTGCTCGCACATGGCGTGATCGACAGCTCGCTGTTCGATGCCGGCTCCGAGGCGGGCCTGCAGGACCAGACGCTGATGGCGCTGGCAAAGATCTTCGGCTGGGATATCGACTTTGCGCTCGACCTGCGCGCTGGCGATGAATTCACGGTCAGCTACGAGCGCATTTTTCAGAACGGCCAATACCTGCAGGATGGCGCGATCCTGGCCGCGAGCTTCATCAACCAGGGGCGCGAGGTGCGTGCCGTGCGCTACCAGGCGCCGGACGGCAGCGTGGGCTACTTTAGCCCCGACGCGCGCAGCATGCAGAAGGCCTTCCTGCGCGCGCCGCTCGAATTCCGACGCGTCAGCTCGCGCTTCAGCACGGCGCGCCTCCATCCCATCCTCAACCGGATCCGCGCCCACGAAGGCGTGGATTACGCGGCACCCAGCGGTACGGCGGTCTACGCCGCCGGCGACGGACGGGTGCGATTTCGCGGCGTACGCGGCGGCTACGGTAACCTGCTGGAGATCGACCACGGCGCCGGCATCGTCACCGTATACGGTCACCTGTCGCGCTTTGCCGGCGCAGCGCGCCCGGGGGCGCGGGTGCGCCAGGGACAGACCGTGGCCTATGTCGGCATGACCGGCCTCGCGACCGGGCCGCATCTGCACTATGAATACCGGCTCAACGGCCGCTACCTCGATCCGCAACGGGTCAAGTTGCCCGATGCCACGCCGATCGCACCGGAGCTGCTGGCTGATTTCATGCGCCAGAGTGCGCCGCGACTCGCCGCCCTGAACCCGCCTGCCCTTCCGCCATTGGCTGTAACAGTCCGGTAATGCACCCCGCCGCTATAATTGCCGGTTAATGACCGACACCACGCCAGAGCCGCCGCAGCGCTCGCCACAGAATTTTCTCAATCGCGAACTGGCCGCGCTGGAGTTCAACGCCCGCGTGCTGGCCCAGGCCCAGGACCCGCGGGTACCGCTGCTCGAGCGGCTGCGCTTCCTGTGCATCTGCTCGGCCAACCTCGATGAGTTCTTCGAGATCCGTGTCTCCGGACTCAAGCAGCTGCTGGAGCTGGGTTCCACCCAGAGCGCGCCGGACCCCTTGAGCCTCAACGAACAGCTCGGCCGTATCCACGAGCGCGCGCTGCAGCTGATCCGTGACCAATACGCCTGCCTGAACGATGAGCTGCTGCCCAGCCTCGAAGCCGCCGGCATCGAGCTGGCCGCCGCTGGCAGCTGGGACGCGGCGACCCATGCCTGGCTCGAGACCCATTTTGTCAGCGAAGTGGAGCCGGTGCTCAGTCCGCTCGGACTCGACCCGGCGCGACCCTTCCCGCGTATCCAGAACAAAAGCCTGAATTTCATTGTCCGCCTGGCGGGCAAGGATGCCTTCGGACGCGACACGGATCTCGCGATCGTGCAGGCGCCGCGCTCGCTGCCGCGCATCGTGGCGCTGCCCGCCGCCAGTGGCGGCCAGCGGCTGGTGCCGCTCTCGACCATCGTCGAGAGTTTCGTCGCCCGCCTGTTCACGGGCATGGAAGTGCTGGGTTGCTACCAGTTCCGCCTGACCCGCAACAGCGACCTGTTCGTCGACGACGAGGAAATTGATGACCTGCGGCGCGCCCTCGAAGGTGAACTTGCCCAGCGTCGCTATGGTGCGGCGGTACGCCTCGAGACCGGTGCCGATTGCCCGCAGGACCTGGTCGACTTCCTGCTGCACCAGTTCGCGCTTGAGCCGCGCGACTGGTATGCGGTGCCGGGCCCGGTGAATCTCAACCGCTTCTCGGCCATCTACGATCTGATCCAGCGGCCCGAGCTCAAGTACCCGCCGTACACGCCCGGCCTCCCCAAGGAGATCGGCGCCACGCACGACCTGTTCGAGGCTATCCGCGCCCGCGACCTGCTGCTGCACCACCCGTTCGAGAGTTTCGCACCGGTGATGGACCTGCTGCGCCAGGCCGCCGCCGATCCGCAGGTGCTGGCGATCAAGCAGACCCTGTATCGCACCGGCGATCACTCGCCAATTGTCGATGCGCTGCTGGCGGCCGCGCAGGCCGGCAAAGATGTCACGGTGATCATCGAACTGCGGGCGCGCTTCGATGAGGAGGCCAACATCGAGCTGTCCACGCGCCTGCAGGAAGCCGGCGTGCACGTGATGTATGGCGTGGTCGGCTACAAGACGCACGCCAAACTGATGCTGATCGTGCGCCGCGAGCCCGAAGGACTGCGCCGCTACTGCCATCTGGGCACCGGCAACTACCATCCGCGCACCGCGCGCGCCTACACCGACTACGGCCTGTTCACCTGCAACGAAGCCATTGGCGCCGACGTCCACGAGATCTTCCTGCAGCTGACCAGCCTGACGCAGACCCCGAAGCTGCGACGCCTGCTGCAGTCGCCATTCAGCCTGCACGATGCGCTGCAGGGGCTGATCGAGCGCGAGATCGGCCACGCGCGCGCCGGACGCCGCGCCCACCTGATCGCCAAGCTCAACGCGCTGGTCGATCCACAGACCATCGACAACCTGTACCGCGCCTCCTGCGCCGGCGTGCGCGTCGAGCTGATCGTGCGCGGCGTGTGCGCGCTGCGTCCCGGACTGGCTGGAATTTCAGAAAACATCGAGGTGCGTTCAATTGTCGGGCGCTTTCTCGAGCACTCGCGCGTCTACTGGTTCGAGAACAACGGCCGCCCGCAGCTCTACCTGGCCAGCGCCGACTGGATGGAGCGCAATTTCTTCCGGCGCGTGGAAGTGGCCTTTCCGGTTCTGCAGGCGCGGCTGCGCAATCGCATCCGCGAGGACCTGGATATCTACCTGCGCGATACCTTCAATACCTGGCTGATGCACAGCGATGGCAGTTACCAGCGCGTCGGCGGTGAGGCGCCGTTCGACGCCCAGGCCGAATTGCTGGAACGCTACGCCGCCAATGCGGTGCGATTGCCGGAGTAGACCCGTAGCTTCAGGCCGCTGGAGCGCAGGAACTCGATTTCCTGGTGCAGGTCCTCCACTGACAGCGGGTGATCCTTGAGCCAGCGCACCGGAAAGCGCACTTCCAGCGTGCGGGCGCGCGCCGTCAGCTCAACCGCGGGCAGCGCGGTGGCGCTGCGGCCCCGATGCAGCAGCACCGCCAGACGCAGCAGCACCATCAGGTACAGTGCCAGACGATCCCAGGGCGGGATCAGATCCTCGAGGCCGGTCACGGCCAGCTTGCGGCGGTGGGCGCCGACCAGGCGCGCCAACAGCAGCTGCTCCTCGTGGGCGAAGCCCGGCATGTCGGCGTTTTCGAGCAGATAGGCACCGTGGCGGTGATAGCCGCTGTGCGCCACATCGAGTCCGATTTCGTGCAGGCGCGCCGCCCACTTGAGCGACAACTCCGCCTGCGGATCGGATAACCCCCAGTCCGCCGCCACCTGCGCCAGGAAGCTGAGCGCGCTGGCCTCGACGCGCGCCGCCTGCGCGGCGTCGACGTGATAACGGCGCATCATCGAGCCGACGGTGCGTTCACGCGGGTCCTCGTCGGTGAGGCGGCCGACCATGTCGTGCAGCAGGCCATCGCGCAGTGCACCCTCGGCCATGCGCATCTGATCGATCCCCAGCGCCGCGAAGATCTCCGCCAGGATCACCACGCCACCGGGAAACACCGGACGGCGCTCATCGGTGAGCGCGGCGAGCCGCAGCTCGCGGCAATGCGTCGCCGCGGTCATGTCGGCCAGCAGTTCTTCCAGTCCCTTGGCGCTGATGTGCAATGCCGTGGCGTCGCGCTCGCGCAGGCTCTCGCCAATCGCGCGCACCGTGCCGGAACTGCCGATGACGCTCTCCCAGCCGCGCTGCAGGAAAGCCGCCTGCATCGGCTCGATCTCCAGGCGCGCCGCCAGCCGCGCACGCATCACCCGCTTGGCGGACAGCCGTTCGTCGCCGAAGAAGCGTTCGCTCAACGACACGCAGCCCAGCTTCAGGCTTTCCAGCAGCTGCGGCTCGTAGCCTTCGCCGATCGCCAGCTCCGTGCTGCCGCCGCCGATGTCAATTACCAGCCGGCGTCCGGGCTCGGCCGGCAGCGTGTGCGCCACGCCCGAATAGATCAGCCGCGCCTCTTCCATTCCGGAGATGATTTCGATGGGATGACCGAGCGCCTCGCGCGCACGCTCGAGAAAGGCCTGCTTGCGTCGCGCGATGCGCAGCGCGTTGGTGCCCACGACGCGCACGCTGGCGGCGTTCATGTCGCGCAGCCGCTGGCCGAAGCGCTCCAGGCAGTTGAGCGCGCGCGCCGCCACCTGTTTGTCGAGCCGGCCGTCGGCACCGACACCGGCGCCCAGGCGCACCATCTCGCGCATGCGGTCGATCACGACCAGCTGGCCGTGCGAGTAGCGGGCGACTACGAGGTGAAAGCTGTTGGAGCCCAGGTCCACTGCGGCCAGCACGTCTGGCACGGTGCGGGCAGCCCGGCTCACGCGTTGTTCAGGCCGCGGTGAACGACGAGCCGCAACCGCAGGTGGTCACGGCGTTGGGGTTACGGATGACGAACTGGGCGCCTTCCAGTCCCTCGCGATAGTCGATTTCGGCGCCGCCGAGATACTGGAAACTCATCGGGTCGACCAGCAGCTTGACGCCCTGGTTCTCGACGCAGGTGTCGCCATCCTGCAGCTGCTCGTCGAATTCAAAGCCGTATTGCAGGCCCGAACAGCCGCCACCCTGCACGAACACGCGCAGCATCAGCTTCGGGTTGCCCTCGCCCTCGATCAACTGGCTCACCTTGTGCGCGGCCGCATCGGTGAACACCAGCAGCGGCTCGCCGGAGGGTGTTTCGTTTACCTGTGCATCCATGGAGCCAGTGTAGGCGCAGCGCCCGGAGGCGTCAAAAAGGAGTCCTGAAAACTGTGCGTCAGGACCCACCGGGCCCCGGCTGGCCCGCTGCGGCCGTCCCGGCCTCGGCAGAGCCCGGCGCCGCGGCGCCGGTGGGCATCAGCTTGCCGCTGATCTCCGCACCCATGGCCATCTCGATGACCCCATAGCTGACGTTGCCGCGCACGCGCGCCCGCGCACCCAGGATCACGCGTTCCGCCGCATGGATGTCGCCGTTGACGGTGCCGTTGACGACCACCTGCGTGGCCTCGACCGAACCCTCGATGATGCCATGCTCGCTCACCGACAGCGAAGCGGTGGCACCCGGCGCCACCTGTACATTGCCGGCAATGCGGCCATCAACATGCAGGCCGCCTGCGAACTCGATGTCACCGAGCACACTGGCGGTACGGCCGATCAGCGTATCGATGCGCGCGGCGGCTTTTTCACGACGATTGAACATACAAATTCAGCTCGCGTCCGGATTCCAGACGAATATTTGCCGGTAGGGTGCCACGCCTTTGTGCGCAGGTCGAATTTCGATGCTGACCCGTTCGGGTTTGAAATCCGCGGGCAGCGTGATGGCCTGTTCGAGGTTGGCGTAGTAGCGGAAACTGTACTCGAGCTGCCTGACCTTGCCGCCGGTCAGCGTTGCCAGATCGAGGCTGGCCGCCGCACCGCCACGCTCGCCATCCACGCTCAGCGCCAGCGTGCCGCCGGTCGACTCCTCGGGGCGGATCGGCCGGTTGAGCGCCATGCGGATGGTGTAGGCCCGCGCGGTCGCGTCGGTCGCCAGCACATGGAATTGCTGCACACGCACCGGCGCGCTCTGCGCACCGCCGGCCTGCGGGTTGGCGATGGCGCGATAGAACTCCAGCTCCTGCTGCGCGCGTCCGAGCTCAGCCTGCAGTTCACCTATGCTGCGCGACACCTCGGAACGCTCGCGCACCTGCGCCACTTGGCTGGCGTCGGCGGCCGCCAGCTGCACCCGCATCTCGCGCGCCTCGTTGTCGAGCTGCGCGATGCGATCATTGAGCGCAGCACGCTCCTGGGCAGCTTGAATGCCATCGAACCCGGCCTTCTTGCGCCCCAGTTCAAAGGCCAGATACAGCGCCAACGCACCCAGCAGCACCAGCGTCACCAGCATCGTCAGGCGACGCGCCGGCGCGTAGGTGCGCACCACCAGTTTGCCCGGGATATCCATGGTCATCTAGGCGGCGGCTCAGGCCGCGCCGTCGGCCCCCGCACCGGTCAAGCCGCCACCGGCATCGGCATCGGCGCCGCCGGGTGGGTGCCACCACGAGGGGTAAGGGGGCAGCCCGTCGGGAAAGGCGAGCCTGCCCAGCTCATGCAGCGCGCGGGTGTACACGGTGCGCTTGAAGTAGATCACCTCACGAATCGGCTGCCAGTAATCCACCCAGCGCCAGCGGTCGAATTCCGGTTCGCCGGTGAGATCGAAGCGAAACTGCGCGGCGGCGTGCTTCAGGCGTAATAGGAACCAACGCTGCTTCTGCCCCACACAGCGGGGCGTACTGTCGCGCACGAAGCGCGCCGGCAGCCGGTAGCGCAGCCAATGGCTGGTCTGGCCGACGATCGCGACGTCCTTGCCGGTCAGGCCGATTTCCTCGGTGAGCTCGCGAAACAGCGCCTGCTCGGCGCTCTCGCCGCTGCGCACGCCGCCCTGCGGGAACTGCCAGCCCCTGCCCCCGGAGCGGCGACCGACGAACACGCGCCCCTCGTCCTGCATCAGTACGATGCCGACGTTGGCGCGAAAACCGTCCCGGTCGATCACGTCCCCCATGATTTGCCCGTTTTACCCCGAGGAGCCTGGCACTCTCAAGCCCAATGGCCTTGTTCTGAACCCAGTCGACTCTTTAGGCTGTGCTTATGACACGCACCACACAGTATTGGATCCTGGGCGCCCTGGCCGCCCTGGCGCTGCTGAGCTTCGCGGCCTCGTTGCTGGCCGGCTCGGCGGATCTGCCGCTCGGGCGCTCGCTGGCGGCGCTCTGGGGCGGCGGTGACGAGCTGGCGACCACCATCGTGCGCACCATCAGGCTGCCGCGCAGCCTGTCGGCGTTTGCAGTCGGGAGCCTACTGGCGCTCGCTGGTGTGCTGCTGCAGGCGCTGTTTCGCAACCCGCTCGCCGATCCCTTCGTGCTGGGCGTCTCCGGCGGCGCCGCGGTCGGCGCGCTGGGCGGCATGCTGCTGGGCCTGGGGCTCGCCAACCTGCAGTGGAGCGCTACGGCCGGTGCGCTGTTGATCGGCGCACTGGTGATGCTGCTGGGGCGTGGTGCCGAACTGAGTCGCCTGCTGCTCTCCGGCGTGGTGCTGGCCAGCGCTTGCGGTGCGCTGACCACCGTGCTGCTGGCCATCGCCGACAATGGCCAACTGCGCGGCATGGTGTTCTGGCTGGCCGGGGACCTCGGCTGGGCGCTGCACCCCGAGCTGGACCTCGCGGCGGCCGGGGCGGCGCTGATAGCGGTGCTGTTGTTCGCCCGCTCGCTCAATGTGCTCAGCGCCGGCGAGCTGCGCAGCGCCACGCTGGGACTGGATGCGCGCCTGGCGCGCCCGCTGGTGTTCGTGGTGTCGGCGCTGCTGACTTCGGTCGCGGTGCTGGCGGCCGGACCCGTGGGCTTTATCGGCCTGGTGGCGCCGCACCTCGTGCGGCTTGCGTTGCGCAGTGCCGATCACCGCCTGGTGGCGCCAGGTGCCGCACTGGTCGGCGGCGCGCTGCTGTGCCTCGCGGATATCGCCAGCCGCACGATCGCCGCGCCGCGCCAGCTGCCGGTGGGCGCGATCACGGCGCTGATCGGCGCGCCCGTGTTCCTGCTGCTGCTGAGGCGACGGGCGCTGCGTTAGCGCCGCAACTCAGGCCCGCCGCGCCCGCAGCTCACGCCGTCCCTGCGTGTACTCGAGGCCGCGGCGCATCAGCGCCGCAAAGCCCGCCGGGTCGTTGCCGTTCACGGTCGCGCGCAGCGCCTCGAGCGCCTGCGCCAGCGCGGCCAGGGGTTGTGCGCCATAGTCGTTGAGCCGCTGGATCTCGAAATACAGTTCCGGGCTCTCCTGCGCCACCTCGCTGGCGATGTCGAACTGCGCATCGAAGGTGGTGCTCGACATCTGCACCAGGCGCGGCGCAGCCTCACCGCTTTGCGCCAGCGCTGTGAAGAACGCAATGTTGAGTGCGTGCGAGAGCCCCAGCACGTAGGCAATCAGCCGGTCGTGATCCTCGAGATCCATGACCACCTGCTCCACCATGGTGGGCGTAAACAGCGCGCGCGCGCGCTCGAGCGCATCGCCGGCGCCCAGGTCGATGAAAATCACGTGCCGGCCCGAGAGCAGCTCGGTGCTGGGGCCGAACATCGGATGCACGGAGGTCACGCGCACGCCAGCGACGCGCAGTGCCGCGAGTCCGGCGCGGAGCGGTGACTTCAGCGAACCGACGTCGAACACCACACCGACCGGACGGCGCACCGCCAGTTCCTGCAGGATCGCATCGGTCGCACCCAGCGGTGTGGCCACCACGATCAATTCCTGATCCAGCGCACTGCTGCGCCAGTCGCTGATCGTGGCCACACCGACAGCACCGGCGCCGGCCGACGGGTCGGCGATCTCGACCTGGTAACCCTGCGATGCCAGGAAGTTCACGAACCAGCCGCCGATCTTGCCGGCGCCGCCGATCACCAGCGCGCGCTGCCCGCTGCCGGCGCCCAGCGCGCTGACGCTGGCCTGCTCCTGCGTGGCGAGCGAGGAGCGGATCAGCAGCCGCATCACACCTTCGGCCACGTCGGCCGGCACCCCTAAGCCCGCGGCGCGCGCGCGCGCGCCGACAATGACATCGCGCTCGCGCGCGTAGTCGCGGGTCGGATAGCCGGTAGCGCGTTTGACGCGGGCCACCTCGCGGCTGGCGCGCTGGCGTTCGCCGATCAGCTCCAGCAGGCGGCGGTCGAGGTCATTGAGTTGCGTGCGCAGTTCATCGAGCGTCATGGCGGTACCAGGCGAAGGCAGACACTCTGTTGTAAAGGCTGCCGCCCGGGTTTGCAACGCTGGCCTAAGCGCGGCAGGTGCGCGGACCGGGTGCAATACCCGGTCCGCGTCGCCCCAAAGCCGCTGCCGGATCCCTATGGGGGCAGCGGCGGGCGGAACCTGAACTTTGGCGATCGCGCCCCGCATGCCAGGCTCAGGGACACACTACGCGCGTCACTGTGAATGCGACCTGAACGCCTTGAGTGGCATCGCGTAACATTGGCAGCATGGCCTGGCACCGCGAACATCTGCCCGATCCACTGCCCACAGAACCGCTCGAGCTGGCCAGCGAGTGGCTGGCCGATGCCACACGGCGCGCACAGCAGCCCAATCCCAACGCCATGGTGCTGGCCAGCGTCGATGGCGCCGGCCAACCCTCGGCGCGCGTATTGCTGTGCAAGCAGATCGTTGCGCATCCCGGTTACCTCACGTTTTACAGTAACTACCACTCGCGCAAGGGCCGCGAGTTGCAGGCCAATCCGCGCGCTGCGGTGGTGATGCACTGGGACACCCAGCATCGTCAGCTGCGCGTCGAAGGGCCGATCGTCAAAGCCAGCGCTGCCGACAGCGATGCGTATTTCGCGACCCGCAACTGGCAGAGCCGACTGGGCGCCTGGGCGAGCCAACAGAGTGAGCCGATCGCCTCGCGCGCCGAGCTGTACAAGGCCGTGGCCAGGGCCGCGCTGCGCCTGGCACTGCCCGCTCCGCCGGCCGACGAACAGGCTCCGGACCCGGGGCAGCGCATTGCGCGCCCGCCGCACTGGGGCGGTTATCAGCTCTGGGCCGCGGCCGTGGAATTGTGGGTGGAAGGCAGTGCGCGCATTCATGATCGCGCCCGCTGGACGCGCACACTGGAGCCCGAGGACCAGGGTTTCAGGACCGGCGCGTGGTCCGCGACGCGGCTGCAGCCTTGAGCTTAAGGTCCTGAATCCGGACCATGTGGCGCACGCTGCGCATTGCCCTGCTGCTGGTCATACTGTTCGCGGTAGCCTTGGGCGCCTGGTTCGATCAGCATCGCACCACCAGCTGGCAGCACACCGTCTGGGTTGGCGTGTTCCCGATCAATGCCGATGGCAGCGCCGTGGCCGGCCGCTACATTGATCAGTTGAGCGAGCAGGATTTCGCGCCGATCAATGAGTTCATGGCGCGCGAAGCACAGCGCTACGGCGTGACGCTGTCGGAACCGGTAGTCGTGCGCCTGTACCGGTCGCTGGCGACGGCGCCACCGCCGCTGCCGACGGACGCCGGGCCGCTCTCACGCCTGCTCTGGAGCCTGGCACTGCGCCGTTATCGCTCACTGGCGCTGGATCGCATTGTGCGCGCGCGCCCGCAGATCGCGCTGTTCCTGCTGTACCACGATCCGGCGCGCGCTCTCGTGCTGCCGCATTCGCTGGGGCTGCAGCGCGGCCTGATGGGCGTGGTGCACGTGTTCGCGATCGGCGCGCAGCAGGACCAGAACAACGTGGTGATCACGCACGAGCTGCTGCATACCTTCGGCGCCACCGACAAATATGGCGACGACGACGCACCGCTGTTTCCCGACGGCTATGCCGAGCCCGCGCGCCAGCCGCGCTGGCCGCAGCGCTACGCCGAGCTGATGGCCGGGCGAATTCCGCTCAGTCCCACACGAGCGCAGATGCCCGATGATCTCGGGCAGGTGATGGTGGGCGCCGCCAGCGCCCGCGAGATCGGCTGGAGCGCGCGGCCATGAGCACGACGCTGCTGGCCGCCTGCGACCTCAGCGTGCGCGCCGGCGAGCGGCTGCTGCTCGAGACACTGCGGCTGCAGGTGCAGGCCGGCGAATTCATCGCCGTGCTGGGCCGCAACGGCAGCGGCAAGAGCCTGACGCTGCATACGCTGGCCGGCTTGCGCGCTGCCGCGGCCGGCCACGTGGAGCTGGCGGGCACGGCCCTTGCCGCCTTGAGCCGCCGCGCCATCGCGCAGCGCCTCGCGTTCCTGCCGCAGGATCGCGAGGATTCCCTGCCGCTCAGCCCCTATGAGGTCGCGTTGCTGGCGCGTCATCCGCAGCTTGGCTGGTGGCAGCGAGAATCGGCCAGCGATCTTAAGATCGTGAACACGGCCCTGCAGCGCTTAGGCCTGGCCGAGTGCGCGCATCGCACCCTCCTGACGCTCTCGGGCGGCGAGCAGCGCCGTGCCGCAATGGCGGCGGCGCTGGCGCAGCAGCCGCGGGTGTTCCTGCTCGATGAGCCGACCAATCACCTCGATCCGCATCATCAGGTCGAGGTGTTGCTGGCGTTTCGCGAGCGCTGCGACGCCGGCGCCGCGGTGATCGCAACGCTCCACGATCCGGCGCTCGCGGAACGCTGCGCCGATCGCGTGCTGCTGATGTACGGCGACGGCCGCTGGCGGCTGGGCCCCACGGCCACACTGCTCAATGCCGCCGAGCTCTCGCAGCTCTACGCCACGCCGATGACGGAGCTGGCCGGCGGCGGCCGGCGCGCATTCATCCCAGCGTAGCCTGGCGTGGCGCAGGTTCAGTCGCGCATCGCCGCCAGCACTGGTGCGTGCAACGCGGCGTTGCTCGCCAGTACCGTAGTGGTCGCGAGCGTAGGGGCACCGCCGGCCAGATCGGTGAATACGCCGCCGGCCTCGCGCACGATGACGCTGAGCGCGGCGATATCAAGAATATTGACGTCCGATTCAATCACCACGTCGAGCGCGCCGCGCGCCAGCAGGTGATAGTGCAGAAAATCGCCGTAGCCACGCAGCCGGTTCACCTGGCCTGCGAGCCGGCCGAAGCGTGCCCAGCCGGCGGGGCTGGCGGCCAGTGACTTGAGGTTGCCGGTAGACAGCACCGCGTCGGCAATCGCGCCCACCGCGCTGACACGGATCTGCTGCCCGTCGAGGAACGCGCCGCCACCCTCCTCCGCCCAGGCGAGTTCGCCATATACCGGTGCGCTCGACACGCCCAGCACCAGCCGTCCGGCGCGGCGCAAGGCGATCTGCGTCGAGAAGAACGGCGTATCGCGCACGTAGGACTTGGTGCCGTCGATCGGATCAACCAGCCAGACGTTCTCGGCCTCCATGGCGTGCTGGCCGGTCTCCTCGCCATAGAAACCGTAGTCCGGGAACTCCCGGCTCAGCACCGCGCGTATCGCCCGTTCTGACTCGACATCGGCCTCGGTGACCGGCGAGCGATCGGCCTTCAGCTGCACGGCCAGATTGCGCCGGTACAACCGTTGTATCACGGCCGCGGCCGCGCGCGCTGCGGCCAGTGCCGCTTCGAGTTCTCTGGAGGGCATGGCTGCAACTGTAGTGGCAGAGCAGGATTTCGCCAACTCCTGGGAACCACGCTCCCTCACAGCCCGGCACGTACCCCCAGCGCGAAGGTGCGCCCCGCGGCACCGTAGCCGGCGACCGGCTCGTATTGCCGGTCAGCCAGATTCTCCACGCGCGCATAGACCGAGCAGTGTCGCGCGAGCACACGCGCGGCGTACAGACTCAGCAGCGTGTAACCGGGGAGCGGTGTGCTCTCAAAAGCATCGTCAAAGCGCGCGCCGGTGTACTGCGCGGCGGCGCCCAGCGACCAGCCCGCGGCCGGCTGCCACCGCAAGCTTAGAGTGCCCGTGCTGCGCGGCCGGCGCGCCAGATCGTAGCCACTCAGCTCATCGATGGCCTTGAGGCGCGTGTAGTTCCCCTGCAGCGAAAGCGACGACGCCAGCCGCAGCGCCCACTGCAGCTCGGCGCCCTCCGCGTAGCTGCGCTCGATGTTGTCGTAATAGCCGAACGGCCGCACCGCGCAGGCCGGCGAGCTCACGCCAAAGCAGCTGTAGAAGTCGATCTGATCGTGCGTGTGCCGCTCGAACCAGCTGATGCCGAAGCGCAGGCGACCCCCCAGAGCCTGTTGATCCACGCCGAGTTCCCAGCCATGCGCCGCTTCGGGTCTCAGAATCGCGACCGGATTGGAATACGGGGAGAACAGTTCGTACAGCGTCGGAGCCTTGAAGCCATCGCCATAGTTGCCGCGCACTACGGTGCTGCCCCAGGGCAGCTGCCAGGCGCCAGCTACTTTAAGCGAAGTGTGCGCGCCAAAATCCGCGTCGCGATCGCTCCGTACTCCTCCAGTCAGTGTCAACGCGCGCCATAGCGTGCTCTGATATTGCAGGTAGAAACCATCGATGCGTGTGACACCGCGGACCGGCGCCGGATCCGGATCGAAGCTGCTCGGCGCCGCGGTCTTCAGCCGCGTGCGCTGGGTCTCGGCGCCGAAGCTCAGCTGATCGCTACGGCCAGTGTCCACCACCCCCTGGTATTCCAGGCGCTGCGCCTCACCCTTCGAATAGAAATCCTCGATCACGGTGAGCGTCGGATCAAAATTGCGACGGTCGCTGAAGCTGCCGGTGACCGCCAGCCGTTGGCTGAAACGTCCGCCGAAACTGCTGAGGTTGGCGCCGAGATACGCGGCGACCAGCCGATCCTTGCCATACTCCGGGGTGTCCCGGAGGGTGTAGTTCGGCGGCGGATAGCCGTCGAAATCGGCGCGCGCCTCGACGTAGTAGCCGCGCAGGTCGACGCTGAGGGACTCGCTGGCGTGCCAGCGCAGGTTGGCGCTGGCGCCCAGATTCCGGTAGCCGTCAGCCTCAGAGTTGCCGTTGCGGGCATCGGCCGCCGAGACGCCATCGGTTCGATAGGCGTTGAGCGCTGCGCTGTAGTCCAGTGCGCCCGCGCTGCCGCAGGCGGCGAGGTTGGCGCGGAAAGTGCGGAGCGATCCGCCCTCGGCGCTGCCGCTGAGGTCACAGGGGCCGGCGCCGGGCCGGCGGCTGATCAGGTTGACCACGCCGCCGATCGCATCACTTCCGTACAGCGTGCTTTGCGGCCCGCGCAGCACTTCAATGCGCTGCAGGTTGCTGACCAGCAGATCGGCGAGGATCGCGCTGCCATCGGGTGCGCTAGGATCGTTGATGCGCACGCCATCGACCAGCACCAGGGTCTGGCCACTCGGTGCACCGCGTATCCCGATGCTGGTGGTCTGGCCGACGCCGCCGTTGCGCACCACGCTCAGGCCCGGGGTCTGCGCCAGCGCATCGGTTACCACCAGCTGCTGGCTATCGGTCAGTTCCTGCGCGCTGACCACCGACACCGACTGACCGGTCAGCGCCAGCGGCTGATCGGTGCGGGTCGCGGAAATGACAATCGTTTCAGTGGCGCCTGCCGCGGACTCCTCAGCCAGCGCGATCGTGGCGAGTGCCGGTGACAGACTCAGAGTGAACAGGTATTTGAGACAAGCCGAATGCATGGTGTGCTCCTGGTTGGTAGGCCAGAAGTCGCACCGCGGTGACGCCGGATCGATGCTGCATGGAATCAGTCAAGTGGGCTCCCGCGGTAACGACTTCATCTGTCGCCACCACGGATTAACCGCAGCTCCCGACGCACCCCGGCCGGAAGCAGGACGACGGTGCGAGGCAGGTTTCCTGGCTGCCGGCATTTGCGTATTCATCCGCCTTCCCGGGCCTTGAAGCCCAGTGGCATCGTGGATGAACACTCGCCGGTTACAGTTGCGGGGGCAGCCGCGGCATCGAACCGCGTTCCCTTAAATCCCTTGCGGGAACCTTGCACCTTGAGGGAAACACTAGCCCAGCGGGGTGGCGCCAGTCAATTGCCAGTGCCACGCACTTGCTATAGCTTGACGTCATGGGTAATCGCCTTTCCAGGATCGTCACTCGCACCGGCGATGATGGCACCACCGGACTTGCCGACGGCACACGCGTGCACAAGGACAGCCCGCGCATCGAGGCCGGCGGCACGGTCGATGAACTCAACAGCGCCATCGGCGTGCTGCTGGCCGCGGCGACCCTGCCGGCAGCGCTGCCGGCACTGCTGCTCGACATCCAGCACGACCTGTTCGACCTGGGCGGTGAACTGGCGATTCCGGGCAGCGTGCTGATACGCGCGCCGCAGGTGGAAAAACTGGAGGCCGCGGTCGAACAGTGGAACGCCGCGCTGCCGCCACTCCGCGAATTCGTGCTGCCCGGCGGCAGCGTGGCCGCAGCGGCCTGCCACATGGCGCGCTCGATTTGCCGGCGCGCCGAGCGGCGCTGCTGGGCGCTGACGCGCGCCGAGCCGCTCGGGCCGCATGCACTGCACTACCTCAACCGGCTCTCGGATCTGCTGTTCGTGCTGGCACGTGTGCTGGCACGTAGCGCCGGCGGCAGCGAAGTGCTGTGGCGGCGCGAGCGCGGCGCGCCCGCGACCGGCGGCTAGCTTAAGAGACTGCGCAGCTGCGGCCAGTCGAAGGCCGCTCCCGGATCGCTCTTGCGCCCCGGCGCAATATCGCTGTGACCCACGACGCGCTGCGGCGACAGGCCCGCGTACGCGGCGCACAGGGCGCCGATCAGCTGCGCCAGCACCTGGTATTGAGCCGGTTCGTAGGGCGTGTCGTCCGTGCCCTCGAGCTCGATGCCGATGGAAAAATCGTTGCAGTTGGCGCGCTGCTGCCAGCTCGAGGCGCCCGCGTGCCAGGCGCGCTGCGTGAACGGCACGAACTGCACCACGCCGCCGTCGCGCCGCACCAGCAGGTGCGCCGAGACGCGCAGCGCCGCGACCTCGGCAAAATAGGGATGTGCGGCCGCCAGCAGCACCGCGGCGAACAGCCGCTCGATCCACGGGCCGCCATAGTCTCCGGGCGGCAGACTGATGCCATGGACCACGATCAGTTCCGGCGCCATCCCGGCCGGACGCGCATCGCAGTGCGGCGAGAGCACCTGGCGCGTCCCGGTCAACAGACCGGTGGCGGCGTGTACGTTAAAGGCAGACTGCATGGCGACGTCCATAATGCCAAAATGCGCCCGTGACACAACAGCGCAGCATGCAAGCGGGCGGCGACGACAATGCCACATGGGCGGCCCGTGATCTGCGCCATGTGTGGCATCCGTGCACGCAGATGAAGGATCACGAGTCGCTGCCGCCGATTCCGGTGCGCCGCGGCGTCGGTGTCTGGCTCGAGGACTACGACGGTCACCGCTATCTCGATGCCATCAGCTCCTGGTGGACCAACCTGTTCGGCCACGCCAACGCGCGTATCAGCGGCGCGGTGGCCGACCAGGCCGCGAACCTCGAGCACGTGCTGCTGGCCGGCTTCACGCACAAGCCGGCCATCGTGCTCGCCGAGCGCCTCAGCGCGCTGGCACCGGCGGGGCTCAGCCGCTGTTTCTACGCCGACAACGGTTCCGCAGCCGTGGAAGTGGCGCTGAAGATGAGCTTCCACTACTGGCAGAACAGCGGCCGTCCGGCCAAGCAGCGCTTCCTGACGCTCAGCAATAGCTATCACGGCGAGACGCTCGGCGCGCTCAGCGTCGGCGACGTGCCGCTGTACCGCCAGGTCTACGATCCGCTGCTGCTGCGGGTGCTGACCGTGCCCTCCCCCGACTGCTACCAGCGCGCCGCCGGCACCAGCTGGGCGGCGCATTCGGAGCAGCAGTTCGCACTGATGGAGGCGGCCCTTGCGCAGCACGCCGATGAACTCGCCGCGGTGATCGTCGAACCACTGGTGCAGTGCGCCGGGGGCATGCGCATGTATGACGCGCGCTACCTGGCGCTGCTGCGCGAGGCCTGCGACCGTCACCGGGTGCACCTGATCGCCGACGAGATCGCGGTCGGCTTCGGGCGCACCGGCACGCTGTTCGCTTGCGAGCAGGCCGGCATCACGCCCGATTTCATGTGCCTGTCGAAGGGCCTGACGGGCGGCTACCTGCCGCTCTCCGTGGTGCTGACCGGCGAACAGGTCTACGCCGCGTTCTACGATGAGTACTGCGCCCAGCGCGCCTTCCTGCACTCGCACAGCTACACCGGCAACCCGCTGGCCTGCGCCGCGGCGCTGGCCACGCTCGATATTTTCGCCAGCGAGCCGGTGCTGGAGCGCAATCGCGCGCTCGCGGCGCGCATGGCGGCGCGCGCCGCGCCGCTGGGCGCCCACGCCCACGTCGCCGAAGTACGCCAGTGCGGCATGATCCTCGCAATCGAGACCGTGCGGCACAAGGCCACGCGCGAACCCTGGCCCTGGCAGGAGCGGCGCGGCCTGCGGGCCTATCGCCATGCGCTGGAACGCGGGGTACTGCTGCGGCCGCTGGGCGGGGTGATCTACTGCATGCCGCCCTATGTCATCACCGATGCCGAGGCCGACCGGATCATCGATGTCGCCGCCGAGTGCGTCGAGGTACTCTGCGGGGCCTAACCATGCGCAACACCCGCATTCATGTGGCCCTCGAGCTGGGCAGCGAGCCCGAGTTGCTGCTGCCGCGGGCTGCCTCGGCGCACCTGCTGCGGGTGCTGCGCCTGCGGCCCGGCGCCGCGCTGACGCTGTTCAACGGCCGCGGCGGTGAATATGCCGCGGAACTGCTGGCCGCGGAAAAAGGCCAGGCGCGGGTGCGGCTGGGCGAATTCTCCAGCGTGGAGCGCGAATCTCCGCTGCCGGTGCTGCTGCTGCAGGGCATCGCGCGCGGCGAACGCATGGACCTGATCGTGCAGAAGGCCACGGAACTCGGCGTCAGTGCCATCGTGCCGCTGTCCTGCGAATTCAGCATGGTGCGACTGGCCGCGCATGCGCTGGCACGGCGGCGGGAACGCTGGCAGGCGGTGGCCATCGGCGCCTGCGAACAGTGCGGACGCAATCGCGCGCCCGTGGTGCACGATATCGTCGAGCTGGATGCGGCCTGTGCCAGCGCCGCGGCCGGTGAAGCGAGTCTGCGCCTGATGCTGGTGCCCGAGGCCAGCGACTCGCTCAGCGCGCTGGCACGGGTGGCACCGCGGCACGCCACGCTGCTGGTCGGACCCGAAGGGGGCCTGAGCGGCCGGGAACAGCTGCTGGCGCAGCGCGCCGGGTTTCGCGCCTGCCGCCTGGGGCCACGCACGCTGCGCACTGAAACCGCGCCCATCGCGGCGCTGGCCGCGCTGCAGGCGCTGGCCGGCGATCTGGCCAGCTAAGCCACGCCCGGCGCTCGTCTGCCTCAGGCGGGCGTTACGGAAGTCTCGTCGGCGATCTGCGTCTCGAGGCGCGTCAGGTCGGGAATGCGTGGCGTCTCATTCATCATGCGCACGCGACACAGCACCGGGTGGCCCTCGGGCACCGCATAGCCGGAATCGGGCCGGATCACGTCGGCGCCGACCCGCACCAGCTGCGGAAATCCTTGCGCCACAATGCCGAATGCGCCGCACTCGAGCCGCTCGCCCAGCGCGTGGAACAGCACGATGCGCGAGCGCGTGCTGACTTCGGGTATGGCATCCGCGCACAGCCCTTCGAAGGACACCAGCGGTGCCTGGCGTCCGTTCCACAGCACCAGTCCCAGGTACCACGGCGGTGCTCCGGGCATCAGGGTCGGCGTCTGGTAGCCGGCGATCTCCGCGACGCAGGCGCGCGGCACCAGCAGGCGGCCGTTGCTGAGCGGAATCAGCAGGCTGTAGATCTCAGCCGACTGCTCGTTCATCGCGCCGCGCCGGCCGCCGGCAGTGCCGCGCGGCGCCGCGCCACCAGCGGCGCAATCGCATCGATCAGCTGGCTCTCCTGGTAAGGTTTGCCGAGGTAATCATCGACGCCCAGCTCGATCGCGCGCGCCCGATGCTTCTCGCCGACGCGCGAGGTGATCATGATGATCGGCAGTTCGCGGAGGCGCGGATCGGCGCGCACCTGGGCCGCCACTTCGTAGCCATCCATGCGCGGCATTTCGATGTCGAGCAGGATGATGTCGGGCACGTGTTCGGCCAGCAGCTCGATCGCCTCGACGCCGTCGCGGGCGGTCAGCACGCGCATGCCGTTGCGCTCTAGCAGCCGCTGTGTCACGCGCCGCACCGTGATTGAATCGTCGATCACCAGCGCGAACACACGCCGGTCTTCGCGCTCGCGCATCACCACCGGCGCCGCGCGGCCGCGCCATTCGGCACGCACCAGCGCGACGATGTCGAGGATGATCACCACGCGGCCGTCGCTGAGTATGGTCGCGCCGGAAATGCCGCGGATCGAGGAGATCTGCGGTCCGGCCGACTTGACGACGATTTCGCGGCTGCCGATCAACTCATCGGCCACCAGGCCGGTGGAATGCTCGCCGGCCCGCACCAGCACCACGGGAATCGCCGCGTCGGTCTCCGCAAGCGGCGAGGCCTCCATGCCCACGTAGTGGGCCAGCGGCTGCAGGCGGTATTTATGCGCGCCATAGTTGAAGGTGGCGCTGTCGCTGCGCAGGTGCGCCGCTACTTCATCGCGCGGCAGGCGCACCACGCCCTCGATGGTCGGCAGCGGCAGCGCGTAGTACTCATCGCCGCTGCGCACCACCAGCGCGTGGCTGACGGCCAGGGTCAGCGGCAGGCGGATGATGAAGCAGCTACCTTCGCCGGCCTTGCTCTCCATGTGCAGGGCGCCGCCGAGTTTCTTGATCTCGGTCGCGACCACGTCCATGCCCACGCCGCGGCCGGCCTGCTGGGTAAGCGCCGAGGCGGTGGAGAAGCCCGGTTCGAGCACCAGCTGCATGACATCCTCGTCGGAGAGTACCTGGTCGCTGTGGATCAGCCCCGAGGCCAGGCCCTTGGCGCGGATCGCCGCCAGATCCATGCCGGCACCGTCGTCGCGGATCTCGACGATGACCTCGGCGCCTTCGCGCTGCATTGACAGATAGATATGACCGCTGGCCGCCTTGCCGCGGCTGCGGCGTTCCTCGGCGGCCTCGATGCCGTGTACTACGGCATTGCGCAGCAGATGCTCGAACGGCGGCAGCATGCGCTCGAGTACCTGGCGATCGAGCTCGCCGGCCGCGCCCTCGACGATCAGTTCGGCCTGCTTGCCGCTGTCGCTGGCGGCCTGGCGCACGATGCGCGCCAGGCGCTGCACGTGCCGTTGCAGCGAGACCATGCGTGTACGCATCAGGCCGTTCTGCAGCTCGGTCACCGTGCGCGACTGCTGCTGCAGCTGGTTCTGTGCCTCGGCGACCAGGCTCTCGAGCAGTTGCTGCAGGCTGGCGACGTCGCTGGCCGACTCGGCCAGCGCCCGTGAAAACTGCTGGATCGAGGAGTAGCGATCGAGTTCCAGCGGATCGAAATCCTGGCGATTCCGCGGCTCCTGGTCATGGCGGTGCAGGATCTGCGCCTCGGTTTCAATCTCCAGCTTGCGCAGCTGCTCCTTCAGACGCGTGACCGTGCGCGACAGCTCGCCGAGGTTGAACTCCACGGAGCCCAGCTGCTGTTCGAGCCGCGCGCGCGAGATGCTGACTTCACCAGCGTTGTTCAGCAGCTGATCGAGCAGATCGGCGCTGACGCGCGCCATCTCGCCGCGTTCGGCGGCCGCCACCGGCTCACGGCCGGGTGGCACCGGCGCGGGGGCCGGCAGCGCGAACGGTGCTGCGGTCGCGGGCGTCGCCGACAGAGCCCGCGTGAGCGCCAGCGCCGGCTCAGGCAGCGCCGCGGGTGCGGGTGCGGGTGCGGGTGCGGGTGCGGGCGTGAATTCCTTGACCACGTCGAAATCATCGACCAACTCAGGTGCCGGCGGCACCACAGTCGGCGCGGGCGGCGGTACCGCGGCCGGCGTTACTGCAGGCGCAGGCGCTGCCACCGGCTCGACGCCACGCGCCACAGCCTGGATGCTGGCGATCAGCGCCGTGGCCTGCGGCACCGGACGCCCCGCCGAAACCTGTTCGCGCATGCGCGCCAGCTCATCGACCGCTTCCTGCGCAATGATCCGGGCCGGTTCGTCGCCACTGGCGGTGCCGAGCGAAATCTGGATGATCAGGCTTTCGAGCTCATGCGACAGATCGCCCATTGCGGCGATGCCCGCCATGCGCGCGCCGCCCTTGAAGGTGTGCAGCGAGCGCTTCAGCGCCGCCAGGTGTTCGGTCGATCCCTGCGCTGAGTTCCAGAACTGCAGCGCCGATTGCGCCGACTCCAGCAGCTCGCTGGCCTCTTCGCAGAATATCGCGGCGACCTCGGGATCGTAGTCCACCGTCAGGGCGGGCGACATGGCGCCCGCAGCCAGGGCCGGCGCCGTTGGCGGTGGCAGCGCCGAATCCGGCATCACGGGCAGCGCATGCACTCCGGTGCGCTCGCTCTGCTCGTTGGCTTCGATCACGCGACGATCGAGTTCCAGTTCGGCACGCGCCACGCGTGCCCGCATCGTGTCGTGCACCATGAAATAGCCGGTGGCCTCGTCGAGATGGCCGGCCACCGTCTCCATCGCGGTCATGCAGTCGGCCAGCAGCACCAGGTCCGAATCGTCGAGTCCCACGCCGCTGTCAAAGGACTTGCGCAGCCAGTGGTTCAGCGGTTCGGCCAGGCGGATGCCGTGACGCGCCTCGGCCATCTTCGAGCTGCCCGAGAGCGTATGACAGGCGCGATAGACCTCTTCAATCAGCACATGCGGTGCCGGATGCGGCTGCTCGCGCGCCAGCCAGCGACGCACCGTAGCCACGTGACTCGAGGTCTCGCGCGCATAGATCTCGCGCAACGCGTGGTCGCTGTCGGCGGCGCCATCGACGAGGCCGGGCAGGGTGACATCCAGCGCCGGCGAGGCGAGAACAGCTGCGGCCGCCGACGCGGGCGGCAGGCCCGCGGCAACAATGGCGGCGGCCTGGTCCGGAGTCAGGCGCAGTGTCGCCGCATAGGGTGCGGGTGCGGGCTCGGGCGCGGGTACTGGCGCGGCGTCCACCAGCGGCACCGCAGTCTCGTTACTCGCCACCGGCTGCTCGCGGCCGGCGGCCAGCGCATGCGCGCGCGCCACCAGCGCTGCGGCGCTGGTGCGCGTCGGCGCCTCGCTGCTCAGGTCAGCGACCAGCGCCGGCAGCAGCGCAACCGCACTGCGCAGCGTATCGAGTATCTCGCCGGAGCGCGCCATCGTGCCGTCGATCAGGCGGTTGAGCAGGTTCTCCACCGCCCAGGCACACTCGGCCAGTTCGCGGGCGCCCACCATGCGACCGCTCCCCTTGAGCGTGTGAAAGGAGCGGCGCACATTGGCGAGCGCATCAACTTCCATCGGATTCTGGTCCCAGACCGGGTACTGGGCGCGGATCTTCTCCAGCTCCTCCTGCGCCTCCTCGGCGAACAGGCGCAGCAGATCCGGGTCGGCCGGCTCGGGCGGCGTGCTCCCCGCTGGCGCCGGCGCCAGTATCGGCGGCGCGGCCATGCGCCCGGTGCCATCCAGATCGATGACCGCGCTGGCCTGCGCACCCGTGGCGGCGGGCGTCATGCGCACCGTGCGCGCGTAGTTGGCGGCACTGATCGGCGCGACCGTCGGCACCACGTGTTCCGGCTCGCGCTCCAGCACCTCGAGACACAGTTGCGCGTTGTCGAGCATGTACCACGGATCGCTGCGCCCGGCCTGCAGCGTCTCGATGTAGTACTCGAGGCTGACGATGGCATCGGCCAGGCGATCGAGGTAGGCGCCCGACAGCGGCATGCCGCCGGGCTGCATCACGCGCTTGAGCTGGCCATTGACGCCATTGACGATCTCGACCGCACGCGACTTGCCGAGCATCAGCAGGCCAGCCTGGATGCCGCGCATCAGTTCCGGCCAGCTGTCGAAACCGCTGGCGTCGAGCGTGCCGCTGACGTTCTGTGCGATGCTTTCCTTGACGCGCGCCAGGTTGACGACGCATTCGCGCAGCACCGCGGCCTGCACCTGCTCGAAGTCCTGGTCGTTGTCTTCGCTGGCGCCCTCGAGCAGCGGTTTCTTCGGCAGGATCAGTCCGACCAGCTGGTCGTCGAGCCGGTCTTCCACCTTGATGAGCGTCGCCGCCACCTGCACCAGCGTTGCCTCATCGGCGCTCTCACGGCCGGCCACCACGCCCTCGAGGCGGGTGTTGGCCTCCTGCACATTGGCACGCAGCTCGCCCAGACCCAGCACCCCGAGGGTGTCGCCGATCTTGCGCAGCAGTTCGATCTGTGGTGCCAGCTCTTCGGCCTGGCCGCCGCCGCGACGCACGAAGATATCAAGCACATCCTTGACGCGGGCGAGATCCTCGCGGATCGCCGCCGCCACGGTGTGCATCAGCTTGACCGAGGGCGCCGAGAGACTCTCGCGCTCCTGCTCGATGGTTTCGTCCACCGGCAGCAGCTCGGCGAGCCGGAACGAGGCGCGCACTGCGGCGACCCGCGGTCCGGCCGAGCTCGAGCGCGCGATGTAATACAGCAGGTTGTTCAGCAACTCGACTGGCGGGGTCTGCGCATAGCGTGCCTCGCCGAGTTCGTACAGCCGGCGGATCTCGCGATCGGCGAGACCCAGCAGCCGCTTGACCGACACGCTGTTCTCGATGCCGTTCTCGCGCAGGGCTTCCAGCAGTGCGCCGGTCACCCACCAGAGCTGGAATACGCATTGCTGTGTCGCCACCTGCTCGAGGCGCGTGGCGACAGTGGCCAGTATCTCCAGGTTCTGTTCGAGCCGCTCGCCGCGGATCCAGCCCACCAGTCCGGCCTGGAAGCGCGAGCGCAGCCGGCGCGCCCATTGCGAGGGCGAGAGCGGCGCCTCGCCCGGCGCCGGCGAGGTCGGTTGCGCCTGGCGATCGGATTTGAGATTCAGCAGCAGCAGCGTGCCTTCGGACAGCAGGGCGCTGCCGCGCACCGCGCGCAGGTCGTTGAGCAGCGGCAGCAGTACCAACGCCATGTCGCGCCCGCCGGCCAGCACCCGTTCCAGGTAACCCGGCAGCTGCACCATGGCGCGCATCAGCGCGTCGAGGGATTCGGTCTGGTTCTTGCGCTCGCCGTGCGAGCTGATCAGGTATTTGGCGACCTGCTCCATCTCCTCGGCGAGCAGCGCGGCGCCGTAGATTTCCAACACCCGCAGCGCACCCTGCACCTGGTGCAATTCATAGGCGCAGCGCTCCAGCAGCGCCAGATTGTCGCTCTGCTCGACGTGCGCCTCGAGCGCGCTGCGCGCGTCGGTGAGCGACACGCCGATTTCGCGCGCCGCCACCTGCAGAGTCTGTGTAGCCAGTTCGGTCATCGTAGTGTGCTGCTCAGGAGCCGCCCGAGGCTTTCAGGCGCGCTTGCGTGCCGCTGTCGCCGGGCTTGGGTTTGGGCTGCGGCGCTGGCGCCGGTGCCGGCCCCGGCGGCAACTGGAATCCTGACACCGACTTGCGCAGCGCCGCGGCCAGATCGGCCAGCTTGACGATGGCCTGCGAGGTGGCGCCGGTGACTTCCGTGGTCTGCGCGCTCACCTCGCGCAGCACCTGGGTATTGCGTGCGATGTTCTGCGCGGCTGCAGACTGGCTGCGCGAGCTGCCGGAAATGTTCTGCACCAGGCTGGCGATCTGGTTCGACACCTGCTCGATCTCCTGCAGCGCGGCGCCGGCATTCTCCGCCAGCAGCGCCCCGCCCACCACATCGGTGGTGCTGCGTTCCATCGACACCACCGCCTCGTTGGTATCGCTCTGGATGGTGCGCACCAGCACATCGATCTGCTTGGTGGCGGTGGCGGCACGCTCCGCCAGGCGCTGCACTTCATCGGCGACCACCGCAAATCCGCGGCCGGCCTCGCCCGCCATCGACGCCTGGATTGAGGCGTTGAGCGCCAGGATGTTGGTCTGTTCGGCAATATCGCTGATCAGCTCGACGATATTGCCGATCTCCTGCGAACTCTCGCCTAGGCGCTTGATGCGTTTGCTGGTCTCCTGGATGGTTTCGCGGATGGCATTCATGCCATCGATCGTGCGCCGCACGGCTTCGCCGCCCTTGTGCGCCACATCGACCGAATGCCGGGCGACATCGGCGGCGCGTTCGGCATTGCCTGACACCTCTTCAGTCGAGGCCGCCATGGCGGCAATCGATTCGGTGGCCGAGGAGATCTGCCGGGTCTGCGTGGTGCTGGCCTTGCCGAGCTGCGCCGCCAGCGACTGGGTCTGGCGCGCCGCGCCGTCCACCTGAATGGCTGAGTGATTGATGGTCGTGACCAGCTTGCGCAACGCTTCGACCGCGTAGTTGACCGAATCGGCTATGGCGCCGGTAATGTCTTCATTGACCGTCGCCTGCACGGTCAGGTCGCCATCAGCGAGATTGGCCATTTCATCGAGCAGGCGCAGGATCGCCTGCTGGTTGCGCTCGTTTTCCTGGCGCTGCAGCGCCGCGGCTTGCAGCTGCCGCTCGGCGGCGCGGTTCACCGCCGCCAGCTGCGTCAGCAGCATCACCAGCGGCGCCAGCGCCAGCAGTGCGAACAGCGCGGCGAGCCAGAACAGCCCAGGCTCGGCGGGCAGCGCAAACGCGACGAGCGCGCCGAGCAGCGCCAGCCCGGCCGCGCTCAGTGTCAGGCGGCGCAGCAGCCGGGTATCGATGAGATCGGAACCCCTCATGCCGCGGCCTGGGCAAACGAGGGATCTTCCAGCAGCCGGCGTACGCTCAAGACCGGCCACTGCTCGCCATCATGCTGGAACGAGCCGGCCAGGAAGCGGGCGCACGGCACGATGGTCACCGGCACCGCGCCGGAAAATTCCGCCTCGGTAAAGCGCCGGAAGCCCAGCACCTCATCGACCACCAGGGCCGCCGGTACATCCCGGTGGCTGGCAATGATAATGCGTGTGGCGCGCGTCAGCGGCGTCACGCCGGCACCCAGGAACTGGCGCAGGTCGATCACCGGATAGAGCTGGCCGCGCACACTGGCGAGGCCCAGCAGCCAGGGTCTGGCGCCCGGCACGCGCGTCAGCGGCGCGGGTACGCCCAGCACTTCGCGCGCTTCCTCGCGTGCCACCAGATACAGCTCCCCGGCCATGCGCGCCGCGACCCCGACCCATTCGCGTCCGGTGGCGGCGACCGCTTCCGGGCTGGCCGTGGCGTTGCGGCCACGCCGTTCAAGCTCCGCGAGGAGTTCGTAGGGCTGGTCGCGCAGGGCCTTGAGGGATGAAGCGCTATCCGTCATTTTCTAAGGGGCATGCTCAGGCGGCGAGTGCGGCTTGCGCCTTCTCGACCAGCTGATCCGGCGACACCGGCTTGACCATGTAATCGACCGCGCCCTGGCGCAAGCCCCAGATACGATCGGTCGCCTGCCCTTTGGAGGTCACCATCACGATCGGTATGGTGCGGGTATCGGGATCGTTCGAGAGCGTGCGCGTGGCCTGGTAGCCATTGACGCCTGGCATCACGATGTCCATGAAGATGAGGTCAGGGTGCATCTGGCGCGCGAGGCGGATGCCCTCGGCGCCGTCGCCGGCCACCGCGGTCGTGTAGCCGTGCTTCTCCAGTGCCTTCTTCATCACATGCACTTCGGTGGGCGAGTCGTCGACGATGAGGATCAGCGCCATGGCTCATCTCCCGACGTGCGCTTCGATCGCGCCGAGCAGTTCGTCCTTGGTGAAGGGCTTGGTCAGGTAGTGCTCGGAGCCGACGATGCGGCCGCGGGCGCGATCAAACAGCCCGTCCTTGGAAGAGAGCATGATTACCGGTATGGCGCGGAATACTTTGTTGTGCTTGATCAGCGCGCAGGTCTGGTAACCATCGAGCCGTGGCATCATGATGTCGACGAACACGATGTCGGGCTGGTGGTCGGCGATCTTGGTAAGCGCATCGAAGCCGTCGACGGCCGTGAACACCTCACAACCTTCCTTGGCCAGCAGAGTCTCGGCGGTACGCCGGATGGTCTTGCTATCGTCGATGACGAGCACCTTCAGGCCGCGAAATGGCGAACTCGCATCGTTCACGTCCGACTGACTCCTTTGGGCATTGGTATCCATCGTCCGTCACCCTTGGACGTCTGCGCTGTGACGCATGCAACGCCTTAAGATAGATATGACCTTTTTAACATATCGGCACCCACCCGGCTATGCCAAAGGCGTCACGTTTTGCGACGCCCAGTGCGCGCCGGAGGGACATAATTCACACTTGAGCGGTCCGCTGCACTGGCCGCACGAGGATTGTCGATGCCCAAAGCCGTACAACTGGTCGTAGTGATGGATCCGATCGATCGCATTAAATACGAGAAAGACACGACGCTGGCGATGTTGCTGGCAGCGCAGGCGCGCGGCTGGTCGCTGCACTACGCGAACCTTGCCGATCTGCGCCTGCGCGACGGCGTCGCCGAAGCGCGCGTGCGCGTCCTGACGGTGCGCGCCGACGCCGGCAGCTGGTACACGCTCGGCGCCGCGCAGACCCTGGCGCTCGGCGCGGCCGACGTGGTGCTGATGCGCAAGGACCCGCCCTTCGACACCGAGTACATCTACGCCAGCTACATACTCGAGCGCGCCGAACTGGCCGGGGCGCTGGTGATCAACCGTCCGCGCGGCCTGCGCGACATGAACGAAAAGGTCTACACGGCCTGGTTCCCGCAATGCTGCGCGCCGACACTGGTAACGCGCGACATGGAGGCGATGACGGCCTTCGCTGCCGCCCAGGGTACCGTGGTGTGCAAGCCGCTCGAGGGCATGGGCGGACACTCGATCTTCGTTGTGGCGCCCGGCGACAAGAACACCAACGTGGTGTTCGAGACCCTCACCAACTACGGCGAGCGCTTCGCCATCGTGCAGAAGTACCTGCCGGAGATCGCCAGCAGTGGTGATGCCCGCGTGCTGCTGGTGGATGGCGAGCCACTCCCCTACGCCCTGGCGCGCATCCCTGCGGCAGCCGACAATCGCGGTAACCTGGCCGCCGGCGCCACCGGCGTGGCGCGGCCGTTGAATGAGCGCGACCGCTGGCTGGCGGCGCAGATCGGCCCGGCGATGCGCGCTGCCGGCATGCTGTTCGTGGGGCTCGATGTCATCGGGGGGTTCGTGACGGAAATCAATGTGACCAGCCCGACGGGGGCGCGCGAGCTGAAGCAGCAGACCGGCGCCGATGCGGTTGCACTGCTGATCCAGGCCATCGACACGCGGCTGGCAGCCCGGCGCAGCGCCGCCGGGACCTGAAGCGCGCCGTGTCCACCGCGAGCGAGGGCGCCCCGCAGAGCCTGCTGACCCTCAAGGGCCTGGCGGGCAGCCACGAAGGCGGCGCGCCAGTGCGCGAACGCCTGACCAGCATGCTGTTCCTGGCCGCAATGGCCCACGCGATCATTATTCTCGGTATCAGCTTCAGCGTCAGCCACCACCGCAGCAGTGCGCCGCCGGGTATGGAAGTGCTGCTGGTCACTGACGACCTGCCGGAGGCCGCCAGTAACCAGCGCGCGGCTTATCTGGCGCAGCGCAGCCAGCACGGCGCGGGCAATACCCGGGTGCTGCCAACCGGGAGCCCATCGGAACGGGCGGCGGTGCGGGCCGCCCAGGCCAACCAGCCGGGCAACGCGGCTCAGGCGGAGCGCAGCGGCGCTGCCGCCAGCGACGAACACATGCTGACGACCGGCGCGCCGGCGCCCTCGATACGCTGGCTGGGCCAGAGCGGCGCCGGCCTTGCGGCCCGCAATCTCGCGGTGCGCGAGACACCCGAGGGCCAGCTGCGCCATGGCCGGGGCGATGCCCGGGAATTGGTGCTGCGCGGCGACCCTAGGACCGGCCAATGGCTGAGCCCGGACACCAAGGCCTCGCGCCTGGCGCCCTATCTGGATGCCTGGCGGCGCAAGGTCGAACGCATCGGGACCCTGAATTTCCCGAGTGCCGCCCGCCGCGCCGAGCTCTCGGGGAGTCCGGTAATTGAGGTGGCGATCGGCGCCGACGGCCGCCTGCTGGAGGCGGCCATCCAGCGCCCCAGCGGGCATGCGTCGCTGGACCAGGCGGCACTGCAGATCCTGCAGCTGGCCAGCCCCTTTGAGCCCTTCCCCAAGGCCCTGGCGCATGACTATGCGAGCCTGCGCTTTGCCTATCAGTGGGAATTCGTCGGCGGCCAGGTGGGCAGTGGGGTCGTGACAGAAGGCACGAATGGGGAAAACGCCCCTTGAGGCGCCACAGGGGCGCCCCCATACTTGACCGCATGAGCGACTCCAACTCGCTGGCCAACAACCTGCTGATCGCCATGCCGTCGCTGGCGGACGGCAACTTCGCGCAGAGCGTGTCGCTGATCTGCGAGCATAGCGAGCGCGGCGCCTTAGGCATCGTGCTGAACAAGCCGCTGGAGATGAAACTCGGCGATGTGCTGGCGCAGATGAAGCTGGAGACCGCGGAAATCTCGATCGGCGAGCGCGCCGTGCTGCGCGGCGGACCGGTACATACCGACCGCGGCTTCGTGCTGCACCGGCCCGGCGGCGACTGGGATTCGACCCATCGTATTTCCGACGCCATCCAGGTAACCACCTCGCGTGACGTGCTGGCGGCAATCGCCCGCGGCGAGGGCCCGCGTGATGCATTCATTGCCTTGGGCTACGCCGCCTGGGAACCGGGCCAGCTCGAGCGCGAGATCCTCGACAACGCGTGGATGTCGGTGCCGATGAACGAGCGCCTGGTCTACGAGCTGCCGTTCGAGGAGCGCTGGCAGGCGGCTTGGCAGCAGCTGGGCGTGCACAGTTCGCGCATCAGTCCGGTGGCGGGTCACGCCTGAACCGGCTAGTGGCGCACACTGATCATGCGGGTGCCGCCCTCGCCTTCGACTTCGGACTGCGCCGCATTGGCGTGGCCAGCGGTCACTCCCTGACCCAGGCGGCCGCACCGCTCGCCACCGTGACCAACGGCGGGCGGGGACCCGACTGGCCGGCCATCGAGGCACTGGTCAGGGACTACAAACCTGCCGTGCTAGTGGTGGGCAACCCCTATAATGCCGACGGCAATCCGGGCGCCCTGAGCGCCGCCGCGGCGCAGTTCGCCGCCGAGCTGGCCGGCCGCCTGAAATTGCCGGTGGCGCGCGTCGACGAGCGCTGGTCGTCGCGAGAGGCGGGTGCCGAACTTAACGAGCGCCGCGCTGCGGGCACGCGGCGCCGGCGTGTGCAGCGCGCGGATATCGACAGTCTCGCGGCGGCCATCATCCTGGAGCGCTGGCTGCGCGGCGAGTAGGCGGACAGTCGGGAGTGTTCAGCGGCATGATGGAGCAGCGGCGCAGCGATGGTTCACTACGCCATCTGATCACGCTCGAAGGTCTGAGCCGCGCCGAAATTACCGCCCTGCTCGAGCACTCGCAGCGCTACGTCTGTGCGCCCGGCGCCATGCCACCGACCAATCGGGCGCTGGCGGGCAAGACCATCGGCAACCTGTTCACCGAACCCTCGACGCGCACGCGCGTTTCCTTTGAACTGGCCGGACGGCGCCTGGGCGCCGAGGTTCTAAATCTCGAAGTGCAGCTGTCCTCGCGCGCCAAGGGCGAGAGCATGCTCGACACCATTCACACGCTCGAGTCGCTGCACTTCGATGCCTTCGTGATCCGCGATTCGGAGCCCGGCGTGGTGGCCCACGTCGCCGCCCATGTGGCGCCGCATGTCAGCGTGCTGTCGGCGGGCGAGGCGCATCTGTCCCATCCCACCCAGGGTCTGCTCGACGCCCTGACGGTGCAGCAGTACAAGGGCCCCGACTTCGCAAAGCTGTGCGTCGCCATCGTCGGCGATATCCGCCACTCGCGCGTCGCCCGTTCTGCCTACGAGGTATTCAGTGCCCTGGGCGTCGGTGAACTGCGGCTGATCGCCCCGGCCGGACTGATGCCGGCGCCCGGTGAGTTCCCGGCCGGCAGACGCCACCACTCGCCCGAGCAGGGCTTGCGCGACGCCGATGTGATCATGATGCTGCGTCTGCAGAAGGAGCGCATGGCCGCCGCCGAGATACCCGACGGTGCCGAATATTTTGCGCGCTTCGGCCTCACGCGGCCGCGACTGCGGCTGGCGCGCCCCGATGCCATCGTCATGCATCCGCAGCCGATGAATCGCGGCATCGAGATCGCCTCGGACGTGGCCGACGGCCCGCAATCCGTAATCCGCGATCAGGTTCGCAACGGCGTCGCGGTGCGCATGGCGGTGCTCGAAGCGGTGGCGCGAGCGCGCCCGGGCCCGCGTTGAACGCCGCGACCCAGCCGCTGCACCCGGCACACAAGGCGCACCGGGGCAGCATTCACCTGGAAGACTGCGCGGTGCTGCAGCATCAGGATTGCGGCGCGCGGCAGTTCGTGCTGCGGCTGCAGGCGCCGCGCACCGCCGCCGGCGCCACGCCCGGCAGCTTCGTCCACCTGCGCTGCGCGGAGCAGCTGCCGATGCGCCGCCCGTTGTCGATCATGCGTGCCGATGCGGAGGCCGGCTGGATCGAACTGCTCTATAAGGTGGTGGGTGCCGGCACCGCGGCGCTGGCGCAGCAGCCGGTGGGCGCGCGCCTGAACCTGCTCGGACCGATCGGCCAGGGCTTTACGCTGGATCCACAGCGGCCGCGGGTACTGGCGATCGGCGGCGGCGTGGGCATCCCGCCTATGGTGTTCCTGGCGCAGCGCCTGCGCGCCGATCGGCGCGCGCCCTGGCAACCCCTGGTGCTGATGGGCTCGGAAATACCCTTTCCGTTTCGCACCCGGCCCTCGCACATCCTAGTGCCGGGCGTGCCCGACGGGACGATCGCCTGCATGCCGCAGCTCGATGAGTGGGGCATCGCCTCGCGGCTGGCGAGCCTGGCGGGCTATGCGGGCTGTTTCGACGGCTACGTCACGCAGCTCGCCGAGCATTGGCTCGCGGCCCTGCCGGCCGCGGAACGCGTCACAGTGGCCATTTACGCCTGCGGACCGACGCCAATGCTACAGGCGGTGGCGCGACTGGCGCGGCAGCACTCGCTCCCCTGCCAGGTATCGCTGGAGGAATACATGGCCTGCGCGGTCGGCGGCTGCGCCGGCTGCGCGGTGCAGGTGCAAACGCCGCAGGGCCCCGCCATGAAGCGCGTATGCGTCGACGGTCCGGTGTTCGAGGCGCAGGGCGTATTTGCCGCCGGCTAGCGCCGGCGCGGCCAGTTCAGCCGAAGCTGATCTTGGTCTCGAGGTTGCTGCGCGAATCTGCACTGTTGAGCGCTTCCTCGAGCGTGATGCGCGAATCCTTGTACAGGCTATGCAGCGCCACATCGAAACTCTGCACGCCACGCTCGCTGCTGGCGGTGATCGCTTCCTTGATGCCCACGACGTCGCCGCGCTTGATCAGTTCGCCGATGTGCGGGGTATTGAGCATGACCTCGACCGCGGCGATGCGGCGGCTGTCCTTGCCGAACACCAGGCGCTGCGCCAGCACCGCGCGCAGGTATTGCGACAGGTCGAGCGTCACCTGCTTGTGCTGGTCGTGCGGAAACATGTTGATGACCCGATCCAGGGTCTCGGCGCAGTTGTTGGCATGGAGCGTTGCCAGCACCAGGTGTCCGGTACCGGCCAGGGTGATCGCCGCCATCATGCTCTCGCGATCGCGCACCTCGCCGATCAGAATGACATCGGGCGCCGCGCGCATCACGCCGCGCAACGCCCGCTCGTAGCTGCGGGTATCCAGGCCGACCTCGCGCTGGTTGATGATCGAGCGCTTGTTGGTGTGCAGGAACTCGATCGGGTCCTCGATGGTGACGATATGATCGGAGCCGTTTTCGTTGCGGTGATTGATCATCGCCGCCAGCGTGGTGGACTTGCCCGAACCGGTGGCACCGACCACCAGAATGAGTCCGCGCCGCTGCATGGTCAGCTCGCGCAGCACCTCGGGCAGGCCGAGCTGATCGAGCTTGGGCATGTCGGCGGTGATGTAGCGCAGCACCATGGCCGGGTAGCCGCGCTGGTAGAACACCGCGACCCGGAAGCGGCCGAGACCGGGCTCGGAGATCGCGAAATCGATCTCCAGTTCGCGCTGGAAATGCTCGATCTGCTCCGGCGTCATCAGTCCGAAGGCCGCTGCGCGCACCGCCTCGGGCGACAGCACCTGCTTGTTGACCGGAATGATCTGCCCTTCGATCTTGATCTTGATCGGCGCATTGCAGGTGAAGAACAGGTCGGAGGCCTTGCGCTCCACCATCAGCTTGAAC
>Ga0209069_10000062_pt1 | contig 35431 bp, 28 predicted proteins | sample Str013_2_FD_187202 | JGI IMG/M metagenome (GOLD analysis project Ga0209069, IMG submission 187202) | Freshwater sediment microbial communities in response to fracking from Pennsylvania, USA - Straight Creek_MetaG_SC_2013 (SPAdes) (version 2) | ecosystem: Environmental > Aquatic > Freshwater >...
ATCAAAAAGGCGGCTCCATGCGTAGCCGCCTTTCTGTCGTGTCTCGGGGAGTAAAAACTATTTTTTCTTGAGCAAGATTCCGGCGACGAACATAGCCACTGAGGCCAGCAGCCATTCGATGCGCCACAATTGCACCGCTTGCCAATCCAGCAAGGTAGTGGCATTAAACATGAAGCTGGTAAATACAGCCGCGATCACGCAAGCGCAACCGATGACAAAAGCGATCAAGGACGCAGTGGTCTGGCCCAGGGCCTCGCGGACAACGGCAAGGTCGTACCAGGGGTGTTCCAGGACTTCAGAGAATTCCACGGCCGGCAATTGGCCGTTGGCTCCGCAGGCAGGGCAGAAAGTGGCTTCAGTTCCCAGTTCGTTCCCGCAGTTTGGGCAGGGATGTACGGCCGTTTCGGCTGCTTGCTCTAGTTCCTGCCGCTGAGTAATGACAGGTTTCCAGAACTCCTGTCGTTCCTCCATGTTGGGTGCCACGTGTGCCATACAAAGGAGACCTTCGTGCTCAATATATGCATATGGCACTCCACTTGCCAAAAGCCTCGTCCATTATTGTATTGATAATAATAGACTTAGCTTGAGGCGAGCTTAATCTGATTGCATTAGGGGAAATTATTACGTTGTAAAAGCTTCTGGATGTGTCGTTTACGACCGGATCGGCATGCGAAGCACCTTGGGATTGTTCACTTTCGCTTTACTCCAGAAGCCAAGCAGGACCAGATCAGCTTCAGAAAAGCTCAGTTCCTCGGGCCGGCGATTGCCGTCGTTAAAGATGTGCTGGTCAAGCAGGCCGTGCAATTCAGAGATCGAGATGCCAAGCGAGTTGGCGGCTTCAATCTCCGTATAAAACTCTTTCATCGGTTTGAGCGGTCTGGACATTTTTCTCCGTATCCCCTGTGTGTTGAGGAATGCGGGGGAGCGAACCCTTTTGTACAGCTTCTGCCCAGAATGAGAAATCAGGTAAACTTCCCGATAGCCCCACTCATGAGACCTTACCGATCCCCCCTCCAAAGAGCCCTTGGTAACCGAGTTTTGCTGCTATTTATGGTTACTGTCTTAAGAGTAACCCCCGTCCTGGCCGAGGTTCAGTCCGCAAAGCAAGATTTTGACGCCCTGACCCGCGGCGGCTTCGAGCATTTTTACAGTCTGGAGTATGATCTGGCTATCCGGGACTTCCAGCAGGCCCTGGATGCCCGTCCTGACAGCGCGAAAGCGATGAACCATTTATTGGAGGCCAGGCTTTTTCAACAACTTCATAAGTACAACGCGCTGGATACTCGCCTTTACGCCAAGCAGGGATTTGTAACTAGTAAACAGGTTCCCTTGGACGCAGCCACCAAAAAGCAGCTGATGGACCTGGCAGACCGTTGCATGCAGGCCTCAGAGAAGAACCTTAAATCCAACCCTAAGGACGTAGAAGCGATCTACAACCGCGGCGTCACCGAGGGCATGCGGGCCACTTATCTGGTCATCGTGGAGCATTCATGGTTTTCCGCATTGCGGCAGGCCTTGGCTGCGCGACACGACCACGAAGAAGTGCTCCGCCTGAAGCCGGACTACATTGACGCCAAGACCGTGGTGGGTGCTCATAATTTCGTTGTAGGAAGTCTTTCCATGCCGGTCAAAGCCATGGCCGGGGTGGCCGGCATCCGTGGCGATAAGAAGAAAGGCCTGGAAATGCTGGCCGAAGCGGCCAAAGCCGGTGGCGAAACCAGCAGCGATGCGCGCGTGGCGCTGGCGCTTTTTCTTCGTCGAGAAGACCGTCTGGAAGATTCCCTGGAGGTTGTCCGCTCACTCACGCGCGACCATCCGCGCAATTTCCTTTTTGCACTTGAAGAAGACAACCTGTTGAAGGACCTGGGACGCAACGCGGAAGCCATAGTCCGGCTACGTAAGCTGCTAAATGACTGTAAACAAGGTAAATATCCGAATGCCCATCTTGAGTTGGCGCAGTTCTCCCTGGGTGAGAACCTGCGAGCTCTTGGCCAGTTGGGGGAAGCCACGGAAGCCTACCAGACGGCGGCCAACACCGCCGGAGGCGATAACAGCTATCGTCAGAAGGCTTTTCTGGGCTGGGGAGAAGTGGCCGACCTCCAAGCTAAACGCCATGAAGCACAGACGCAGTACCGTGCCGCGATCGCCCTGGACGCATCCACCGATGAAGCTGACGCAGCCCGCAAATACCTCGACAAACCGTATAAGGGGAAATAAGCCGCAAAGAGTCGGCAAGCCGTGTACCCTCTGGCGGCGCGGTCTATGAAACTTTTCCTTGCCCTGCCTCGTATTAAGCAGTGAGTGCAAGAAGGAGGTCCCCCATGTATTGCAACTACTGTGGCAAGGTGATTCAGGACGATGCCAACCTTTGTGCATATTGCGGCAAGCGCGTCGCAGGTATGGTTGCCCGTAAACGGCTCGTCCGTCCGCGTGAGGGCCGCAAGGTGGCCGGCGTGTGCAAAGGCTTTGCCGAATACTTTGATCTTGATCCAACGCTCATTCGAGTTGTATGGCTGGTCTGCCTGCTGTGCGGAATCGGATTTGTGGCGTACATCGTGGCCTGGATCGTGATGCCGGAAGAGCCCAAGATGCTTCCCGCTCCGCAGGGATCAATGCAACGAGCGCCGGGCCAATAAAAACGTTTTTCAGCGACTCAAGAACGATCATCGCCAGCCGCGCGGACGGCTGTTTTTTTGCACAGAAAAATAAACTCTCGCAAGAACGAGTTGCCAACGCATTTGCCAATATGCGAGTTGCTGCCGCAAACTTGATGGCAGGGAGCAACTCTATTGATCATCCGTCCGGCCAAGAACATTCTGGGCTCCATCCGCATGCCCGGAGACAAGTCCATTTCTCATCGCTACGCCATGCTGGCTGCCATCGCCACAGGCAACACGCGGCTGGAAAATTTTTCTACCGGAGCGGACTGTGCCAGCACGCTCGGCTGCGTGCGCCAGCTGGGATGTTCAGTAAAAGTAGACGGTCAGAGAGTGGAGATCGAAGGCCGTGAGCGCCTGCAGAAGCCAGCAGAGAGTTTAGACTGCGGTAATTCCGGCTCAACCATGCGTATGATGTCCGGAATTCTCGCCGGCCAGGACTTTGAATGCGATTTACACGGAGACGAATCTCTTTCCCGGCGTCCCATGGCCCGGGTCATGGTCCCGTTGCGAATGATGGGAGCGGAGATTACAGCAGCCGCTGGTGATCGCCCACCGTTGCACATCAAAGGTGGCGCCATTAACGGAGGTAAGCTTCGAGCCATCGACTACAAATCTCCGGTGGCCAGCGCGCAGGTCAAATCCGCCGTGCTATTTGCGGGCTTATTTGCCGATGGCGAAACTGCCGTTGACGAGCCTTACCGCACACGCGATCACTCCGAGCAGGCGCTACGGGCTTTTGGTGTGGAACTTTCGCGCAGCCGCAATCGCGTGAGTCTACGCGGCGGGCAGAAGCTACAAGCCATTGAAGCTCTGGTTCCTGGGGACATCTCGTCCGCGGCGTTCTTTCTCTGCGCCGCTGCGCTCTTTCCAGAATCCAATCTGGTGATCGAAAACCTTTTGCTCAATCCAACACGCGCGTCACTCCTGGACGCCCTCAAGCTGCTGGGCGCGCGCATCTCGGTCATCAATCTGGAAGAACATCATCACGAGCTTGTGGGCACCGTAAAGATGGAACACGGGTCCCTGAAGGGAATCAAGATCGAAGGCGGAATGTCCGTTTCGCTGATTGACGAGTTACCGGTGCTGGCGGCCATCGCGCCGTATACGCGCGACGGCATTGAAATCCGTGACGCCAAAGAGTTGCGGGTAAAAGAGTCGGACCGCATTGCCCTGGTCGCGCGGAACCTGCGCGCCATGGGCGCCGAGTGTGAAGAGTACGACGATGGCCTGCGCGTGGCTGGCAACCAAAAACTCCACGGCGCGGAAATCGACTCCGGCGGTGACCATCGCATTGCCATGGCTTTTTCCGTGGCAGCGTTGCGCGCGGAAGGTGAAAGCAAGATCCTGGGCGCCGACTCCGCTCGTATATCATTCCCGGAGTTCTTTACCATGCTGGAAGGCGTGGTAGAGCGCTAAGCAAAGACTTCTCTGGCCCATCGCTTACGGGAGCGTTCAAGCCGCTTACACTATCTGCGCGAAATTGATTTGGAAAACTATGGTCAAGGATTCAGGATGGAAAAAGTCCGCTGAGTATTGGAAGACTGTTCCTCACACCAGCAGCGCAATGCTGTTGGCTGGAATCTTTCTCCTCTTCTTTTCATTTGGGATGGTTTTGTGTTTTCTGACCCACGCATGGGTTTATGTGCCGCAGGCGATTGTAATTTCTTTAGTGGCCGGAACCTTTTCCGCTATGTGGGCGTTTGCCGGATTTCGGCGCATTCTATGGCTCATGTTCGTGTTAATGCCTCTGCAGATCGGCGCCAACATTTGGCTGGGCAATTGGGCCGGCAACCAGACGGTCCCATGGGAACAGGTGGACTTCAGCCGCCCCGCCGTGGAACACCGTTTGTTTATTGAAGGACTGCTTTGCTTGGTTGCCATCGTCGGCGGCTATTCGCTGATCGCGGCGTTCATTCGCAAAGAAGGTATGCGGGTGTTCGGGTCCTTGACGGAAATGCGCCTGGCCAGGGAAGTCCATCAGACTCTGGTGCCGGTGGTGGCGCGCCAGATTGGTGAGTTTCAGTTCTACGGCGTGTCCGTCCCCAGCGGGCAAGTAGGCGGCGATCTGGTGGACGCCACCGAACAAGCCAACGGATGGATGGCCTACGTGGCCGACGTTTCCGGCCACGGAGTGCAGGCTGGCATGATCATGGCCATGGTGAAAAGCGCCGTTCGCATGGGGACATCCGGCGGCGACGTGTTGCCAACTTTTCTGGGTGAACTCAACCATGTGTTGTTGTCTGTGTCCGCACCCAACGTGTTTGTTACGTTCGCGTTTATGAGTTCGTCCGGACCAGGTTCCGTACGGTTTTCACTGGCCGGTCATCTGCCGATTCTTCACTACCGCAAGAAAGAGCAGGTTGTAGAAGAACGCTCGGTTTCGAACTTGCCCTTGGCTATCGTCCCAGACGCGCACTTTGAATCTTCCAGCATCGAATGCGAAGACGGCGATATTCTGGCCATTTTGACCGACGGCCTTACCGAAGCCGCGGATGTCAAAGACAAAGAGCTGGGTCTGGAACCAATGAAAGACATCTTGCTGAAGTCCGCGGCCAAGCCGCTGGAACAAATCGCGGAAGCCCTGCGGGCACGAGCACTGACCCAGGGCAAACAGGTGGACGACCAAACTGTGCTGCTGGTGCGGCGCGGCATCCCTGCTTAGCACACCAGATGTTCGCGCGACAGCTTCAATCCATCCAGATTTCCCAGGACGGTAATCGCCACCTTCTCCGGGCTGAACAGGGCATTGGCCATGTCCGTGATTTCTTCCGCCGTCACGGATTCAATCTGGTCAATGGTTTCGTCCAAGGTGAAGAAACGGTCAAAATACATTTCCTGACGGGCGAGGTTGGCCATGCGCGATGTGCTGGATTCCAGACTCAGCATCAGGCCACCTTTGAGCTGGTCTTTGGCGCGACGAAGTTCTTCCGCCGGAATCGCATCTGACTTCAGTTCCTTGAATTCGGTCATCACCGCGTCCACAACTTTGGGTGTGGATTCCAGAGATGTTCCGGCGTAAATGGCCATGCAGCCCGTATCGCGATAAGGATTCAAGTCGCTATAGATGGAATAGACCAATCCTTGTTCTTCGCGGACTTTCTGGAACAAGCGCGAGCTCATTCCGCCGCCCAGCAGTGTGTTCAGCACATAAGAAACGTAGCGCTTTTCATGCGAGATGGGATGCGAAGGCACGCCCATGCACAACTGCACCTGTTCGAGTGACTTCTTGTTGCGGGTAACGATCTTGGGTGTGATGTCCGGTGTGGGCAGATGAAAGCCGTTCGGTACGGGCTTCAATCCGGAGAAGCGCCCTTTGATCAGATCCATGAAGCGGGCGTGATTTAAATTGCCCGCCGCGGAGATGATCATATTGTTGGGAACAAAGCGGTGCCCGTAGAAATCCGTGATCCGCTCTTGCTCAAACGAGCGCACGGTGTCCTTGGTCCCCAGAATCGGCTTGCCGAGCGGATGGTCTTTCCAGAAATTCTGCGTGAAGATCTCGTGGACGAGGTAATCCGGGTTGTCCTCATCCATTTTGATTTCTTCCAGGATCACTCCTTTTTCGCGCGTGATGTCCTTGGCCTCAAAAAGTGGGTTCAGCACCAGGTCGCTCAGGATGTCAATCGCCACGAGCAAGTGTTCGTCCAGCACCTTGATGTTGAAGCAGATAGTTTCTTTGCCGGTAAAGGCGTCCATGTTGCCGCCAATGGAATCCACCTGGCGCGCAATGTCGCGTGCCGTGCGTGACTTGGTGCCTTTGAACACCATGTGCTCGATGAAATGGGAAATGCCGTTGACTTCGGGGACTTCGTCGCGCGAACCGGTCTTCATCCATATACCAAGCGAGATGGACCGGATGTGGTGCATTTCTTCGCTGAGCACGATGAGTCCGTTGGGCAGAACTTCCTTGTGGATGTCTCTGGCTTCACTTTTAGGGCGGTTTGGAGCCTGGGTTTCAATCATTGATTCAATCATTGGTTTCAATCATTAATGGTGTCTATTAGATTCTCACACGCCCCGTATGGTCGCAGGGGCATTTATATGTTTATTATTTTCTTATAGTTAGCCGTTATGCCCGGATGGGCTGCGTATCTGGGCTGAATCCTTGTAAAATCGACCTGAGGAGCTGTTCAAGCGTGGCAGAAGAGCAACAACATGGTCTCTTAGGCCTTGATTTTCAAGAGCTTAGCCAGCTTGTGCTCAAGCACGGACAACCGGAATATCGTGCCCGGCAGCTCTTTGACGCCATTTACCCGCAACGCGTCGCGTCGCTCGATTCCATTTCGACTCTGCCCAAGCAGTTTCGCGCGGCTCTGCTTGAAGAAGGCCTGGACATCGGCCAGCTTCGCATTGAAAAAAGCTTCCAGTCGACTGACGGGACCATCCGCTACTTGATAGCGACGGCCGACGGCGAAACCGTGGAGACCGTCTGGATGCCCGAAGGCGATGGCGGCGAATCCGGTGACGGTACCGAAGCCGGCGAGAACGATTGGAACCGCGCGACGATCTGCGTTTCCAGTCAGGTCGGTTGCGCTGTGAATTGCCAGTTCTGCCTGACGGCGCTGCTCGGAGTGAAGCGCAATCTTACCGCCGGAGAAATTGTAGGCCAGGTGCTCGCTGTACTCAGCGATCGCCAGGTGGATATGGAACGGCAGCGCGTGAACATCGTCTTTATGGGGATGGGCGAGCCGTTTCTGAACTATCCGCACTTTATGAAAGCCGTGCGGCTGCTGGCGGAAGGCGTGCGCTTTCCCGAATCGCGTATGACGGTTTCAACCTCGGGCATTGTGCCGCGCATTCACGAGTTCGGCGGAGAGCCGGTGCGTCCTAAGCTGGCGATTTCGTTGAACGCGTCAAATGACCAAGTCCGCGAAAGCGTGATGCCCATCAACCGCAAGTGGCCTTTGGCCACGCTGATGCAGGCAGCGCGCGAGTTCCCGCTGCGCAATCGCGAACGCATTACCTTCGAATACGTTTTGCTCGACGGTGTGAATGACGATCCGGCTCACGCCCGCGAAGTGGTGGAGCTGGTTCGCGGGATTCGCTGCAAGGTAAATCTCATCGCGCTGAATCCGGGGCCGGGAATTGCTTTCGGTACGCCGGCGGAAGATCGCGTAAAAGCTTTTCAGCAAGTGCTGGTGCAGGCCGGCATTCCGGCGTTCATTCGGCGTCCGCGCGGGCGCGATATTTACGCCGCCTGCGGACAGTTGAAGCGGACGGTAGGGTAGGTCCTCCTCGGCGAATGGTCGATGTCGTCCGACCAATCCACGTTTGAGGCACACATGCGGCCTTTCCTCTGCGACCTCTGCGCCCTCTGCGGTGAATGCCTTTTTGTCTTTTGCCTTTCAATTTCCAATTTTGGCAATTTCGGCGATTTTGGCAATCTTCCTTTTGATGCATCCACCAATAGCTTCCACAACCTATCCAACCCCAACCTCACTCCCCGAACCCTGTCATGTTGAGCGACTCCGAATCCCGGCTTGCCGGGACGAGGAGAAGTCGAAACATCCCGACAGAGTTCGTCACTCCAATGCTGCACCAGAGAGTTCTCACCAGACTCTTTGGCAAAGGCTCATATCGATCCCGCCCATTCAGGACAACTTTGGCTTTCCTCTGCGACCTCTGCGGTTATCGCCTTTGCTTTTCCGATCACGGCGATGACGCGCGATCCCGGCGATTCCGGCGATTTCTTCTCCCCACCCGTCATTTTCGAACTTGTGTTGCAAACAAAGGGTCTTACCAAAATCGGCCCTTGGACGGCCCCTGCGTGGAGCTTGCACGGAGCTTGGACGGAGCTTGGACGGCCCTTGGGCCGTCCAAGCCCAAGCCCTAGGCTGAGGGCCTAAACCCCCACCGGGCTATAGCACTTCTGTTGAAAACTTTAAAGACCGAAGTGCCATTCGACAAGGCGGTCAAAAGACAGTCGAGGGCCTTTTTCGGTGCATTTTGGGCGCGTTTTTGGCCAGTCGCCAATTGCTTACTTGCCAACTTGCTTCTTTTGTCAAAGATCAAAAGGTTCATTTCGCGCTAGGCGAGCTCGCATTATTGTAGAACGAATGATAAGCGAAATCAAGGGTGATCTTGCCCGGGTACAACCCCGTAAAAGCAACTTACAAGGCACTAGCCCAACGGCTCCATAACCGTTGGGCTAGAGGCAAAAATCGTTTATAATCTAGCTGTAGACGATCACAGCCAGAATCGTTCGGCTCACCACGGCTCTGTCAGTTCCACCCACGGATTGCTGGCAGGGCCTTTGTGTTATCGCCAGTGACCACGGTAAGCCTCTCCGGTAGCGTCTGGCTAATACCCTCCTCATATGTCACCCATCTCAGCCGTAAAATCATTCACTGGAATCCCCATTCCGCTCAGGACCAGTTACGCTTGGATACCAGGACAGCAAACCGAAAGTATTGTTCGGCAGTTTGTGAAATTTTGCATTGTTCTTTGCCAGACTGATTGCGAGGCTTCGTAGCCGATCCTCTGGCCGCCATCCCGCAGCCTTGAAATCGAAGCCGCCTTGTTCCAGCCCCTTCATGATTTCTTCAGCGGAACATGCCTGCTTTCGGCGCTCCAAATATTCTTGCGCAGCGGTGGCGAACGGTTTGCCATAGTACTGGTCTGGGCGAGTGACGGAGCGCAATGTCAGTTGGCCTGCTTCCACGTCGGTAAATTCCGGCTCACAGCCCATTTGTTTCAATAGCCCGTTGATTGTCTTCTTGATTTCACTTGCTTCGACTAACTTGTCCTGAAGTTGGCGATGGAGGAAATCAAGTGCCGGGTTCAGGTCTTCTGCCTTCATGGAAACCACCTCAAAACAGAAATCAGTGTAACATACATCCAAGTTTGTCAGGGAACGTTTTATAACATCTCTTTTATTCGCTTTTTCTGGCTCGACATGACTTCATAATAAGTCGTTTATAAACAGTAACATCAATACATATTTAGTTGTTATCCAAGTGGTTCCGATGTAAATTTTCCACAGGCGTCCACGTTGCTAAATTATCGCCGCGCGCGCAAGAACGCTATTTTGCTGGCTTTCCTGTGTTTTCTAGTTGTAACCGCGCAGCGCGAGAGTAGAATTAGAAATTGATTCGCGGTGCCGGAACGTTTTTCTTATTGCCCTTCGCCATCGCAAAGCCATGAGGGTGCAAGGACTCAGATGTCATCAGATTTAAAAGAACAGCTCGCAGCGGCGTTAAAAATACAAATCAAGCCGCTTTCAGAAGTGCAGTTGGTTTACAACTCGCACAAGAAAATTCTCTCGGGAAGTGCAATCAAGACTCCCCTGCCTGAGACTGTACACCTACGCGACGAGAACTTTCCTTACTGGATCAAGTTGGAGAACCTAGACCCTTCGCGCGCGGGTGAGTGGATTGGGGCAAAATCGAGCATTGTGGTTCCTCTACTGGATGCGGGGAGTTTTGATGAGGCGGGTTTCAGGTTTGAGGCGGAACGCGCTAGAGCATTGCTATACATCCCAGTTCTTTTGCGCAACCCAAACTGCATCCACGTCAATTTGCGGCACGCAGAACGTGGCCAAGGTGGTATCCAAGGAAGACACGTTTATGTCGAATATTACGGAAAGAAAAAACGGAAGGTGGCATTCACTACCAGAAATGATCTTATCGGGCTTGACGTGCTCGTGACATCATTCTGGACATATCACAAATGGGTTACGGAGTGTGCACAATTCCCGGCAATTTACGTTCGCCCAGGGAGTCACTGTGCTTGCTGCGCCCATTAAAAATGGGACGCCCTTCGACGTCCCATTCTCGCCCATTACTCCGGGTCCAGAGTAGGATCTAGATTTCTCTAGATAGATACTTCGTCTACTATGATGCTTATATGACAGATGGATGTCAAGTTACCTTTCGGCATCATTCGTAAAATGCCACTGAGAAAAATGCAAATTACGCCAGGAAAAACAGTATAAGTTTATATCTTGCATTGGTTTGCGTAGATCGCCAGAATTTTCATTTTTCTCAGTGGCACTACACGAATTTTTCAGGAGCGCCAAAAGTCTGTAACGGCAAAGGAGATTTCTCAAATTGAGAATTTCGCCGCTTCCGGCGTTTCAAGGGCCCCGAAGTTCGCAAGGCTTCCTCTTTCTTATCCGTTTCCCGCCGGGTCCTTTGTACTCGCTGACGTTTGCCTGCCTTCACCCTCTTCCCCTAAACTGAATAATCTTCCTTCTATCGCGCTTTGACGGTCTGCCTTCCGGCGCCGGAGCATAGTTCATCATGGCTTTGCGTTCGGCCGCGACCTTCAACCGCAAAGTTTTGCTTTCTTCTGTCTCGAGATAAAGAGTTTGCGCCACGGCGGCCGGGCCGCGGACTTCGCTCAGCAACAGGACTTCCACTTGAAAGTCACCGCCATCGTTGACGATGCGCAGGATGTCCCCGATCTTTACATCGCGCGCCGGCTTGGCGGGCTGACCGTTGGATTCGATTCGCCCGATTTCACACGCCCGTGACGCCAGGGACCTGGTCTTGAAGAACCGCGCGGCCCAAAGCCATTTGTCCATGCGTACTGAGGTCATGCAAGTATTTTCCTACAGAGCGCGTACGGAAAGAAAACGTCGCACTATCAAGCTCCGAAGAATCCTTTCCGTTGGGCTTCTTCCAAACGAGGTTGCAGATAGCTCCACAGTGCCGGACACCCGGCCTGAATAGGCGGCGCAATGCGGCGGACAACACGTTCATAGCTGATGCCGTTTTCCTGCCAGGTCTGTCCTCCATTGGACAGGTTCAGAAGCACTGGCATGGCGCGATCCACGGCGTGGGCAAAGTGGGCTTCCGGAGTTTCATCGTCTTGAAACTCCTGCCACAGACCGAGGAATTCCGTTCCTTGATTCTCTGGCAACATCCCAAAGATCCGCGTGATGCCGGCCCGTTCGGCGGCCCGGTGTTCTTCCCAGCCCTCTTCCGCATAGGCAATCCGGTCTCCGGCATCGATTTCGCCGATGTCGTGTACCAGCAGCATGCGTATGACCCGGTTGCTGTCCATGGATGACTCGGCAAAAGGCATGAGTGATCCTGCCAGCATGGCCAGTTGCCAGCTATGCTCCGCGGAATTCTCAAAGCGATCCAGCCCCAGCGGACGGACTTTCCGGGTTATTCCCTTGAGCTTGTCCAATTCCAGAATGAAATCGACGATTTTCTGCATGGCCTTCACCGTGTCACATTCTACCCGCTCACCAGCTCAAGATTCTTGCTGTCCCATGTGTCATCCGCGCAAAAACGGTGATAAAGTTTCTTCGCAAGACGGAGGACTCTACCCGATGCGTCGTCTGGCCTTCCTACTACCCTTGTGCCTCTTAATAGCCCCGGCTTTTTCCCAGGCGCAACCTTCAACCGTGCAGCTGCTGGGTGACATGTCTTTCGCCGTCCCCGAAGGCTGGACCTACAGCGGCTCGCCCGCCGGGGGCATGATGACGCTCAAGGCTGGGACAAACTATTGGATGATGGCCGTGTTTACTCCCATGCCGTCCAGCGGAAATGCCGAAGTTGACTTGCTGACGGCATGGAACACGCTGGTTCTCTCGCAGGGCGGGTACCAGGGCGCGCCGCTCAAACCGTATTTCGACATTGCTCATACCGTCGGTTATCCCGGCAAAAGAGCTGACGGAACCAGCATGAACCGCGCACAGTACACCCGACTCTATGTGCTGGAGACTGGTAAGACTTTCATCCCCGTGCGCTGCATCAGCAATGACGGACTGGTGCTGAACTCTCAGGAGTACATCGCCAACGCTCTTCTGGGCAGTATCCGACTGTCGCCCGCGAAAGCCGAACCTATCAAAACCAGTATCACAGTCGCAGACATGGTCGGACATTGGACCAGCGGAGCGGGCAGCAGTTTGAGCTTCTACAGTACTTCCACCGGGCAGTACCAGGGTACGTCGAACAGCTTTTATGGAGCGGGATATACGATTGCCGCCGACGGCAGCTTCACCTACAAGATGTCCGGGATGGTGAACAACGGCATCACGCATGATGACGACAGCGGCGTGGTGCAATTTGAGCCGCAGTTTGTCGTCTTCAAGGGCCACAACCACGTGGTGCGTTACCGCTTCCTCAATATTCAAAAAGCGATTGACGGTTCCACCGTCATGACGTTTCTGCCGCCGGCTGCCAACCCGGCTACGCTCAGCATCATTCGCGACGGCGAACCGTGGGTAAGGGCGCCGCGAAAGTAATGCGCTTAGCTCACTCGTAGCGCAGCACGATCATGGGATCAACTCGGGCGGCGCGACGCAGCGGAACCAGACTGGCAAGCAAAATCGCGGCCACCAGTACGAGCACGGCCACAATGTAGGTTGCTGGATCGTTGGTGCTTACGCGCCACAGCATACTGGAGAGCAACCGGGCTATCCCCCAGGAGAACAATAGCCCAAGCGAAATCCCCGTCAACACCAGCTTCATGTTGCCTTTCAGCACCAGCCACAAAATAGTGTTGCCGCGTGCGCCGCAAGCCATGCGGATTCCGATTTCGCGGGTGCGGCTCGCCACCAGGTAAGCCATCACGCCGTAGATGCCGATTGCCGCCAGGAACAGGGCCAGCAGGGCTGAGACTCCAATCGTCTCGGCAAAAATGCGGAAGGGCGCTTCTTCGTCGCTGATGTGCTGTTGCAGGGTATCGATCTCGGAAACCGGCTGGTCCTTGTCTACCGCCCACACTGCCGCGCGGACCGCGGTGGCCAAGGCCGCGGGTGACGCCGTCGACCGGATCACCAGCGCGGCGGACCGGCTGGGCATTTGCACGAATGGAACATAGCTCTGGTTGCGTGCCTCTTCGGCCAGGTTACCGATTTTGATATCGTTCACGATTCCTACAATCGTGCGCCAGTTGTTGTCATCGCGCCCCAAACGCATTCTGTGTCCCAGAGGTTCTTCCTGCGGGAACAGGCGGCGCACCAGCGTCTCGTTCACCACGATCACCGGAAGGGTGTCTCGTCCGTCCTGATTGCCGATGAACCTGCCGCGAACCAGACGCAATCCCAGAGCAGCCATGTACTCCGGGCCGGTGGCGTTCAATCGTGTGGAAGGAATGTCACTTGGTTTCGGCGTGGGACGCCCTTCCAGCGTTAATTCCGCGCCGCCGTACGCGTGTCCGAACGGAGTGAACTGGCCCAAAGCCGCTACTTGGACTTGCGGCAGGGTCTGCACCTTTGCCAGCACCTGTTCGTAGAATCCAAGAATCTGGCTCGGCTCTTTGTAGTGGATTGCCGGAAGGCTGGTTCGCGCTACCAGCACGTGCTCGGCGTTGAAGCCCGGATCCTCGTGGTAGATGTTAACCAGTGACTTCGACACCAGTCCCGCAGGCACCAGGACCACCATGGCTAGAACGATTTCCGCCACTACCAGCGCTTTACGCAGCCGCCGGCCTTCCATGCTCACCGAGCCTGCGGATTCCTTGAGGACACCTGTCAGGTCCAGCTTGCGACTCTCCAGCATCGGCGCCAGGGAAAAAAGTAGCACGCTGAAAAGCGCGATCCCCGCCGCGTATACGAACGTGGCGTAGTCCATGGATATCCGGCCGTAGTTCGGCAGGTAGCCGCGGTTTTCGAAAGGGATGGCTGCGGTGGTCCACTTTCCACCGAGCACGGCGAATTCAAGGCCCAGAGCCACGGCCGGAGGCAAGAGCACCAGGTTTTCTGTAAGGAGTTGGCGGGCCAGTCGCATCTTTTGTGCGCCCAACGCCAGACGCATGGTCATTTCTTTGCGCCGCGACAAAGCGCGCGCCAGGTAGATGCCGGCGATGTTGGAGCAACTGATCAACAAAATGCAAATGCCCAGCACAAAGCCGGTGTAGATTCCTTGTTCGCCGGTGTGTCTTCCAATTTCTTTGGCCAGGCTGTTTAGCGCGATTCCGGAATCCGCGTTGGACTCCGGAAACTGTTTTTCCAGATTGGCGGCAATAGCGCTCAACGATTGAAAGGCAGTAGCTTCTTTCACTCCGGGTTTCAGCCGGCCGATTACGGTGAGCCAGCCCGTCGCGCGGTCGGCGCGTTCTTTGTCGGTGAACACCAGAGGCACCCACACGTTCACTCGTCCCATCAGCGTCAGGTGAAAGTCATCCGGAGTCACGCCGATCACCGTGTAAGGCTCCCCGTCCATGAGAAAGGACTTGCCGATCGCGCCGGGGTCGCCGTTGAAACGCTCATGCCACATGCCTTCGCTGATCATGGCCACGTTCCCCAGACCAGGGCGTTCTTCTTCAGAGCGGAAGTCGCGGCCCAGAACGGGAGTTACCTTCAACATGCGAAAGAAATCCGGGCTGACCCGTCCGCCCAAAACACGCTGCGGAGTTTCTGTTCCCGTGAAATTAAATTCACGCGTCGTCCAGGAGACAAGGTTTTCGAACTCGTGGTTCTGCTCCCGCCAATCAAGGAAGTCAGGCGCTGACGCCTCCATGAGCCAGCCCTTCTTTACGTTCTTCTCCCACACCACCATGAGGCGATCGCCTTCAGCAAATGCCGCGGCCTGGATCACCCACTGCTTCATGATGTTGAAGCCCCAGGTGTTGATTCCAATGCCCAGGGCCAGGGTCAGGACTGCAACCAGGGGCAAGCCCGGAGATTTGCGCAGGGCGCGAAGTCCGTAACGGACGTCTTGCAGCGTCGTTTCGAATAACCGCACGCCGCGAGCCTCCCGGCATTCATCTTTCACTTGTTCCGGGCCGCCGAAGTGCAGCCGTGTCTGGTAGACCGCCTGTTCGCGCGTCAAGCCAGACCGCATGTGTTTCTCCACTTCGCGTTCAAAGTGGAAGCGGAGTTCGTCATCCATTTCGGCGTCCACGATATTGCGGCGGAAGAAAGCTCGCAGACGATAAAGAATGTCACTGAGCATGGCTGTCTCCTTAAGCAGTCTCCAGCACCTGGCCCACGGCGGCTGTCAGTTTGCGCCAGGCGTCTTGTTCCACCTCAAGCTGTTTGTGCCCGCTGCGCGTGAGCTCGTAGTACTTGGCGCGCCGGTTGTTTTCTGATGCGCCCCATCGCGCCTTGATCCAACCCCGGCGTTCCAAGCGGTGCAGCGCGGGATACAGTGATCCCTGCTGCACTTGCAGAACGTTGCTGGATATCTGTTGAATGCGCTCTGAAATGGCCCAACCATGCTGCGGTTCAAGAGCCACCGTCTTGAGGATAAGAAGGTCAAGCGTGCCTTGCGGCAGGTCGAGGCGTTGCACGGACATGCGCTACCCTTTCACTTCGACAGGAAGATAGCATAGGACTTGTAGAAGTGCAAGGGGAGTTACTGCCGGTCCGCCACGACACTTTGCTGTGTAGTGAGGTCCAATAAAAAAGGCCCACCTTGCGGTGGGCCTTCTAAAAAACGACATCTGTGTTGCACCGCCGCCCTCGGCGGTGAAAAAACTTACCGGTTAGCCTGAGCAGCTGCGGCGCGTTGGGCCACAATCTTCTTGGCGTTTTCCGCCAGGTCTTTGGCTTTGGGCAACTGGGTCAGGGCTGCCAGTACTTGCGGATCGTTTTCCGCGCGCACTTTCAGTCCTTCTTCCTGGCCGAACTCGCTGATGAAGATTTCCGACTTAATGCTGGCGCGGATGAAGTCATTGCCCTCGGAGAGGTCAGCTTCAGTGAACGGAATTTTCTGGGCTTCCAGGAACTTGCGGAAGTCCTGCATCATCGCGTCCGTCACTTCAAAGTTCTTGTCCGCGTGTTTGCCCTGCAAATAGTGATGGGCGTAATTGAAGAACGCGTACTTGAGCAGCAGGGAGTCCTCAAATTTTGTGGCTTTGAATGAGGCCACTTTTACGTCTGGCGTGATGCCGCCGCCGCCGAACATGGTGCGTCCGCTGTCGGTGAGTTTAACTTCTTTGCCGGAAGAGTTGGCGTTGCTGTTCGGATTGTCTTCTTCCGCGCGGGCGTAATAGTAGTCGTAGAGTGAAACGCCGTTGTAATCGCGTTGAATCAGACGTCCGCTGGGCGTGTAGTACCTGGCGGTGGTCAGAGCGAGTCCGGTATTTTCAGACAGCGGATAGACGGTCTGGACCAGGCCTTTGCCGAAAGTGACTTCTCCGACGATCAAGCCGCGGTCGTGATCTTGAATTGCGCCAGAAACAATCTCCGCTGCGGAAGCCGTGCCGCGGTTGACCAGTACGACCAGAGGATAATCTTTGCCCCCGTTACCGCGGGCTGCTTTGTAGAGGCGTTCCGGTGAGCTGCGTCCGTGATGGGACACAATGACCTGGCCTTTTTTCAGGAACTTGTCAGCCACGCCCACGCCTTCGTTCAGCAAACCGCCGGGGTTGCCGCGCAGATCAAGTACCAGGCCTTTGAGTTCGCCAAAGCCGACCAGTGCGTCTTCCACTTCCTGCTCGGTGGTTTCGTTGAACGCCGTTACGTGCATGTAGCCGATGCCCGGCTTGACGAAAAATTTCAAGTCCACGCTGTTGCGCGGGATTTCATCGCGCACCACGTTGAACTCCAGCGGCTTCTCGGCGCCTTCACGCAGAATGGAGATATGGACGTTGGTCCCTTTGGGGCCTTTGAGTTTCTCGGCGACTTCGCTCACGCTCAGGTTGTCCGTGGGAGATCCGTCCACGGCCATGATCACGTCGCCGGGGCGCAGGCCGGCTTTGTATGCGGGCGTGCCAACAAATGGGGCGACGATAATGATCTTGTTGTTGCGCGGAGCGATTTGCATTCCCACGCCGTAGTATTTGCCGCTCTGTTCTTCACGCAGCAGGGAATAGGACTTGGGATCGAAGAAATTGGAGTGCGGGTCCAGCACGTGGAGCATGCCGGGAATGGCGCCGTTGAAGATCGCCTTGTCAGGATTCACCGGCTCGGCATAATTCTGCTCGATCAGCGAATAGACTTCTGAGAACTGGCGAAGCCCGTCGCGGACATCAGTGTCTGACGCGCCGCCGGCATAGCCGTTGCTGCTGCGCTGGCTGTATCCAGCGCCGAGAAAACCACAAACAACAACTACGAGGAGAACGAACAATAGAGAATGGCGAGAACCACGAGGCATGAATCTTCCTTCACCGCTTAGCTTTTTTTGCCCGACTGCCGGGATACTGGGCCAAGTATAGCACCACTCTGAACCGTCTTTTGCCCGGTTTTCGGCCCTAATGGGCTTATTACCACGGTTCTGAGGGGTTCTACTGTGTCCAGCACTTTCGTACTCATTTGGACGCACGCCGTTGGGAAAGGATGCTTACTTTCGTGTCAGCAATTGGAAAACTTAATCAAAAACTGGTCTTCTTTCTAACCAATCTTGGAGTATCATGGGGTTTACTCACTTATGAACCTCGGCTTCCCAGAAATGATCTTCTTGGTAATCCTGGCGCTCATGCTTTTTGGGCCCAAGAAGCTACCAGAAATGGCGCGCACCATCGGCAAATTCATGGCCGAATTCAAGCGTGCCAGCAATGACTTCCAGAGCCAGATCCACGAAGAAATCCGCAAAATGGAACTGGATGAAGCTGATCCCACGAAACATATTGCCGCCGAAGTCGCGAAAGTGACCGGTGATGAAGACCTCTCCATCACCAGCGCGTTAAACCGCTTGACCGACCGCATTAAGAACCACATCCCGCAGGATTACGATGCCTGAGCTATTGGCTGACCCGGAAGAAAAACAAGCACAGAGAATAGAGCGCGCGATGGGCTCCATGAGCCTGTTGCAACACTTGGAAGAACTGCGCAAACGCGTCATTTTCTCCGCAGCCTCGGTCGCCGTCGGTTTTGGCATAGCTTGGTGGAAGTGGGAACCGATTTTTGACGAGATGCAAAAGCCTGTCCAGGCGGCTTTAAAGAGCCACGGCTGGCCTCCGGAACTCGGCTATCTTGGCGCCACTGACGTTTTCAACATCGGGCTCAAGATCGGTCTGATCGCCGGCATTTTCCTGGCATGTCCTTTCCTGCTGTACCAGGTATGGTCTTTCATCTCTCCGGGACTCTATAAGAATGAAAAGAAGTTCCTGCTGCCGTTCTTGTTCATGGCCGTCGGACTGTTCGTGGGCGGCGGACTGTTCGGTTTCAAGATCGTCTTTCCCGTTGCCCTGGATTTCCTGATAGGTCAGGGTGGCACCAAGTTGAAGCCCATGCTTACCATCACGGACTATACGGATCTGTTCCTGACGGTAATTCTGGGTATCGCGTTGACGTTTGAATTGCCCATCATCCTGGGATTTGCGGGCGCCATGGGAATCGTCAACGCAAAGTTTCTCTTCAAGCACATTCGTGGCGCGGTACTGATCTTTTTCGTTATCGCCGCCATCCTCACTCCCACCACTGACATCATGAACATGACGATCTATGCCGCGCCGATGGTTATCCTTTATATCGGGAGCATAGGCATTGTCTGGTTGGTCCATCCCAGAAACCGGCGCGAACGCGCTAAGAAGAAGAAAGACGAAGACAAGACAGAATAATTTAGACTCGTAAGCGAGTTTTTCTCCGAGGAGAACCGGCGTGAATGCTTGCCGTACTTGGTCTGCGCTTGCGGTCATCTGTCTGTCAGTTGTCTTAGTTAGCTGCGATCATAACCGCACGGCGGTGGCTTCCAATTCCAACGAGGCCACCGCGTCGGCCACTCCGCCTTCCGCACCCCTACAGTCGCCGGTCGCGCAAACCGTTGCCGCCCAGTCCGCAGGACCGGTCATGCATGTTGATTCCGCGCGCGCATGGCAATATGTGAAAGACATTCTCGCGTTTGGTCCGCGTTGGGACGGCAGCAAGGGACAGGAGAAAGTTGGCGAGTACCTGCACACCCGCCTGAAGAGCGACCAGGTGGAAGACGATTCGTTCGTCGCGGAAACTCCAGCCGGCAAGATTCCCATGCGCAACATCGTGGCCAAGTTCCCGGGATCCAAAGACGGCATCATCGTGCTGGGTTCCCATATTGACACCAACTATCCACTGCGCAAGACCAGCTTTGCGGGCGCCAATGACGGTGCTGCAACCACGGCTTTGCTGTTGGCGCTTGGCGACCAGCTACGCGGTAAAAAGCTGGAAGGCTACAGCGTGTGGCTGGCATTTTTTGATGGCGAAGAATCGATTCCGTCCGCTCGTCCCGGCGACCTGCGTTGGAGCGATCCCGACAGTCTCTACGGTAGCCGCCATCTCGCGCAAAAATGGCAACAAGATGGCAGCAACAAAAAGATCAAAGCGTTCTTCCTGCTGGACATGATCGGCGACAAGGACTTAAACGTTCAGCGCGACAGTAATTCCACGCCCTGGCTTGAAGACCTGGTCCTGCAAGCTTCGCAGCGTCTGGGATACCAATCGTATTTCTTTGGATTCACCACCACCATTTCTGGCGACGATCATCTTCCGTTCAAGGAATTCGGCGTCCCCGTGGCCGACATCATTGATCTGGATTACGGCTTTAACGGCGCGTTCCATCATTCGGTGGAAGATACCATCGACAAGATCAGTCCCAAGAGCCTTCAGGTGGTCGGTGATGTGGTCCTGGAAGCGATCCGGATGGTGAACGCGAAACCGTAAGTGGGCCAGCGGCAAACGCGGCCGGGTAAAGTAGAGCGGCCAAGTCATTCAATGAATATCTGGTTTTGGGTCCTCTTCAACGCGGTTATTCTGGTTCTCCTGTTTCTTGACCTGGCGGTCTGGAACCGGGAAGGCCGTGTGCTTCCATTCAAAGCGGCGTTGCTCAGCAGCGCCTGCTGGATCGCGCTCGCTCTGGCGTTTGCCGTCTTTATTCATTGGTGGCTCGGCGCCACTAAAGCGCTGGAATTTGTAACCGGATATCTGGTGGAAGAAGCGCTCAGCGTCGATAACCTTTTTGTCTTCCTGTTGCTGTTTGCGTATTTCAAAGTTCCTCCAGAGCAGGAGAGGACCGTCCTGTTCTGGGGCATTCTCGGCGCGCTGATCATGCGCGGCGTCTTTATTGTCGCCGGCGTCGCCCTGGTTCATCGCTTCCATGCGATTATTTACGCCTTTGGCGCGTTCCTGGTGTACACCGGATTCCAACTCCTCCGCCAGGGCGGTGACGACGACCAGGTGGATCCCTCCCGCAACTTTGCATTGCGCATTGCCCGCAAGTTGTTGCCGGTCACGGACAGTTATGAGGGCAAGAGTTTCTTTGTGAGGAAAGAAGGAAAGTCTTTCGCCACGCCGCTGTTTATCGTCCTGCTGGTCGTTGAGACCACGGACATTCTCTTCGCTACGGATTCCATCCCCGCGATTCTGGCCATCAGTCGCGATTCGTTCATTGTTTACACGTCGAACGTGTTTGCGATTCTCGGACTGCGGTCGATGTTCTTTGCGCTCTCCGGGATGATGAAGCTGTTCGACTACCTGAACTACGGGCTGGCGGTGATTCTGATGTTCATCGGCGCAAAGATGCTGCTGTCCGCAAGGTTTGAGATCCCGATTTGGGCAGCGCTCAGCGTGATCGCCGGATTATTGGCGGCGTCAGTGATCGCTTCTGTTCTTTTACCGAATAAAAAAGAGCCTAGTTCGGGAGCTCGCTCGGAGTAAACGACATCAGCATGGCAACCTGGGCCGGTGTGAGCCGGTCGGATTGGCGGTAGTGCGGCCGCGGATGTTTCTTAGGCGGTTCAGCGGCAACAGCGTCGTCGCCGACAAGATTGATTTCGTTCAGCCCCCAGTAACGGGTGCGGGCGATAGCGTCCGGTTGGTTCAGGTAGCTATCTTCGGTTGCGGCACTCAGAGTGAGGGCCTTTTCGTAGGCGTCTTCGGGTGAATCGGCGAAAATTACTCGAGTGGCCCGGTGGACTACGTTTCTTGGGGTACCCTCGATCACTTCCTCGGTCAATTCAGCAATATACCAGCGTGCCGTGGGGAGATCGGCCATGTTGTTCCTTTTCAATTGTTTACCAGGAACTCAGCTTAAGCTTCAGCCAAGAAAAAATCCCCTGGGTATTAATCACCGGCCCCTGCTCCGTGGAGCAAAGCCCAGAAAGTGTTACTACGTATATAGGATGTATCAGACCCCTTAATAAATAGGGGTAATCGACATTATTTTCATTAATAAAGGGGGTTCGTCTTGAATAGCTTTACGAATCTTTACGTTGGAAGGGATGTCCTCAAGGGGCTGTGGGCTTTTGGGGTTTAGCTGACTATAAGAAAACGCTTGCCAATGGATGTGTATCGCTATACGATACTACTTATCTCGCTGGAACCTCAAGTAACAAAGAAGATCCGGACCTCTTCGGGCCGGATCTTAAAATGAGCACAACTCTCCTTTTTGGCACAAACCCCCGGGCAACCGGGGGTTTTAGTTTTTGTGCGATCATTTTCCCGGCTCCAACTTCAACTCATGCATCTTGTTCTGCTGCACCGCCGCCTCTGAGTACGCCAGAGTAAACGTGGTGTTGCGGTACCAGGCGTCCCAGTGGTCGAGAAAGTACGGGCTGAAGATCTGTCCGGACTCGCCTTCCACAATGTTAAAGGTTGATCCGTCAAGATTGGAGAAATCCACGGTCATCCGTTCCGATGGGCCAAAGCCGCGGCCGACCTGTTTGACGGTGTAGCCGCCACCGGATTGAGGATGGCGTCCCGGGCCGGCCATGCCGCGCAGCCCTGGCACGATGCCGAACAGGGGATGGTTGATGACTACCGGGAATTCTTCGCCGTACTTCCATGACTTCAAGTCCGCAGGCGCATTGGCGAGCGCTTTCTCCACGGCTGCGGTCAGCAGATCGTTGAAGGTGGCTGTTCCCGGAGGCAGCCAGCGGTCTGGTTTACTGGTCACGATGTTCTCCAGCACCACGGCTTGCTCAGACCATTCATAGGTCTGCCACGCGTCGCCCAATTTGGGCTTCAGCAGTAGTTCAACCAAAGCGCGGCGCGCATAAATCTCAATCGTTGGTGCGGAGGCGTTGGCATCCATGCGGCCGTCAAAGCTTTTCAGGATTTCCGCGGCTTGTTTGGCGCGGTCCGTGGCTTTGCTACTGTGCTCGATGGCGGCGGCGAATTGCTGGGCAAAGAACTGGTCGTAGTGTGAGGTGACGTCCGTCTGCAAGGCCAGCATGTCCGCGGGAGAAAATTTCTTGTCCGCTTTCGCTCCCTCCTGCAGTACTTCGTAGATGCGTTCGGTGCGGTAAGGCGGGAACCATTGCGTGGCCAGCAAATAAGGATAGCCTTGCGGAGTGATCTTTGAATTCGCGGTGCCAATGATTCCGCCCGGCGGATTGTAAACGTTGGGCAGCTTGTCAAAGTCCACATACCCGGTCCAGTCATGCTTGCCATCGGCGCCGGAGACGGGAACCGTGCCGTCACCGGACGCGCGCACGGGCATGAAGCCCATAGGCTGGTATCCAATGTTGCCGTCCACGTCGCCATAGACTACGTTCTGTGATGGCGTGGCAAAAACGCTCAGTGCTTTGCGGAACTGTTCCCAGTTTTGCGCGGAGTTCAGGTCAAAGACGGGGATGGAGATTTGCCGTGTGTCATAGATCATCCATTGCAGAGCAATCTTGCGCGTCTCGCCTGGCAAAAGGTCGGTGATCACTGGACCATGGCGCGTAACAACCACGTCGAGTTCCACATCCGGTTGGCCTTTGACCTTAACCACTTCGTGAAACTTCTCCAGCTTCTGCCAACTGGTGGGCGTTTCGTATTCGCCAGCAGCATTGAAGTTTTCAATGAACAAGTCTTGTACGTCAGGATTCAGATTGGTATAGCCCCAGGCAATGCGCTGGTTGTGTCCCACAATCACGAAGGGCATGCCAGGAAGGGTGAAGCCTTCAACGTTGAAATCGCCGGAGTGGAGATGGGCTTCATACCACATACTGGGTACGCGATGCGGCAGGTGCATGTCGTTCGACAGTAGGACTTTTCCGGTAGTAGTATGCGCGCCGGATACGACCCAGTTGTTCGATCCCGGCACACAAGCTTCACAGTCACTTTGAGACGCCGCGGGCAGCGGTGAAAGCATGCCGGTCTTTGTAGTCGGAGTTTTAACGGCAGGCTTGCCTGCAGTAGCCGGGCTTTTGCCTTGCAGCTTCTTCGTGTCTGCGCTAGATCTGGATACGGCACTGCCCGCATCACTAGCGGGAGCATGGTCACGTGGTGAGTCTGCGGGATAAAGATCGGCGAGCAACTCAGGCGAAAGCAGCTTGGTTATCCGCTCACGCCGCCATTCCATTTCGTACTGTGGATTGAGCAGCTGGCTCATGCCCACGCCAATCAGGACGGAATCAGCCGGCTTCCACGGACGCGGAGAATAGCTCAACACGCGAAACTCAATTGGCAGATTATCGTGATGCTGTTCGATGTAAGCATTCACTCCGCGAGCATAGGCGTTGAAGAACGCGCGATCGCGTTCCTGCATCCGGTCGGCCACGCGATCGGCGACGGAGCGCAAGCGGAGAGTCCGCTGCTGCTTGTCATAGTCCACCCATGAAGCGGCCTTGGGCGCGGTGCCGTTCAACCTTGATGCTGGCGTGGTGGGTGCGCCGGAAGCCGGAAAGACCTCGGCCATTTCACCCGCCATGGCGCGGCGTGTCACGTCCATTTGCCACAAGCGGTCTTGTGCCGTGATGTAGCCCTGGGCAAAGAAGAGGTCATCCAGACTGGCCGCCGTGAGATGCGGAACGCCGTGCGTGTCGCGAATGACCTGCACTGGGGCTTTCAGTCCGGCCAGCGTGATGGTTCCATCAAGCTGGGGCAGAGAAGCCGTTGCCGCACTGTGAAACCATACCATCGCGACTGCCGCGGCCAAGACCACCAGCAGAAGGACAACAAAAATTACTTTGAAGAACAAACGCCATCCGCTTCGGCGCGTGGCGGGAACTGCAACTGTGGAAGTGACCATGGGGTGCGATTGTAAGGGAACTGAGCCGGGACCGACAATCCGGGACTGACAATCCAGGATCGACAATCTTAAAGAGTGTCCGCGGCCGTAGCCGCGAGAAGTTGAAAGAGAATCGGATCAACTCGGCAAATGCGGTGTCGCTCAGACGTCATTAACTCATGGCTGACGATTTCCACCACTTGTGGGTATAATGAAAATGAATTTCAATTTCATTTTGGCCGGGTTGCTAGTTTCCGGGCGAGCTTACCCATGCTGCAGAAGAGAATTGACGATCACGCACCGCCAACGCGCGAATCCATGCGCGAGGCCCAGGACATCTTCTATAAGCACCTGAAACGCGTAGGCTTGAAGCACACCGAGCAACGTGACGCCATCCTGGAAACGTTTCTGGAAACTCGCGACCATCTTTCCACGGACGAACTCTTTCGCCTGGTACGAAAGAAAGACCCAAAGATCGGGTTTACCACCGTCTACCGCACGCTGAAACTGCTGGCCGAATGCGGGCTGGCCAGCATGGTCCCGTTTCCTGACGGGATGACGCGGTACGAGCACCAGTTCAACCGGCGCAGCCACCATCACATGGTGTGCACGGAATGCGGAGCGTCAGTTGAATTCTTCTCGCCGGAAGTTACCAAGATAGAAGAAGACATTGGCCGTAAATACCGGTTTGACGCCACACGCCACAACTTCCAGATCTACGGCATGTGCGAAGACTGCCGTAAGAAACAACGCCGCGCTTAGCCGAGTCCAATCCGCGTCGGCTTCGCGGCGCACCCGTTTTTACTATTTCAGTTTGCCGTTACAATTTGCGCGTGGTCACTCTTCGTCCCTACCAACCCGCTGACTTTCTCCGCCTAGTGGAAATTGATCAAGCCTGCTTTATCGAAGGCATCGCTTATAGCGAAGAGGAGATGCGTTATTTCCTGGACATGCCGTCCGCGACCACTCTGGTGGCGGAACTCCAAGGGGCGATCCAGGGTTTCATCATCGCGGACCGGTTTCGTCCCCGACGCGCGTCACGCTATATGGGACGAGTCATTACCATCGACGTGGCAACGGACGCCCAAAGCACCGGCGTGGGAACGCTCTTACTGAACGGCGCCGAGTCCGAACTTAAAGACCGGCTTTGTGATTACATCTGTCTGGAAGTGGCGGTCAATAACGAACGGGCTCTGCGCTTTTACAAGAAGCATGGGTACTCCGTTTTGAAGACGTTGCCGAACTACTATCTCGACTCGATCGACGGGTTGCTGATGGGAAAGAAGTTATAGAAGCAAGGTAGCCTGCCTTCTACACTAACCTATAGATAAGGTTTTTCTAATGTTATAGAGATTTCTCTGTCAGTGATAAATGTCACAGCGAAACGGAAGAATGGGCGTATTATTTTCACCATCACGCCCAGCAGTGCCCACGGGTCAAGAATCGATGCCACATCGGGAATCTGAAGAGGCAAAGCGAGCTTCCGGCCTTCTTGAAGATCGTACTGAAGAGATCGCGGACCTTAGGTCTTTGCGGCTGTTGATCGAGATGTTGCCGCAGATTGCGTTTGTGGGTCCCGCCGATGGTTCAACGGCCTACTTCAACAAATATTGGTACGCCTATAGCGGTGTTAAACACCATGCGGAGGGAATCGACGCGTGGTTGTCCGTTATGTATCCGGAGGATTTGGACCGAGCGGTGGCTGCGTGGCAAGCGGCCGGACTCAACCCACGGGAACACGTGGGCGAGTATCGCTTGCGGCGGGCCGCTGACGGGGAATATCGCTGGCACCAGGTCCACTCCGTGCCGGTCAAGTGCTTGCAAGGTCACGTAACGGCGTGGCTCAGCACCGTGCTGGACGTCCATCTACAAAAAATTGCGGAAGAAGAACTGCGTGCAAGTGAAGCGCAAATGCGCACCGTTCTGGAGTCCAGTCCGGATTGCATCAAGACTCTTTCTCCGGACGGCACGTATCTTGACATCAACCCCGCCGGCCTCGCCATGCTTGAAGCGGATTCCAAGAAGCAGGTTGTTGGCGAATCCATAGCGCAACTACTGGATGAATCTGACCGGTTGCGTTTTCAAGACGCAATGAGGCACGTCATGGCGGGGATTCCCCGCAAGTTCGATTGCACGCTCCAAGGCTTAAAGGGAACCCGCAAAGAATTGCAGTCGTCGCTGGCCCCGCTGCGCGATACAAGCGGGAATGTGACATCAGTCTTGTGCATCACACAGGATGTTACTCAGCAAAAAGCAGCCGAGCGGGCCCTGCGTGCCAACGAAGCCCGTTTTCGGGCCCTTACCGAACGCAGCTCGGATGCAGTGGTGGTGCTGGCCGCGGATTTGAAATCCCTTTACGCCTCGCCGGCCGCGGACAGAATGCTGGGCTATCTTCCTGGCGAGATCAAACACGTCCTGGAAATCTGCCATCCTGAAGACCTTGAGAAGATGAAGGTAGCGGTGGCGGAGTGCGTGAGCAAGCCGGGCAATGTCGTGAAGAGCGTGATTCGCGTGCATCACAAGAACGGCACGTGGCGCACGGTGGAACGCACCCTGACCAACATGCTGCACGAGCCCAGTGTTGCCGGCATTGTCAGTAACTGTTGGGACATCACCGAGCGAGTTCAGGCGGAGCAAGCCTTGCACGCCAGTGAAGCGCGCTTCCGCGCACTCACTGAAAACAGTATGGATGCCCTTACGTTGCTGAACCGCGACCTGGAACTGATCTACTCTTCGCCTTCAGCCGAGCGCATGTTGGGATATGCTCCAGGCGAAGTAACACTGGCGACCAATGTCTGCCATCTGGACGACATGCCGCTCGTCATGCAGGTGGTTGGTGAATGTCTGGTCAACCCGGGCAAGCCGGTCCACGGCGTGATCCGTGCCCGTCGTAAGGACGGATCGATAGCCATTGTGGAAGGTTCGATTACCAACCTGCTGGAAGACCCCGCGGTACAGGGGATCGTCACCAATGTGCGGGACATTACCGAGAGAGTCCAAGCGCAGGAGGCGTTGGCCGCCAGCGAAGCGAAATTCCGAGCACTGATCGAAAACGGTTCTGACGCAATTTCGCTGCTTGATGCCAACCTGAACATTCTGTACCGGTCGTTGTCATCAGAGCGAATCCTTGGATTCGGCCCGGGTGAACTTACCCACGCCGCGGATATTTGCCATCCAGATGACCTGGGGCTGGTGAAAAAAAGAGTTCTTGAGTGTATGGAGTCGCCGGGCCGGACTGTTCACGGAACGCTCCGTGCCCGCCACAAAGATGGATCTTGGCGCATCCTGCATGGGACCTTGACCAACATGCTGCACGATCCCAGCATCCGGGGCATCGTAAGCAACGCCCGGGACATCACGGAAACAGTCCGGGCTGAAGAAGCTTTGCAGGCCAGTGAGTCAAAATTCCGTGCGCTGATTGAAAACAGCCTGGACGTGGTGGCCTTATATGACGCGGATTGGAATGTGATCTACACCAGTACGCCCAAGAATCCTGTGCTGGGATATAGACGCGAGGAAGCACAAAAGCTTAAGCTGCGCGAGATTTGCCATCCCGATGACCGCGAATTGTTGCGTGAAACAGCCAAGAAGTGTTTTCGCAATCCGGGTTTGCCCGTCGCGGCGAACATGAGGTTCCTGCGGAATGATGGTGTCTGGCGCGTGCTGGCCGTCACCTTGGTCAACCGGCTGCAAGATCCCAATATTCGCGCTTTTGTCGGCAACTACAGTGACGTAACGGAGAAAACGCAGGCCGAAGCCGCGGTACGGACCAGTGAAGCCAAGTTCCGTGCTCTGATCGAAAACAGCTCTGACGCCATTGTGCTGTTGGATGCGGACATGCGTATCCAGTACAGTTCGCCGGCCACGGAACGCATTGTAGGTTTTCGTCCGGGAGCTTTCACCGGAGCCAGCATGTTTGAGTTTTGCCACCCTGCCGATGTCGCGAAATTAAAAGAGAAACACCAGGAATGCCTGGCTCGGCCTGGAGTGGGAATACCGGGAGCGGTCCGCATCCGTCATCATAACGGCGGCTGGCGCATGCTGGAAGGCACGCTTACGAATCTGCTCAACGATCCAGACGTGCACGCGATCGTTAACAACTACCGGGACATTACGGAAAAAGTGCATGCCGAAGATGCGTTGCGGCTATCCGAGGAAAAATTCAAACGGGCGTTTGCGGTCAGCCCTGACGCCATCACGATTTCCCGCCTGTCGGACGCCGTGATACTTGACGTGAACGGCGCTTTTGAGCGGCTGAGTGGATACAACCGTGATGAAGCGGTAGGCCGAACGGGGTTCGAGCTGGGATTCTGGACGGATGCGGAAGTCCGTAATAACATCTTGCGGACGCTTCACGAAAAAGGGCGGGTTGAATCCACTGAGATATGGTCCCACGGTAAGGACGGGGTACTGAAGCCGGTCCAGTTCTCCGCGGAACTGATGGAGGTCAACGGCGTCACCTGCATTCTGGCAATCTCCCGCGATATTTCAGCGAGCCGAGAAGCCGAGGAAGCGCTCCGGCTATCCGAGGAAAAATTCAAGCGTGCGTTTGCCGCCGGTCCAGATGCGCTCAGCATCTCGCGTCTGGAAGATGGCTGCATGCTGGAAGTAAACGACGCGTTTGAACGGTTGAGCGGGTATACGCGAACCGAACTCATCGGCCATTCATCGTTGGAGATGGGAATATGGGACGATCCTGAAATGAGAAAAAAGATCGTTCAAAGTGTCCAGCAAAAACGCCACGTAGAACCGGTTGAGGTGCGCGCGCGGCGCAAGGACGGCGTGCTCCTTCCGATTCATTTGTCCATGGAGATGGTGGATTTCCATGGCGTCAATTGTCTGCTGGCGATTTCGCGTGATATTTCCGAGACCAAGAAAGCCGAAGAGGCGCTGCGTCTTTCAGAAGATAAATTCAAGCGGGCGTTTGCGGCCAGTCCAGATGCGGTGTCGATTACGCGGTTTGCGGACGGAAAGTATCTGGAAGTCAACGAAGCTTTTGAAAGAATGAGTGGCTTTAGCCGCGACGAAGCACTCGGCCGCACGGCAGTTGAGTTGAGAGTCTGGCTCGATCATGCGGCGCGCCACCGGATGAAAGACGATCTTATAAAGCATGGCCGCGTCAAAGCCATGGACACCAAGTTCCGCAGCAGAAGTGGGACCACTATTCCGGCGAACTTCTCGGCGGAAGTCCTGGAAATTGGCGGTGAAAAATGCGTGCTCTCCATTTCCCGCGACCTGCGTGACTTGAAACATGCTGAGCGGGAGTTGCGCCGGTCAGAAGAACAGTATCGCACCCTGGTGGAGCAGGCGCCGTATGGGATTTGCCGGACGCTGCCGGACGGCCGGATCATCATGGTGAATTCAGCGCTGGTGAAGATCCTGGGATATCAAAGCGAACAGGAGGTTTTGGCGCTAAACATTGAAAGAGACGTCTACGCCCGGGTCGCTGACCGCCCGCACATCATGGCGGTTACCCTGGAAGGCAATCCTGCGGTGTGGTCCGTGGCGGCAGCGTGGAAACGGAAAGACGGGGCCATCATCAGCGTGCGTCTTAGCGGCAGGACGATTCGGGATGAGGATGGTGTGGTCAAGCAATATGAAGTCTTTGTGGAAGACGTGAGCAAACAGGAAGCCATGGAAGCCCAGTTTCACACTTCACAAAAGCTGGAGGCCGTGGGCCAGCTGGCCGGCGGGATCGCGCACGACTTCAACAATCTTTTGATGATCATGGGCAGCCGCGCGGAGATGATACTGGAACACACCGCCGAGCCCAGTCGAGTATTGAAACAGGCGGAAGAAATCGTGCGCACCACGCGCCGCGCCGCGGTGCTGACCAGCCAATTGCTGGCGTTCAGCCGCAAGCAGATTCTTCAGCCTACCGTCGTGGACTTGAATGAAATCCTGACCGAGATGGAAAAGGTATTGCCACGCCTGATCGGCGAAAACATTGAGACCCGGATCGTTACCACGCCCGGCATCAGTGACGTCAAGGTCGATCGCGGACAATTCGAGCAGGTCCTGATCAATCTGGCAATCAATGCCCGCGATGCCATGCCCAATGGAGGCGCACTGGCCATTGCCACCAGCATGTCTGACTTGGCGCAAGACACGCCAGGGGCGTCGCCTCCGGTCAACAAGGGACGGTACGTGCTGCTGAGCGTGAAAGATAGCGGCGTGGGTATGGACGCAGACACGCAATCTCGTATATTTGAGCCGTTCTTTACCACCAAGGAACGCGGACGCGGTACGGGCCTGGGCCTGGCCATGGTCTACGGCATCGTGAAACAGAGTGGCGGCCACATCTCAGTGACCAGCGCTCCAGGTCAGGGAGCTGCGTTTAGCATCTACCTGCCGGCGGTGCCCAGTGAGAGAAAGCAGACCGCAGTGGAAGAACCGGCGGTTGATCCCAAAGGCACTGAAACTATTCTGCTGGTGGAAGACGAGGAAGACCTGCGCACGGTTTGCGCCGGATACCTTCGGTCCCAGGGCTATAAGGTTTTGGAAGCGTGCGATGGGACCGCGGGCCTGGCAATCTGCAATGCGCGCCGCGAACCGATCGATCTGATGGTGACGGACGTGATCATGCCACGCATGAACGGCACCGAGCTTTCTAAAATTGCCAAGGAGATTTATCCCACGCTAAGAACCATTTTCATTTCGGGTTACAGCGACACCGCACTTGATACCAAAACGATTCAGCCGAACGATGCCTATTTGCAAAAGCCTTTCAGCATGAGGAGTCTCGCCCGGGAAATCCGTGATGCGCTGGACCGCACCCGCTGAACTTTCCAGCCCGTCCAAAAATCGCGCAACCCAGCGTGCTAGAATCCAAGATTCTTATTGATCTGACCTCATGGCATCAGCGAAGGCGCGTGACGCGCTCCGAATCGCCATTGATAGTGGCGGAACTTTCACCGATTGCGTGTGGCTGCACGATGCCGGGACATCGCGCGGCTTGACCTTGCGCGTGCTGAAAGTATTTTCCACGCCCGCCGATCCTTCCCAGGCCATTGCGTCCGCCGTGCAAACGATCTCTGATGGCAATTCTCAGGTCACGGTTCTTCACGGCACCACCGTGGGGACGAACACGCTTCTGCAGCGCAAGGGAGCGCGGGTAGCGTTTGTAACGACCGCGGGATTTGAAGACTCGGTGGAGATTGGACGGCAGAACCGTCCGCGTCTGTACGATTTTTTCTTTGAGAAAGATCCGGCTCTCGCCGGCCCGGAGATGCGCTTTGGAGTTGACGAGCGTGTTTCCGCGGAAGGCAAAGTCCTGCGACACCCGGCCCGCGAAGCCCTCATGCAGTTGGCGGGAAAGATCAGGGCACAGAAAGCCCAGTCCATTGCTGTGTCATTGTTGTTCTCGTTTGCGAATCCGGAAAACGAGCGGTTGGTCGTGCGCGAGTTGAGCGGACTGGGATTGCCAATTTCCGTTTCGCATCAGATCTTGCCGGAGTTTCGCGAGTATGAACGCGCGAGCACCGTGCTGGTGAACGCTTATCTGCAACCGGTGATGCAGAACTATCTGGAAAGCCTGGAACAGCGGCTGTCTGATCCAAGCACGGCACGGAGCGAGTACGCGCCCCGTGGCGAAAAATCCGAGCGCAAGGAACCGGCACGAATTTTTGTAATGCAGTCCAGCGGCGGCATTACCGCGCTGGCTACGGCGGCCGCACAACCGGTGCGCACGGTGCTTTCCGGACCAGCCGGCGGAGTAGTGGGTGCGTCGGCTGTCGCGCGGCTGAGCGGATTCGAACGCATCATTACATTTGATATGGGCGGAACGTCGACGGACGTAGCTTTGATCCACGGCAAACCGACGACGACGAACGAAGCTGACGTAGCCGGCGTGCCGGTACGCGTGCCGGTGCTTGATATTCACACGGTCGGCGCAGGTGGCGGGTCCGTAGCGCGCTTTGATGCCGGTGGTGCGCTCCGCGTAGGACCGGAATCGGCGGGCGCTGATCCAGGCCCGATTTGTTACGGCAAAGGCGAACGCCCCACCGTGACGGACGCCAATTTACTCCTGGGACGATTGCCGGCTGATCAATTTCTGGGCGGCGACTTTCAACTCGATTTGCCGCGTACCCAGAAAATTGTTCAGGACTGGCTGAAGGCCAGTGGCAGTCAACTGTCGGTCGATGAATTTTCCGCCGGCGTGGTGCGCGTGGTGAACGCCAACATGGAAAAGGCCATCCGCGTAGTGTCTGTGGAACGGGGACACGATCCGCGGCAGTTTGCGCTGGTGGCTTTTGGCGGCGCCGGAGCCATGCATGCCTGCGAGCTTGCTGTATCTCTGCGTATTCCCAAAGTCATCGTTCCGGCATATCCGGGAGCGCTTTCGGCGCTGGGCATCCTTATAAGTGATGTGGTCAAAGACCAGTCACGCACAGTGTTGATCCGCGCGCAGAAACTCCCAAAGAACGATCTGGACAAGATATTCGCGGAGTTACACAAAGAAGTTGAAGCCGAACTCAGCAAAGAAGACTGGAAGGGAAGCGCCGCGTTTGAACGCAGCGTGGATGTGCGCTATCGCGGACAAGGGTACGAAATCAACGTCCCGTATGGCGACGACATGCTGGCCGGTTTTCATTCGGAACACCAGCGGCGTTACGGCCACAGCAGTCCGGAGCATGAAGTTGAGCTGGTCACGGTGCGCCTGCGGGCGCGCGTGGCATCGCCGGAAAAACTGGAGAACATGAAAATTGAAACCGGCGCAGGGAAGCTACAGGCCAGCGTTGCTTCGGTTTGGTTCGCGGGGAAGCGGGTTAAGACGAAGGTGTGGCCGCGCGATCAGCTCAAAGCCGGACGCCGCTATCGCGGTCCGGCAATCATCACCGAGTACAGCGCAACCACGGTGGTCCCGCCAGAAATGGATTTCTACGCCGACAAAGCAGGGAATGTAATCATTGAATTAGGGGTGGCGGGCAAGAAATCCGTCCGCAAGTAAAAATCCCCCGCAACTTTCCAGGACAAGCAGTGTTCCTGCTGACAGGCCGAAAAGGCCTGGCAATCTCCTGGTTGAAAGTGAAGCGGAAAGGCGGCCTTTTAGGTCGCCTTTTTTAGTTGCGATACAGAGCTATTCGAAACCTTGCCCTTTCAGAGCGGCCATCAAGTCGGTTTCTGTGGTGTCGCCAAATCCGGAGCTCTTGTACACAATTTTACCGTCCTTGGAGATGATCACCAGCGTTGGCAAGCCTTCGGTATCGAAGGATCCGGCTACTACATTTTTTTCGTCCAGCAGCACCGTTCCGGCGGCAGGGTGCTTGGCAAGATAGCTGGCCACCACGTCTTTGTTTTCGCCGCGGTCAATGGCCAGCACCGCCAATCCTTTGTCCTTCCAGCGATCATTGGCCTTTTTGACGATGGGAGCAGTTTCGTGGCAAGGCACGCACCACGTGGCCCACACATACAACAGCACAGTTTTACCGCGAAGATCCTTGATGTCCGTAATGGTCCCATCCAACGCGGGCAACGCCAGGCCCGGAGCGTCTTTGCCGATCACCTTGGCTGCGCGTTGCGAGCCTGGAGCAAAGATTTCTTCCACCTCGAGAGCGCTTTTCGGTGGGACAAAAGCGAAAACTGAATCCGCGATCGGCTGGTTCAGGCGGATTGTTTTGAAAACAATCGTTTTCGTCGAGCGCATCGTGACGCCCACGAAGTTGATTTCCGGATCCTTCCAGCTTTCCTGTAACACCCAGAAGCGCGTCTTATCCACCCAGACCTTGCGCCATACCGGCGAGAGTGGAGTCTTTCCATGGGGCTTGTTGGTGTCTGGCTTTGTGGTGAACTCCAGCAAAGCGCAATCCACCGGCTTACCCTCAAAGGTAAGCGTTTCGCTTCCGGCGATATGCACATCATTGACGGTTTCAGCCAGTTTGGCGTAGCGGGTTACGTGATCTTCAGGTAAATACGAGGCAAGATCCTGGCTGGGCTTGCCGACTGGTGCTGCTGACGTACTAAATTGATGGTTCTGCACTAAGTATTCCCAGGTGGTGGTTCCGTCGGAGATCTGGGCCGCACCTCCAAAGGGATTCTTCAACTCCCAATGTCTTTTGTTCGGCTTGATTTCCGCCAGGATGATTGGATTTTCTGAAAGTTGCCGCGATTCGTCCTGATAATCATCGCTGATGGACGTGGCTTCCAGGTAGTAGCTGGTCAAGGTGCTGTAGGTTTGCGATACCTTGGCCACCAGTTGCAGGGCGTGCTGTTTCTGGTCTTTGTGGTCCTGGGCAACGGACGTGGAAACCAACAATCCCATCATTACGGCAATCGACAACGTCAATTGTTTCATTGGGCTCCTTGCTTGAGCTTCTCCCAGTTGAACGTCAAAGGCCGGAATATTCCTCGGCAGCCGCGGCACAGAAGTATAGACGAAGGCGGACCCGCGATGGTAACGAGCCGAAGGTGCCAATCGCGGAATACGAAACGATCAAACATGGTTCCCACCCTAGCCTCCGTCCGTTGAAAGCTGTATTGTTTATGCCATGAAGGTTGCCATCCAAGGCGAGCGCGGAGCATTCAGCCATCAGGCGGCACTCAAGTTGTTGCCCAAAGCAACGGTGCTGGCGTGCAGCCGCTCGATTGAAGTATTTGACGCGCTCGATTCCGGCCGCGCGGGCGCTGCGGTGATCCCCGTCGAAAATACGCTGGCCGGGCCGGTGGGCGAACATCTAGATCTTCTGTTGGAACGCGATGTGTTCATCCACGGCGAGGTGCGTTTGCGCATTGAACACAACCTGATCGCCGCGCCGGGCGTGAAGCTGAAAGACATCAAGCAGGTGTTGTCGCATCCGGTAGCGTTGGATCAATGCCGGAACTTTTTCCGTAGCCACAAGAGTCTCAGTCCTATTCCGGTTTATGACACAGCGGGCGCCGTGAAGCATGTGATGGCCCAGGAACTCACGAACGTGGCCGGGATCGCTAGCGTTCAGGCCGCCAAGGAGTACGGCGGTAACATCCTAATGAAGGGGCTGGAGGACAATAAGCAAAACGTTACCCGCTTTTTCCTCATCCTAAAGA
>Ga0209069_10000063_pt1 | contig 35410 bp, 22 predicted proteins | sample Str013_2_FD_187202 | JGI IMG/M metagenome (GOLD analysis project Ga0209069, IMG submission 187202) | Freshwater sediment microbial communities in response to fracking from Pennsylvania, USA - Straight Creek_MetaG_SC_2013 (SPAdes) (version 2) | ecosystem: Environmental > Aquatic > Freshwater >...
GGGCGGGGACAGCCTGATCGCCACCCGGCTGGTGGCCGCGCTGCGGGCGCGGGGGCTGGCCGGCGCCGCGCTGGGCGCTCTGTTCGCCACCCCGGTGCTGCGCGACTTCGCGGCCACGCTGCAACCGGGCGACACCCCGGCCGCGGTGGCCGCGCTGGTACCCGACCCGGCGCACCGGTACGAGCCGTTCCCGCCAACCGACGTGCAGCGGGCGTACTGGATGGGCCGTACCGACGACTTCGCCCTGGGTGGCGTCGGCTCGCACTGGTACTGGGAGTTCGACGGCGCCGGGGTGGACGTGGCCCGGCTGGAGGACGCGGTCAACACCCTGGTGGCCCGGCACGAGATGCTGCGCTGCGTGTTCGGCGCCGACGGTGCGCAGCGGATCCTGCCCGAGGTGCCGCGGCTGGCGATCCCGGTGGCCGACGGCGAGGAGCACCTGGCCGCGCTGCGCGCGACACTGTCGGCGCGGGTACCGGACCCGGCGCGCTGGCCGCTGGTGGACATCCAGGCGGTCCGGTATGGCGCCGACCGGGTCCGGATCGGCTTCAGCTTCGACTACATCGTGCTGGACGCGCTGAGCATCGTCATCTTCTTCAGCGAACTGTCCACTCTGTACGGTGACCCGGCCGCGGTACTGCCGCCGCTGGGCGTCACCTTCCGGGACTACGTGTGCGGGGCGCGACCGGACCCGCAGGCGCTGGCCGCCGACCAGCGGTACTGGCTGGAGCACTGCGCCACGCTGCCGGCCCCGCCCGCGCTGCCGCTGGCCCGCGACCCGGACACCGTGGTGGCGCCCCGGTTCCACCGCCGCGAACAGCGGCTGACCCCGGCGCAGTGGCAGGCGCTGACCGGCCGGGCCCGGCGCTACCAGCTCACCCCGGCCGCGGTACTGGCCGCCGCGTACGCCGAGGTACTGGTCGCGTACAGCGGGCGCGACGAGCTGACCCTGAACCTGACCCTGTTCAACCGCGCCGACGTGCACCCCGACATCGGCGCGATCCTCGGCGACTTCACCTCGCTGCTGCTGGTCGGGCACCGCGGCGGGCCGGGCCGCGGGTACCTGGACCTGGCCCGGGAGCTGCAACGGGAACTGTGGGACGGGCTGGCCCACGCCGGGGTGTCCGCGCTGTGGGTGATGCGCGAGATGGCCCGTCGCGCCGGTACCGGTGCGGTGGCCATGCCGGTGGTGTTCACCAGCGCCCTGGGGGTCGCGGCCGACCTGGTGAACATGAGCTTCCCGTTCGGGGAACTGGTCTGGGGCATCTCGCAGACCCCGCAGGTGTGGCTGGACAACCAGGTCATGGAGCGCGACGGCGGGCTCGCGTTCAACTGGGACAGCGTGGACGAGCTGTTCCCGGACGGGCTGCTGGACGAGATGTTCGCCGCGTACCACCGGCTGCTGCTGTGGCTGGCCGGCAACGACTGGGCGGCGCCCGGCCCGGACCTGCTGCCGGCGGCCACCCGGGCGGTGCGCGACGCGGTGAACGCCACCGCGGCCCCGGCGCCGCGGGAGTCCCTGCACGGCGGGTTCTTCGCCCGGGCCCGGCGCGAACCCGGCCGTACCGCGCTGGTCGCGGCCGGCCGCGAGATCAGCTACGGCGAGCTGGCCGGCCAGGCGCTGCGGGTCGGCGCGGCGCTGGTCGCCGCCGGGGTACGGCCTGGCGACCCGGTCGCGGTCACCGTGCCGCGCGGGCCGGACCAGATCGCCGCGGTGCTGGGCGTGCTGGCCGCCGGGGCGGCGTACGTGCCGGTCGGGGTGGACCAGCCGCCGGCCCGGCGGGCCCGGATCGCGGCCAAGGCCGGCATCACCGTCGCGGTCACCCGGGTACCGCCCGGTACACCGTCGCTTGTGGACGGTGGCGGATCCACAGTGGAGCCGCCGGAGTCCACACCGGACGGTCCGGTACCGGTGGCGGTGGACCCCGATCCGGCCGGCCCCGCGCTGGCCGGGCCGGTACCGGTGGACCCGGACGCGCTGGCGTACGTCATCTTCACCTCCGGCTCCACCGGCGAGCCCAAGGGCGTGGAGATCACCCACGCGGCGGCGCTGAACACCGTGCTGGACATCAACCAGCGGTACGCGGTCGGGCCGGCGGACCGGGTCCTGGCACTGTCCTCTGTGGACTTCGACCTGTCCGTGTACGACATCTTCGGGCTGTTGCAGGCCGGTGGCGCGCTCGTGCTGGTGGCCGAGGAGGAGCGGCGCGAGGCCCGGCGCTGGGCCGCGCTGGTACGCGAGCACCGGGTCACCGTGTGGAACACCGTACCGGCGCTGCTGGACATGCTGCTCGTGGCTGCCGTGGACGCCCCGCCGGCCGGGCTGCGGCTGGCCCTGGTCTCCGGTGACTGGGTCGGGCTGGACCTGCCCGGGCGGCTGGCCCAGGCCGCGCCGCAGGCCCGCTTCGTCGCGCTCGGCGGGGCCACCGAGGCGTCGATCTGGTCGAACGCCTTCGAGGTGACCGGCGTACCGGCGCACTGGCGCTCGATCCCGTACGGGTACCCGCTGCGCAACCAGCGGTACCGGGTGGTGGACCCGCGCGGGCGGGACTGCCCCGACTGGGTACCCGGGGAGCTGCTCATCGGCGGTACCGGGGTGGCGCTGGGGTACCGCAACGCGCCGGAGCTGACCGCGGCACAGTTCGGTACCGACGCCGGTGGCGGGCGCTGGTACCGCACCGGGGACCTGGGCCGGTACTGGCCCGACGGCACGCTGGAGTTCCTGGGGCGGCGCGACTTCCAGGTGAAGGTCCGCGGGCACCGGATCGAACTGGGCGAGATCGAGGCCGCCGCCCTCGGGTACCCCGGGGTGCAGCAGGCCGTGGCCCTGGTGGCCGGCCGGGGTACCGCGCGGGCGGTGGCGCTGGCCGTGGTACCGGCCGGGGTGGACCCCGACGGGCTCACCGCGGCGCTGGCGCAGCGGCTGCCCGGGTACATGGTGCCCGATTCGATCGCGGCGCTGGACGCGATGCCGTTGACCGGCAACGGAAAGGTGGACCGGCGCCGGCTGGCCGAGCTGGTCTCGCCGCAGGCCGAACCGGCCGCGGACGACACGCCGCACGGCCCGGTCGAGGCGCTGGTGGCCCAGCTCTGGGCCCAGGTGCTGGAGACCGGCGCGATCGGCCGCCAGCAGAGCTTCTTCGCCCTCGGCGGGGACAGCCTGCTCGCCACCCGGGTGCTGGAGGGGCTGCGGCAGCGGTGCGGGGTGGAGCTGACCCTGCGGCAGCTGTTCGCCGCGCCCACGGTGGCGCAGCTCGCGGCCGCGGTGGCCGCCCGCACGGCCGGACCGGACAGCGACGAAATCGAGGAGGGTGTCATATGAGCGACTCCACCGGCCGGCTCGTCGGGGAACTGGAACGGCTCGGCGTACGGCTGTGGGTCGACGACGGCCAGCTGCGCTTCCGCGCGCCACAGGGGGTCATGACGCCGCAGCGGCGCGACGCGGTCCGCGGGCACCGGGACGAGATCGTGGACTTCCTGGCCGGCGGCGGGCTGCCCCGGCTGTCCGCCGACCCGGCCGCCGGGTACGAGCCGTTCCCGCTGTCCGACGTGCAGTCGGCGTACCTGCTGGGCCGCGGCCGTACCTTCGCCTACGGCGGGGTCGCCTGCCACGGGTACGGCGAACTGCGCTACCCCGAGCTGGACCCGGCGGCGATGACGGCGGCCTGGCGGGCCACCATCGACCGGCACCCGATGCTGCGCGCGGTGGTCGAGGCGGACGGGGCGCAGCGGGTACTGGAGGCGGTACCGCCGCTGGAGATCCCGGTCACCGACGTGCGCGGCGGCGGCGACCTCGATGCGGCGCTGGCGGCCACCCGGGCGCAGATGGACCACCGGGTGTTCACCCCGTCGCGGTGGCCGCTGTTCGAGGTCCGGATCACCCGGGCGGACGCCGCCGCGGTGCTGCACGTGTCGGTGGACTTCCTCATCGCCGATTTCGTCAGCATCCAGCTGCTGCTGGATGAGGTGCACCGGCGGTACCACCGGCCGGACACCGTGCTGCCCGCGCTGGAGGTCAGCTTCCGCGACTACCTGCTGACCGAGGCGCGCTGGCGCGCCGGCGGCCGGCACGAGCGGGACCGCGGGTACTGGCTGGGCCGCCTGGACGAGCTGCCCGGCGCCCCGGAGCTGCCGGTGCTGGCCACCGCGGCGGACAGCCCCGGGCGCTTCCAGCGGTACGCCACCACCATCGACCCGGCGCGCTGGGCCATGCTGCGCCAGCGGGCCGGCGCGCACGGCGTGACCCCGTCGACCGCGGTACTGGCCGCGTACGCGCAGACCGTCGCGGCGTGGAGCCGCCGGCCCGGCTTCACCCTCAACGTGACGCTGCTGAACCGGCTGCCGCTGCACCCGCGGGTACCGGAGCTGATCGGCGACTTCACCGGCGTGGAGCTGCTGGCGGTACCGGCGCCGGACGGGGCGCCGTTCGCGGCCCGGGCCGCGGCGTTGCAGGCCCAGCTGTGGCAGGACATGGACCACCGCGCGTTCTCCGGCATCGAGGTCATGCGCGAGCTGGTGCGCCGCCGCGGCAACGAGGCCGCGCTGTTCCCGGTCGTGTTCACCAGCGCCATCGGTCTCGGCGACGGGACCGGGGCCGACCCGGTACCGCAGGGCGAGCTGGGCTACGGCATCAGCCAGACCCCGCAGGTGTGGCTGGACTGCCAGAACATGGAGCGTGACGGCGGCCTGGCCAGCAACTGGGACGTCCGTACCGGGGTCTTCCCCGACGGCGTGGTACCGGACATGTTCGCCGCGTACGAGGCGCTGCTGCACCGGCTGGCCGACGATGACGCGGCCTGGCGCGAACCGCCCGGGCTGGCGCTGCCGCCGGCCCAGGCGCAGCGGCGCCGGCAGGTCAACGACACCGCGGTACCGGCGCCGCGCGGGCGGCTGCACGACGGCGTGTTCGCCCAGGCGGCCCGGGATCCGGGCCGGATCGCGGTGATCGCCGGGGACCGCATGCTCACCTACGGCGAGCTGTCCGGCCGCGCGTTCGCGGTCGCCGACGCGCTGGCCGCGGCCGGCGCCGGTACCGGCGACCTGGTCGGCGTGAGCATGGACCGCGGCTGGGAGCAGGTACCGGCGGTGCTCGGCGCGCTGCTGGCCGGGGCGGCGTACGTGCCGGTGGACACCAACCAGCCGGCCGCCCGGCGGGCCACGATCCTGGCCAACGCCGGGATCGCGCTGGTGCTGTGCACCCGGGCGAACCGGGACGGCCCGTGGCCGGACGGGGTACGCGCGCTGGTGGTCGACGACCTGGCCCCGGTGGCCGACCCGGCCGCCCGCGCGGTGACCGGTGCCCGCGGCGCGGACCTGGCCTACGTCATCCACACCTCCGGCTCCACCGGGGTACCCAAGGGCGTGATGATCAGCCACGAGGCGGCGCTGAACACGGTGGTGGACATCAATACCCGCTTCGGCGTGGACGCCACCGACCGGGTACTGGGCCTGTCCCAGCTCGGTTTCGACCTGTCCGTGTACGACGTCTTCGGCCCGCTGGCGGTCGGCGGCACCCTGGTCGTCCCGGACCCGCAGCGGCGCGCCGACCCGTCGCACTGGGCCGAGCTGATCGCCGAGCACCAGGTGAGCCTGTGGAACTCGGTGCCGGCGCAGCTCCAGATGCTGTACCACTACCTGTCCTCGGCCGCGGCCGGCCCGCACGCCGCGGCGTCGGTGGCCACGCTGCGCCTGGCGCTGCTGTCCGGGGACTGGATCCCGGTGGCGCTGCCGGACCAGATCCGGGCACTGGTACCGGAGCTGCGGCTGATCAGCCTCGGCGGTGCCACCGAGGCGTCGATCTGGTCGATCTGGTACCCGATCGGCGAGGTCCGTCCAGAGTGGACCAGCATCCCGTACGGCACCCCGCTGGCCAACCAGACCTTCCACGTGCTGGACTGCGCGCTGCGCCCGTGCCCGGACTGGGTCACCGGGGAGCTGTACATCGGCGGTACCGGCGTGGCGCTGGGGTACCTCAACGATCCCGAGCGCACCGCGGCCCGGTTCCCCACCCACCCGGTCACCGGCGAGCGGCTGTACCGCACCGGGGACCTCGGCCGGTACACCCCGGACGGCACGATCGAGTTCCTGGGCCGGGAGGACTCGCAGGTGAAGATCCGGGGGTACCGGATCGAGCTGGCCGAGGTGGAGACGGCGCTGCAGGGCCACCCCGGGGTGGCCGCGGCGGCGGTACTGGTCGACGGCGAGGCCGCGCTGGAGCGGCGGCTGGCCGCGTTCGCGGTACCGGCGTCCCGGCCGCCGGCCGCGCCGGCGCCGGCCGAGCTGGTGACCGCCGCGTGCGCGGCGGGGGACCGGGCGATCGCCGGGGTGGACCGGCAGCGGTACCTGCGGTACGCGCACCGGCTCGACGCGGTGGCGCTGCCGGCGATGGTCCGGGCCTGGCAGGCCGGCGGCCTGTTCGCCCGGCCCGGCCAGGCGCACACCTACCCGGAGATCCTGGCCGGGGCCAAGGTGGCGCCGCGGCACCACCGGCTGACCCGCCGCTGGCTGCTCGCGCTGACCCGGGAGGGGCTGCTGGCAGCCGACGGCGACCGGTACACCCTGACGTCCACTGTGGACGATGCCACGATGGACCAGGCGTGGCAGGCGGTACGGCAGGAGGTACGGCCACAGGACGAGGACCTGCTGGCGTACTTCCAGGCCAGCATCGCCGCGCTGCCGGCGCTGCTGCGCGGCGACGACGACCCGCTGGCGCTGCTGTTCCCGGACGGCCGGCTGGACACCTCGCAGCGGCTGTACGAGGACGCGACGTTCAACCAGTGGGCCAACCGCGCCGCCGGCGAGCTGGTCCGCCGGCTCGGCCGGCACCTGGCCGGGGACCGGCCGCTGCGGGTACTCGAGGTCGGCGCGGGCGGCGGCGGTACCACGGCCGCGATCCTGCACGCACTGTCCGAAGTGGACATCGATTACCTGTGCACCGACCTGTCCGGGTTCTTCACCGGCCAGGCCGAGCAGCGCTTCGCCGGTCACCCCGGCCTCCGCTTCGCCGTGTACGACCTGGACCGGGACCCGCACGCACAGGGCTTGGCGGACAACAGCTTCGACGTGGTGGTGGCCGGCGACGTGCTGCACGCCACGGCGAACACCGACGAGGTACTGGCCCGGCTGCGCCGGCTGCTGGCCCCGGGCGGCGCGCTCGTGGCGCTGGAGATGACCCGGGACCACTACCAGATCATGACCTCGCTGGAACTGCTGGTACGGCTGGACGAGGCGACCGCCGACTTCACCGACGCCCGGCAGGGTACCGGAACGCTGTTCCTGGACCGGGCCGCCTGGCACGAGGTACTGACCCGGGCCGGCGGTACCGACGTGCTGTGCCTGCCCGGGCCGGACGGGTTCGTGGCCGAACTCGGCATGTGCGTGCTGGCGGCCCGGTTCAAGACCGACCGGGTACCGCTGCGCCCGGACGACCTCACCGGGTACCTCGCCGAGCGGCTGCCCGGGTACATGGTGCCGCCGGTGCTGTGGGTGCTCGACGAGCTGCCGACCACCGACAACGGCAAGGTGGACCGGCGGGCGCTGGGCCGGCTGGTGCCGCGCACGGCCGAACCGGCCACCGCCGGCGGGTACCAGGCCCCCGGTACCGACCTGGAGCGGGCGCTGGCCGCGCTGTGGGGCGAGGCGCTGCACCGCGGCGAGGTCGGCCGCGACGACAACCTGTTCCAGCTCGGCGGCGACTCGCTGATCGCCGCGCAGCTGGCCGGGCGGATCCTGGCCGACCTCCCGCAGGCCGGCGGCCTGTTCTTCGACGAGCTGCTGCGCAACCTGCTGGAGCGCCCGACGGTACGCCAGCTCGCACAGTGGATCGCGCAGGCGGCCGGTGTGGGCGCGGCGGAGCCGGACGCCGCCCCGGCCGGACCGGCGCAACTGCTGGTACCGCTGGGCGGGGACGGCGACGGCGGGTACGCCCGGTACTTCCTGCCCGACGCGACCGGCTCGCTGGCCGCGGCGGCGGCGCTGGCCGGCGCCGGTACCGACGGCGCCGCCGCGTACGGCCTGGCCGGCGCCGGGCTGGCCGGGCTGCCGGCGGTGGACGTGGTGGCCGCCGGGTACGCCCGGGCGATCCTGGACCGGGGCGACGCCCGGGTCGCCGTGGTGGGCTGCGGGCTGACCGCGCCGCTGGCCGTCGAGGTGGCCCGGCACCTGACCGAACGCGGTACCGCGGTGGATCTCACCGTGGTCGCCGCGGCACCACCGGACGTGGACCCGGCAGTGGCGTACCGGGCCGAGTACGGCACCGCACCGGACGGCCCGGACGATCCCGGCTGGGCCACCTTCACCGCGGTGCACGCGGCGCTGGCCGGGTTCACCCCGGCCCTGTACGCCGGTGACCTGCGGGTGGTGCACGCCGCGGCCCAGCCCGAGGCGGTGGCGCCGTGGGAGGATCTCTGCCTCGGCGACCTGGCGGTGGCCCCGGTGGCCGTGGCCGATCCGCACCGGGCCGGGGAGCCGGGTACGGTCGCGGCCGCGCTCGCGGCGGCCCGGTGACCGGCCCCGGCGCCGGTACGGTCGGCGTCCTGGGCGCCACCGGCGCGGTCGGCGCGGCCGCGGCAGCACAACTGCACCGGTACGGCCACCGCGGCCTGCGGCTCGGGGCCCGGTCGACCGGTGCGCTGGGCGCGGTCGCGGCCGGGCTGCCCGGGGCGGTTGCGGTACCGGTGGACCTGGCCGATCCGGGCGCGCTGGCCGCGTTCTGCGCCGGGTGCGCGGTGGTGCTCAACTGCGCCGGGCCGGCGTACCGGGTCGGTACCGTGGTGGCCCGGACCGCCTTCGCCGCCGGGGCGCACTACGTCGACGCGGCCGGCGACGACGCGCTGTGCGCCGGGGTGGACGCGGTACGCCCAGCCGGGCGTACCGCGGTGGTCTCCGCCGGCATGATGCCCGGGTTGACCGGGCTGCTGCCGCGGTACCTGGCCACGACGCTGGCCGCCCCGGCGGTGGCGATGCTGGGCTGGATCGGCGGCCGGGATGTGTTCACCGCCACCGCGGCGGCGGACTACCTGCGCGCCGGCGAAGGTTTCGGCGAGCCGCTGGCGGTGTGGCGCGACGGCCGGCGGCTGCGCGGCGCGGAGCTGCCCGGGCCCGCCAGCCAGCTGCCGTTCTTTCCCGAGCCGGCGACCGCGCTGGCCTACCTGAGCACGGAGACCGAGGCGGTGGCGCGGCTGCTCGGGCTGGCCCGGGCGCGGTGGTACTCGGTGTTCGCCGGCGAACACGTCGCCGCCGCGATCCGCCCACCGTCCACAGTAGATAGCACGGCGTCCACTGTGGACGACGACGGCTCCACTGTGGACGGGCGGGTCCGGCGGCTGGTCCGGGCCGCCGCGCTGGACTGCTTCGGCCGGGACCGGTACCAGCTCGTGGTGGTGGAGCTGAGCCCGGCGCCGACCGGGGCGGACCCGGACGGTACCCGCACCCTGGTGCTGCGCGGCACCGGCGCCAGCGAGCTGACCGGTACCGTCGCGGCGCTGGCCGCCGCGCAGGTGGCCGCCGGCGCGGTACCCCCGGGGGCGTACCACGCCGCGGACTGTCTCGACCCGCGGCAGGCGGTACCGCTGCTCGAGGCCGCGCCCGCGGTGACCGGCCTGACCGTGCTGGACGGCTCCGCGTGGACCGCCGGAGTCCTGGTGGAGGAGGCGCTGTGACGGCACCGAAGCGGACCAGGGTGGTGGTCTGCGGGACCCGGTTCGGCCAGGTGTACCTGGAGGCGTTCCGCGATCCGGACCTGCCCTTCGAACTGGCCGGGATCGTGGCCGGTGGCAGCGAACGCTCCCGGGCCTGCGCGCGGCGGTACGGCGCGCCATTGTTCACCGCGGTCGACCAGGTACCCGCCGACGTGGAGCTGGCCTGCGTGGTGATCCGGGGCGGTCTGCTCGGCGGCCGGGGTTCGGAGCTGGCCCGCGAGCTGATGGGCCGCGGGCTGCACGTGTTGCAGGAGCACCCGCTGCACCACGACGAGTTGGCCGAGAACCTGCGGGTGGCCCGGCGCAACAAGGTCGTGTACCACCTCAACCCGTTCTACACCCACGTCGCCCCGGTGCGGCGGTTCGTGGCCGCGGCCCGGGAACTGCTGGCCCGGCAGCGCCCGCTGTACCTGGACGCGGCGTGCGGCTTCCAGCTCGCGTACTCGCTGCTGGACATCCTCGGTACCACGCTGGGCGGGGTACGGCCGTGGGCGCTGGGTTCCCCGGCCGACCTACCGGCCGCGGCCCGCGCCGCGACCACGCTGGACATCCCGTTCCGCAGCCTGGACGGCGTGCTGGCCGGGGTACCGCTGACGCTGCGGATCCAGAACCAGATGGACCCGGCCGACCCGGACAACTACGCGCACCTCATGCACCGGGTCAGCATCGGTACCGAGGCGGGCAACCTGACCCTGGTCGGTACGCACGGCCCGACGGTGTGGACGGCCCGGCCGGACTTCCCGCGCGAGGTGGCCGACCCGGCCGCCGACCCGCACTACGCCGCGCGGCTGGACGAGCGGGAGCCGCCCGGCGCGGTGGTGCTCGGCCCGGCCGAGGTGCCGTCGTACCGGCAGGTGTTCCGGCAACTGTGGCCCGGCGGCATCGCGCACGCGCTGGGGGAGCTGCGCGACGCCGCGGCCACCGGGCAGGATCCGCTGCGCCGGAGCCAGTTCCACCTGTCGCTGTGCCAGCTCTGGCAGGATCTCACCACCCGGCTCGGGCCGCCGGAGCTGCTGTCGTCCACCCCGCCACAGCCACTGTCCGATGTGGACCTCAAGGCGATCGTGGTGGCCGGCGAGAAGGCCGTACCGCGATGAGCGGCACCGCCGGCGCGCGCGGGTTGTCCGGCCCGGCGCTGGCCCGCCCGGGCGGTACCGGCGCGGACTGGCTGCGCTACTACCGGCCCCGGCCGCGGGCCCGGTACCGGCTGGTGTGCTTCCCGTACGCCAGCGGCAACGCCACCTTCTACCGGGGCTGGGCGGTCCGCGCGCCGCTGCACGTGGAGGTGGTCGCGGTGCAGTACCCCGGGCGGCTGGACCGCATCGGCGAGCCGTGCGTGCCGGACATGGACGCGATGGTGGAGCAGATCCTGCCGGCGCTGGAACCGTTGCTGGACCAGCCGTACGCGCTGTTCGGGCACTCGATGGGCGCGGCGGTGGCGTACGAGGTGGCGTACCGGCTGGAGCACCGGTACGGCCGGCCGCCGGTACGGCTGTTCCTGTCCGGCCGCCCGGCGCCCCGGCACCACCGCACCGGGGACAAGCACCTGGGGCCGGACGAGGTGCTGTGGCGCGAACTGGGCCGCCTCGGCGGTACCACCGACGCGGTGCTGGCCCACCCGGAGCTGCGGGCCACGCTGATGCCGGTGCTGCGGGCGGACTACCGGCTGATCGAGACCTACCGGCCCACCACCGGGCTGCCGCTGCGGGGGCCGGTGACCGCGCTGGCCGGTGACGCCGACCCCGAGGCGCAGGTACCGGACGTGGCCGACTGGATCCACTACACCCGGGGCGCGTTCGAGCTGCACGTGTTCCCGGGCAACCACTTCTTCCTGGTACCCCGCCAGGGCGAGGTGCTCGACCGGGTGGTGGGCTCGCTGGCCACCACGCCGGGCTGAGCCCTACCGTCCCGCGCCCGCCCCGGCGTCAGCGCCGGCCGGGTCGGGCCGGGCGGTACCGGCCAGCCGGCCGTCCAGGTACGCCTGCCACAGCTCGCGGCGGCGCGGCTTGCCGCTGCTGGTACGCGGGATGCTGCCGACCGGTACGCACACCGGCTCGACCGCCAGCGTCGCCTCGGTGGCCCGGGCGGCCGCCACGGCCGCGGCCAGCCAGGCCGGTTCGGGGCGCTCCAGCACCAGTACCGCGCGGGGGTGCCCGGCGACGGTACCCAGCAGCGTGGCCACCCGCCCGGCCGGCGCGTCGCAGCCGGCCAGCACGGCCGCGTCGAGGTCCTCGGCGTACACCGACCGGCCGCGTACCTTGACCGCGTCACCGAGCCGGCCGATCACGTGCAGCTGCCCCCGGTACAGGAAGCCGGCGTCACCGGTACGCACCTCGGCACCGGGCGGCCCGGCCGGTTCGCCGGCACCGGGCACCGGCAGGTACCCCGCCGCGAGACCGTCCCCGCCGACCACGATCTCGCCGGTACGGCCGTCCGGCACGCTCGCGCCGGCCGGGTCGGCGATCCGCACCCGTACCCCGGGCAGCGGCGGGCCGCAGCCGACCACGGGTACCCCGCCGGGCGGCGCCGCCTGGGTCCAGCCGGTCCGCAGCGGCAGGCCGGTGACCGCGAGCGTGGCCTCGGCCAGCCCGTACGCGGGCAGCAGCGCCTGCCGCGACAGCCCCCGTGGCCCGCACAGCGCGACGAACCGGGCCAGGCTGCGCGGTGCGACCCGCTCCGCGCCGACGATCACCGCCCGCCAACCGGCGAAGTCCATTGTGGACAGTGCGGCCGGGCTGACCCGCCGCACGATGTGGTCCAGCCCGAACGCCGGCATCGCGGTCAGCCGGGCCCCGCGCTGTCCGAAGCAGCGCAGGTACTCCAGCGGCCGGCGCACGAAGTCGCCGGGGGACATCAGCCACAGGTCGCCGCCGGCGACCACCGGTGCCAGCAGGCAGCCGACCAGGCCCATGTCGTGGTGTACCGGCAGCCACGAGGCGGTCGGGTCGGCCGGGGTCATCTCCAGCCAGCACTGGATCGCGGCCACGTTCGCGGCCAGCGCCCGGTACGGCACCCGTACCCCGCGGACCCGCCCGGTGGTACCGGAGGTGAACTGCAGCAGCGCGATGCCGGCCGGGTCGGGTACCGCGCCGGTACCCGCCGGGCCGGCCACAGCCGCCGGTCCCGTGGCGACCACGGCCTCCGGCGCACCGAGCAGCGTACCGGAGTCCACATCGGACACTCCGGCGGCGGCGGCCAGTTCGCCCACCCGGGCGCTACCCGGCCCGCCGTGTACGACCAGGGCCGGGGCGCTGGCGCGCAGCAGCGCGGCGAGGTGCCCGGCGTACCGGTCCCGGTCGCCGAAGGCGGGGGCCGGCGCCACCGGGGACGGGGTGGCCCCGGTGAGCATGGCGCCGAACAGCAGCCCCACGAACGCCGGCCCGGTCGGCTCGACGATGGTGACCGTGTCCCCGCGCCGTACCCCGGCTCCGGCCAGTGCCCCGGCGCTGTGCCGTACCAGTGCGGCCAGCCGCGGGTACGGCCAGAAGTCCCAGCCGCCGCCGGCGGTGGCGAAGTGCACGCCGCGGTCCGGGCGCGGCCGGTCCAGCCACGCCAGCAGTGCGGTCACGCCCGGCGCGCCTCGATCACCGGGAACATCGGCGTGGGTACCGCGCCGACCAGCGCCAGCCCGGCCCGGTTCAGCAGCCGCTCCTGCTCGTCCAGGCTACGCGCGCCGCCGCCGCTGAGGGTCAGCATGAGCAGGTCCATGCGGCGCGCCAGCGCCGGGGACTCGCCGGCCTGCCGGCCGGCCTCCATGATGAACAGCCGGCTGTCGGCGGACATCGCGGCGCGGACCCGGCCCAGGATGCCGACCACCTCGTCGTCGCTCCAGCTGTACAGGATCCGCTTGAGCACGTACGCGTCCCCGCCGGACGGGATCGGGTCGGACAGGAAGCTGCCCGGTACGATTTCGGCCCGGTCGGTCACGCCGGCCGCGGCGAACTCGTCCGGCGCGTTGACCACCACGGTCGGCAGGTCGAACAGCACCCCGCGGGCGCCCTTGACCCGGCGCAGCAGGCTGGCCAGGAAGCCGCCGTTGCCGCCGCCGACGTCCACCACGGTGCCGAACCGGCGCCAGTCGGTCACCCGCAGGATGGCCAGCAGCTCCATGCTGGTGACCCCGCTCATCACCTTGTCGAACGCTTCCCCGTCCTCGGGGTGGTTGGCCAGGTGGTCCCACATCGAGTGCCCGTGTACCGCGTCGAAGGCGGACCCGCCGGTACGGATGGCGTGGTCGAGCCCCTCCATCGCCCGGGTGCACGCCACCGGGGACAGGAAGATGTCCCGGGCGCCGTACGGGTTGTCCGTACGCAGCAGGTCGGCCAGCGGGTTCAGCGCCACCGCGTCCGGCGGTACCAGCGTGAAGATGCCCCGGGTGGCGAGGTACTGCACCGCCTTGCGCAGCGACGGCTCGTGCGTCTTGGTGTCCTGGGCCAACTGCTCCAGCGGCAGCGGCCCGTCCACGAGGTGGTCCGCCACGCCGAGCAGGCACACCGCCCGGATCGTGTACGGCAGCAGGTAGTCGCCGAGTTCGAGCAGCGTGAAGATGGAGTCCGCGTCGATCGGGGTACGTCGACTGACCACTGTGTCCTCCGGTCGGTGTCGCAGTCGGGCCGGGCCGGGGTCCGGCGCCGGGTCGGTACCGGCGGTCACCCGCCGGCGGGTCGGTCGCCGGCCGGTTCGCCGCCGGTACCGCTGTCGTACTGCGCCAGCAGCCGCTTGGGCGCCTGCAGCCGCCACGCGTCGGTGATGAGTTCCCGCGCCTGCTGGGGGTCCACTGTGGACATCTGGACGAAGGTCCAGCCGGACTGCCCGTACCGGTTCTCCGGCCGGGAGAACGTCGCGGCGTCCTCGGCCAGCAGGGCGGCCTGCTCGACCGGGGTGATCCGCAGCCCCATCCGGCCGGGCTTGGGCAGGGTACAGAAGATCTTGTTGTTGACGCGGAAGTCGGTCACGTCGAAGTGCGCGCTCTGCTGCGCGCCGGGCAGGGACAGGGCGAACTCGGTGATGAACTCGGTGTCGATCACGGGGCACCTCCGGGGCGCGGGGACGGAGCCTCCACCGTATCGGCCGGCCCGAGCAGGCTGTCCGCGATCGTGGCGTACGGGTCGCCGCCGAGGCCGTCGTACGCCTGGCACCACAGCGCCCGGCGGTACCAGTGGTGCAGCGGGTACTCCCAGGTGACGCCCATGCCGCCGGCGGTCTGGATGGCGGTCTCGGCGCAGCCCAGCGCGGCCTGCCGGGCCGCGATCAGCGCTGCGGCCACCGCCCGCGCCAGTTCCGCGCCGCCGCCCGGGTCGCCGCCGTCGGCCGTACCGGCCAGGTTCGCGGTACCGGCCAGCCAGGCCGCCCGGTACACCAGCGACCGGGCCAGTTCGGTCTGCGCGTACCCGTCCGCCAGCGGGTGCGCCACCGCCTGGTACGAACCGATCGGCCGGCCGAACTGGCTGCGCTGCCCGGCGTACGCCACGGCGAGGTCCAGTGTCCGGGCGGCCACGCCGACCGCCTCGGCCGCCAGCAGCACCGCGGCCTGCCGGTACCCGCCGGCCAGGACGGCGGCCGCGGTACCGGGCGGTACCAGCAGCCGCGCCCCGGCCGCGGTCAAGTCCACATCGGACAGTGGCCGCAGCGGGTCGATGCCGGCCAGGGCGGTCAGCGCCACCCCGGGGCCGTCGGTCGCCACGGCGAACAGGGCCGGGCCGGCGCCGGTGTCCGCCCGGACCACGATCTCCACCGCCGGCTGCGCGTCGGGTACCCGCCGGGCGGTCCCGGTCAGCGTCCAGTCCAGGCCGGCCCCGCGCGCGGTCGGCCCGGGCCCGGCCCGCAGCGCCGCCGTGGCCGGCCCGTCCGCGCCTTTGTCCCCGGCGGCCCGGTACACCGGCGCGGCCAGGGCCACCGTGCTCCACCACGGCGTCGGGTGCAGCGCGTACCCGCTCTCCTGCGCCAGCAGGCACAGCTCGACCAGGCCGAGGTCGTCGTCGAGCCAGCCCTGCCGGGTCAGCTCCGGCCAGGAGCCGGCCTCGCTGCCGCCGGGGCCGCCGGCCAGTGCCGCGATCCGGGCCGGTGGGTACTGGCGGGCCAGGTACCGCCGGGCCGCGTCGGCCAGGTCCCGCTGGGCCGGGCTCAGCGCGAAGTCCATGATGATCCTCTCCGTGGCCCGGCGTCCGTGGCCTAACGCGACCGGGGCAGCCGCAGCACCCGCTCCGCGATGACGCTGCGCAGGATCTCCGACGTACCGCCCTCGATGCTGTTGGCCCGGCTGCGCAGCCGGTGGTGCTGCCAGTACCCGCCCCACAGCGCGTCGCGTCCGTCCAGCGCCGCGGCGCCACCGAGCAGCTCCAGCGCCAGCGCGCCGATGCGCTGGTTGGTGGCCGACCAGACCAGCTTCAGTACCGAACTCTCCGGCCCTGGCTCGCCGCTGGCGGCCAGCGCGCCCAGCGCCCGGTACCCGGTGTGGCGCAACCCCTGCAGCACGGTGTAGATCGCCGCGACCTCGTGCCGTACCCGCGGGTCGCTGGCCCGTCCGGTGTGCCGCACGGTGGCCAGCAGCCGGTCGAACACCACCGACAGCCGCGCGGTCAGCGTGACGCCGAAGGTACCCCGCTCGTGCGCGAGCGTGGCCATCGCCACCCGCCAGCCGCCGCCGACCTCGCCGACCACGTCCGCGTCGGCCACGGCCACGTCGTCGAGCCGGATCTGGTTGAAGTCGGTGTCGCCGGACAGCTGCCGCAGCGGGGCCACCGTCACCCCGGCCGCGTGCAGGTCCAGCAGGAAGCAGGTCAGCCCGTGGTGCCGGGACCCGGCCGGGCCGGTACGGGCCAGCAGCAGGCAGTGGTCGGCCAGGTGCGCGTAGGAGGACCAGACCTTCTCGCCGTGCAGCCGGTACCCGCCCGGTACTCCTACCGCGCGGGTGCGTACCGCGGCCAGGTCCGAGCCGGCGTCAGGCTCGGAGAACCCCTGGCAGAACAGCACCGTCCCGGACAGGATCCCGGGCAGGTACCGCTCGCGCTGGGCCGGCGTGCCGTGCGCGATCAGGGTCGGCCCGACCATGTTCAGGCCGATCACGTTGAGCTGGTCCGGCGCCTCGGCCAGCGCGCTCTCCTCGGCGTAGATGGCCTGGAACGCCGGCGCCAGGCCACGCCCGCCGTACTGCACCGGCCAGGTCAGCCCGGCGTACCCGGCGGTGTGCAGCAGTTCGCTGAACCGGCGCAGCGCCACGGTGTCGCGGGCCGGCGGCGGCCCGCCCGGGGCCGGCAGGTTCGCCCGCAGCCAGGCCCGCAGCCCGGCGCGGAACGCCGCCTGCGGCGGGCTGTCCCGAAGGTCCATCCACTCCTCGTTCCCACCCCGGCCGCCCGGTGCCGGGCGGCGGGTACCGCTCAGGCCGGCCGTACCCGCACGGGTACCCGGTCGTAGGTCCGGAAGTTGAACCGGGGCCGGCGTACCGGCTCGCCGGCCAGCGCCACTTCCCGGGTACGGGTCAGCAGCCGGTCGAGCATCGCCGCGCCCTCGGCCCGGGCCAGCGCCGCGCCGAGGCAGTGGTACATGCCCGCGCCGAAGCTCAGGTGCGGGTTGGGCGAGCGCCCGATGTCGAACTCGTCCGGCCGGTCGAACGCGGTGGCGTCCCGGTTGGCCGAGCCGACGAGCAGGAACAGCACCCGGCCGGGCCGGACCACCTGGCCGGCCACCTCGACCGGCTCGGTGGGGCTGCGCATGGTGATCTGGATCGGCGCCTCGTACCGCAGGATCTCCTCGATCGCGGCCGGTACCAGCCCCCGGTCGGCGCGCAGCCGGGCCAGCTGGGCCGGGTCGCGCAGCAGCGCCACGATCCCGTTGGACAGCATGCCCATCGAGGTCTCGAAGCCGGCGTAGAACAGCGTGATCGCCTGGTCGGCGATCTCGGCCGGGGTCAGCCGCTCGCCGTCGGCCTGCGCCGCGGCCATCCGGGTGAGCAGGTTGTCGCCGCTGCTGCGCGCCTGCAGGTCCACCAGGTACCCGCGCAGCCAGCGCAGCGCCTGCACCGCCGCGCCGACGTCGGCGTCGGACAGGAACGCCGCGTCGCTGAACGCGCGGACCAGGTCGGCCGCGCGGGGCCAGAGCCCGGCCCGCTCGTCCTGCGGGATGCCCAGCAGCTCGCAGATGACCATCAACGGGAACGGCAGCCCCAGGTCGGTGACCACGTCCAGTTCGCCGGCGGCCAGGCCGGGCGCGATCAGCTCGTCGATGAGCGCGGCCATCCCGCTGGTGAGCGTGCGGACCAGGCCGGGCCGCAGCGAGCGCAGCAGCACCTGGCTGGCCAGCCGGTTGCGCTGGCCCAGGTTCATCCGGGCCAGGAAGCCGGACAGCTCGCTGTCGCCGACGGTGTACCGGTAGTACGCCTCGGGCAGGCTCTTGGTCAGCCGCGGGTCCTTGAGCAGCGCGGCGACCTCGGCGTAGCGGGGCACGATCCACTGCCCGGGACCGGCCGGCAGGACCGGGCCGGCGGCGCGCAGCTGCGCGTACCGCGGGTACGGGTCGTCCAGCAGGGCCGGGTCGCGCACGTCGAAGCTCGCCGGGCGGGTACGGACGCTGGACACGGCACCTCCCTGCTGCCCGGCCGGAGCCGGTACCCACGCGGTACGGCGCCCGCGCCGGCCGCCTGGTGCGATTATCGGCGCCGGCAACTTCTATGTCAACGTGTCCACTGTGGACACAAGTTGTGTTCACCGGATACTCGTGAATCCGTGCCGGACCGGGTACCCTCGGTCGGGTGCGAGAGGTGGCGGCATCCGTAGGCCAGCGCCTGCTGTGGTTGATGGACCATTACCGCGGCGGCGACGGGAACACGCTCAACGAACAGGTGCTGTGGCACCTGCGCGGGGACTGCGACACCGCGGCGCTGGGCCGGGCGCTGGACGCGCTCACCGCGCGGCACGAGTCGCTGCGCACCACCTTCGAGGTACGCCGGCGCCAGCTGGTCCAGCGGGTGCACCCGCCCCGGCCGGTACCGCTGCGTACCGTCGACGTCAGCACCGCGCCGGCGCCGCGGACCGCCGCCCGGGACCTGATCGCGGCGGAGGTGGTGACCCCGATCGACGCCACCGTGTGGCCGGTCCGCGTGCTGCTGATCCGGATCGGCCCGGCGCACCACGCGCTCGCGGTCACCATGCACCACTACGTCAGCGACGACTACTCCAACGCGCTGCTGTCGCGCGACCTGCGCGCGCTGCACCACGGCCAGCCCGAACTGGAGCCGGTCGACTGGCAGTACGCCGACTGGTCGCAGTGGCAGCACACGGTACTGACCGGGGAGAACCTCGACCGGCTGCGCGACTACTGGACCGGCCACCTCGCCGGTGCGGTGCTGCCGGCCCTGCCGGAGAAGGCGGCCACCCCGCGCAGCGCCGGCGAGCCGGCGTTCGTGTCGGTGGAGCGGATCATCGACCCGGCCGTCACCGCCGGGCTGCGCCGGCTGGCCCGGGACCAGCGCAGCACGCTGTTCACGGTGCTGCTGGCGCTGTTCTACCGGGTGCTGGCCGGTACCACCGGGCAGCACGACCTGGCCGTGGCGTCGCTGTTCGCCAACCGCAACCGGGCCGAGGTACGCCAGAGCGTCGGCTTCTTCGTCACGATGGTGCTGCTGCGCAGCCAGGTACCGCCGGACGAGCCGTTCCCGGCCCTGGTCCGGCGGGTCCGTACCGTCGTGATGGAGGCCATGCGGCACCAGGACCTGCCGTTCCAGCTGCTGCCCCCGGGTACCGTCAGCGGCCCCGGCCGCACCGACGACGTGATGTTCCAGCTCCTCGGCTCGTTCCTGGAGCGGGCCGACATGGTCGGCGACGAGCTGGCGGACCTGGAAGCGCAGCTGGAGCGGCGGCGCTTCGCGCTGGAGTTCGTGCTGGTACCGCAGGGCGGCGCGCTGACCGCGCTGGTGCTCGGCGCGCGCGACCGGTTCGACCCGGACTGGGCCGCGGCCCTGGTCGACGGCTACGTACGGCTGGCCGCGCAGGTCGTCGCCGAGGCCGCCGCGGATAGGGTGTTGTAGTCTTCGCACGTATCCACCGCACCGTCCCACACCCTGTCATGACCATCGGTGACCTGCGGGACCGTACCGGCCCACGGGCTGACTGGCTGGAGGAGTCCCATGCTCGACCGCACTGGTACGCCGGCGGCGCTGCGTACCGCCGCCGAGATCGCCGACGAGGTACTGTTCCCGGCCGCGCTGGCCACCGACGCCGGCGAGAGGCCGCCGGTGGGCCACCTCGACCTGCTGGCCCGGGAGGGCTTCTACGGCCTGGCCGCGCCGCCCGGGGTCGGTACCCTCGACCTGCCCGACTTCCCGGCCGTGTGCCGGGTCATCGAGACGCTGGCCGGCGGCTGCCTCACCACCACGTTCGTCTGGGCCCAGCACCACAGCGCGGTCATGGCCGCGGCCAACAGCGGTACCCCCGGGGTACGCGAGGCGTGGCTGGAGCCGCTGGCCACCGGTACCCGCCGGGCCGGCCTGGCGATGGGTGCGGTGATCCGGCCCGGCCCGCCACAGCTGGCCGCCAAGGCGGTCGACGGCGGGTACGTGTTCACCGGGTCCGCGCCGTGGATCAGCGGCTGGGGTGCGGTGGACACGCTGTACACCGCGGCCCGGGACGAGAACGACACCATCGTCTGGGCGCTGCTGGACGCGGCCGAGTCGCCCACCCTGTCGGTACGGCCGCTGCGCATGGTCGGCCTGCAGGCCAGTGCCACCGTGACCGCGGACTTCGACAACCACCCGGTACCGGCCGAGCGGATCACCGCGCTGATGCCGCTGGCCGAGTGGGTCGCCCGGGACCCGTCCACGCTGCGGTTCAACGGCTCGCTGGCGCTGGGGCTGGCCGGGCGGGCGATCCGGATGCTCGACGGCGGCCCGCTGGCCGACCAGCTCGACCAGGCCCGGGACGACCTCGACCAGGCCGGCCCGCAGGACCTGCCGGCCGCCCGGGCCGCCGCGTCCGAGCTGGCCCTGCGCGCCTGCGCGGCGCTGGCCGTACACAGCGGCAGCCGCGCGGTGCTGCTGGACCAGCACGCCCAGCGGCTGATGCGGGAGGCCACGTTCCTGCTCGTGTTCGGCTCCCGGCCGGGCATCCGCGACGGCCTGCTCGACCTGCTGTCCCGGCCGCGCCGGTAGCCGCGGGGACCACCGGCGGCGGCCGGGCGCGCGTCGCGCCCGGCCCGCTCGCCGCTGTCAGGACCGCGGGCGGATCAGCTCGGCCAGGCCGGAGCCGGTGGCCAGCACGCTGAAGTGGTTGCCCGGCAAGCGCCGGCAGGTGATGCCGGCCGGTACCCCGGCGACCGTGGCCAGCGGGGCCAGGTACGCCAGCGCCGGGCCGTCCAGCCCGCCGGCCGCCTGGACCAGCTCGGCCGGGTTGGCCGCGTCGGGTACCGGCTGGTACGCCAGCAGCGCCCGGGTGTTCGCGGCGAAGATCCGGTACGTGCGCCACAGCTCGTCGAAGGTCAGCGAACCGGCCGCGGGCAGCCGGTCCGCGGTGGTACGCCACAGCCGCCGCAGCGTGTCCCCGGCCGGCTCGCCCGGTACCGGTCCGATGCCGGACAGGTCCAGCTCGCCGTCGCACAGGTTGGTCAGGAAGGCCCGTACCAGCGTCTCGTCGTCCGGTGGCGGGCAGCCCGGCCGGCGTACCCACGGATCCACCATGACCACCCGGGTGTCCCGGCCGGCGGCCCGCATCCGGCGGGCCATCTCGTACGCGATCACCCCGCCCATCGACCAGCCGACCAGGTGTACCCGTCCGTGGCCCAGCGCCGGCAGGGCCTCGGTGAGGTACCGCTGCGCCATCGCCGGTACCGTGTCCGCCGGCCCGCCCACCGCCGGGTCCACGCTGTGCAGGCCCAGCACCGCCCGGCCGGGCAGCGCGGCCACCAGGTCGCGGTAGCACAGCAGGTCGCCGCCGACCGGGTGGACCAGCAGCACCACCGGGCGGTCGCCGTCGGCCAGGGTGACCAGGCAGCGCACCTCGCGCGGCTGCGACGGCGAGTCGATCGCCACCGCCAGCTTCGCCACCGTGGCGCTGGTGTACAGGCTGGCCAGCGGCAGCCGGATGCCGAACTCGTGCTCCAGCCGGTTCATCAGCTGCGCGGCGTGCAGCGAGCTGCCGCCGGCGGCGAAGAAGTCGTCGTCGCGGCCGACCCGGGCCACCTCCAGCAGCTCCGCCCAGATCCGGGCCAGCCGTTGTTCGGTGGCGGTCATCGGGGCCGCGGCCGGGCCCCGGGTGACCACCGCGGTGGCCGCCCGCCGGCCCAGCTCGTGCCGGTCCACCTTGCCGTTGGCGGTCAGCGGCAGCCGCGGCGCCACGTCGATCACCGGCGGCACCATGTACGACGGCAGGGTACCGGCCAGGTGCTCGGCCAGCTCGCCGGCCAGCACGGCCGGGCTGTCCGCCTCGGCCGCCACGAACGCCACCAGGGACACCCCGCGGGCGCCGGTACGGGCGACCACGGCCGCGTCGCTGACCCGCTCGTGCGCCTGCAACGCCGCCTCGATCTCGCCCAGCTCCACCCGGAACCCGTTGACCTTCACCTGCGGGTCGTCCCGGCCGAGGAATTCCAGCGTGCCGTCGGGCCAGTACCGGGCCCAGTCGCCGGTACGGTAGATCCGCTCGCCGGTACCGGGGTGGGTACGGAACGCCGCGGCGGTCAGCTCGGGGCTGCCGAGGTACCCCAGCGCCAGCCCGGTACCGGCGATGTACAGCTCCCCGGCCACCCAGTCCGGCCGGTCCGCGAGGTCCCGGTCGAGCACATGGTACCGCTGGTTGCGCAGCGGGTACCCGTACGGCACGCTGGCCCAGCCGGCCGGTACCCGGGCCGGTACCGGGTAGTAGTTGGACCAGATCGACGCCTCGGTGGCCCCGCCGAGGGCCACGCACCGCGCCTGCGGCGCGACCGCCGCCAGCGCCTGGCCGATGGTGGTGGGCACCCAGTCCCCGCTGACCATCGCCAGCCGCAGCGCGGGCAGCCCGGCCCGGGCCCCGGAGCGGATGAACTCCAGGAACATGGCCAGGTACGCCGGCACGCTGTTCCACACGGTGACCCCGGCCGACAGCGCCAGCCGGTGCAGGTACACCACCTCGCGGGCCTGGTCGGGCTCCGGCACGACCACCGCGCCACCGGCCGCGAGCAGGCCGAACACGTCGTACACGGACAGGTCGAAGGTGTAGTCCGACACGGCCAGCACCCGGTCGTCCGGCCCGACGCCGAAACGCTCGTTGATGTCCAGCACGGTGTTCACCGCGCCCCGGTGCGAGATCATCACGCCCTTGGGGGTACCGGTGGTACCGGAGGTGAAGATGACGTACGCCAGCGCCTCGTCCTCGGTCGCCACCGGTACCGTGGCGGCCGGGTCGCCGTCGCCGTCGGTCAGCGGCGCCAGCGGCAGCACCGCGACGGTACCGGGCAGCCCGTCGAGGTCCAGGCCGGGGCCGGTCAGCAGGGCCCGGATGCCGGCCGCGGCGGCCACCTGGGCCCGGCGCCGGTGCGGCCAGTCGGCCGCGATCGGAACGTACGCGGCCCCGCCGAGCTGGACGCCGAGCAGCGCCGCGAGCTGGTCCGCGCCGCGCCGGCACAGCACGCCGACCAGGTCACCGGGGCCCACCCCGGCCCGGGCCAGCGCGGCGGCCACGGTGAACGCCCGCTGGCGTAGCTGCCCGTAGCTGACCGTGGCGCCGCCGGCCAGCACGGCCGGGCGGTCCGGCTGCTGCTCGGCCCGGGCCAGGAACAGCCCGTGCAGGGTGGCCGGGGGCAGCGGCGCGGCGGTGTCGTTGACGGTGGCCCGGACCGCGAGCTGTACCGGCGGGGTGAGGTCGAAGGCGGTACCGTGCCAGGCCTCGTCGGTGTCGGCCAGCGCGGTGAGCAGCCGCTCGTACCCGGCCAGCATGTCCTCGACCAGGCCCGGCGGGTACAGGTCGTCGGCGGTGTCCCAGGTGACCACGAGCGCGTCGTCGGCCACGAACACCTGGTGGTCGAAGGAGACCTGCGGGGTGCGTACCCGGCCGGCCTCCCGCTGCCAGCCCAGGTGCTCCAGGAACACCCCGGTGCTCTCCTCGCCGACGCCGAGCATGCTGGTGAACACCACCGGCATCAGCGCGCCGCGCACGTTGCTGCTGCGGCTGTTCAGCTCCCGGATCACCGACACCCCGCTGAACGCGGAGTGCTCCAGGTCGGCCATGAGCTGCCGGCTCAGCCGCCGGGCCCGGTCGGTGAACAGCCGGTCCTCGGCCAGCGGCGAGCACTGCAGCAGCACGGTACTGCTGAAGTTGCCGATGATCCGGTTGACGTCGGGGTGCACCGCGGCCCGGTCGCCGTACATGATGTTGATGGTGAAGTCGGGCCGCTTGGACCAGTGCCGCAGCACCTCGGTGAACGCGGCCGCGATGGCCATCGTCGGGGTCAGCCGGTTGCGCCGGACCCGCTGGGCCAGCGCCTTCCAGCGCTGCGGCGGCAGCCGGAAGGTGCGCCGGACCAGGTTGCGGTCGGGCTCGCCGTCGGGGCGCCGGCCGGGCAGTTCGGGCGCCGGCGGCAGGGTGTCCAGCCGGTCCAGCCAGTACCGCCGGGCGGTGGCGTAGGCCGGGGTGTCCTTGCGCCGCTCGATCTCGCGGCGGTACTCCCGGTAGGTGTACCCCAGCGGCGGCAGCTGCTCGCCGGCCAGCAGCGCGCGCAGTTCCTGGGCGAAGATCTCGCCGGAGAAGCCGTCGATGGCCAGCAGCCGGCCGTACACCTGCACCACGTTGCGGTCGTCCAGGGCGAAGATCCGTACCGCGAAGGGGGCGCAGGAGCGCAGCGGCGTGGCCCGCTCGTACAGTTCGGCCCGGCTCTCGGCCAGTACCCGTTCGCAGGCGGCCGCGGGCTGCCCGCGCAGCAGCCGGTACCCCAGCGGGACGGCGAGGTCCTCCCGCACGGTGAGCAGGCCGCCCGGGTCGAACGTGGCGCGCAGCATCTCGTGCCGGCGCATCAGCCGGTACAGCGCGGCGGCGAACAGCCCGACGTCGAACGGTTCGCAGCGGTACTCCTCGTAGAACAGCGCCGGCCCGCCGAGGTCGAAGTCGCCCAGTTCGCCCAGGAGGTACGCGTACTGCAGGTCACTGAGCGGTGCCGAGCGGGACGGCTCGCACACCCGGGACAGCGCGGTCACGGACAGCCCCCGCGGTGTGCCCTCCGGTGGCCGGCGCCGCCAGACCTCTCAGCGAACCAGGCAATATCCATCGCAGGTACCCTCACAGACTCGGTCGTAGCGGGCTGGGCGGGCTGTGCCGGCGGGGCAGCAGCCCGGTGGCCGCGCCCGTCCGATGTCGGGTCTGGGCAGGCCGTGCCCGGGGCAGGCGGCTGGTTTCCGGGTGTGCCACGCCCGGTCGCCGCCGCCAGCCTCGTACGGGTCGCCGTGCCCCGGCTGGCCGGGGAGCGACTGTCCGCTCCGGTCACGGATGGTGCGTGTAGCGGGTGCATGGCAGGCCACCAGGTACCGCGGTGCGGTACGGGTGGCCCGGCGTTCATTCTTAGAGATGCTTGCACATCGACACAAGGGGATCACACAGTCCAGTACACCGGTGGAGGGTAAGCCGAGGGTTCACCCGACCTCAAGCCTTCATCAGGGCGAGCACGGTTGTGGTGATCTCGGCCGGGGTGGGGCGGTCGAACACCTCCACCATCGGTACCTGCACCCCGAATTCGATGCCGATCCAGTGCACCACCGCGGCCGCGGCCATCGAGTCCCCGTCCAGGTCGGCGAAGAAGTCGGAATCGGGTGCCACCGGCTGTTTGAAGATGTTCTCCCAGATTTTGAGCATGCGTTCCTGTGCGTCCACCACTGCTCCTGTCGGGCCGGCCGGCCGGCACCGCCGACCGTACACACGTATCTCAGAACGCTAGCTCAGATACGAGTAGATGCAAGAGGCTTCAGCGTCGGGCATGCCTGTGCTAGTGTCCCCGGCAGCCGGTCTCGCCCGATCGGAGGGCCGATGAGGTACCCGCGCAGCCTGTACCGAGTCTTCGACTCAATACGTGTAAAGCGCAGTGGCGGCCGGCGCTGGCCGGCCAGCTTCGCCGACCGGCTCACCCACCCGGTACCCGGGTCCCGGGCGGTCCGGCGGCTGATCCGCGAGGGCGGCATGCGCCCCGATCTGAGCCAGGCGCCGGACATCCCGGTCCACCCGGCCACCGAACTGCCCGTGGTGGCCCCGCACGAGACCGCGGTGACCTGGGTCGGCCACGCCACCTGCGTGCTCCAGATCGGCGGCCGGGTGGTGCTCACCGACCCGGTGTGGTCGCGGCGCATCCCCGGGGTACGGCGCCGGTACACCGAACCCGGCCTGCCGCTGGCCGCGCTGCCGCGGATCGACGCGGTACTCATCAGCCACAACCACTTCGACCACCTGGACGCGCCGACCATCCGCCGGCTGCCCCGGGACACCCCGATGTGCGTACCGGGCGGGTTGGCCTGGTGGTTCCGCCGGCTCGGCTTCCGCGAGATCGTGGAGCTGGACTGGTGGGAGCAGGCCGAGGTGGCCGGGCTGCGGCTCGGGTTCGCCCCGGCGCACCACTGGAGCCGGCGCACCCTGTTCGACGGCTGCCGCAGCCTGTGGGGCGGCTGGCTGGTGCAGGCCGGGTCGGGTACCCGGGTGTACTTCGCCGGGGACTCCGCCTACGGCCGGTACTTCGCCGAGATCGGGCAGCGCTGGCCCGGCATCGACCTGGCCCTGCTGCCGGTCGGCGCGTTCGCACCGCGCTGGTTCATGAAGCCGCTGCACATGAGCCCGGCCGAGGCGGTACGCGCCTGTGCCGACCTGGGCGCCGCGCGGATGGCCACCATCCACTGGGGTACCTTCGCGCTGTCCGCCGAGCCGCCGCTGGACCCGGTACGGCTGGCCCGGCAGGCGTGGCAGGAGGCCGGCCGGGCGCCGGGCGACCTGTGGGACCTGGCCGTGGGGGAGACCCGACGGCTGGTACCGGCGCCGACCCGGCCGGCCGGCTGAACCCCGGCGTAGCCTGAAACCCCGGCGTACCGGCGTTTCCCGGCCCCGGGCGGTGATCCGCCCGGGGCCGAGCCCGGCTCAGCCGCCCACCCGCTGCTTCGGCGCCCGGTCGCCGGCCGGCCGCGCCGCGCCGCGCTGGCCCCGGGCGAAGAACGCCCGCGGCGCGAACACCGAGCGGTACGGCAGCATCAGCGGCAGCCGGTCGCCCACCTTCTGCCGCCAGATGAAGAAGTCCGCGCCCCGGTTGCCCCACTGGCCGGGCAGGAACTTGGGCTGGTTCACCGTCACGAACGCCAGGTCGGTGTACTCGGTGGTACGCCCGAGCACCAGGTCCCGCAGGATCTTCCCGCCGGTGTGGCTGGCCGCGATGCCGCTGCCGGTGTACCCGTGGCCGTACACCAGGCCCGAGTCGGTACGCCCGAACTGCGGGATGAAGGTGTGGCTCCAGCTGATCAGGCCCCCGTTGGCGTGGCTGAACCGGACGTCGCGCCAGGCCGGGAAGAACTCGCCGAAGGACCGGCGCAGCAGCGCGAACGCCGCCTCGTTGCGGGCGTGCGCCGGGTCCACCTCGCGGTTGCCGAACCGGTACCACAGCCCGCCGGCCCACAGCACCCGGTTGTCCGGGGTCAGCCGGGCGGCGGTGGAGAACGACAGCGAGTTCGCCACGCCCTCCCGGCCCGGCCAGGCCACCTCGGCCAGCCGGTCCGGCGCCAGCGGCTCGGTCACCATCAGGTAGTTCCACACCGGCATCTGCCGGGCGTACATCTCCGGGAAGGCGAGCTGCCAGGCGTTGGTGGCCAGGACCACCTGCGCGGCCCGTACCGTGCCGTGCGGGGTACGCACGTGCCACTGGTCGCCGACCTTCGTCACCTCGGTCACCGGGGTCTGCTCGTGGATCGGCACCCCCTGCCCGCGTACCACCCGGGCCAGCCCGCGCGCCAACCGGTACGGGTTGACCAGCGCCCCGCTGACCCGCAGCCCGCCGAGGACGGCTGGCGACCCGATCCGCGCCCGCGCCTGCTCCCGGTCCAGCAGCGCGAAGCCGCCCATGCCGGCCCGCTGCGCCCGGCGTACCTGGAGCTCCAGCCGGGCCAGCTGCTTGGTGTCGGTGACCACCTGCAGGATGCCGGTGCTCTCGTACTGGGCGTCGATGCCGTGCTGGCGGCAGAACCGGCCGATCTCCAGGATGGAGCGGGCCACCGACTTGTACACCCCGGCCGCCTTGTCCCGGCCGTAGTACCACAGCATCCGGCGCAGCACCTTGCCCGCGGTCATCTGTACGAAGCCGCCGTTGACCCCGGACGAGCCGCCACCGGCGTGGCCGGCCTCCACGATCTGGACGTTCAGGCCCGGGTCGGCCTGCTTGAGGAAGTGCGCCGCCCACAGGCCGGTGTACCCGGCGCCCACCACGCACACGTCGCAGCGGACGTCCCCGGGCAGTGGCGGGCCGGGCTGCGCCGGCTCGGTGCCCTGCCAGTACGGTTCGTACGAGATCTGGTCCACGCTCGCCTCCGCGATCACGCTGTCGGTACCCCGGCCGGGCGCCGGGGCGGGGTCAGGCCGGGTGCAGCAGCAGGTCGAGCCGCTCGAACGCGCGCAGGCTGCCGTGCCGGCGCCGCCGGGCGGTACCGCCGGGCTCGACCCGCCGGTACCGGCCGGCCAGCGCGGCGAAGAACGCCTCGCCCATCAGCCGGGCCAGCGGGGTACCGAGGCAGTGGTGCAGGCCGCCGCCGAAGCCCAGGTGCGGGTTGGGGGTACGGGTCAGGTCCAGCCGGTCCGGCCGGGCGAACACGGTCGGGTCCCGGTTGGCCGCGCCCAGCAGCAGCATCACCGACCGGCCGGTACGGATCTTGTGGCCGCCGATCTCGATCGGCTCCCGGGCCACCCGGATCGCGTTCTGGATCGGCGCGTCGTAGCGCAGGAACTCGTCCACCGCACCGGGCACCAGGCCGGGGTCGGCGCGCAGCCGGGCGTACTGCCCCGGGTGGGCCAGCAGCGCCGCGCAGCCGTTGGAGATCAGGCCCATCGTGGTCTCGAACCCGGCGTGGAACAGGAACAGCAGGTTGTCGACCAGGTCGGTCAGCGGGATCGGGCCGCCGGCGCGGGCGTACACCCCGACCAGCGTGGCCGCCGCGGCGTCCGGTTCGGCCGCGGCGACCAGGTCGGCCAGGTACCCGCGCAGCCAGGTCACCGCCTCGTCCACGGCGTCCCGCTCGGCCGCGGTGAGGTTCGCCGCGTCGAACACCCGGGCCAGGCTGATCACCTTGGGCAGCACCACGTCCCGGTCGGCGTCCGGGATGCCGATCAGCCGGCACACCACGGTCACCGGCAGCGGTACCGCCAGCCCCGCCACGACGTCGAACGGCTCGCCCGGGCGTACCGCGGCGAACAGCGTGTCCACCAGCTCGTGCACGTCGGCGGCCATCGCCCGTACCGCGGTGGTGCCGAACGCCGCGCCGAGGAACCGGCGCAGCATGGTGTGGTCCGGCGGGTCCCGGGTCAGCACGATGCGCTGCGGGAAGCTCGCCGCCGGGCCGGCGCCCAGCGCCAGCCGGATGAAGTCGCGCGGGAAGTGGCTGGCCAGCCGCGGATCGCGGAGCAGGTCGGCAACGGCGGCGTGACCGGGTACCAGCCACTGGCCGAACTCGCCGCGGACCACCGGGCCGGCCGCGCGCAGCCGCGCGTACCGCGGGTACGGGTCGGGTGCGCCGGCCAGGTCCACCGCCTGGATGCGCGGGCGGTCCGGACCCGCCTGCACGCTCACCGCATTTCCTGGTTCGCTGCGCGGGGCGCTCCGGGCGCCGCCTTCCCTCGTCGCTGGCGCTCCTCAGTCCAGGCGCCGCCGCGCCCCGCTGCGCTCACGTGCGTGCCGCCGCGGCGGCGGTCGCCTTCGGCGCGCGGGCGGCCCGGTGCTTGTCCCGCATCCGCTGCATGAAGTAGTCGGCGTTGAGCCAGTACAGCTCCAGCCAGATGTTGTCCGGGTCGCGCAGCCAGATGCCGTACCCCGCCTCCAGGAACAGTTCCTGTACCCCGCCGTGGGCCACCCCGGCCCGGTCCAGATGCGCGGCCCAGTCCTGCAGGTGCTCCCGCTGCGGTACGTGGAAGGCGAGGTGGTGCAGGCCCACCCGGTGCTCGTCGAACGGTTCGGCGGCCGGGGTGTGCGCCTGGCCCAGCACCACCGAGGTGAGCGCGCGGGTGTGGATCAGGGTGCGGAAGGTGAAGCCGGCCTGCGCCGGCCGCGCGTCGCGCACGACCGCGAAACCCAGTGCCCGGCAGTACCAGTCGGTACTGCGGTCCAGGTCCCGTACGGTGAGGTTGATGTGCGTACCGCCGTTGAGCAGCGGTACGCCGGGGCTGGTCGGATCGGTGCCGGTCACGTCGGCCTCCTGCAGGCGTGGGGCGGGTCGGGGTCGGGTCGGTTGGCGCTGCCGGGCGGCCTCACAGCACGGCCCGCATCATCGGCCCGGCCAGCGGGGCGCGCCGGCCGGTACGGTCCTCGTACGCGTCGGCGCGGCTGGCCAGCGCGCTGACCGCCCGTACCCCGAGCAGGCGCAGCGGCTCCGGCTCCCAGCGCCGGCCGCGGTGGTTGGTCCAGCACAGCCGGGTCTCCGGCCGGTCCACGCCGGCCACCAGCGCGGCGAGGGTACGGCCGGCGAGGTTGGCCAGCGCGATGCCCTCCCCGCCGTACCCGCCGGCGTACCCGATCCGGGTGGCCGGGTCGTACAGCACCGCCGGCTCGGTGTCGCGGTGCAGCCCGTACGCGCCGGCCCAGCTGTGGGTGATCTCGACCTCGCGCAGCTCCGGGTCCAGCCCGGCCAGCATCGCCCGCAGCCGGGCGTACACCCGGGCGTCGCCCCGGGACGGGCCCACCGCGCGGGAGCCGGCCCGGTACCCCGCGCCGCGCCCGCCGGCCACCAGCCGGTCGTCGGCGGTGCGCTGGAAGTACCCGAACTGGTACCGCGAGTCGGCCACGGTGACCCGGTCGTGCCAGCCCAGCCGCTGCCACAGCGCCGCCGGCAGCGGCGCGGTGGCCAGCAGCCGGGACCGTACCGGCAGCACCTGGCGGGCCCGTACGGCCAGCGCGCCGTTGTACGCCTCGGTACCGCACAGCACCACCTGGGCGCGCAGCAGGCCGCGGTCGGTCAGCACGGCGCCGGGACCGACCCGCAGCACCCGGGTACCCTCGACGATCCGTACCCCGGCCCGCTCCACCGCGCGGGCCAGCCCGCGGGCGATCCGGGCCGGCTGCACCACCGCGCAGTTGGGCGTGTACCCGGCCAGCAGCACGCCCGGTACCGCCAGCCGGTCCCGCGCCGCCGCGCCGGCCAGCACGGCCAGGTCGGTGATGCCGAGCTTGAGCCGCAGGTCCTGCCAGGCCAGCAGCCGGTCGCGCTGCGGTGCCGTGGTGGCCAGGTACAGCGAGCCGTCGCGGCGCCAGCCGCAGTCGATGCCCTCCCGGGCCAGCACGGTCTCGATCTCGTCCAGGGTGCGCCGCCCGGCCCGGTACAGCCGCATGGCCGGCATCGGCCCGTACCGGCGGACCAGGTTCGCCAGCAGCGCCGGCATCTCGGTGGTGCACCAGCCGCCGTTGCGCCCGGAGGCGCCGAAGCCGGCGGTACGCGCCTCCACCACCGTCACCGCCCGGTCCGGGGCGAGCCGGGCCAGGTAGTACGCGGTCCACAGGCCGGTGTACCCGGCACCCACCACGACGATGTCGGCCTGCCCGTCGCCGTCCAGCGCCGGCCGGGGTACGCCGATGTCGCCGGCCAGTTCGTCCTGCCACAGGCAGCTGCCGTCCGGGCCGGCCGGGCCGGTCCGGTACCGCGTCACCGGGGCCATCGCCGCCGGCCCGCTACCCGGTCGGGCGGGCCAGCACGGCCGCCAGCGCGCGCCGGTCCACCGTACCCGTGCGGGTACGGGGCAGCTCTGGTACCGGGTCGAGCCGGTCCGGCAGCTTGAACTCGGCCAGCCCCCGCTCGCGCAGGAACACCCGGACCGCCTCCAGCGCGGGCGCGTCACCCACCGGTACCACCACCGCGCCGACCCGTTCGCCCAGCCGCCGGTCCGGCACCGGTACCACCGCCGCGGCGCTGATCGCCGGGTGGGCCAGCAGGTGCGCCTCGACCTCGTCGGCGGAGATCTTCTCCCCGCCGCGGTTGATGACGTCCTTGCTGCGCCCGGTGATGACCAGCTGCCCGGCCGGGGTCAGCCGGGCCAGGTCGCCGGTGCGCAGGTACCCGTCGGCGGTGAACTGGGCCCGGTTGTGCTCCGGTACCGCGTAGTACCCGCGCAGTACGCACGGCCCGCGGACCAGCAGGTGCCCGACCTGCCCGGCCGGTACCGGCGTGTCGTCGTCGGCCACCAGCAGCAGCTCGTCGTCCGGGCACAGCGGGGTACCGGCGGTGGTGGCGGCCACCTCGTCGCCGTCGTCGAGCCGGGTGAAGCACAGGATGCCCTCGGCCATGCCGAACCAGTGGCTCAGCGTGGCCCCGAGCACCGGGCGTACCCGCCGGCCCAGGTCCGGGTCCAGCGGCGCGCCGCCGACGATGAGCACCATGCCGGACAGGTCGGCGCCGACCTCGGGCGCGGTCTCCAGCCACAGCGACAGCACCGCCGGCATGACCGTGGTCAGCCGTACCCGGTGCGCCCGGATCAGGCCGAACACCTCGTCCGGGCTGGGGCTGCGGGCCAGCACCGCCCGGGCGCCGACCCACAGCGCGCCGAGCACGCCGGGGCAGCCCAGTGCGGCGTTGTGCGCGACCGGCAGCGCGGCCAGGTACGCCTGGTCCCGGTCCAGGCCCATCGCGGCGCTGGTGGCCCGCAGCTGGTACGCGTACTCCTCGTGGGTGCGCGGGATCAGCTTGGGCAGCCCGGTGGTACCGCCGGAGAGCAGGAAGAACGCGACGTCGCCGGGGTCGGGGCGGGGCAGCTCGCGCGGCGGCGCGTCGATCGCGGCCAGCGCGGTGAACTCGGCCGGGTCCCCGGCGACCAGCACGTGCCGCAGGCCCGGGCAGGCGGCCTTCACCTCGCGGGCCAGTACCCGCAGGTCGACCGGGCCGGCCACGTCGGCGGTGACCAGCGCGACCGCGCCGGAGTAGTCGACCAGGTAGCCGATCTCGGCGCGGCGGTGCGCGGGCAGCGCCAGGACCGGCAGCGCGCCGAGCCGGAACAGCGCCACGCACACCAGCACGAAGTCCACCGTGTTGGGCAGCTGTACCACCACCCGGTCGCCGGGGCGCAGGCCCAGCCGGTACAGGCCGGCGGCCAGCCGGTCGGCGCGGGCGTCGAGTTCGCCGTAGCTGTGGCTGGTGGTACGGGTCAGTACCGCGGGCCGGTCGGGCTGCGCCGCGGCGGGAGCGCGCAGCAGGTCACCGAGTACCTCGCCGCGCCAGTACCCGGCCTGCCGGTACCGGGCCGCCGCCTGCGGCGGCCACGGCGTGCATCCCTCGAGCATGCCGTCCCCCTTCCTGCCCGCCTGGGGCGACCCCGCCCGGGCGGCTCCGCGCCGACGCTAGCGAGGGTCTGCAGAAGATACAAGACCCTCGTAAATCCTCACCCTCGTAAATCGTCGCCACGTATTCCGATGATACGAGTAAGACACTACGCTCGTACAGCACGGCGACAGTGTCCGGCGGCGCCACCGCGGGCGGCCGGCCCAGGTACGCGCCCGGGTCACGCGGCCGCCCGGGTCGGGAGCAGGACAGGGAGAGGATGCGGGATGCGCGTGGTTGTCGACTTCGACCTGTGCGACAGCAACGGACTGTGTGCCCAGGTGTCGCCGGAGGTGTTCCGGCTGCTCGACGACGACAGCCTGCTCGTACTGCAGCAGCGACCGGCGCCGGCGCTGGTACCGGCGGCCGAGGCCGCCGCGAGGGCCTGCCCGAAGCTGGCCATCTCGCTGCTGGAGCAGGGGTGACCAGGGGCGGGCACGATCGGGAGCCGGTCATCGTCGCCGCCGCCCGTACCCCCATCGGCCGCCGCGGCGGCGCGCTGGCCGGGCTCAAGGCGGTCGAACTGCTGCGGCACGTCCAGCTGGCCGTGATCACCCGGGCCGGGCTCGACCCCGGCGCGGTGGACCAGATCATCGGCGGCTGCGTCACCCAGGCCGGCGAGCAGAGCCTCAACGTCACCCGCAACGCCTGGCTCAGCACCGGCTTCGACCCGGGCGTGGGCGCCACCACGGTGGACGTGTCGTGCGGCTCCTCCCAGCAGGCCAACCACCTGGTCGCGGCGCTGATCGAGGCGGGCCAGATCGACGTCGGCATCGCCTGCGGGGTGGAGTCGATGAGCCGGGTACCGATCGGGGTGAACCTGTACCAGGGGCCGGGCCACTACCGTACCGCCGACTACCCGTGGGACGACCCGCCCAAGGCCCAGTTCGGCGGGGCCGAGCGGATCGCCCGCCGGCAGGGCCTGACCCGGGAGCAGGTGGACCGGTACGGGGTGCAGTCCCAGCAGCGCGCCGCCCGGGCCTGGGCGCAGGGCCGGTTCGACGCCGAGGTGGTACCGGTGCCGGTACCCGGGCCCGACGGCGTACCGGCGCCGGTGTCCCGGGACGAGGGGCTGCGCGACACCACCGAGGCCGGGCTGGCCGCGCTGGCACCGAACATCCCGGACGGGGTGCACACGGCGGGTACCACCTCGCAGGTCTCCGACGGCGCCGCGGCCATCCTGTGGATGTCCCGGGCCCGGGCCCGGGCCGCCGGGCTGGTTCCGCGGGCCCGGCTGGTGGGCCAGGCGGTCGCCGGGGCCGATCCGTACTACCTGCTGGACGGTCCGGTGGTGGCCACCGCCCGGGCGCTGGCGCGCGCCGGCATGGCGCCGTCGGACATCGACCTTTTCGAGGTCAACGAGGCGTTCGCGGCGGTGGTGCTGAACTGGGTCCAGCAGTACGAGGTGGACCCGGACCGGGTCAACGTCAACGGCGGCGCGATCGCGCTGGGGCACCCGCTGGGGGCCAGCGGTACCCGGCTGCTGGTCACCGCGCTGCACGAACTGGAGCGGCGCGACGCGCAGACCGCCCTGGTCACCATGTGCTGCGGCGGGTCGCTGGGTACCGGCACGATCCTGGCCCGGTGCTGAGCGTGGACCGGGAACGGTTCTACCGCGACGCCCGGGCCGACCTGACCGGCCCGCTGGACGGGGTACGGGTGCTGGACCTGACCCGGGTGTGGTCCGGCCCGCTGGCCACCTGCGTGCTGGCCGACCTCGGCGCGGACGTGCTGCGGGTGGAGCTGCCCGGCGGCCGGGACGGGCAGGTACCGCCGGTGATCCCGGGTACCGGGCTGTCGTGGTTCCGGGAAACGGTCAACCGCAACAAGCGCGGGATCGGGCTGGACCTGCGCCAGGACGCCGGCCGGCTGGCCTTCCTGGACCTGGTGCGCACGGCCGACCTGGTGGTGGAGAACTACCGGCCGGGCACGCTGGCGGGCTGGGGCGTCGGGTACGAGCAGTGCCGGCAGGTACGGCCGGACATCGTGCTGGTGTCGGTCACCGGCTGGGGCCAGTACGGGCCCGGCATCGACCGGCCCGCGTACGACCCGGTGGTCCAGGCCGACGGCGGCTGGATGGCGCTCAACGGGCCGCCGCAGGGCGATCCGGTCCGCGCGCCGACGTTCCTGGCCGACGAGCTGGCCGGGCTGCACGCGGCGATCGGCGCGCTGGCCGCGCTGGCACACCGCGACCGTACCGGCGAGGGCCAGCACGTGGACGTGTCCATGC
>Ga0209069_10000064_pt1 | contig 35355 bp, 27 predicted proteins | sample Str013_2_FD_187202 | JGI IMG/M metagenome (GOLD analysis project Ga0209069, IMG submission 187202) | Freshwater sediment microbial communities in response to fracking from Pennsylvania, USA - Straight Creek_MetaG_SC_2013 (SPAdes) (version 2) | ecosystem: Environmental > Aquatic > Freshwater >...
TTACCACACTGCACATATTTCTAACACAAAAAATAACTTACCATGAGCGAAGAAAAAAAATTAACGACAGCTTCGGGCATACCTTATTACTACAATGAGGATACCATGAGCGCAGGGCCAAGAGGACCATTACTGCTGCAGGATTTTATCCTTCACGAAAAGATGGCTCATTTTAACCGCGAGCGCATACCCGAAAGAGTAGTGCATGCAAAAGGAAGTGCTGCCTATGGCACATTTACCGTTACCAATGATATTTCAAAATACACGAGGGCCAAACTCTTCAATAAGATTGGGAAACAAACAAGGGTTATCCTTCGCTTTTCTACGGTAGGTGGTGAAAAAGGTTCTGCAGATACAGAAAGGGATCCAAGAGGATTTGCTTTGAAATTCTATACCGAAGACGGCAACTGGGACCTGGTAGGAAATAATACACCTATCTTCTTCATCAAGGACCCGAAAAAATTTGGTGATTTTATCCATACACAAAAGAGGGATCCGCGTACCAATACAAAGAGCCCTACCATGATGTGGGATTACTGGAGCCTGAACCCCGAGAGCCTTCACCAGGTAATGTTTTTAATGAGCGACAGGGGCACACCCTACGGGTACCGCCACATGAATGGATACGGAAGCCATACTTATAGTTTATTCAATGCAAACAATGAAAAAATTTGGGTGAAGTTCCATTTTAAAACAGCGCAGGGTATTAAGAATTTTACCAATGACGAGGCAGTAAAAATGAAAGGAGAAGATCCTGATTTCGCACAACGTGATTTGGTAACCGCCATTGACAAAGGAGAATTTCCAAAATGGAACGTAAAGATACAGGTGATGACAGAGGACCAGGCCAAAAGCTATAAATGGAACCCATTTGATTTAACCAAGGTTTGGAGCCACAAAGATTTTCCATTGATTGATGTGGGTGTTCTTGAACTGAATGAAGTACCGAAGAATTATTTTGCCGAGGTGGAACAAGCTGCATTCGCCCCTGCACATGTAGTAGACGGCATCAGCTATTCGCCCGACAAAATGCTGCAGGGCCGCATTCTTTCTTACCCCGATGCACACCGTCATCGCCTGGGTGCCAATTATGAGCAGATCCCGGTTAACCGTTGCCCATATGCCGTGAATAATTATGAAAGAGACGGCGCGATGCGTGTTGATGGTAATGGCGGCAGCGCTCCAAATTATTTCCCTAATAGTTTCGATAACATTAAACCGGAAGAAGCCTACAAGGATTCAGGTATTGAACTGGATACAACACTGGCTACCTGGTACAGCCGAAATGCGGAAGGAGAAAATGATCATTATACACAACCAGGAATTTTCTACCGCGATGTATTGAGTGCACAGGATAAGAAAAACCTGGTAAGCAATATCGTGGGTGCCATGGGTGGTATCAGCGGACCAAAACGCGGAGAAATCATTAATCGCCAGTTGTGTCATTTCTTCCGTGCAGATATTGGTTTGGGTATGGCTATTGCAAACGGACTGGGTGTTAACCCTGAAGAGGCAATGCCAAAACAACACGCGAAAGAATCACTGGCAACTGTATAAATTTTATAGCGCTGTAAAAAATCAATCCCGCCAAATGGCGGGATTTTTTTATTCTTCCAATGTGGTTTTATTCTTCCCTACTTTTAATTTGCACCCAACTCCTATTTTCAAAGCATAGTTTTCTTTTTCATGACTGACCGGAAAATTAAACCCTACCGGGTACTCATATTCCTGTACAATATCCCTGATGATTTCGCAGACAGTTTTTCCAAAGGGCCGGTCAGTATCACTCATATCTGTGAACCCACCTACTATCAAACCCGCCAGTCTATCCAGTTTACCACTTCGTTTCAACTGGTACAACATGCGATCTATTTTATACAATTGTTCGCCGATGTCTTCAATAAACAAAATCCTCCCCTTTGTTTTGATATCCGAACCCGTTCCCACCATATTAGATAATAAGGTAAGGTTACCACCTACCAGTTCACCCACCCCCTCTCCTCTCCTGTTAAACGCATGAACAGGACATTCATATTTTGCTTTCTTTCCTTCCAGGGCATTCTTTAAGGATAAAACAAATTCGTTGTTGTATCCTTCATCATTAAATGCGGCTGCCATGGGTGCATGCATGGAGGAGGTTTTATAATTAGAATACAAATGGCCGTGCAAAACAGTGATATCACTGAAGCCAATGATCCATTTGGGGTTCTTCTTAAATGAACTGAAGTCAATATTGTCAATTATCCTTCCTGTGCCATATCCACCGCGACCGCATAAGATTGCTTTCACTTCATCATCATCCAGCATTTGCTGAAAATCACTGAGTCTTTCTTCATCTGGACCGGAAAAATAATTTTGTGAGTTACCGCCCAGCGTATTTCCCAACCTTAGCTTATATCCCCAGTTTTGCAAGGTATCGATACAGGTTTGTGCCTTTTCGATGGCCATATAACCAGCGGGGCAAACAATGCCAATGGTATCGCCGGGATGGAGAAAGGAGGGAATTTTTGTCATTTGCTTTCAGTTAAATTACATTCATCTGTTTTTACAATGAGCCTATGTTTGACACCGCATTTCAGTGCGAAATTATTTTTCTGGTGTCCTACAGGAAAATCAAAACAAACCGGGTAATCATATCCCTTGATTTTTTCGAGTACGATATCCTGGAGTGTTTTTCCAAAATCTTCTCCCGCGTCATCTGCTTTGATTTTGAACCCTCCTACTACCAGGCCCTTTAAATGAGATAGTTTACCGGTACGCTTCAGGTTCCAGAACATACGGTCGATACTATATAGGTATTCGCCTGTATCTTCTACAAATAAAATTTTACCGGCCGTCTTTATATCCGATTTACTTCCAGACAATGATTCAAGTGTTTTCAGGTTGCCACCCACCAACACCCCTTCCGCATTGCCCGTTATATTCTTATCATTGGGTGCAAAAGTATATTTCATCTTTTCTCCCTGCAATGCCTGTTTAATGGATAGAATTGTGTCTACCTGTATGGGTTCAGCTTTATTCCAGTCATCAGGAAAACTGTTGCACATTTTGGAATGAAGGGAAGCAATTCCAAAGTTGTTGTGCAAATGGGAATGAATCACCGTTATATCGCTAAAACCAATGATCCATTTGGGGTGCGCCACCAGCTTTGTAAAGTTGAGTTTATCAATAATCCTAACCGCGCCATAGCCTCCCCTTGCGCACATGATGGCCCTGATATCACGGTCGTCGAGCATTTTCTGAAAGTCAGCCGCACGTTCTTCATCAGTACCGCCAAAGGTAAAATCTCTTTTGCCGATGGTATCGCCTATGCGCATTTTGAATCCCCAGCTTTCCATTTGCTGCATGGCAGGCTGTATTTCGGGCAAGGTGATAAAACCTGCGGGACTGGTGATTCCGATTGTATCCCCTTCCTTCAGGTAACGGGGCACTACAAGCGCTGCATTGTCATCGTCTTCATCAATATTTGCCGCGCCCAATGCGGGTACTACGGCTCCTGCTGCTATTATGGAGGAGAGAAAATGTTTCCGATTCATGAAATAAAGTTATCGGAAATCAATGGCATTTTGGCGTTGGGGCAGATTGCGGTATTTTTGCAGACTTATGCTGAGCAGCATTACAAGCGTACAAGTGTGCGACGCAAGAAAAGTAAAATAGTAATTCAACAGCCAGGAACAAAAAAGAAAAGGAATTGACCATGACAGATTTTAAACGAATATTAGTTACAGCAGCTTTGCCTTACGCTAATGGGCCGGTACATATCGGTCACCTGGCAGGATGTTACCTGCCGGCAGATATTTATGTTCGGTTCCAGCGTGCGAAGAAAAGGGATATCAAATTTATAGGTGGCAGCGACGAACACGGTGTTCCCATCACTATCCGGGCCATGAAGGAGGGCATCACTTCCCAACAGGTAGTGGATAAATACCACGCCCTTATTAAAGAGAGTTTTGTGCAGATGGGTATTTCATTCGACATCTACTCACGGACTTCCAATAAAGTACACCATGAAACTGCATCAGCGTTTTTTAAAAAAATGTATGATGATGGTTTGTTTGAAGAAAAAGAAACCGAGCAGTACTACGACGAAAAAACAAAGACATTCCTGGCCGACAGGTATATTATTGGCACCTGCCCCGTATGCGGTAATGAAAACGCCTACGGCGATCAGTGTGAAAGATGTGGTTCTTCACTGAGTCCTGAACAATTGATCAATCCCAGGAGCGCATTGAGTGATGCGGTACCGGTAAAAAGAAAAACCAAACACTGGTATTTCCCATTACAAAACTATGAACCATGGCTGAAGGAATGGCTGATTGAAGGTCATAAGGAATGGAAGAACAACGTGTATGGACAGTGCAAAAGCTGGCTCGACAATGGACTGCAACCAAGGGCCATGACGCGCGACAGCAACTGGGGTATTAAAGTACCCCTGCCCGATGCGGAAGGAAAGGTATTGTATGTATGGTTTGACGCCCCCATTGGTTATATTTCAGCCACCAAAGAGCTGACCGATAAATGGGCCGATTACTGGTGCAAGGACGATACCAAGCTGGTACATTTTATTGGCAAGGACAATATCGTTTTTCACTGTATTATTTTCCCGGCGATGCTAAAGGCGCATGGCAATTTTGTATTGCCAGATAATGTGCCGGCCAATGAATTTTTAAATATTGAAGGAGAGAAAGTTTCTACCAGTCGCAACTGGGCCGTGTGGGTGCATGATTATGTCAAAGACTTTCCCGACCAGCAGGATGTATTGCGTTACGTGCTTTGCGCCAATGCGCCGGAAACAAAGGACAATGATTTTACCTGGAAGGATTTCCAGGAGAGAAACAACAGCGAGCTCGTTAATATATTCGGAAATTTTGTGAACCGCACTTTTGTGCTGATGCACAAATTATGTAAAGGGAAGGTACCAGCATTGCACCAGGATATACTTGATGAGAAGGATAAAGCGATGCTGCAGGAGTTTGACCTTACCCGGGAGAAAGTTGATGGATTGCTGGAGCAATATAAATTTCGTGAAGCATTGTTCGAGGTGATGGATCTTTCGCGCAAGGGAAACAAATACATGCAGGAGAAAGAGCCCTGGATAGTGGCCAGGAAACTGGAAACAGATCCTGCTGTACAGAAAAGCATTGACAACTGTCTGCATATTTGTTTGCAGTTAACCGCCAATCTTGCGGTTATGATCAATCCATTTTTACCGGATACAGCAAAGAAGATGCTGTATATGCTGAAGGTGGTGGAAAAAATACTGGAATGGGAAAACGCCGGTAAGAAGAATTTACTGAGTGTTGGTTATAGCCTGCGCGAACCGCAGTTATTGTTCAGAAAAATTGAAGATGAAGAAATAAAGGCACAGGTAGAAAAATTAAAAGCCGGATTGGTAAAACCGGCAACAACAAAAACACCCGAAACAAAAACCATGGAAACAACGCCGCCCGTAGTAAAGGACCAGATTCAATATGATGATTTTGCAAAACTGGATTTAAAAGTAGGAACCATTATTGCAGCAGAAAAAGTGGAGAAGGCAGATAAGTTGCTGAAGCTGCAGGTAGACCTCGGTGTTGAGACGAGAACTATTGTAAGTGGAATAGCCATGAATTTCAAGCCTGAAGAAATTACAGGTAAGCAGGTAGTCATCGTAGCCAACCTGGCGCCCAGGAAGATGAGGGGAATAGAAAGCAACGGAATGATATTGATGGCAGAAGACAAAAGCGGTAAACTGCATTTTGTAAACCCGGATGGTATTATTGACAATGGTTCCGGTGTAAGTTAAATAAAGAGAAAGTCCTGCCTGATGCGGGATTTTTTTGTAAATACGAATTATATGAAAATAGGATTTATCGGACTGGGCAGTTTAGGAACTCCCATTGCCATCAATTTAAAAGAAAGCGGGCATGAGTTGTTTGTGTATAACCGTACAAAATCTAAAGCCACCCCGTTAAGAGACAAAGGCGCGGTGGTTTGTGAAACCATTGAAGCATTGGCAAAATCATGTTCCATTGTTTTTACCATCGTATCCGACGACGCCGCATTGAAGAGTATATGTGAGGGGAATAATGGATTGATACAATATTTGCCAGAGGGTGCCATTCATATTTCCATGAGTACCATACTACCGCAAACTGCCGCAGATTTATTCGCTTTACATCAGCAACATGGTCAGCATTATCTTGCTGCCCCGGTATTTGGAAGACCAGAAGCTGCGGTTGCCAGGAAAATGAACTTTGTATATTCTGGCAATGAGGCCATCGGCAAAGAAATGGAGCCACTGATGAAAGATGCGGGTGGTGCTGGTGTTTGGAATTTCGGAGAAAGTATTACTGCCGCGAATACAGTAAAATTATGCGGCAATTTTATGATTGCTTCAGCGCTCGAAGCAATGGGAGAAAGTATTGCACTAGCTTCAAACAGTGGTGTTGATGCCGCTAAAATGTGGAGCATGTTTAACCAGACATTATTCAATACAGCACTCTATCACAATTACAGTAATATCATTCTGCAACAAAAGTTTGAACCCGCTGCTTTTACCGCCAAACTTGGACTAAAAGACATAAATCTTGTTTTACAGCAGGCCTCCCAGGTGCAACAGCCTATGCTGCTGGCAGCGTTGCTGAAAGAAAACATGCAACAGCTGGTAAGGACAGCATTGACTGGAGCGCCGTGGCGCAAGGTGGTTTGTTAAGAAAACAGTTGGTATAATTACCTTTATTTAATTAATTCTTTTTAACCGGGACTTTTACCCAAAAGGTTTTTATACTACCTTCGATATAAATAGTTGTTTAACTAACTAATTTTGCCTCATGTCTAAAAGAATCATCAAGAAAGTAGCGGTCCTGGGAAGTGGTGTAATGGGAAGCAGGATTGCCTGTCATTTTGCAGGAATTGGTTTACAGGTATTGCTAATGGATATGGCACCAAAAGAGCTGAATGATACTGAAAAAGCAAAAGGCGCTTCTATTGATAGTCCGGCTGTAAAAAACCGGATTGTAAATGAAGCCCTTGCAGCCGCCATCAAATCAAATCCATCCCCGGTATATCATAAAGATGTAATCAAAAAAATAAAGACCGGCAATTTCACAGATAATATGAAAGATATAGCAGGTTGTGATTGGGTGATTGAAGTAGTGGTGGAGAGACTGGACATTAAACAATCGGTTTTTACGGAAGTAGAGAAATACCGCAAACCTGGAACCCTGATTACTTCCAATACTTCGGGCATTCCCATTCACCTGATGGCGGAAGGAAGGAGCGATGATTTTAAAAAACATTTTTGCGGTACACACTTTTTCAATCCGCCGCGTTACTTAAGATTGCTGGAAATTATTCCAACGCCATTTACAGACCCTGAAGTAGTTGACTTCCTGGTGCAATATGGTGATTTGTACCTGGGCAAAACAACAGTGCTCTGCAAAGACACGCCTGCGTTTATTGCCAACCGTATTGGTGTATATTCCATCATGACCATCTTTGGGCTGGTGGAGAAGATGGGATTGTCTATCGATGAAATCGATGCACTTACGGGACCAATTATCGGCCGGCCAAAATCCGCGACGTTCAGAACGGCCGATGTTGTAGGTATTGATACATTGGTAAAAGTAGCCAAAGGTGTAGCTGATAATTGCCCGAATGATGAACAAAAAGCAGTCTTTAAAATACCCGCATGGCTGGATAAAATAGTAACTAATAATTGGCTGGGTGATAAAACCGGTCAGGGATTTTTTAAGAAGACAAAGGGAGCGGGAGGCGAAAAAGAAATACTTACCCTCAACCTGCAAACGATGGAATATGGCGCAAGGGTAAAACCAAGGTTTGCAACTGTGGAAACAGCCAAACCCATTGATGATTTAAATACAAGATTGAAGGCGCTTTGTGCCGGACAGGATAAGGCCGGTGAATTTTTCAGGCAATTTCATTATGGATTGTTTTCCTATATCTCACAGCGTATTCCTGAAATAAGTGATGAACTTTACCGGGTAGATGACGCCATGATGGCGGGATTTGGCTGGGAAATCGGGGCTTTTGAGAGCTGGGATGTATTGGGTGTAGCAAAGACGGTTGACAGCATGAAGAAAGCGGGTAATACGGTAGCCAAATGGGTGGATGAAATGATTGCCAGCGGCGCTACCAGCTTTTACAAAGTGGAAAATGGAAAACGTTTGTGCTATGATGTTAGTACCAAATCCTACAAGACCATTCCTGGTGGTGAGGCATTTATAGTGATGAAGAACTATGATAACAGTACCGTCTGGAAAAACAGCGCCTGCCGGACCTATCATTTGGGAGATGATGTATTGGGTCTGGAATGGTATACCAAGATGGGAAGCATTGGAGGCGAAGTGCTTGAAGGAATACAAAAATCCATTTCATTGGCGGAAGAAAAGTACAAGGGATTGGTGATTGCCAATGATGGGGCCAATTTCTCTGCCGGCGCCAATGTGGGAATGATATTCATGCTGGCCATTGAGCAGGAATATGATGAATTGGATATGGCCATTCGCATGTTTCAGAATACGATGATGCGCGCCAGGTATTCTGCCATTCCAGTAGTTACGGCTCCTCATGGGCTTGCTTTGGGTGGTGCGTGTGAATTGAGTTTGCACAGTGACAAGGTTTGTGCAGCCGCAGAAACTTATATTGGATTGGTAGAACTGGGCGTGGGCCTGATACCGGGTGGTGGCGGAACAAAAGAGTTTACCCTGCGTGCTGCCGACGACATGCATGAAGATGAACCTGAAACGATTACTTTAAAGAACCGTTTCTTAACCATTGCCACAGCAAAAGTTGCTACTTCCGCATTTGAGGGATATGATTTGGGCATACTGAGGAAGGGGCATGATGAAGTAAGTATGAACCAGGGCAGAAGGATCGCTGATGCGAAAAAATCGGTTATTGAAATATATAATGCAGGCTATACACAGCCCGTTCAACGAACAGATATAAAAGTACTGGGGCGCTCGGCCCTGGGTGCCTTGTATGCAGGTATCAATGGTATGTGGCGGGCCAACTATGCAACCGATCATGATTCTGTGGTAGCAAAAAAACTGGCTTATGTAATGTGCGGTGGTGATTTGAGCGAACCAACGGCTGTATCGGAACAGTACTTACTTGACCTGGAAAGGGAAGCATTTCTTAGCCTGACAGGAGAAAAGAAAACCCTTGAAAGAATTCAAAGCGTGTTGAAAGGTGGAAAGCCAACCAGGAATTAGCAATTTCTTAAATGCAAATACACAACAAGATTCCCTCCCAAAGAAGCATCTTATGCTATAAGCGATTCACCCTAAGCCTATAATTACCAAAAAATAGTATAAGAGGTTTACGCTGTCCATTGAAGTAACCTAACTTCAGTACACAAAATTCCTTATACAGTGACAGTATTAACCTTACAGAACATCAGCAAATCCTACGGAAAAATCAAAGCACTCAGTAATTTATCATTTGAAATACCTGAAGGTTCTGTTTTTGGAATACTAGGACCTAATGGGAGTGGTAAGACAACTTTACTTAGCATCATCCTGGATGTATTAAAAGCTGACAACGGAAATTATCTATGGTTTGGTCAGCCTGGTTCTCCCGACCAGCGTAAAAAAATCGGTTCATTACTGGAAACGCCTAATTTCTATCATTATCTCTCGGCTGTCAATAACCTGAAAGTAACGAGGAGTATCAGTAGCCGTGGCGATGAAAACGGCATAACCGATGTTTTACAAAAAGTAAAATTGTTTGAAAGAAAAGACAGTCGTTTCAGTAGTTACAGCCTGGGCATGAAACAAAGGCTGGCCATTGCGGCGGCTTTGCTGGGAAGTCCTAAGGTATTGGTACTCGATGAACCTACCAATGGATTGGATCCTGTGGGTATTGCAGAGATAAGGGAGCTGATGATTGAACTAAACAAGCAAGGGCATACGATTATTATGGCCAGTCACCTCCTGGATGAAGTAGAGAAGGTATGTACGCATGTGGCCATTTTGAAAAAAGGCAGCCTGATAACCACTGGAAATGTAGATGATGTTTTGGTAGACGAAGACATTGTTGAAATTGGTGCGGCGGATATAGAAAAGTTAACAGGTATCATGCAGCAATACCCTTTGAGTACTTCCGTTGCACGAAATGGCAATTACCTGCAGGTTATTTTTACCAAAGGGAGTTCAAACCTGGAGGATATTAATAATTTTTGTTTCAGCAAAGGGGTGGTGCTCAATCACCTGATACTAAAGAAGAAAAGGCTTGAAGCGAAATTCTTTGAACTAACCAATAACTAATCCCCCAAATTATTGTCACATGCTGAATATCGTTAAAACAGAATGGCTGAAGATAAAAAAGTATCCTGCTTTTTGGTGGGTAATGGGGATAACTGCGCTTACCTACCCGGGCATCAATTACATGTTTATTAATGTTTATAAAACCATTACTGAAAAGCAAAGTCAGTCGGGGCAGATGGTAAAAGCTTTAATTGGGAACCCGTTTGCATTGCCGGAAACCTGGCGCACGGTGGCCTATTTTTCTTCCTTGTTTGTTTTTATTCCCGCTATTGTGATCATCATGCTGATTACGAATGAATATTCCTACAAAACCAACCGGCAGAATATAATTGATGGCTGGAGCCGCAGGCAATTTATGACGGGTAAGCTCATAGATGTATTATTGCTTTCACTGATTGTAACCTCGCTGTATGCCCTAGTTGCGTTTATCATTAGCCTAACGAATACGAAAGTAATCTCACCGGAGAAATGGAAGCTGGTATATTATATCGGTTTGTTCGGCTTACAAACTTTTTCGCAATTGTCCATTGCCTTCATGGTAGGGCTATTGGTCCGGAAATCATTTATTGCGCTGGCAATATTCGCATTCTATTTTATCATCCTGGAACCTATTGCGGTAAACGTCTTGCGGTATAAATATAAAATCTATATTGGAGAGTTCTTCCCCCTGGAAATATCCAACAGGCTTTTACCCAAGCCTGCATTTATCGGTCGTATAGATGAAGCATCTTACCAGGCTTCCCTGAATAATGTATATCCACATATTTTCTATACTATTATTGTGATTGGTTTAACCTGGGGCTTTTGTTTTTGGCTCAACAATCGCAGGGATTTATAAATTATATTTTTATGAGACAATCAATCAGGGCTTATATACCGGCGTTTCTGGCGGTTTGCATTTCCACTATTAGTATTGGACAAAACCTGGAAACCACTATTAAAATACAGGCGATGGAAATGGCGAGAGCTTTATTGGCGAAGGATGTAGTTAAACTTGCCCAGTATTTTCCCCCAAAGTTGGTAGAGCAGGCCGGTGGCGTGGATAAAATGATGATAGCAAGGGATACCATGAATAAATACATGAAACAATTTGGCGCGGAAATTAAAAAGGTCACGATTGGAAACCCCGGTAAGATCATAACGTATAAAAATGCGATGCAGGCTACCCTGCCTCAAACAACAGAATTAAAATTCATGGCAAGTACCATCATTGCGGAGACTACACTGATTGCCATTTCAGAGGACAAGGGTGTGCATTGGTATTTTGTAGATACCAGTATTTATCGTTCGGAGAAGATAAAATCCCTGCTGCCCAATATTAGTCCTGATCTCGTTATTCCACCCATGAAGCAGCCGAAGATTATTCCTGATGAGCAATAAAATATGGGGTTGCCATATAGTATTTGGCTTAAATGGTGGCAGGCATAAAAAATTATTTCAATATATCTTTTGCCTGTTTTTCCTGCCATACTGACTTAAAATCCCATTATTTAGCCAAAAATCTTAGTAATTCCTGGTACTACCTTAGTTATACCTAAGAACTTCCTCTGCTGAACAAATGGTCTTGCTTAGAAATTTACCGACAAAAAGACAGGTCTGATAAAATATTTAGCAATGGTTGGATAAAGTAATTACCTAAGTTGTTGATTATTTTATTGTGGTATATGGGCAAGCTTGAATACCAATTAACCAAAACCGGAACTGCGATTATTTTGTTGCAAAAAGGGCTGGTATTGCCGCCTCGAGTGTTGGATATAAAAAAGTGAAGCCTGTCTCTTTTATTTTTTTACTACTGACGGTGGTGCTTTTCAGCACTTCGATACTCATTTCACCCACCATTATTTTCAAAACAAATACGGGAACATAGATTGGAATAAAAAACTTATCGCGCATTTTCTGTGCCAGTTGGATGGTGAGGTTTTTATTGGTTACCGGTTGTGGTGATACAGCATTGTAAATACCATTCAATGCATCTTTTTCAATGGCATGGAGAATTAGCCGGCAAAGATCGTCAACATGAATCCAGCTTACTACCTGTCTACCATTGCCCAGAATGGCGGCGATGCCGTATTTAACCGGCTTTTTAAATTCTGTCAGTGCACCTCCCTCTTTGCTAAATACCAACCCTATCCTGAAAACAACCCTTCTTATATTGATATCATTCAGTCCGGAGGTACTTTCTTCCCATTGCCGGCAGGTTTCTCCAAGGAAAGCCGGATCAGGCGGATCTGTTTCAATGAAAGCCCTGTGGGGGTCCTGGTCGGGGCCATACCATCCTATTCCGGATGCGCATATGAGGCCTTTCACTTTGTGTTTTGTTTCGTGCAAAGCCTTTACAATCAATGCACCGCTTTTGGTCCTGCTTTCAACAATTTCCTTTTTTCTTTTCGCGGACCAGCGTTTATCTGCAACACCTGCACCTGCCAGGTGTATAATATAATCTGCCTTTTCGATAACACCTGGTTCTATAAAATTTTTATCGATATCCCAGCAAGCATAAGTAACTTTAGTATCGGTTTTGGAAACTAAGGCTTTCCCTATTTTATTCCCGCCTATACCCCTTGTCAGAATAATCACTTCATGACCCCTTTCCGTCAAATGATTCATTAATGCCGTTCCTATTAACCCTGAGCCACCGGTAATAACAATTGTAGACATGATAAGCCTGATTTTCGTATTAGATTTATAACTTATGCTATAATCAGATTGTAAGACAAAAGTAGCTTTTCCCTTTGCTTTTTGTACTTAACCCAACATTTATGAGGCCACTTATTATATTAAGAGCTTTTGTTGCCATTGTAATTATTGGGGTATTCTCATATTCGAAAATATATTGCCAGCAGATTACATTCTCCGATTCACTGGGAAGTTTTAAAGACGCTGGTTATTGCAGTATTGTTGGAAAAATAAATAAAACCATTATTACCATTGAATCTTTACCGGGCAATCATCCGCATGTGTTATTGTTTGACACGGGTTGTGCCCTTCACAGGGAGATAGAACTTTCCTTTATTCCTGCAGGTGGATTTATTCGGGCCGGGTTACTTCCTGATCAACAAACCTGGAGCATATTATGGCAATCTGGTAAGGGCAGAAACTGGTACCTGTACCATACGCAATTTGATGAAAATGCAATGCTGTTAGAGGGTACAACTCCTATTGATTCTGCAGAAGTGACCAAATCAACGAGTCGTCACCCCTTTTTTGTGAAGAATTCTACTTACAATAATTACCAGCTTTTATTCAGAAAGATTCCTGACTCGGTGAATAACCAGCAGCAAATTGATTTGGTAATCATCCCTCTTCCAGGCAGGCAGGTTGTTAAAGCAAAAATGGATATGCCCTTTAATAAAGAATTTGATGAGTCCGGTGATTTATTTATTGATGAAACAGGAAACGTATATACTACAGTATATGATCATCCATTGAATTTCCGGTTTGGTTCGAAGATATATTTATACCAATACATTATTGGAAGAGGACAAATTAATTTCCCTCCATTGTTGTCCAATGGCAAAAAGCCGGTTAATATCCAGGTTCTTCCGGATTCAACCGATCATCATATATTACTTATGTCGCTTTATACCGATTTCTACTCGAAAAATGTAGACGGGGTTATGGGCGCAATGATACATTTTGATGGGTTATCGCATGATTCGTTATTCTATTATACCTTTTCAAAAGAGGAGAAGAAGCAGGTAAACCGTCATATTGCAGGCATAGCAAGAGATAAATTGATGAATTATTTTGAATTGAAACAATGTTTTGCTACTTCGGATAAAAGAATTACCCTGCTATTACAGCTATCTCACAATGCATATGGTTATAGCAGTTTTACAAATGCATTATCCAATAGTGGCACAAGGTCAATGAACAATTATGCAAGCAGCAACGGTGGATATGTGCCTTCCTCCAATATTATTACTCCCCGTAACGGAGGTTCAAGAAGGGGTGGAAGGCCAAATATGCCTAATATAAATGATACTTACCCATCAAGTACCTCACTGCTCCCCCCAAATTATTCAGCAGATAATTTATCCAATATTCCTACAGTTCCAGGCGGTAATCCACTCGTCTTTGGGAACCCGAATATCCCTGTTTCTTATGTATGTTTTCTTGCTTCATTTGATGGTAGATTTAACTTATTGAATAAAAAAGTACTTCAAACCCAGGTAACATCCGACCAGGATTATATTGCACCGTTCGTTACTATAAAAAATGGTCTATGTTCAAGATTTACTTACGAAGGGACAGCCAATAAACCAAGGTTAAAAAAGACAGATGCTTCCCTGGTAACTGATGAAATTCGTGAAAATATCCACCAGATGAGAAACCCCTTCTTATTATTGCTGGACCATCCTTCCTTATATATGGACAATACCTATTTCCTTACATTTTATCACAACAGGATTACAGGTTCTTATGGCCTTGCTAAATATAGCTGGTGAAGGTGCTGGAACAGCTGAAGTGTGCGACGCAACGATGCTGAAACTTATTACAAATGCTGGTTAACTAAAAACCCTCCCGGAAAACCGGGAGGGTAACAACTATCCTCGTTAGGATACTACAACTAAAAACATACGATACTTTAAAACACAACAGACTTTAATCAGGCTTCTTACCGTCGAGGAAAGTATTAATGGTACTTATTTGGCCATTATTATTTTCATCTGTTTTCACTTCGTAATTACTATAGAAATTTTCGGCGGGGCTCACCGTATTGTAGAGTTCTAAATTGCGGCGGATGTAAGCCGGCACAGTTTCAAACTCATTGTTTGCATCGGCAGCGTTTACGTTGAAGGACAGGTTACGTAATTTCTGTATCCTTTCCGCTGCTCTGCGTTTTTGTTCCTCCACCTCGTCTGCCAATGGCAGGTCCTCTATGGAAGAATTATGTTGGTTTTGAGTTTGTGGGGCCCGAGGCGCATCCGCCGCTGTTGAAACTTCATCCTTAATTACCAGTTGCATGTCGAAAGAAGGTTCTTCTTCTTTTTGAACCGACGGCTGAACCGGCTCTTTTTGGATTGGTTGTTTCACAGGAAGAATCGAGTGTTCGGGGCAGGGACTTTCTGCCGACCGCGGTTCAGCATAAATATTGGATGGCTTGGCCAAGTATCCCCCCGACGCTGCAGACGCAGGAGAATTATTTTCACCAACTGGTTGTTGCTTTTGAATTGGTAGGGTTTGGGCACTGGTTGATTGAAAATCAACAGTTGGTTGCGAATATACCAACTCCATATACGTGGGTTCTTCTTTCTTCTCCACAGGCTTGTCCACAGTAGTTTTCCCAGCGCTTTCATTCGTAAAAAGCACAACCGGTCTTTTAACTTCTTCCGGCGTTTCGGTTAATGTTGGTTGTAATGAGTCATTCAATGTGGTTAATTCTTCTTTTGCAACGACTGCAGTTGCTGCAGTTTCAACCACCACCATTTTTTCTTCCGGTATTTCTTCTACCCGTTCGTCCAATGGCAAGGCAAATTGTTTTGGTGCAGCAGGTTCTTCCTTTTTCATTTCAAGCACCATCACAATTTTCTCTTCCTTCTTCGGGGCTTCTTTCTTTGGTGCTTCTTTTACAAATGGATCTTTGTATTCAAAACCAGTTGCTATCAAGGTAATGCCGATTTTACTTCCCAGGGCATTGTCGTATCCCAAACCAAGAATCACATCAGTGCCTTCGCCGGCACGGCTCAATAAATAATTTTGAATAATTTCCACCTCATCCATCGTGAATTCATGATCGCCTTCGCAGGAATTAATATTGATAAGAATCCATTTTGCACCACTTATATCATTGTCATTAAGCAAAGGGGAGTTCAATGCTTCTTCAATTGCGCGTTGTGCACGATCCTCTCCGTCTGCGGATGCATTTCCCAAAATAGCCACGCCGCCATTTTTCATAACCGTGCATACATCGGCAAAGTCGACATTGATTTGACCTGTACTATTGATTACGTCAGTGATACACTTTGCCGCAGTTGCCAATACATTGTCTGCCTTGGCAAAAGCTTCCTTCATTTTGAGGTTACCAAACTGGTGACGAAGTTTATCATTGCTGATTACCAGTAAAGTGTCAACGTATTGTTTCATGGCGCGAATACCTTCTTCTGCCTGTATTTGCCTCTTCTTCCCCTCGTAAGAAAAAGGAGTAGTTACAATACCAACGGTAAGTATACCAAGGTCCTGGCATATTTTTGAAATAATAGGAGCTCCGCCTGTTCCGGTTCCACCACCCATACCCACTGTAATGAAAGCCATCTTGGTATTTACTTCCAATATTCGTTTGATTTCCTCGAGGCTTTCTTCTGTTGCCTGTTTTCCAATCTCTGGATTGGCACCTGCACCCAGTCCCTGTGTCAGGTGTGGTCCTAACTGAATTTTATTGGGGACGCTGCTTTGTGCAATTGCCTGGGCATCGGTGTTGCAAATAATAAAATTAACGCCTTCAATACTTTGACTGAACATATGGTTCACTGCATTGCTTCCCCCGCCCCCTACACCTATTACTTTAATAATAGATGATTTTTCTTTCGGTAAATCAAAGTGTATCATAGTTTTTAAAGATTGTTTCCTTAGTATAAGGAATATTAGTAATAATAATTAGCGTTTCAGAGGTGTAAGGTTAGAGGTTAATGGCATACGATTAAAAGAGCATCAAAAACTTATCACTTAAAACTTATAACCAATGTGCCTTATGCCTTTCGCCTTTAACCTTCTGCCTTCCTCACAAATGCTTATCTTCTTCTTCTTTAAACAAATCAATCAACCCATCTTTAAATTTTCCCCAGAAATCTTTCATGCCCTTCCTGTTCTTTATTTTTTCTGCAACCACCGCAACGTTTTCTTCTTCCATTTCTTCTGCCGCATGCATTTGTTTCAGACCATCCGGGACTTCCACTTTTATATGAGAATGATCAAACTGTTTGCGGTTGTGTTCATAATCATCATACCCTTTCAGTATTAAACCGATGCAGGTAGAATAAGTTGGTTTGGCAAGTTCATCAATATGTCCGCCGGCCAGGTGTTCCGTTGGGAAACCAATTCTTGCATTCAGCCCTGTTACATATTCTGTTAACTGAATCAGATGTTTCAATTGGGAACCACCACCTGTTAATACCACGCCACCATTGAGCATGCGATTATCCAATCCAACCTGTTTCAGGTGATAAGTAACAAAATCCATGATCTCACTCATTCTTGCCTGTATGATATTAGCGAGATTTTTTACACTGATTTCCTTTGCAGGCATTCCACGCAATCCCGGAATAGTTATAAATGCATTTGCTTTGGCTTCATTTGCCAATGCTGATCCAAATTGTACTTTCATTTGTTCGGCCTGTGTTTTCAATACGCCCAAACCAGTTTTGATGTCGTTTGTGATGTTTTCACCTCCAAAAGGAATAACAGCCGTGTGCTTTAATATTCCTTCATAGAAAACAGCCAGATCTGTGGTACCACCACCAATATCTACGATGGCAACACCGGCTTCAACGTCTTCCTGACCCATTACAGCACTAGCGGAAGCCAATGGCTGCAATACCAGGTCCTTTGTTTGCAGGTTACTTTTTTCAACTGCACGGTTGATATTTCGGATGGCGTTTTTATCACCGGTAATAATATGAAAATTGGCACCTACTTTCACGCCGCCATACCCAATAGGGTTAGGAATGTTTTGAAAATTGTCCACCGTAAATTCCTGTGGAATTACATCAATGATTTGATCTCCGGCGGGTATATAGGTTTTATATTGATCGGCTACCAACTGATCAATTTCACGCTGGGTAATTTCTTCGTTAGTGTCCTGACGAACAATATCACCACGGGTTTGCAGGCTCTTGATGTGATGACCCGCAATGCCCACGTACACTTCTCCGATTTCGAGGTTGGGATTGGAGGCATAACAATTGTCCAGCGCAGCTTTGATGGCCTTGATGGTTTCATCAATATTAAGCACCTGTCCGTGTTTTACACCATTGCTGTTGGCACGGCCAAAGCCCAGGATTTCGAGCTTGCCGTATTCGTTCTTGCGGCCGGCGATACAGGCAATCTTGGTAGTGCCTATATCAAGCCCCACAATAATTGGTTGCTCATTGTTCATAGTCGTATGTTGTTTTTAAGTTGTTTGATCTTATAATTTTCTTTCAATTAGGATTATCCATCATTTTACCCAGGAGGTTTTTTCATAACAGCCCTGGGTACTTGTTTTTTAGTTGTTACCTGTTTTTTTACAGGGGCATGGCTCAAGGGTACTGAAGGGTGGCTTTTCATTGATCGAAGATTAGTTGCAGTTGGAACCGCATTCAACGAATTTTTCTTTGCTGTATGATGTGATTCATCTGTTAAAACCGTTAAAGTTGAGTCAGGCTTATTATTTACAACAATATTATTATCCACCATTGTGGATACTGTATCGTTTTGTAACAGGTGTGATGCCTCGATCAGTTTCTGAATATTCTTCAGTACCTGCAAAGAATCTATCTTCCCGCCTGCTACTTTCCTTGTTGCCGTTACCTGTTTGTCGTATTGAACATTGATGAAACTGTATTTGTCCATTCCCACTTTTGATGATACCTGCTGGTAAAACAACATCAGGCGGTGAAACTTTTGAACAATATCCTCCCCATTTCCAAAGAGGATAACGTGGTTTCCCACTACCGGTATTATCTCAAACTTTTTTTCTGCATTGATATCCAACTGCGCCAGTTGAGCATTCCAGAAAGAATCTCTTAAAATATACTGGCTGATGGCCTTTACCTGTTCCATTAAAAGACTATCCGAACCATGTGGGAATGGTATGTCAGTCGGGAAATTGGTGAATACAGGCAATTTTACCACCATTTTATCATTGAGGGGGAGGTGTTTGCCACTGGAGTCAATATAAAATGAGTTACCCTTAATGGCAAATATCCGGGCGATGGGTTCTCTTTCCTCCACATTGACCCTTAAAATATCGTTGTTGTCAAAGAACAATTCGGCGTCTTTTACCCAAACATTGTGCTCCAACAGCGCCTCCATCCTGTTTAAATCAAAAGAAGCAAGTGGTTTCCTCAAAAGCGCATTTTCAGTTCCGGGTGCGATTATGTTCATTACCTCTTTTCTCCCCAGGAAATAATAATTACCAATACCTGTGATTTTCACGGCTACCCCCTTACAGTAGCTGTGGTTCTTTTTACTGATAGCCGCAATCAATAATACCAGCAATGCGCCGCTCAGCACTACTGTGAGTGTGAGGAATAACAATTTGCGGATATTACTTTTTATACTCATTTTATATTGTCGACTTTACCATTAATTTTCCGGTAAAGGAGTTTTTAGGTAGCCCGCCAGACAGCCGGTGGCCGTCAGACGGGTACAAAGCGAACAGGAAAAATATCCTACTCACAATTCATTCTTACAATTTGCCGGCTAATTCTTTTTCAATCATTTCTTTGATCGGATTAACCAGCATGTCAATATCGCCGGCACCAGCGGTAATTAATACTTCTCCAAATTCCTCATCTAAGCCGGGCACCAGTTTATTCTTTATATAACGCAGTAATGTCTCTTTCGTCATTACCTTTTTATTTTCCCTATACATTCTTTCCAATATCATTTCACTACTCACGCCTTCCATAGCCAATTCCCTTGCAGGATAAATTGGTAAAAGAATTATTTCATCTGCTAAATCAAGACTTTGAGCAAATCCATCGGCCAAATCTCTTGTACGACTGAAAAGATGCGGCTGAAATATAATTGTACATTTTTTGCCATTGAACAAACTTTTTGCCCCACTAATCAATGCCCTCAATTCTTCCGGGTGATGCGCATAATCATCAATGAATATTATCTCCCTGCTCCTAATAATGTATTCAAACCGTCTCTTTACTCCTTTGAAAGCCGCCACTGCTTCCTTTATCTTTTTGTTATCTATTTCCAGGTTATGCGCAACCGCTATCGCGACCACTGTATTCTCCACGTTGTGCATCCCTCCCATGTTTAATTGGACATTCTCCAGCATGTTGTCTTTCATCATCACATCAAATTGATAGGACCCATTCTGCATTTTAATGTTTGTAGCAAATATGTCGGCACTTTCATTCTGCAGACTGTAAGTCAGATGATGATCCGCTTTCAGCTCTTTTCCCCTTTTCAACCCAAACTTATTCAACAGCAATCCTCCTTTTTTTACTTTACCACCAAATTCAATAAATGCATCTTCCAGCGCCCTCTCCGTTCCATAAATATCCAGGTGATCAGGATCCATGGCACTGATGACAGCAACGTTGGGGCTTAATCGAAGAAAGCTTCGATCATATTCATCGGCTTCTATCACACACACGTTTCTTTCATTGCTCCAGAAATTGGTTTGGTAATTACTGGATATACCGCCCAGGAATGCATTGCATCCATAACCACTGTGTCGCAATAAATGCGCTATCATTGTAGTAATGGTAGTTTTACCATGCGTTCCGCCCACACATATGTTAAAAGAACTATTGCTGATCATACCAAGGACTTCACTTCTTTTACTTACTTCAAAACCATGCTCCCTGTAATAATTCAATTCCGAATGATTGGAAGGTATCGCCGGAGTGAATACTACCAGTTGTACATCTTTTGGTGCCAACTCCACATTGTCTTCATAGTGTACCTGTATCCCTTCCTGCTCCAGCATTCGTGTTAAAGGTGTTGGTGTTTTATCATAACCACTTACAGCTACAGCTTTCGCTTTAAAATACCTGGCCAGTGCACTCATTCCGATGCCGCCAACACCAATGAAATATATCTTTTTTATATCGTTTAATTGTATCACTTATCTATAATCGTTTTCAACACTTCACCGGCCACCCGTACATCTGCATCTATGATGGCCAACTTTCCAATACATTCTCTTAATTCGCTTTGAAGCTGATCATTTTTCAGTAATTCAATTACAGCTGGCACCAGTTTTTCCTTTGCCTCATTGTCCCGTATCAGGATGCCCGCCTTTTTTTCAACCAGGTATTGAGCATTCACTGCCTGGTGATCTTCTGCCGCAAAAGGAAAAGGCACGAATACCACTGGTTTTTTTGCCACACACAACTCGGCAATGGCCATTGCACCCGCTCTTGATACAACTACATCTGCTGCGGCATAGGCAAATTCCATCTGGGTAATGAATTCATTTGCCCAGATTAATTTATTACCCTCCGACATTTGTTTAGCCTGGGCCACAAATGGTTTGCCTGTTTGCCAAATCAACTGCACATCATTTATTCGAAATAAATCCAGTTGTGCTGCAATGGCTTCATTGATTCCTTTGGCACCCAGGCTTCCACCAGTAACGAATGCAATACTTTTGTTTTCATCCAACCCAAAAAAATGGGCGCCCTGCGATTTTGAAACAGTGCTGTTAACAATATTGCTTCGTACCGGGTTACCAGTTAATATAATCTTATCCACAGGGAAAAACTTTTCCATCCCTTCACTTGCTGTAAAAACTATTGTCGCTTTATTGCTTAGCATCATATTGCTTTTACCCGCGAATGAATTACTCTCATGAATAAAGGTTGGTATGCCTTTAGATTGAGCGTAACGTAAAACGGGAAAACTTGAATAGCCACCAACTCCAATAACCGCATCGGGCATAAAATCGGCAACAATGGTTCTTACCTGGAAATAACTTTTTACCAACTTGAATAGAAGACCAATGTTTTTTATCAAAGAACTCCTGTTAAATCCCGCTATATCAATTCCTTTTATAGTATATCCGGCCTGCGGTACTTTTTCCATTTCCATTTTTCCTTTTGCACCTACAAACAACAACTCAATAGCGGGTTGCAATTTTTTTAAAGCATTTGCAATGGCAATGGCGGGAAAAATATGTCCGCCTGTTCCACCACCCGCTATAATTACCTTTTTCGCCATCTACACGTTATTGACTGTTTCTACTTGTGGTTGATTCCCTTCCAATTGTTCCACATTTCTTGCTACACTTAATATAATTCCTATCGCAAAACATGTAAAGATGAACGAACTACCTCCCATACTGATTAATGGAAGCGTAACACCTGTTACAGGAAATAAATTCACATTCACCGCCATATTGGCTAATGCCTGTATCACCAATGTAAAACTCAGCGCCAATGCCAGGAATGCGCCAAACGCATAGGGGCATTTCCTGAAAATGCGAATACTCCTGTAAAGGAAGATCAGGTAAATGAATGTGATGAATACACCCCCAGCCAATCCATACTCTTCTATTATAATCGCGAAAATGAAATCACTGTAAGGGTGGGGCAAAAAATTACGTTGTTCACTGTTGCCCGGACCAAGCCCCATCCATCCGCCTTTCGCAATGGCGATTTTTGCCTGGTTCACCTGGTAATTGTCCTCATCATCTGCATCTTTACCTCCATAAATAAAATTCTCTACACGGTTCACCCATGTACCTGCTCTTGCAAACAATTTTGAATGAGATTGAATTTTCACAATTTCACCATTGTTTGCAGAATGATGAACCATGGCAGTGGAAATTAAAATCAACACTGGTATTAATGCAATGCCAATGGTAAGTAACAGGTGCTTCATTTTTACACGGCCAATAAACATAAGCATCATGCTGGTGGCACCAATCAACAAAGCGGTAGATAAATTAGCGGGTGCGATCAACACACAAATAATACCAACTGGTATAATAACCGGAAGAAACCCGGTTTTAAAGTCTTTAATGTTGTCTTGCTTTTTACTCAACAACCGGCTCATATACATAAAAAGGGCAAGTTTGGCCAAATCTGAAGTCTGCACCGTCATCTGAATTATGGGCAACCGAATCCAGCGGCTACCTTCATTCAACCGAACTCCAAAGAACAATGTATAGATCAACAATGGTATTGAAATAATGAATAGAAGTCTTGCAATCTGGGAGTATACCTTATAATTTACCTTATGCAAAAAGTATATCACCATCAATCCGACGGTGATAAACATTACCTGTTTGAATAAATAAGATTCTGTGCTTTTGCTCAGTTTATAGGCAAGTGTTCCGGTACTACTATACACCACCAGTAAAGAAACGAGCGCCAATACAAGCACGACGGCCCATATCACTTTATCACCCTTTGTTTTATTCAGGATACGCCTGCGCATATTGATGCCTGATGTCATTTCATCAAATCTTATGTCCTTTGCGTCGCTCATTTAATATCATTAAACTCAATGTGTTCAGAATAACTATAGTTCTCTAACTGCTTCTTTAAACTGATTACCCCGGTCTTCATAGTTTTTAAATAAGTCAAAACTGGCACAGGCAGGACTCATCAACACCACATCACCTTTGGTAGCGAAATGAAACGCAGCCTGCACAGCTTCCTTGGCGCTGGCAGTATTTACAATCAGTTCCACATCTTTACCAAATGATTCATGAATCTTCCTGTTGTCTGTTCCCATGCATACGATGGCCTTTACCTTTTGTTTTACCAGCTCAAGGATTAGGGAATAGTCATTCCCTTTATCCACTCCGCCAAGTATTAGTATTACTGGCTTTTCCATGCTTTCCAGCGCATACCAGGTACTGTTTACATTCGTGGCCTTACTATCATTGATAAACTCCACTCCCCTTACCGTAGATACATGTTCCATACGGTGTTCGAGCGCTTCGAATGATTGGATAGCTTCCCTTATTTTTTCTTTGCGCAATCCAATGGTGGATGCGGCGATCCCTGCTGCCATGGTATTGTATTGATTGTGTTTACCTTTCAACGCAAAATCATAAATGCTCATCGTTACACGTTCGTTTCCAGATTCAATAATCATTTGCCCGTTTTTGATAAATCCACCTTTGTTCGGTTGTTGTTGCATGGTAAATGGTAATGGGTTAGAATGAATAGAATATTGATTGATGTATTGCATCGTCACAGGGTCATCGGAACAATAAATAAAATAATCGTCAATTGTTTGGTTCATCGCTATGCGAAACTTGCTGGCGATATAGTTTTCAAATTTGTAATTATACCTGTCTAAATGATCTTCTGTTATATTCGTCAGTATCGCTATATCCGGTCTGAATGTTTTTATATCGTCCAATTGAAAAGAACTTATTTCAGCGATGTACCATTCTTTCGGATCTTCTGCCACTTGTCTCGCAAATGAATAACCAATATTCCCAACCAACGCCACATCCAATCCCGCATGCTTACAGATATGAAAAGTAAGCGCTGTGGTAGTTGTTTTTCCATTGCTACCAGTTATCGCCACCATCTTGCTTTTTCCCATATAGCGGTATGCCAGTTCCACTTCACTGATGATGGAAATTCCTTTCGCCCGAATCTTTTTCACCATTTCATTCTTTTCAGGGATACCGGGACTCTTTACAATTTCATCTGCGTTTAAAATCATTGCATCGGTATGCCCACCTTCTTCAAATGCGATGGCTTGTTTTTGAAGATCCTCTTTATAAACAGCTTTCAAAGAACCGCTGTCGCTCAGAAATACATCATACCCCTGTTGTTTTGCTAACAGTGCAGCGCCTGCACCACTTTCTCCTCCACCCAGTATTACCATTCTTTTGCTCATTGCATCAAATCATTTGAATCGGCCAATACCATTCCGCTCGGATTAAGGGGGTTCTTCAATAGTTTGAACTTCACTGCACCACAATCTCTTAACTTGTTTAGGGCGGTTTTTCGGATAATGATTTTCAGGTACCTGGTTTTTCAGCAATAACTTTTTGCCTTTTCCGTCTTATTATTTACCGAATCTTCAGTGTTACTATTGCAAATAACACGCAAAGAATAGTAATGATCCAAAACCTCGTCACTATCTTACTCTCATGGTATCCAAGTTTCTGGTAATGATGGTGCAATGGACTCATCAGGAATACCCTTCGCCCTTCTCCATATTTCTTCTTTGAATATTTGAAATAACTCACCTGTATCATTACACTTACCAGTTCAACAAGGAAAACGCCACAGAATATAGGAATCAGCAATTCTTTCCTTACCATAATTGCAAGCGCTGCAATGATTCCTCCCAGTGTTAGGCTTCCTGTATCGCCCATAAATACCTGGGCCGGGTAGGCATTATACCATAGAAACCCAATACATGCTCCTACCATGGCTGCAATAAAAATGGACAGCTCACCCAGGTTTGGGATATACATGATGTTTAGGTAATCTGCAACGCGTATGTTTCCACTGGCATAAGCGAATATGCCAAGACAAATTCCTATAATCGCCGAGGTACCTGTTGCCAGGCCATCAATCCCATCAGTGATGTTGGCGCCGTTTGATACAGCGGTTACAATAAATATTACTACAGCCAGGTACAACACCCATGTATAATCGCGCAAAGCTTTCGGCAACAGTTTGGAATAATTGAACTCATGGTTCTTTACAAATGGAATGGTAGTGATAGGATAATCTGATTTGATAAAATATCTTTCTTTCCCATCTATCGCTACTTTCCTTGTAATTGTGGAATCAATCATTTTCACATTTCCAGTAAATTCTCTGTAAGCCTTTACATTATCATTGAATAATAAAGTAAGACCAATTATCAAACCCAATCCAACCTGTCCCAGTATTTTAAACCAGCCAGCCAGGCCGTCTTTATCTCCTTTTTTATATGCAACGCCCTGTTGTTGCGCCAGGCGCTTCGCACGGAGTTTAAGGTAATCATCAATAAATCCTATTATACTCAGCCAAATGGTACTTACAATCATGAGCCTTACATAGGCCTTATTTAAATCTGCCAGTAATAGTGTCGGAACCAGAATGCCAAGTATGATAATAATACCTCCCATTGTGGGCGTCCCCTTCTTTTGTTGCTCCCCTGCCAGCCCCAAATCCCTAACAGTTTCTCCTACCAATTTTTTCTTCAGCAAATTGATCAATCGCTTTCCATAAACTGAGGTAATAATCAACGACAACAACACTGCCATCAGCACCCGGAAGGTGATGAACTGGAACAATGCACCACCCGGCACTTTCATGCCTTGTTGTTTAAACCATTCAAACAAGTGGTATAACATAATTTTTTATTCTACTTTACCTGCGTAAACTGTTATTATTGATCAATTCACTTTTCCAGTAAATCAAACACTCTTATCAATTCCTCTTTATCATCGAAATGATGTTTCACACCCTTTATATCCTGGTACTTCTCGTGTCCTTTGCCTGCTATCAAAACGATGTCTTCCGGTTTACTAAAGCCTACTGCTGTTTTTATTGCTTCGCGCCTGTCAGCGATAGAAACTGTTTTTCTTCTTCCTGCTGTATTCAATCCGACTTCCATTTCTTTTAGAATTTGCAAAGGGTCCTCACTTCGCGGATTGTCTGACGTAAGTATTACCTTATCGCTGTACTTACATGCTTCTTCAGCCATGATCGGCCTTTTTGTCTTATCCCTGTCCCCGCCACATCCAACCACCGTAATAATCTGTTCATGGCCTTTACGCAATTTTTGAATGGTTGTCAGCACATTTACCAACGCATCAGGTGTATGCGCATAATCAACAATACCTATAACCCTTTCATTGCGCGAGACCAGGTAATCAAATCTTCCTTCGGCACCAGTGAGTACACTCAGGTTTCGCAACACTTCATGTTTATCTTCTCCCAAACAAATTGCCGCGCCATAAACAGCCAGCAGGTTATAGGCATTGAATTCGCCAATCAACCGGAAATGCACCTCCTGCTCATTTACAATCATCACCAAGCCTGATAATCCATTCTCCAAAATTTTCCCTTTAAAATCAGCTACTGTTTTAAGGCTGTAGGTATATTTACGCGCATTCGTGTTTTGCAGCATTACCACACCACGCTTGTCGTCCAGGTTGGTAATAGCAAATGCATTGGCAGACAATGAATCAAAAAACGATTTCTTCACACGTATATACTCATCAAATATTTTATGATAATCCAGGTGATCGTGGGTAATGTTACTGAACAATGCGCCTGCGTATTTTAACCCCGAAATTCTGTGTTGGTGGATGGCATGCGAACTCGTTTCCATGAACACATGTGTACAACCGGCATCGACCATTTCTTTCAGCAAGGCATTTATGGTTACCTGGTCGGGTGTTGTATGGGTAGCTGGTATAACTTTTTTCCCAATATGATTTTCAACCGTACTTAGTAACCCACAGGTATATCCAAGTGATGAAAAGAGCTTGAATAATAATGTAGCAATAGTGGTCTTGCCGTTGGTACCACTTACTCCTACCAGCTTTAATTTCTCTGAAGGATGTCCATAAAAATTATGAGCGATAAAACCGGCTGCCTGCGAACTTTCTTCTACCTGCACATAGGTCACCTCTTCATTCATTTCAACAGGAAACTGTTCACAAATAATGACACGTGCCCCCAATTCAATGGCTTTCCCTATAAAATGATGACCATCTGATGCGGATCCTTTGATAGCAATAAATGCATCCCCGTTTTGAATCTTTCTGGTATCCAATTGCAAGCCCGTCACCTCAGACTGTGTATTTCCATACACAGAACGGATGCTTACCTTGTACAATATATCCTGCAGCACTGCCATTAGTTCAACGATATTGTTACGGTTTGATTTTTATTAATAACTGTTCCGGGTTCTATACTTTGTTCACCTACTTTTCCTCTTCCCTTTGAAATCACTTTTAGGTTCATACCTTCCAGTAAATACAAAACATCCTTTAAACCCATTCCCTTTACATTAGGCATGGTATTCTTTGCCACACGCCTGTTTGCTACTATTATTGCATTATTATTGTTATATACACTGCTCCAATTTTGGTTTTTCACTGAATCGATATACCCTATATTCAAAGTCTGAAATACCTCTTTTATATCTTTCGTTTCACCGGCATAATAAAATTGGCTGCTGTCTTTTTTTAAACCAGCCGTAAACATTTCATTATTATGCTGCGCGTTTAGTGCATATAATTTATCCGATATCTCCTTAAACACGGGGGCTGATACATCACCACCAAAATGCTTTGCCGGATGGGGTTTTGTTCTGATCACGACGATGCAGCTGTATTGTGGTTTGTCGAAAGGAAAATATCCGACAAAAGATGCCTGGTAAATGCCATCATCGTAACCAATATCTTTAGCAGCCACATGCGCTGTTCCGGTTTTTCCTCCAACGCTGTAGAGGGCATTTTTAAAAACAAGTTTACCTGTTCCTTCGGTTGTCACCGCCAGCATACATTGTTGGGCTGCTTTGATTACATCGTCCGAAGCAATTTTCTCTTCCACGACCCGTGGTTCAAATTCTTTTATTACCTGGCCATTGCTTTGAATCCGATTCACGAGGTAAGGCTTCATCATCTTACCATTGTTTGCAATGGAATTATAAAGCATCAGTGTTTGTAAGGGTGTTACTTCAATAGCATAACCAAAACTCATGGTGATCATAGCATGAAGGCCCTCGGTATTGCGTTTTATTTTGGGCAATACAGGATTTTCTTCACCCATTAAATCAATCCCTGTTTTGGTATCAAAATGAAATTTATGCAGGTAATTCAGAAATTTATCCGGGTCGTTTGCAAAGGATTGATAAGCGATTTTACTCATACCAACATTGGAACTATGGGCAAAACATTCGCGTACCGTCATAATGGGTTTTGGGGCGGGTTCCGCATCATTGACTGTTCTTACGCCTACATAATCGCTGCCGCCGGTTCCGACTGAAACCATATCATTGATAGTTGTCTTTCGCTCACTAAGTACAGCCAATAAAGTTGCCAGTTTAATGGTTGATCCGGGCTCCGTAGCACGCAAAGCATAATTATAATCCTCCCAGTAATTTCCGTCGGGGCGGCGTCCAAGATTAGCCAATGCTTTTATCTTACCAGTTGCAACTTCCATTACAATGCAGGTTCCATGATCTGCATCGTTCTCCAGCATCATTTTCAACAATGCGTTTTCAGTAATATCCTGTGTATTCACATCTATTGTGGTCACAATATCCCTTCCGCTTTCAGGTTCTATTTCTGACCCTTCAATAGGAATGAATGCCCCGCCGCTGATATAACGAACCAATCTCCTCCCGCTATCTCCTTTTAATAAATCATCGTATGTTTTCTCCAACCCAACATTCTGGCTGATAAACTTACCAGCTTTGTTTTTGTATACCCGCGATAATCCAATGGTTCGGTTGGCCAGTAAACCAAAAGGATTTAATCTTCTGTTTTTTACATCCGCAATAAAACCACTTTTATTTCTTCCCTGGTTGACCAATGGAAAACTGCGCAATATTTTATATTCCTCGAATGACAGGTTTTTCTTTAATTCGTGATAACGTTCCTTTCTTCTATAGCCATCCTCTAATTCATTTTTGTATCCACTTTCGTTCTTATCACCAAAGTAATTTGCCAGGGCCCAGCTAAGTGAATCAACATATTTTTTAAACCTTTCCCCCTTTTTTTCCCGAAGGCCATCAGCACCAAAATCTATGTATATATCAAAATAGGGAACTGAAGTGCTGAGCATATTCCCGTCTTCACTATAGATAGTTCCGCGTTCCGGAATCATTACCATTGGTTTTGTATGAAGACTGTCACTTTTACTCCGCCAGTACGCTCCCTGGAACTCTTGTATATAAAAAGCCCTTCCTAAGACGAAAAGGCTGATGACGACAACCCCGATAAAGCACAAGTACACTCTCCACAATATGTCTTTTTTTACTTCCAAGTTGGTTTATCGTTTTATTAAATCGTTGGTAAGTGGTTTTCTATTATTTGCCTAAACTGTCTTTTAATACCATTGGTGGTTGTGTCAATTCTTTCAATCCCATCGGCTCAACTGCTTTTGCCAACTCACTTTGTTTACTGCGAAACATCACTTCGCTCTTAAGTGACTTGTATTCGTATTGTAATTCTTTTAGCTCTTTCCCCGTTTTATTAATGTTCTTAATGGTATTATCGGAATAATGCCCATTGAATATGTACACCACAGCCAGCAAGCTCAGGAACAAAAAGAAAGGAACATTCTTAACTATCCACTGGTAGTCAAGCAGCTTTTTCCAATCGCGCCTGCTATTTGTATGTTGGCTGTTATCGTTCATTTCGAGGGTTGGGTGGTTTGAAGCCGTCAGGCAGAGGTTACCACCTGACGGCTTTGATAAACCACTTCTTTGTATTTTCAGAAGTGGTTTTCATCAGGACATTAAAATTTTCGTCTCTTCTGTTTAACTACTATGAGGCTAAATAATATTTCCTTTCATATAATGGATGGCAGCACTTCGCTGTTGATACTATACTTTCCCTATATTTTTTCCGCGATTCTCAATTTGGCACTTCTTGACCTTGGGTTTGCACTCAATTCTTCCGGTGAGGCGGTAATTGGTTTCTTTGTTATTATTTTCAATTCGTGGGAGGACACAATGTTTTCAAACGGGTGCTCTTCCGCCTCTTCGAAAGCACCTTTCCGAAAATAATTTTTAACTACCCTGTCTTCCAATGAATGAAAAGTAATGATGGCTACACGGCCACCCGGTTTCAGGAGAGAAGGAATTTGTTCAAGCAGTTCACGCAGCGCGCCTAATTCGTCATTAACTTCTATACGCAATGCCTGGAATACCTGGGCAAAGTACCTGTTTGGATTGCCTTTCACTACCGGGTCCAATGCAGTTTTAAAATTTTCAATTGTTTTCATCGGCATGGTAGTTCGAAGCGAAACAATTGTTTTTGCCAGCGTTTTGGAATTAGAAACCTCTCCATACTGTTCAAACAATTTATGCAATTGTTGTTCAGTATAGTCGTGCACCACATCGTATGCTGTTAATTCCTGTCGTTGATCCATTCGCATATCTAATGCAGCTTCATATCGAATGGAAAATCCTCTGGCTGCTTCATCAAACTGGTGACTGCTAACCCCGAGGTCAGCCAGCACACCATCTACTTTATCCACTTTATGCAGCCGAAGAAAACGTTGCAAATGGCGAAAATTACTGGGCACAAAAATTATCCTGTCGTCATCCGGTAAATTGGATTTGGCATCAGCATCCTGGTCAAAGGCAAACAACTTCCCATCCTTGTTGAGATGTGAAAGAATTTCTTTAGCATGACCACCTCCGCCAAACGTACAATCAACATAAATGCCAGCCGGCTTCACTTGTAACCCATCCATTGTTTCCCTCAATAAAACCGGAACATGGTAATCACCAGGCACGTTGTTCAATTCACTCTTACCAGGTGTTGGCTTTTTTTTCATTATCACGGTTCATTTCCGGTGACTATTCATTTTGCTTTTTGTTGCCCATAACTTTTTGCGCCAAAGCACTGAAAGCTTCAGGGGTGAAAGAAGAATCAAAGAACTGTTGGTACTTACTTTTATCCCAGATTTCAATTTTGTTCCCGTTGGATGCCAGTACGATGTCTTTTTGAAGCGCTGCCACCAATTTTATATTCGGAGGCACCAGTAACCGATTGGCGGAATCCAGCCCTACTTCCGTGGCCCCATTATTGAAAAGCCGTTTTAATTTCCGATTTTCGGGTTCGTATTCACTAAGTGCATTAATATCGGCAGATACTGGGCCCCAGTTTTCTTTAGGATAGAGGTTTAGGCATTCGTCAAATCCCCTGTTAATAACAAAACTGGTAGCGGCTCCTTCCGGCAGTTGCTTTAGCACCCCTGCCGGGAGAAGGAAGCGACCTTTGGAGTCCAGCGTAGCTTCGTATTCGCCCAGAAAAACAATCATTTACGTGGATTTGAAACGAAAAATACATTTATTAACACAAAATAACACTTTTTCCCACTCTCCAAACAAATTTGGATAAATTTAATTTTTCCACAGCTTGATTGTGAGGTAGATATGAGTGCCAGCAAGGCTTTCCGGCACGGCAGAGAATGAAATAGTAAAAAGCTAGTGGATTGGCTGTGAATTGATGTGCAAATCCTGTGGGAAACCATGGTTTTAATGTGAATTAGTAACCGAAAAATCTAACACCAATGGCTCTTGCTGGTTATTCCCAAACTCCCCTGAAGAAAAAACTGGGCATTAAAGATGAAACGAAAATACTCCTGGTAAATGCCCCTTCAGACTATGATAAATGGCTTGAAAGTGATACCAGCAAACAGTTGTGCAAAAGAAATGAAGTGCCCGATTTAGTTCATTTGTTTGCACCCTCCTACCGGGATTTTGAAAAAGAAATGTTTTCATTGCATACAACTATCAAAAAAAATCCCGCTATTGTAATCTGGGTAAGCTGGTATAAAAAAACTGCCGGAATTAAAACTGATATTAGTGAAGACATGATAAGAGCTTATGCACTCGCCAATGACCTCGTGGATATAAAAGTATGTGCTGTTACAGAATTATGGAGCGGGCTAAAACTGGTAGTACCAGTTGCAAAAAGAACAAAGTAGATTTGCAGAAACAACTACAGCAGTTGGCTGTAAAGGTTATGAATCCACGAGAAATATCTATCCACGATTTTACCTACCATCTACCGGAAGAAAGAATTGCAAAGTTTCCGCTTGAAAGAAGAGATGACTCAAGGTTACTTATTTATCAGCACGGAAGCATAAGCGAAGATGTATTCAGTCAAATTGATAACCACCTGCCGGCCAACAGCCTTCTCGTTTTCAACAATACCAAAGTAATAGAAGCCAGGTTGCTATTTCAAAAACCAACAGGCGGTATGGTGGAAATTTTTTGTCTTGAGCCCCACGAAATGTATGGGGATATTACTAATGGTATGCTGCAAACAGGAAAGGTTCTTTGGAAATGCCTGATTGGTGGCGCAGGTAAATGGAAACACGGACAGGTATTGCAAAACCAAATTGAACCCGGCGGTGAAAGTTTGCTACTGGAGGCCCGTTACCTGGAGAAACTGCCTGATTGTTTTATCATTGAACTTTCCTGGAATCCCGCTCATTATTCTTTTGCTGAAATCCTCCACCGCGCCGGCCTCATCCCCTTACCGCCTTATATAAAAAGGATCCCCGATAAAAGTGATAGCCTGCGATACCAAACGGTATATGCAAAAGAAGATGGATCTGTTGCTGCGCCTACAGCTGGTTTGCATTTTACCGTTGAATTACTTAACAGGCTCCTGCATAAAAATATCCACCAGGCTTTTGTTTCATTGCACGTGGGAGCGGGCACATTCAAACCCGTTAAATCAGACACGATGAATAAGCATGAAATGCATGCAGAATTTATCCATGTCACGCAGAGCACCATTGAACAATTATTGAAATATGCCGGAAACATATTTGCCATAGGCACTACTTCGTTGAGAACACTGGAAAGTATTTACTGGATGGGTGTAAAAACAAGGATATACCCTAACCTTTCGGAATCAGCATTATCTATTGGCCAGTGGGAAGCATATGATTATACTTCAGAAATACCTGCACAGCAAGCATTGGAAAGTCTTCTGGACTGGATGCTTAAAAATAAAAGGAAGGAGATAATAAAGAAAACCAGCATACTGATTGCCCCCGGGTATAAAGTGAAGATGATAACCGGGCTCGTTACTAATTTTCATCAGCCACAGTCTACATTATTATTACTGGTAGCAGCTTTGATTGGCGACGACTGGAGAAAAGTATATAACTACGCATTGGAGAATGGTTTCAGGTTTCTAAGCTATGGAGATGGCTGCCTGTTGAAATTATGATCACAGGTATCAGGCCGGAATTTTTTCTTCTTTATGGCTTAAGGCCATTTCAATAGTGAATACTGTTCCCTTACCAATTGTGCTCTCCACTTTTATTTTCCCTTCATGCGCATCAACCATGGTCTTTACATAACTCAATCCCAATCCAAATCCTTTCACATTGTGAATATTACCCGTATGCGCGCGATAAAATTTCTCAAATATGCGCTTCTGCGTTTCCTTGCTCATTCCTATTCCGTTGTCTTCAATCCGGATAAGTATGGATTTACCTGCATTTGAAGTACTTAGCTTCAGTAAAAGATTCTCTTTTGAATACTTAACTGCATTGTCTACCAGGTTTGAAATAAGATTGGTGAAATGCACTTCATCTGCCTCGATCAAATCATTTTTTGCATTTAACTGCATTTCATCAGTTGCATTTTTATCCGCCATCTGAAGGTCAAAATTATCTATTACTGCGCGGATAACATCGTGCACATGAATCAGCTTTTTATTCAATTGTATTTCCTGTCTGTCCATTAAGGAAGCCTGCAGGATGGTTTCTACCTGCTTGTTCATCCTTTTATTCTCTTCCTTTATAATCCCACTGAAATAATCCATTTTTTGTTTGTCCTGCAATACCTTTTCATTGCGCATGGCATCTACCGCCAGTGATATGGTGGCCAGTGGTGTTTTAAATTCATGCGTCATGTTATTGATAAAATCATTTTTTATCTCACTCAATTTCTTCTGTCGCAATAAAGCGTTCAGTGTAACATAGAATGCAGCGCATAAAATAAGTGTAAACAGAATAGCGCCACCAATCATCCATCTAAGTTGTGTAAATACGAAGTGTTTGATATTGGGCACTACCAGTATCATCCGTTCTTCCGGCACCAGGCTTTCATAGTCACTGCCACTGGGAACCTGGAGCAAATAAACAAATGCACGGTTGCGCACGGTATCCTCATATTCCGGAAGGAAGTTTTTTGATTTCAATTCATACTGATACAATCCCACCGAAGAAGTAATGGCAAATTCAAATTTGGTGTCTTTAATGCCATTCAGATCAAAGGCTTTGCGGAGTTTCTCATCTATTTCAAAGGAAGTATAATTCTTTGCAATGGTAGAAGGGCGCATCAATTCATTGAGCAATTGTTCGCTGGGTAACACCAGTCCTGGTCTGAATTTTGGGTTTTTTAAATTAGGAAGCGTTCCCTTTTGTTCCATTAAGTCCTGGCCAACCATATCCATCGCCTTGGTCACTTTTTCCGCCAGCTGTTCCTCTTTTATTTTCAGCATCGACTGAATCCACTGCACCTGGATGAAGATGATGCCGATAAGTGAAGCAGTTATAAGAATGATGATTACAGGTAAAATTCTTTTCATTATAGCAAAAATAATTTAGCTACCCCGGTTTTACCGCTTTATAACAACCGGATGGCTTGATTTAACGAAGGTTTTGCACAGGAAAATGTCCTTAAATTAGCTGCGGGAAGCCATTAACAATTATTTTGAGATGTCAATATAATAAGT
>Ga0209069_10000065_pt1 | contig 35177 bp, 31 predicted proteins | sample Str013_2_FD_187202 | JGI IMG/M metagenome (GOLD analysis project Ga0209069, IMG submission 187202) | Freshwater sediment microbial communities in response to fracking from Pennsylvania, USA - Straight Creek_MetaG_SC_2013 (SPAdes) (version 2) | ecosystem: Environmental > Aquatic > Freshwater >...
GCACAACGGTCACCGGAGGCTCCGCCGTAAACCACTTCAGCATCAGCGCATCGCGGACCCATCGCCGGCGGCGCTGCTCGGCAGCGGTATGCCGGACCACGCCAAAAAGCCATGTGCGAAACGCGGAGCGTCCGCCAAAACGCGCGCGGCCTTCCAGAACTTTTACGTAAACCATTTGCAGCACGTCTTCTGCTTCGTCGCGCTGGTGGCGGCAGCAGTGCAGCGCCCAGCCGAAGCTTTCGGGATGCAGCCGCTCGAGTTCTTCTGGAATTTGAGTCGGATTCATTTGCCCCGCGCGGCTCGCGTCTTCCGTGTTCATGGTATGTGTGGTTTGAGCGGCGATCTTATATGACAGGCTTTGCAGAAAAAATGCCAGCGGGCCTTGGCGATTGCACGGCTTCCCCTTGTGCTACCTGCTATGATTTTTGTGAATCGGGGTACTGCTTATGACGAGATCACACGCCAGCTTGTTTGTTGCCTTCATTGGTTTATCAATCTCACTGGGAATCGCCCTGGCCCAATCGCCACTGGACAAGCTCAAACAGAAAATTGGAGTCAGCAGCGACCAAGGCTTGAGCAACGATAAGATCGTTGCCGGCTTGAAAGAAGCCTTGAAGGTCAGCACAGGAAAAGCCGTGGCGGCAACCGGCAAACCGGACGGCTATCTGAAGAACGAAGCCATCAAGATTGCACTACCGCCCAAATTGCAGTCGGCCGGCAAGGGCCTCCGCATGGTAGGCATGGGCAGCCAGGTGGACGCTCTGGAAGTCGGCATGAACCGCGCAGCGGAACAGGCCGCGCCCCAGGCCAAAGCGATCTTTCTGCGTGGCGTAACCAAAATGACCTTTGACGACGCCCGCAAAATCCTTACTGGTGGCGGCGATACGGCGGCAACGGAATATTTCAAACGCACCAGCTCAGAAGAGCTGACGACCGCGTTTGCGCCGATCGTCCATAAATCCATGGAAAACGTAGGCGTGGTCAAGCAATACAACACGCTGCTTGAAAATCCCATGGCCGCTTCGCTGGCCAAGGACAAGAGCATGAATCTGGACAGCTACGTCGTCGGCAAAGCTCTGGACGGCCTCTTCTTTATGCTGGGCGAGGAAGAAAAGAAGATCCGCAAGGACCCTGCGGCCCAGACCACTAGCTTGCTGAAACAGGTGTTTGGCAATTTGAAGAAGTAAGAATGTCGGCGAACTGAAGCTTCGCGACCAGCAGTCCTGCCGTCCATTCGTTCTGCGTAAGGTGGTGCCGGTCGAATTTTCTGTGTAACGCCTGAGTCCACACACGCACTAACCACTAGTCCCACATCGGGTCAGTCGCCGTAAGTGCTCAATTCCCCCGGGCGGCATTCCAAGCCTTGCATTTTTGTTCCGCTTGCAGGATAAAGCGCTCCACGGTCTCCGATTCCTGGGGACATTTTCGATTCGAGTGGAGGTGCTGCTTGTTCGTTCCACGATTGAAGAATCAAACCAACCCTTGGCTCTTGCTGGGAATTCTTCTGGCCTTGGGGACGATGATTTCGGCGTCCGCAACCGGCCAGATGACCAAGGCAGGAGGGCCTGCTAACACACAACTTAGACCTTTAGATCCCCTGACTCCTGAAGAGAGGGCTTACACAGAACGTTTGGCGCGTGCGGACGCTCGCGTCAAGGAAATGATTGGTGAAGCCGGCGTTCGCATGGTGTCCGTTGAATTGGCGGCCATCAAGCCGGAATCGCTGCGCGACGCTGAGCGCATGGTGCGGCACGCTGAAGTGGTGCTGTTCCATCCCGAGAGCGATGCCGGCGCCAAAGTGCTGGTCAATTTACAACAGAAAACCGTGGTCCAGGCCAGTCGGCTCACTGGGGAACAGGTACCCATGACTTCGGAAGACCTGGCGGAAGCCTATCAGTTGGCGCAGCGCGACGCGGCAGTCGAGAAGTTTTTGGGAGAATCCGCAAAAGGATTCCAGATGCAGCCGGCGCATGTCCGGCTGGCGGTCCGGTTGGAAAATGAAGTTACCGGGCTGCGGGTGCGAGGCAAGAACCAGGAAGATCCTTGTGCCAAACATCGTTGCCTGGAGTTGTTCTTCCGTCGCGGAAGAGACTATCTGAGCGAACAGAGTGTGGTGGTTGATCTAACGGCCAAGCACGTGTACGTGGAAAGGAGCAGCCATGAAACTCACTAAGATCGCCGCAGCTTTCCTGTTCCTGGCCTTGTGCGTCACGCTGTCTTCACGGGCAGCGGCGCAAAACCCGCCGCCGTGGATGCCATGCTCCGGGGCCAATCTGGTGGACCAGAAGTTCCCGACCGTGGGACCGGAAGTTACCCACTGGAGGCTCTGCTGGCAAACCATTCCCGGCAACGGACTGTTGATCCACTGGGCGTACTTCCGCAAATCACCGGCTTCGCCGTGGCTGTTCGTTCTATGGGATGCGCGCGTCTCTGAGATTTTTGTTCCGTACCACAGCGGCAATCCACGTTATTACGACGTGGAGTTTGGCTTTCCGCTCACACCCATCGGTCCGGCGGATTGCCCGGCAAAACTGGGAGGCACTGTGCTGGCCGGGGACGTCTGTAAGGAAGTGCGCGACCGCGGACTTTCCTGGAAGTCTGACGCCGACGTGTATCGCGGCGAAGAAGTGACGCTGTGGGCCGGCCTGGCCGCAGCCAACTATAACTACGTGATCGAATGGACGTTCCGTGATGACGGTGTGATTATGGGCCGCGCCGGAGCAACTTCCCACAACCTCCCCGGCCGGGAGTTGGAAACGCACGTTCACAATCCCATTTGGCGTCTGGATGTTGATCTAAACGGATGGCCGAATGATTCGGTTTACCTGGGAGTCCACAAAGAACCGCTGCCGGGACTTTCCGCCACAGACAGCGAAAACCTGATAGCCGTGGAGGGCGGTTACGAGTGGGACCCCCACGCCTTTAACACTCTCAACATCCATGACCAGACGCTGAAAAACGGAAGAGGCGATGCAACGTCTTACCAGTTGATTCCTCTTCCCACACAGGGCCTTTCACGCCACAACGAGCCGTTTACTCAAAAGGATTTCTGGGTAACGCACTACAAGCCGACGGAGATGAGCGCCAAGGACCTGGAGTCTTACATACAGCCTCCGGAGCCGGTGGCCAATGCCGACATTGTGGCCTGGTACAAGGGTTCCGTGCACCACCATCCGCGGGATGAAGATGGCGAGTACGTTCAGGGACGCTGGCATGGCGTGGCCTTGATCATGTGGACCGGGTTCATGATGAAGCCACACAACCTGTTTGACCGTACTCCGTTCTATCCATAAAGAGAGCGGGCAGGAACGAAAACGTGGTTCTCTGAGTCACCGTGCCGGAAGGAAACTTCCGGCGCGTTTTTTTGTCTTGTTGGTTTAACTAAAGAACCCGTTGATCCGCATGTTTTTTCAGGAACCTTCCGTAATCCTGCTGCGTAATAACCCATCAAGGCGGGCTTCGTCTTCCCGGCAACGCGCGCCTACGCCAACTGCAACAATTCAGGAGGGGCAGCGATGGGTACTTTTCTGCAGGACCTCAAGTACGGAATCAGGACGCTCATCAAGAGTCCAGGCTTTGCCCTTACAGCCATCCTCACGCTGGCGCTGGGCATTGGCGCGAACACCGCCATTTTCACCGTGGTGAATTCCATATTGTTACGGCCACTGCCTTTTCACCAACCTGATCAATTGCAAATCCTGAGCGAACGCACCGCGCAATTTGAGTCTGGATCGATTGCTTACGAGAACTTCCAGGACTGGAAAGCGCAAAGCAGCTCATTCGAGGGCATGGCGCTGTTCCGTAACCGCACATATACGCTGACGGGTGATGGCCGCCCCGAACAGATTCGCGGTCGCGAAATTTCCGCGGGGTTTTTCAATCTGCTGGGCGTTCCATTGGCCGTGGGTCGCGACTTCCAACCTGACGACGATCACGAAGGTTCAGCGCTTACCACCATCATCACCCACGGGCTCTGGCAGCGGCGTTTCGGGGGCGCGAAAGACGTGCTGGGCAAAACGCTCCGCATCAACGACAAGACCTATACGGTCATCGGCGTAACGGCGCCGGATTTCAAGTTCTATAACCCTTCTGACCTTTTCATGCCGGTCGGCGCGTCTGGCGCTCCTTGGCTTAAGATGCGCCCCGAACGCGAAGGCGCTTATTGCGTTTCACGCTTGAAGCCGGGAATTGCGCGAGAGCAAGCCCAGGCAGAATTGGACGCCATCGCGAAACGGCTGGCCGTGACCTATCCGGAAGCCAACGCCGGACACGGCATCACCATGGTGCCGATTCATGATGACGTGGTGTCTGACGTTCGCAAAAGCTTGCTGGCGCTGGGGCTAGGCGTGTTGGTGTTGATGGGCATTGCCTGCGTGAACGTTGCGAACCTTCTGCTGAGCCGCGTGATTCCGCGGCAACGTGAGTTTGCGATTCGCACCGCATTGGGCGCATCGCGTTCGCGCGTGGCGTCACAACTGCTGACGGAAAGCGTGCTGTTGGCGTTGCTGGGTGGCATTCTGGGAATGGGCTTGGCCTGGCTGGGAACTCGTGGCTTGCTGGCGTTGATGAGCCGCACGCTGCCTCCCTCGCAGCCTATTACCACGGACTGGCGCGTAGCCTTGTTCGTACTCTTCTTCTGTGTAGCCACGGGGATTTTGTTCGGGCTGGCTCCGGTGTGGCAATCGGTGCGCGGGAACACGAATGAAACGTTGAAAGAGTCCGCGCGTGGATCGTCAGCCTCACGGCATGTTCTGCAAAAAGTTCTGGTAGCCACGGAATTGGGTCTGGCTGTGCTGTTGCTGGTCTGCGCGGGGCTTACCGTGCGGACCATGCAGAAGCTGGCCAAAGTTGATCCCGGGTTTCGTCCGGCGGATACGCTTACGTTTGATATTGGATTTTCCAAGCTGCGTTATGACCAGCCGGAAAAAATCCGCGTCATGCTGAACGACGTGATTACGAAGATTGAAGCCATTCCGGGCGTGGACGCCGCCACCATGACCACCGACGTGATGATGCGCGATGACAGCGAAGTAAATTTCTACGTCGCCGACCGTCCCAAGCCCGATCCCAAGGACTACAACTGGTCCATGATGTACATCACCAGCGCGGACTACCTCAAGACCATGGGCATTCGCCAGATTAAAGGGCGGTTCCTGAACGAGCATGACAACCTCAACTCGCCGGGCGTGATCGTGATTGACGAAGAACTGGCGCGATCGGTGTTTCCCAATCAAGAAGCGATTGGCCAGCATTTGATTGTGCCGTTCCCCGGATTTGAGCAGCCAAGGGAAATCGTCGGCGTGGTGCAGCACGTAAAGCACTGGGGACTTTCCGCCGACGACACGGCAAAGATCCGCTCGCAGTTCTATATTCCCTTCGGCCAGATTCCAGACAGCTTGTATGGCCTGGTGACCGGCATGAGCTATGCCGTGCACTCCCGCCTGGACGAACACGCCATCACTGCCGCGGTGAAAGACCAACTGCGCGCGATTGACGGCGACATCCCGGTGTACAACATTTCGTCCATGAACGAAATCATCAGCACGTCACTGGCGGCGCAGAAACAGATCTCGCTTCTGCTGGGCTTCTTTGCCATGGCTGCGCTGTTGCTCGGAGGGGTGGGGACTTACGGCGTGATCTCTTATTCGGTCAGCCAGCGCACCAATGAAATGGGAATCCGTATGGCGCTGGGCGCGCAGCGGCGGGACATCCTGCGCATGGTGGTGACCAGCGGCGCCAAACTGGTGGCTGTCGGGATTGGCGGCGGGCTGGTATTGTCCGCGATCCTTACGCGCTTCCTCGCCAGCTTCTTGTACGGAGTGAAAGCCACCGATCCGGTGACATTCGGCGGCGTGGCGGCGCTACTGTTCACGGTAGCGATTGTCGCTTGCCTGGTGCCGGCGCGGCGAGCAACAAAAGTAGATCCCATGATTGCGCTCAGGTATGAGTAGCGCCGGGAAGAAGTAGTGAGTTAAGAATTCTTATCGAATGGATCGCGCGGGAAGATATTGCGCAATTTGTTGCGCTGCCTTCTGTCCCCAGATCGCGTACGTCTGCGCGGAAGGATGATATCCATCGGACGCCAGCATGCCCGGCTGATCGGCTTCAGGGAGCTCAACGAATTGGCAGCCCGCGCGGCCGGCGAGAAATTCACGCATTGCATGGTGAAAGCGGACGGACCTGCGTCCCATATACCAGCGCAGCGGCTGAGGTAGTGCGGTGAATTTGTGGACTGGCGGGAATCCAGTGACCAGCGTCAACTGAACGCCGAAGCGTTCGCGGAGAAGATCGAGGAGGCGCGCGCGCTGTTGCAGACAGTCTTTGACTAAGGCGCCAGACGTTACGTCATTCACGCCCAGACTGGTCAGCGCCACGTCAAAAAGTTCCGGTTCGCACTTCTCCAGATCGCCGATTGTGCTTAGCGTGGTCGCTCCAGTGATGGCGACAATTTTCCATTCAACCGAGAAAATGCTTTGCAGCGCTTGCACTGTTTGTCCGGCAAGGCCCTGGTTCTGATGAACAACGCCTACGCCGGCGGCAGCCGAATCACCAATCACCAGCAAACGAAGTGTTGGTCCTGATCCGCTACGGCCGCTGCGTGGACCCTCGGCTTCCGGCATCTTCACTGTCGCCGTACGGGCATAGAGGCCATCCAGCAAAAAGACCGGCGTGAGCAGAATCAGTGCCGGGTGCTCTTCCCAAATGGCGGCGAGGAAGTTGAATAGAAAGCGCATGAGTCAGTTTTTCCCGGATGAAAGGCTTTGCCACTCACTCCAACTGACAATGTTGAGATCGGGCCTTGGCGAGTCCGGAAGCATGCAGAGAAATTCAATCTGATGGCCGTCAGGATCCTGGAAATAAATTGCGGCTGCCGGCATCCAGGCAAGGACCACCGGCTCATTCGCCGGCCGGCCACCGAGATCCCTGGGCTCGATGCCCGCTTTGCGCAGCAGGTCAGGCGCGCGCAACAGATCGCTCAGTTCGACGGAGAAAGCCAGATGCAGACTCATGCGTTGCGGTCCAGAGCCGGTTTCCCAAAGGCCCAGCATGGATTTGCCGCGTCCGCCAATCCAATAGAACGCGACGTTGCGTTCCGGCAACTCGTACGCCAGTTCCAGGCCAAGAGTCTTTCCATAAAACTTCATGGAGCGTTCAAGATTGGCCACGGTGAGATGACCTTCAAAAAGATGAGACAGAGGAATCACAATACTATTTTAAAACGTAATTCCGGGCGGAGGGTGATTCCAAGCGCCGTCGCGCAAAATCACAAAAACAGGCTCAGCGCGAACGCCGCGAATTGAAAAAGGTTCAGCGAACGCTGGACCTGAGGTTAGACATTCCAAAGTGAACAATAACGCTGCTGGCTTACTTTCCCTTGTGTTCTTTCGTGTCCAAGGTGAACCCGGACGGGACTTCAAACAGGTCGGAGCCCAGGGACTTAACTGAAATTTCCAGGACGTCCGTCTGCATGTCCATGAGAGATCCGTTGGCAGCTCCGGACTGGTCGTCCTCCGGTTTCTTCTTTTTGCCGAACATGCCACCCAGGCCCTTGCTGATGGCGTTGCCGGATTTCTTTTCTTCTTCGGGAGCCACCGCGGCGTGCGCATCCTGCGGTGTACCCATGCCCACGCTCATCATGGTTTGCAGCGGCATGCCGTTGATGGTCGTGGCGTTTTTCTGGTATTCCACCATGACCGGACTTACTTGCACGTTGCTGCCTAGCGCGGCGCCGGGAAGCCAGTTCAATTCCTTGGCCAAGCGCACGTAGAACTGTTTCACCTCGTCATAGCCCTTGACCTGTGCGTGGTAGGAATCCGCGCTCACCCACATGTTTCCACTTTGTTGTTTGCCGTTGGAATCCTGACCCTGCATTTCCATTACGATCTGGGTCTTGGTTTCCTTGGTGGTGTAATCCAGGATTTTCTTGCTGCCGGCGCCCGCAACGACTTTGATCTTGGGGACAATCTTGACCTGCTCGTTGCCGGCGTTGCCCTTGGCGTGTTTGGCGCGATCGGCCTCGGCTTTTTTCCGGGCTTCTTCCATCTGCGCGCGCATTTCGTCAAAGGTAATGGTGTTGTACGTTTTGTGTTTCAGGTCCAGGTGAGTGACTTTGCGGGCGTCCAGGTCATAGATGGTGACTTCCCCGGTGCTGTCTTCATGCCGCATCTTGTTGCGCTTTACGCTGATGGTGGATTCAACGCCCTTAGCGGTCTGGCGGGCGTCTTTACTGAAGATGCCGGCCATTTTCATGGCGCCCATCGCGGCGCCGCCGGTCATCTTGCTGGTCTCGCGGTACTGGAAGTCGCCAAAGCACGGCGTGGAAAGTGAGAAGGTGAGCGCCAGGGCGATCGCGCCGGAAATGGCTTTCTTCATGGTTCTTGGTGCCTCCTGAAAGCATCGAACAAAATGGGCGAGCACAGCGTGGATTATAAAGGATGAAGAAATCGCGCGCAGGTTACCGTTGAATACTTCCTTGGCGTCTGCCATGCGGACCAGAGGCGCAACACCGTTCGTGCAGGTTGAACCGCGCGGGAACGCGTAAAATATAAAGATATGAGCCCGAATCCCCTGGCCGGCACCGCGCGACGCACCATGCTCTTCAGCGAGATCGTGAGCATAGCCGTGGATTCCTTCCGTACCAGCAAAGTCCGCTTTGCCTTGACGGCCCTGGGCATGGTGATGGGCACCGCGTCTTTAATATTGGTAGTGACCATCGGCCTTACCGGCAAGCAGTACATGCTGAATCTGATCCAAGGCATTGGCGCCAACCTTATTTATGCGTATTACGAAGGCGGCAGCAACACCACCGGCCGTGATAACGGCACAGACTACATGACCATCGAAGACATGAACGCCGTTCAGCAGGAAGTGCCGGGCATCCGCGCGGCGTCGCCCATGCTGGAAATGCACGACCGCATTGGCGTGGGAGGCGGCAAAGAGCGTGACATTCTGGTGCTGGGCGTCTCGCCGCAATATTCCACCGTGCGCAATCTGGAAGTATTGGCCGGACGGTTCTTTGATGACGAGGATTCCATGTCCCGCGCCCATGGCGCGGTGGTTACGCAGCAGTTCGCGCAGCGTGTGTTTGGCGGGCAAGAGGCGGCCCGCGGCAAGGAAATCAAGATCAAAGGGTTGCCGTTTGAGATCATCGGCACCTTCCGTGAGCGGGTAGAGACTTTTGGCCAGTCGGAAATTGCCGGAGACACCATCCTTATCCCTTACAGCGTGGCCCGTTATTTCACTGAGAACAACGCTATCAAGCAGGTGTTCTTTTCCGTGTCAGACGCCGGAGACGTTCCGCGCGCGTCTGAGATGATCCGGCAAGTGTTGCAGTCGCGGCATAAAGCCGAGTCCGTTTATCGCGTGGAAAACCTGACGCAACTACTGGACGTGGCAGCCAAGGTGGCCAACGCGCTCACGGTGATCCTGCTGGCCATCTCCATGATTACGTTAATCGTGAGCGGCGTGGGCATTATGAACATCATGCTGGCCAACGTGCGTACGCGCATCAGGGAGATTGGCATCCGCAAAGCGATTGGCGCGACGAACCGGGAAATCCGTCTGCAATTTTTGACCGAGGCCGTGCTGATTTCCTTGGCCGGCGGGCTGGTGGGGACTTTGTTTGGACTCGCGATACCGTTCTCTGTCAGATTCCTGACGGAATACCGTATTCCGATTTCCGGCTTGTCGGCGATCATTGCCATTACAGTGGCCACGTTGGTCGGCGTGATCTTTGGGACCCTACCGGCTACGCGCGCGGCACAACTGGATCCCGTGGAAGCTCTGCACTACGAGTAAGCGCCAATCTCCAAAATTGGTTTTGTTTTAAATCCCAGCAGCCATGTCCGCATTTTCCGGTGGCGGGTTTCTGTGCGTCTTTCTTCTCGTGAGGACCAGGAAGACGATCACCAGCAGACCAGTCACGGCGGAGATGGCGGCGCCCAACGTGCGGTCCCACGTCCGCGTGAAGAAAACTTCAACCTTGTTTCTGCCGGCCTGGATGGGTACCACCATTTGTCCGGTGCGCGGCTGAGTTGTCGTCGCGACACGCCGCCCATTCACTTCCACTTGCCAAGCCGGATAGTTGAACAAATGTAAAACCGCGTGGCCGGGGCTGGCCGCGATCACGGTAAAACCTTTTGATTCCGGAGCCCAGTCTTCAACCTTGATATGGGCTTCTTTTATGTGAACGTCGGGTATTTGGATACCGGGTTCGCTTTCTAGGCTTACTTCCGGAGCGTTTTGCCGGATAGCTTCAAGGCTGCCGCGCAGCGGAATGTATTCGCGCACGCTTTCATAGCCGTGTCCGCTGTCTACGTTGCCGGCCATTTCGCGGATGTCCAAACGCGTGTCCCACCACGGCGGCTGCACCCAATGCCACACTCCAGCCAGAGCCATCAGCATGGCGGCGTAAATCAGTGCGCGCGACAGCCAACGCCGCGTGGCCAGTGTGAGCAGCAGCGCGAAAGCCACGTTCAGGCAGAGGAGCCATCGCCACGGTAGCTGGATGAAACGCAGTTGCGGCAGGTGTTTCCAGAGTAAGGGCGTAACGGGGAACATCAGGATGGTGGCAGCGCCAGCCCAGGCGGTGAGGGTCCACCAGAGTTCGCGATGGGCGTTGCGATGATGACGAGAAGTTAATACCGCGGCGCTGAGTACGATGATTTCCAGCACCGCGATGAGCGAAACCAGAAGGTTGAAGCGGTTGTGATCAGGATCATGGATCACGGCAAAAAGAAAATTTGATTGGGGACGGACGCCCAGAGCCAGGACTTCTTGTATGTTGACCCACTGTTTTTCAAACGCGGCGGGCAAAACATAAAAAGCAGCCAGCGCAAGTCCCAGCGCGCAGGCTCCGGCTCCGTAGAAAAGAATGCGCGGCGCGCGGCGAAGCGTGGCAAGCACCACGACCAGAAGCACGAGCGTGTAGTTGGCCATCACGGCCGAAGGCGCATTGCTAAGCCAAATGGCGGCCATCACCAGGGCGAGATAGAGCATGGAACGCAACTCGCGCCACACGCGGGAGCCAGCGTCCGGGAAGACGGAATCGGGAGCGGCTTCTGCCCCTTCCACCGCTGCTGGGCTGGCGCTGCCGGCGATCCGCAAAACGCACAGCAGCAACAATGGCAGCCACACGCTGGCCATCAACTCCGCGAACGCGCTGCGCCAGTAAACAATGATCAGGTGATAGGGATTCACGGCGTAAAGCGCGGCGGCAAACAGCGCGTCCTTGCGCGGAAGCCAGCGGCGAGCCAGAGCAAACATGGAGTATCCGGCGGCGGTGAGGACGATCCACAGGTAAACGCCGGGGACGATGACCCAGGGCAGCGCCGCGCCCAGCGCGCCTCCGGTAAGCCAGGAAGCCGGCGGATAAAAGATGAAGCGCGGCTCGCCGTAAGCGTAGTTGGCCAGGGCCGCCCATCGCGGGAAGACAATGCCTTGTTCCCACTGGCTGGAAACTTCCATCCAGGAATTCATGTGGAATTCAAAGTCGTGTCCTGAGGGGACGCCAAGCCAGAACATGGGGACGAGCGCAGCGAGCGCGACAGAGCCGATGATGGCGAAGACAATTGCAGCGGAACGAAAACGATTTGTAAGGGGCCGGGAGCTCAACGAGAATATGCGCCTGAATCAATGTCCTTGACCACGAGAGCCCAGGACCACGGTCCGCGTTCACAGCCCTGCGTTACGTCCACTTCTGATTTTGAGTCACGGACGGTGTCAGCCAGCGTCTTGAAACGGTTGTAATCGAGCTTGCGAATAGCCACCAACGCGTAGGCCTTCGCCTCCGGAGTGCCAGTGGAAAAGACTTTTTCAAATGCCGCAAGCGGAGACGCACCCGCAAGGACTACCCGGTAGTCCTTTTCACCCTGGGAAATCACGGCGGCCCGGCCGATTCGGCCGAAAGCAAAAGTCTTGGCCTGGGCCAGGCGATGCAAAGCCATAGCATAGGGATCGGCGCCCGCAGAGACGGCGGCGGCCAGGAGAAGGGCGGTGGTGATCAATATTCTCATCATGTGTTCGTGTCGATTCTGTTCCGAGCTTCTCATGTCAGATCGCGGTCTGTCTGAATGCCGCCGAGGCCGACCTCATCGTGAGTCAGGCCAAATGCAATCGCTTGACTTTGCATTGTAGAAATAACTTCGTTGTAAGCCATGAGCCGACCGCCCTCGAACTGGCGGGCTGACTCGTCACCGGCATTGTCGCGGGCTTTCTTGGCGGCGTACGCGTCTTCCCGCAGCAAAGTGCCAAGATCTTTCAAGTAGTTGGCCAACGTAGTTGGGTTCATGGTCAAATTGTCGTGTCAAAGGTTTGGTAGCTCTATTAAACACCAGACTCGAAGAACTGTTTTATCTGTGGCCAATATTTTCGGACAATCATGTCGGTACTCAGGTGGCCGCCGCGGCGCAGCAGCTTCAGCCGGACGCCGGTGCGATCGGCAAAACGCTGGACTTGCCGCCAGGGGATGTAGTGATCGTCCTGGGCGTGAAACATCAGGACCTTGCTAGGGGTAATCTCTTTGGCGTGGTGCGCCGGATTGTAAAACCTGCCGGTGCTGAGCTTGGCCCAGTTCTTGTCCGTGAGGCGGTAGCCCTGCCCAAAGGCTTCGCGGATGTACGCCGCGTAGCTCGGATTGGACGTTTCTTTCTTCTGCTCGCGCGGCAGAATCGACCAATCGACGACGGGGCAGTTGGCGATGACTTTCTTAACGCGCGGATCAAGCGAAGCCAGGATGGACGCGGCTCCGCCAAAGCTTCCACCGATGACAAAGATTTCTTCCGGCGTGAGAGTGAAGCGCTGTCCGAAGGCGAGTTCGGTGATTGCAGTGGCGACCTTTTTCTGAAAACCGTCTTTGTCCTGAAAACCGCCAGGCAGCTTCGCGTTTGCCGACCTAGTTCCGCCCGAGGAAAGGCGCTTTACTCCACCGAGCAACCCGCTGACCACATCCTTTATGTCTTCCTGCGGTGAGCGGGCCAGAAACTGGCCTCCACTTTCCCACGCTCCGCGATAGCGCGGGTAAAACACCCAAAAGCCTTTGCGGGCGAGGAATTCCGCCAGAGGCTGCTTGCGCGGCATGGAGGGCATGCCGTCACAAAGGATGATGACGCGGTCGTGTCTCTTTCTTGTCCGGACGGCCTTTGTCCACTGGGTCTTTGTCTGACTGACCGGCGGGAGGAACTCAGCGACGATGTCTTGGGCGAAGCGGGTACGGAACATGAGGAAGGCCCTGCCGTGATTGTAACGTGCCCGTTTTCGTGCGTGACGCCGGGGCGAAGAAAGGGTAAAATAGGCGGTTGACCGCCGGAATCGCTCATGATCGCCGACATCGCCGAGATCCGAGAAACCCGGGGAAGCCCCACAGGATCGGGAATGCCCGAGTGAAGGCGAAGAGGAACCAAAATAAATAACAAATATAATTTGCTTTTTGTTCGCTAAAGTGTATAGTGTCGTACTTGTCGGCGGCACCTGTGCCCGTCCTGATGTGCCGGAAGGCCCGGGGGCGGAATTAAAAAGCAGGGCCCGCGCTGATCAAAAGCGCACAAAGAGAATTAATATGAAAATCGTAGACATTACGGCGCAAGGTTGGCGCGCTAAACCGGAGACAAGTATGGCGGACGAAAGAGCAGAAAAAGGTAAAGCGGTTGAGCTGGCGCTGTCACAGATTGAGAAGCAGTTTGGCAAGGGATCGATCATGCGGCTGGGGAATAAGGAAGCGATTGTCCCCATTGCGGTGATTTCCACGGGATCGATTTCCTTTGACGCCGCCCTGGGTGTCGGCGGCTTCCCACGCGGACGCGTGGTAGAGATTTTTGGACCGGAGTCCAGCGGCAAGACGACGATTGCGCTGCAAGTGGTGGCGGAAGCGCAGAAAGCCGGCGGCCTGGCGGCGTTTGTGGATGCCGAGCATGCGCTCGATCCGGCGTACGCTCTCAAGCTGGGCGTGGATGTGGACAACCTGCTGGTGTCCCAGCCGGACTACGGCGAACAGGCCCTGGAGATTGCCGAAGCGCTGGTGCGCTCCAACGGGATCGACGTGCTGATTGTGGACTCCGTGGCCGCGTTGGTACCCAAAGCCGAATTGGAAGGCGAAATGGGAGACAGCCACATGGGCCTGCAGGCGCGCTTGATGTCCCAGGCGCTACGCAAGCTGACCGGTATCGTGTCCAAATCGCGTACATGTCTGGTGTTCATCAACCAGATCCGCGAAAAGATTGGCGTGATGTTCGGCAATCCGGAAACGACAACCGGCGGTCGCGCGCTGAAGTTTTATTCTTCGGTGCGCGTGGACATTCGGCGCATTGCGGCCATCAAAGACGGCGACGCCGTGGTCGGCAACCGCACCAAAATCAAAGTAGTCAAGAACAAGACAGCCGCGCCTTTTCGGGAAGCAGAATTTGACATCATGTACGGTGAAGGCATTTCCAAGGAAGGCGACCTGATTGACATGGGCGTGGCCAAGGAGATGGTGGAAAAATCCGGCGCGTGGTTCAGCTACAGCGGCGAACGTATTGGCCAGGGACGCGAGAACGCCAAACAATTCCTGCGTGAAAACAAAGACATGGCCCTGAAACTGGATACGGCCCTGCGCAAGGAACTGGGCTTGAAAGCGCTTGTGGCCGAACCCCCAGCGCCGACTCCGGAACAGAAGCAAACCGTGGTCGCGACGCATACGAAGGTGGCGGGAACCAAGAAATAAAGCTCGAGAATTTGCGAATCACTCCTCGCCGAAGGCAAACAGAAATCTCTGTTCAGCGTTGGCGAGGACTTCGCAGTCACAATAAGCTCCGGCAGCTTCCAGCCATTTGATAACGGGTTCGACTGAAAGGCCATGCTGGTTCAGAAAAGCCAAGGTGTATTTAAGAGTGTCGTCGCAGTTCTGGTCGGTCAGCTGTTGGTCAACGGAATCAAACAGGGCACGCATTTGCGGCTGCGAGATTGGCAGGCTAGAGCGGATTTGATCGCGCTCCTCCTGCCGCACCCCCTGTTTGAGGGCTTTGCGTCTGGCTTTTTCTTCGGACGAGACCATGTTCTTTTTGCCTCAGGGCACTTTCACCCAGGCCGTGGTGGTCCCAATCAACCGCGAGCTCCGGTCGACCACGCCCAGCACCAGACTGTAGCTTCCGCTCTTGAGTTCTATGGTTTTTTCGCAGCCCAACGCGCTGCTCATCAACTTGGGAAACTCGTCTTCTTTCACGCTTGCAGTCAGGCTGGCCATTTCCTGTTTCACGAAATTGCCTTTTTCGGTATAAGCAGCCACGGCGCAACTCACTGCTGCCTGCTGGTGGGAGTCGTCCTTTTTGGTGAAGACCAGAGAATGAGGATCGATGGCAAACTTCACCAGTACCTTGGGTGTCGTCTGGGCCACGTGTGCCTTGAATTGGATTGACGTTGCACTGGGTGCATCCAGGCTCATGGCGGCGCTGAAATCGTGCCCCAGTCCCTTGTCGGCATCTTTTCCTGTGCCCGGATCAAGCGCGTAATATCCCTGGCGATGGCGCAAGCCAATACCTTCCTTCGTGATCTTCACCTGGATCACGCGGAATTTGCCGTCCCAGTTTTTGTTTTCAGGGTAGTAGGCCAGAGTGTAGTAGGTGGACCCATCATCAATACTGCTACGCACGCCCATATCGAGATTGTTGCGGCCAAAGAAAGCTTTGCCACCGGTTCTTTCCGCCAGGCTTTGCATGGTTCCCATGGCGTTAAAGCGGTTTGTGCGCTCAAGCCCCGCGGCGTCCACCGGATAAATCGCCACCTGGGCGGACATCATGAGATTCGCCACTTTTTCCACTTCTTCCACGAAATCACGGTCTGTTCCGTTACGGAAAGAAGGATCATTCGCCGCCGTTGCCGGAACAATCGGTCCGGCGCCCTTGCTGGTAAACGGATTCGGATCATTCATGATGATTTCAGGAAACAGCGTGAGCGGGAAACTTTCAGAAAGCCAGATCAGGTTCTTGCGTCCCGGATAGCCACCCAGGGCCTGGGCAAGACCGCTCAGAGCAGTAATGGTGGTTTCCATACTGCGGGAATTGGTCTTGAAGTCTCCTTTGCGCGCAAAGGGAGAGGCCGCGGAATACACATCCAGCACGTGCTGCGGCGCTTTAGGCTTATATTCGCGGATCACCTCGGTGAGTACCTTCATGTCCGTGGTAAATCCGTAGAGCAGCGTAAGCTTCTCTTCCAGCGCGTACACCGCGGTAGGTTGGACGGAAGGATTAGTCTCCAGATACTTGATCAGCTGGTCTCGCGCATACGCATAGCTTGCAAACTCAGTGTTCAATGCGTCCAGCAGGATGATGTTCAGACAGTGCGCGTCTTTGTATTGAGGTGCGTTGCTAAACACACCGGCGCCGTTGACGGCCGACTGAGAGGGAGCAGCGCCGCCTTTTTGAAATGAAAAATTACTTACTCTTTGCGGCTTGCCGTCTTCATAGACAACGAAGTTGTCTGCGTTCAATCCCGCTACCGGATGGCCGTCATGGTCCGTGGCCACTACATCCACTACCACCAACCGGGTGGTCGATTTCAACCTAAGGGCCGCTTGATCAGTGCTGTTTGTGTCCTGGGCAAGGCCGGAAACCGAGACTCCGGCCAGCGAAATTCCAACGATCCATAAAAACACCGGCAACAAAGCCGCCAGGAAGCTGCGCGAGCGATACGTCCAAGACTTCATGAATTCCCTCTCAAAAGGCGAGTGAAGAGGCATTCTTCACTTCCGCTTGTTATTCATGCTTCAACGCCCCTACGCGTTCAGCTCTACCTTCGGTTGCCTGCAATTCTAGACCTGTGAAGTCCAAAAGCAAACGTGAATAGGCAAGGAGCTATCGCGCGATCTGATTTGTGAAGGAAAGAATAGCTTGGAAATACTTTGGGCCACCAATCAAGTCCAGGTCGTTATGATCGGCGCCAGTAATGGCGAAGAAAGTCTTGGGCTCATGGGCCGCGGCAAACAGCTTTTGTCCATGCCAGAATGGGATCACGCTGTCCGCCGTGCCATGAATGACCAGCATGGGACAGCGAACCTTGTGGATGTCCCGGACGTTAGGGAAGCGATCAAAGGGAAGGAGCGGAACGCGCGTAAGCACACGAAACGCCGTCAGAAAAGGACTCTGCAAGATAACCCCGGCAACCGGCTTGCGCGCCGCCAGATGAACCGCTGGCCCGGTCCCCACGGATCTGCCAAAAATTACGATGTGATCTGCCGGCACATTCAGCCTTGTAACCAGGTAGTTGTAGGCGGCTTCTTCATCGTCATACGCGCCCTGCTCGGTCGGGCGACCTTCGCTGGTACCATATCCTTGATAGTCGTAAGCAAAAACACTAAACCCGCTTTTGTGCAGATCTTCCAGCCAGTCGCGGTCGTCTCCCAGGTCTTCTGCGTTGCCGTGACTCACTAATAAGGTGAAACGCGCCGCCGGATTAGTCAGGTAAATCGCTGAAATCCGCTGGCCATTTGTGCTGGCGATCTTAATGATTTCAGGGGTATCGCGGTAAGCGGGCGGGTGAGGCAGAAAAATAAGGCCTTCCGAGGCAAAAAACGCCATCGCTGCGAAGGCGAGGTACGTCATTGCGATCACAAGTAGTACGCCCGTGGCGATTTTCCTAAGAGTCCAGCCGTAGTTTTGCTTGCGCGACAACTTAGAGCGGAACATGTACTAAAGAATGTATCTTCTCCCTTTTCGTGCGAGCGAAAGTAGTGTAATCTCTTCCAACCTGCTTCGTCTTCCGGTAACACGCCATGAAAAAACTTGGATCTGGATTTAACCGTCTACTGACGGCGCAGGGCCGTATTTTGTACAAATTGAGTCTGGTAGCGCTGGCGCTTGCATTGGTGGCTTTTCTGTATCAGGAATTTATCCTGAATACATGGACGCACACCGAAGCCACCATCAGCGGCGCCACCACCTCATACGCGCTGGATACCGCGGCAACCACCTGCACCGCTGACTTTCACCTTGCCTATAAAGCGGGCGAAAAAGAATTTGTCGCCACGGACCGCGTCCGCGGCGCCGGGGATTGCTCCGCTTGGGGCAAGGACATTCAGGCCCGCGTTGGGGGCACTGAGCCGTTACTCTTCAATCCAGTTGACCCGTCCGTGATTACTTTGCATGCCGGATACAACTCGGATTTCTTCTTCCTACCTCTGCTGCTGGTAAGTCTTACGGGCGGTTTGGTCGTCCTGGGCTTTTTCTGTATCAGAGCGGCAGAATGGAGTGACATGGAGCAGGGCACGGAGATGAGGCTCTCAGTAAGAACGCCGCTCCGGACAGCCCGCACCATACCTGTCGTGCGGCGGCGCGCCTAAGAATCTACGAAGGGGAAGGGTTAGTCCGCGCTGTCAGTTTTCCAGCGAACCGGCCAGCTCTTCCCACTCCGCCATGCGGTTTTCCATTTCTGATCTGGAGCGATTCAACTGACCGGTCTGGCGCTGGGTTTCTTCCGCGCTCACAAAACTCTGCAGCGCGGTCTCTGCCAGTGAGATCGAGGTTTCCAGTCGCGCGATTTCTTCTTCCAGCTCCTGGCAACGCTCTTTCATCTGCTTCAATTTGATGGGATTGATGCGCTTGTCTTTATTTAGAGCCGCGTTGCTTGCAGCCGCGTCTGTAGCCGCTCCGCCCGTACTGCTTTGCATGGCAGAGTTTTCAGCAGCGCTGGTCGCCCGAGAAGCAGTAATGTTTGTCGCTGCGGGTCTCCCTCCATTGCGGATAAACTCCACGTCCGGAACAACAGCTGCCTTTCCCTCTTTACGCCACAGATAATCTTCATAGTTGCCGGGAAACACTTCAATGCGGCCATCGCCAATTTCAAACACGCGCGTCGCCAGCTTGTCGATGAAATACCGGTCGTGCGAAACGAAAACCACCGTCCCGGTAAATTTCTGCAGCGCGTTCAGCAGCGTGTCTTTCGCCCTCATGTCCAGGTGGTTGGTGGGTTCATCCAGCAGCAGGAAGTTTGAAGGGTGCAGCAACATCCGCGCGAGAGCATAACGATTGCGTTCACCGCCGGATAGTACTCCGATGTTCTTAAACACATCGTCGTCAGAAAACAGAAAACAACCCAACAAGCTGCGCAACTCAGTCTGTGTGGAACGCGGCGCTACTTCGTACAGATCGTCAAGCAGCCGCGCTTGCGGGTCCAGCGCTTTGTACTGGTCCTGCGCAAAGTAGTCCACTTCCACGTTGTGGCCCAGCTTGATTTCGCCGGCGCTCGGCAGTTCGTGGCCAGCCAGCAGCTTGATCAAAGTGGATTTACCCGCGCCGTTCACGCCGACAAGAGCAATGCGGTCGCCGCGTTCGATTACGAAATTGCCGTTGGAAAAAACGTGCTTCGCCTCATAACTCTTGCCCAGGTCCTTGGCTTCCACCACGGCGCGTCCGCTGGGCTGCGGCTGCGGAAAAGAAAAGTGGATGGCCTTTTCTTCGGGTGGAATCTCCACTTTCTCCATCCGCTCCAGCTCCTTGATGCGGCTCTGCACCTGCTTGGCTTTGGTGGCGGTGTAGCGGAAGCGATTGATGAACGCCTCCAACTGTTCGACCTTCTCCTGCTGGTTGCGATACGCGGCTTCCAGTTGTTCGCGACGCTGCGTTTTCTGGGCCAGGTATTTTTCGTAATTACCGGAATAGAACCAGACCTTCTTGTTCCATATCTCGGCCGTCTTGTTGACCGTGACGTCAAGAAAATAGCGGTCGTGAGAAATCAGCACGTAGGCATTCGGATAACCGAGTAAATATCCTTCCAGCCAGTTGCGTGTTTCCAGGTCCAGATGGTTCGTAGGTTCGTCGAGCAATAAGAGGTTGGGTTTTTCCAGCAGCAATTTGGCCAGGGCAATGCGCATCTGCCATCCGCCGGAGAATTCTTCCGTCCGCCGCTCCCAGTCTTCTTTCTTGAAGCCCAGGCCGTTCAGCACCACGCCGACTTCGGATTCAATGTTGTAGCCGTCGCGCGAATGGATCTCGGCCTGCACGCGATGAAAACGCTCGGCGATCTGCTGGTATTCGGCGCTCGCGTGGTCCACGGTGGACATGCGTTGCGAAAGATCTTCCATTTCGCGCTGCATTTCGTGCACGTCACTGAAGACGGAAAGGCATTCAGCGAAAACGGTCCGCCCGGAAAGCGACAGGCCGTCTTGCGGCAAGTAGCCACAGCGTATGCCGCGTTGCCGGTTCATGGTTCCGTAGTCCAGGCCTTCCGTACCAGCCAGGACTTTCAACAACGTCGTCTTCCCCGTGCCGTTACCGCCGACCAGGCCAACGCGGTCTTGTGGCGTGATCAGCCAGTCCAGGTCCTGAAACAGGATTTTTGGACCAAAGCGCTTACCGGCCTGGGAAAGTTGCAGCATGGAGATTGCGTACTTCTATTTTCTCACCTGCTGACTCAACAGGAAGGCAATGCGCCCTTGCGCAAGCTGGCGAGAGCTTGCAAGCCGGCGTCGCGCTTATGCGATTGGCAATTTGTGCTGGAATTTATTTTGAGCAAGTGAAGCGTACAGGGACCTTGCCTGAAGATTTCGCATCTGGCGAGAGAACCTGAAGTTCCACCCACGCGTCGACCGTCTTTCCCGGTCTTCCCAATTTCCATTTGTGGCTTACGCCGTTGCGTCCGGCGAGCGAGAACCTTTTGTGATGTTCCGGCCAAACGTGGCCGTGGGAATCCACGAATTTGTACGTTACAACGGTGGGGCGGGTGGTGGTGATGTGGCCGTCAAAAATCAACACAGCAGGGCATTTGGGTTCCAACATCTTGATCGACTGAGACAGTTCCACTCCGGTGATCGCTGGGCCTGATGGCGGCTTCTTCTTCATCGCCTGAGCGGCGGCGGGTTCTAATCGAAATAAAACGAGAGCCAATACCACGAGTACCAACAGCTTGATGGAACGAACCATTCTTTGCGCCTCCGCGAACTTCGTCTGGGATTTGAAATCTCGCTGGCGATTATAGCTCCCCTCGGCATTCTGTCCCGGTAGAATGCTTTTTCTGAATGACTTGTTCTTTTATGACTAGCCCTTGTGAATCGTTTTTTATGGCTCGCTTCTTATGAATCCTGCTTCCATCGGCTTCGTCACCAGCACGCAATATCCGAACCTGGTGCCGGACGATCTCATTCTCGCCCGCGCTCTGGAGCGCCGCGGCGCCAAAGTTTTTCCAGTCGTTTGGACGGAAGCGACGCCGGAGAGTATCGACTGCGATCTGCTGGTGATTCGGTCGCCCTGGGACTACCACCTGCGTCCCGCCGATTTTCTGGCCTGGATTGAGGCGGCTAATCGGCGGACGCGCGTTGTGAATCCGCTGGAACTTGTCCGGTGGAATTTTGACAAGCGCTATCTCCGGGAGATTGAAGTTGCTGGCTTCGCGCTGCCGAAAACGTACTTCCTTGAGCGCGGCTCGCAGGCGGATCTTGTTTCAATGATGGGTGAATCCCGCCTGTCCACAGTGGTCGTCAAGCCCACGATCTCGGCGTCGGCTTTCGAAACGCACCGGGTTGACGGCACGCAGGCAAAAGAATTCAGTCCCAAGCTGAATTCGCTTCTACAAGACCGCGCCATGCTGGTGCAGGAGTTTATTCTGGAAATTGCAACCACCGGCGAATGGTCCCTGATCTTTGTAGAGAAGCCTTGTGCCGGCATGGAGTTCACCCATGCCGTCAACAAGCTGCCGCGCGCGGGAGACTTCCGCGTACAGGAAGAACATGGTGGACAGCACCAGCGCGCCACGCCGCCGGAAACGGCGATCAAAATGGCAAGAGCCATCTTGCAGAAATTTGCTCCGCAGGCTGTTTATTGCCGCGCGGACATGGTGATGCGGGCGAGCGGTCCGGTGCTAATGGAGTTAGAGTTGATCGAACCCTTGCTGCACTTTGCGCAAGCGCCCGAAGCTGCCGAAAAGATGGGAGACGCGATTTTTGCGACGCCCCTGGGGTGAACACTATCGGGTGAACACTACTTGAAGAACGCGAAACTGACTTCGATGTTAACCTGCACGGCTACGGCCTGGCCATCGCGCGTGGCCGGTTGAAATTTCCAAGTCTTTATGCCGTTGAGGGCCTGCTCATCCAATCCCATACCCAACGGTCTTGCGATCCGAATGTCCTGAACGAGTCCGTTTTTGTCAATCACAACAGTCAGGCCAACCACGCCCTGGTAGTGGGCTTTGCGGGCCTCCTCTGAAAATTCCGGCTCCGGCTGGTAAATAGCCTTCGGGGCAGTAACACCGGCCCGCACGCGATATATCTCCGCACCGTCGGGCCCTTTCAAGACTTCTCCTGTCGCCAACGCGGGCAAGTTGCTCCCTTGCACCGCCTTGTCGTCCGGGATCAATTTCAAATCGATCGCCAGGTAGTGCTGCCATGGCAGAGGCGCCGATTTCACAACGTCTTCCGGATTGATGGCAAAAACGTGATCCAGGATTTCCCTGGCCTCGTCCGCGGAGGCAATGGGATGGGAGAGACGTATCTTTAGCTTCAATTCGCGCCCGTCCCTGAAAGGCGTTGGGTGCTTCGTCTTTTCGTCGAACCGGTAATTCAGTCGATGCCCCTTCAGTTCCAACTCTGATTGCGACAGCTTGATTTTCTCGGTTTGAAAACGCCCGAACATCGTCCAGGGGCCTTCCGCCGACTTGGTCAGGATCGCGCCGGACGCATCGTACTCCAGGGAATCGGCGGTCAATGGATGCCGGAGTACCAGCACGCGGCCCTTGTATTCATTGTTGATCGTCTTTTCCAGGTCTTCAGCGGAGGCTCCAATGGAAACCGCGAACAGACCGACAAAAACCAAAACCTTCAGGGTTTGTTTCATGTTTTTCCTTGGTCCGGATCCGTCGCTACGGCCGGCAACTAGTCGTACAAACGGAAATCAACTTCCACGTAAACCGCTACCGCAACCGGCTGGCCGTTTCTGGTGGCGGGTTTAAAGCGCCAAGCCCTTACGCCTTCCATTGCTTTCTCGTCCAGGCCCATCCCAAGAGGCCGTACTATCGTGATCTGGTGCACAAGCCCGTCGACGCCGACAATTACGTCCATTCCCACCACACCCTGATGCTTGGCCTTGCGGGCTTCCTTGGTAAATTGCGGTTCTGGTTGGAAAATGATGTGTGGAGCGGTCACATTTCCTCCAACGGCATAGGCCTCGTTTCCATTAGAACCTGCGGGGCTGTCAGTCCTTTTGAACGGAGCGTATGAGACACCCAGATCTTCCGCCACGTAAGACCGCCACCATTCGGGCACGGAATTCAAAACGTCTTCCTTGTTAAGCGCAAAAACTTTACCCATCGCCGCAACGGCATCCTGGTCAGTACTTGCCGGTTTTTCCAGCTTGATCCGTAGATGGCAGCGGGTTTTGTCCTTAGGGTTCTTGGTCAGGTCGAAGTGTTTGCTGCGCGTGTTGTAGTTGTAGCGAACGCGTTGAGCGGTCAACTCAATTGCCTCGGGTGAGACCTTGATGCTTTCTACCAGGACCCGGCCGAACAGGGTCCACGATCCTTCTTCCGCCTTGGTCAGGAGATTACCTTGGGCATCGTAATCCTGGGAATCAGCCTGCACGGAATGCCGCAGGACCAGGACCTTGTTCTCGTATTGATCATTCAACGTTTTTTCAACGTCTTGAGCGGACGCTCCAATGGAGGCTGACGCCGAAAAGGCGAACGCAAGTACGATCAGATTCTTAAGCATGCTTGACCCTACGTGTTTCATGCTAGTTCCTAGGGCAATGATTTGCGGTCCCAATTTTACGCCGTAAGGATTAAAACACACTAAGTTGACCTTGATTTCACTTAGCTATCGAGATAACCTAGACATGAAACGAGCGCACCAGGCAAGAATGCTTGTGCCACGCGAGTTTCGAGGTTGCGCAACGGAGGTTCCGTTGCGTTTTGTGTTTTAGGGGTTGTAACCCCTCAGCCATCCTTGGGTGACATTGGGTGAGCTTGGGTGAAATTGGGTGAAAGGTTGGGGGCAGGGGGGAGGGGCACAAACGGGTACAGACCGGGCAAATGCCTGACACCTGCGGAGAATCGTCATTCGGGATACCGCCGGGGCGTACCCTTGTCTGCACTCGCCTACAATTGACATTTCCAGCTGCAATTCGGTATCCTTTTATCTTCACTGCTCTGCAGTTAGCCCGCCTTGTGTCTTCTTCGGAAGTATAGTAAGCGGCTTCAATCGAGCGGTTCTTTCTAAGCTATTTATTTCTCAGGAGTTTGGGCATGGATACCCGTTTTCCAAGCGGGCAGGAAATTGCGCGCAAGTGGTTTGTTGTGGACGGTTCAGGGTTGACTCTGGGACGTTTGGCTTCCCGTGTGGCCAGCATTTTGGCCGGGAAAGAAAATCCCATGTACACGCCCTTTATCGATACCGGCGACCACGTCATCATCATCAACGCGGAAAAAGTCAAAGTCACTGGCATGAAGGCGGACCAGAAAATGTATCGCCATTACACCGGATTCCCCGGTGGTCTGCGTGAAGAAGGTTTCCGCAAACGCTTTGACCGCGCTCCCGAACGGGTTGTCCAGGCAGCCATTCTGGGCATGCTGCCCAAGAACAAGCTGGGCAAAGCCATGGGCAAAAAGCTGAAAGTGTATAAGGGCGACCAACACGAGCATCAGGCCCAGAAGCCGGAAGTCCTGGCCGTCGCCGCCCGTTAGGTAATACCGGATCTGTTTGCGGATCCGAAGAAAAATTTTAAGTCCCTCAAGAGTGGGACAGGAGTTTGGAAACGCAATGGCTCAACAAGTTCAGTACTACGGAACCGGACGCCGCAAATCGAGCGTCGCTCGCGTATTCCTTCGTCCGGGCACCGGAAAATTTACGGTCAACGCCCAGGACGCGGACAAATATCTGTTGACGGCCGCGCAACGCGTGGAAGTCCGCCAGCCGCTCGTCGTGACGGAAACCACCACCACGTTTGATATCACTGCCACTACTCGCGGCGGCGGCATTAACGGTCAGGCCGGCGCATTACGCATGGGCATCTCGCGCGCTCTGCTGGAGTTCAACGTGGAACTGCGCAAGAAGCTCAAAGTGGAAGGCTTCCTGGAGCGTGACGCCCGCGGTAAAGAGCGTAAGAAGTACGGACAGAAGGGCGCACGTAAGCGCTTCCAGTTCAGCAAGCGTTAGTTTTGGGTGTACTTTCTCCCGGCCCCAGCGCGCGCTTCGCGTCATGGGTTGAAGTCGGCAAGCGTTAATCGCGCGCAATACCCGCTGTTTTAGAGCGCGCAGTCTAGGATTTTTTGCCCGGACGCAATCGCCATTGCGCCTGACTTTTTCGGCAAACAGCTTTTGAGTTTTTGGTTCGCCATTCGCGGTCCTGAGGATGGCTTGCCTGTGTGGAACAGGACCACATCTTCCCTCCCGCTCTAAGCATCGGGAGCGGACAAGGGAATCAATCCCGAGCGGGCTCAACTGCCGCGAAGGATGCAATCCAATAAGGAGGTATTTTGGCTACCATCACCATGAAAGAGTTGCTTGAAGCGGGCGTCCACTTCGGGCACCAGACCAAGCGCTGGAACCCCAAGATGAAGGAATACATCTTCGGGGAGCGCAATGGTATCTACATCATCGACTTGCAGAAGACGTTGAAGATGTTCAAGGACGCAAGCAAGTTTGTTCAGGACTGCGCCGCCGATGGCCGCACCGTTCTGTTCGTCGGCACCAAACGCCAGGCGCAAGACGCCGTTGCTGAAGAAGCGCAGCGCTGCGGAATGTTCTACGTGAACAACCGCTGGCTGGGTGGGTTGCTGACCAATTGGGTTACCGTGCAGAAATCGGTAAAGCGGCTAAAAGAACTCGATGAAATGGCCACGGATGGCCGTTACGAGTTGCTGCCCAAGAAAGAAGTTATCAAGCTGGAACGTGAGCGCAAGCACCTGCAGGCCAACCTGGCCGGCATCAAGAGCATGAACCGCCTTCCGGACATCATTTTTGTAATCGACTCCAATAAGGAAGCCATTGCGGTGAAAGAAGCCCGCAAGCTGGGCATTCCGGTGGTTGCCGTGGTGGATACCAACTGCGATCCCACGGAAGTCGACTGGGTCATCCCCGGCAATGACGACGCGCTGCGCGCCATCCGGCTGTTTGCTTCCAAGATCGCGGACTCGGTTGCTGAAGGCGCACAAGCCGCCACGGACAAGGAAACGGCGGACATCGCCGGCGCCATGGCCGCCCAGCAAGCCGCGGAAACTGTTCGCCCGCGCACTTCCGCCGATGTAATGGAAGAAGAAGAGTTGAATATGGAAGAGGTTCTGGGCGTGAAAGCCCGCGCTGAAGTCGCCGCGACTGCTGAAGCTGCGCCGGCTGAGACCGAAACTCCCGCCGTGGATGTGGCCGTGGATGTGGCCGCGGAAACCAAGTAATTCGTTTCCGTCGCCGCACTTCCAACTTAACAAGATTTATCCTTCCCCGCTGAAACGCTAGCGGGGAAGTGTTTGTAAAGAGGTTTCCAGATTTATATGAAAACGGAAGGAACCATGACGACTACCGCAGCTCCCGGCGAGAACGATCCTAAGAAGCCCAACATTTCGGCCGAACAGGTACGCAAACTTCGCGAACGCACCGGCGCGCCCATGATGGATTGCAAAAAGGCGCTTGCCGCCACCAATGGCGATGAAGAAGCTGCCGTGGACCATCTGCGTAAGCTGGGCGTCCACACCGCCGCCAAGAAAGCCACGCGCGTGACAAGTGAAGGTTCAGTCGGACATTACATCCACGCCGGCGGCAAGATCGGCGTGCTGGTGGAAATCAATTGCGAGAGCGACTTCGTAGCCCGCACGGACGATTTCAAGGACCTGTTGAAAGACATTGCCATGCACATCGCCGCGGCCGACCCGAAGTTTGTCCGCAAGGAAGATGTCACGCCCGACGCCTACGAACGCGAAAAGGAAATCTATCGCGCGCAGGCCACCGCTACCGGCAAGCCTCCGGCAGTGGTAGAAAAAATTGTGGAAGGCAAGATGGCCAAGTTCTATGAAGAAGTCTGCCTGCTTGATCAGCCTTTCGTGAAAGAGCCGGGCATCAGCATTCATCAGCTGATCGCCAGCAAGGTCGGCAAACTGGGCGAGAACATCTCCGTCCGCCGTTTTGCCCGCTTCAAGGTGGGTGACGCAGGCGAGACCGTGGCTATCACCAAACCGCAGCCGGAAGCGGCAGCGGAATAGGCTGAATCTGAATAAGTAAGCGGAGTAGCAAAACTTTCCACTTCGGCTCAATCAGTTCAAGAAGGCGGCAACTTAGGTTGCCGCTTTTTTATTTGTCGGAATTTACAGTAAAGCGAAATCTACTGATCGTCACCGCCGGCGCGAATCAGCCGTTATATAATCCCCGTCTTCTGCAGGAGCTTTGCATGACGCGCCTTCCAGACCCCGTGCCCGCCCCGGATCCCGCCGACCTAGTACCGGAAACCGCCGCCAATTTCAAAACCATCCTGGCCGCCGAGCTTGAGGAAACCGCGCGCACCGCAGCGGCCCGCGACCAGTTTGATCGCGAAGCTGATATGGAAAGCCACGTTGCCGCCGGCTCAGCGCAATTACCATTTCCTGCGCGAGGCCGTGAACGTTTGCCGGACGCCGCGGAAGCTGAAGACCAGCGTGGCAGCACCATTCAGCAAGCCGGACGCCGCAGTTTGTTTGGACTAGCGCTTTCCGGCGGAGGCATTCGCAGCGCAACATTCAATCTTGGCGTTTTGCAAGGTCTGGCTGAACTGAAATTTCTTCGCCGTATACATTATCTCTCCACCATCTCCGGTGGCGGATACATTGGTTCCTGGCTGGCGGCATGGATTTACCGCCAGGGCATGAAGGAAGTGGAACAACGTTTGGGAGCGCGTCGCGCGGACCAGCCATATTTCAAGGAACCGCCTGAAGTCCGGTTCCTGCGTGAATACAGTAATTACCTCACGCCCCGCAAAGGCTTGTTTGGGGCCGACACCTGGACTGTCGTAGCCATCTATTTGCGCAACTTGCTTTTGAACCAGGCAATTCTCGTGCTGTTCATTGCCGCCGTCCTTCTGGCTCCACGCGTTGTAGTCACTGGCGCGCTTTGGTCCGGGACTCCGCATGCATTCTCTCCGTTTGGCGTTGCGGTACTCTCTTTGGGAATTGTGGCCCTGATCACTATTGCGCGCAGCATGGCCACGTACAACGCCAGCCCAACCGCAGACCGCGTGGTCGCGCGCGTTACAACGGACGCCAAGAACACCAGTCAACTGAAAGTCCATTGGCTGGTGGCCGAAGAAGAGAAAGATTCCGGCCGTCTGCTTAAGCGCCATGGCCGCATCGAAGTATGGGACCAAAACATTGTTCGCCGCAGAGAAGTAGGTCACGCCACCCGCCTCAGCGGTTTTGATTGGGACGCCGGCACCATGGATCTCGATGTTCAAGTCGCCGAGGTCTCCAAAGACGATCTGGTGGTCGCCGTTTATCCCTGGAGCGCGCAGCAGACCGGAATTTTTGCTCTGGCTATTGTTCCCATCTTTCTCGGGATCTCGCTCCTCACGTGGATGCTGGCGCAAGCCCAGACTTCGGCAAACGACCTGTCTTGTTGGGCTGCCTATGGCGCCTTAGCCGCTTGTGTATCGTGGATTATTGGCGTGGTCATTGTTCGTCGGCACTCAATCCGCAAGGATCAAAAGCTCTGGCCTACCGTGGCCCGCGTTATGTGGACCCTTGCAGCGTGCGCAATTTCCGGCGCCGTCGGTGGAATCCTTTTGCAGCGCACCGCAATGCTGCTTCACGGCTGGGTTGCGGCAAGCGTTGCGGGGAAAAATCCTGGTGCGTGGAACGTGATGGGATTTGGAACGCCGCTGGTCACCGGAGTTCTTCTTTTGTATTCGGTCTTGCAAGTGGGACTGCTTAGTACTTTGATGTTTGAAACGCGCAGAGAATGGTGGGGACGCCTTGAAGCCTGGCTGCTGATTCTTTGCGCCGGATGGGCCGCGGCCTTTGGACTTTCCGGGTACGCGCCGTTACTAGTGCTGTGGTTGGCCCAGTTTCCATTTTCCGCGTGGACGGCCGCGCTGGGATGGGCCGGTTCCACTGTTGCCGGAATCATGGGAGCGGGCAGCAGCAAGACCAGCGAGATTGGTTCCACCGTCAAAGACAAGTTGTTGGGATTAACGCCCTACGTTTTTGCCATCGGTCTGGTTGTGCTGGTCTCTTGCGGAGTGAACAAGATCATTTCCCCTGCACCCGAAACCAATGGAGTTGCCGGCAATCCGGAGCAGGTCAGCGTGAATATGGCGGACAACGCATCCGGCCAGGTAACGGTCAACGTCCAGGCGGTGGTCAACAAAACCAAAAAGCCGCCGCTGCCACGTGAGGACTACTGGAAAAACTTTCTGGCTTCGCTGAACCGGAAAGTACTGTGGGCATTCCTTCTGTGTCTGGCCGTGTCCGTGGTGCTGGCCATGTGCGTGGACTTGACTGAGTTCTCCATGCACTACTTTTATCGCAATCGTCTGGTGCGTTGTTACCTGGGTGCGTCGCACCGGGAGCGTGTACCGAATCCCTTTACCGGCTTTGACGAAGCGGATGATCTCTTTCTCGCCGATCTGGTCGCGGAGAAAGGTTATGACGGGCCGTATCCCATCCTGGGTTGCGCTTTGAATCTGGTACACGGCAAAGACCTGGCGTGGCAGGAGCGCAAAGCTGCATCTTTTATCATGACGCCAAAATATTCCGGATACGACGTGTGGTATGAAAAACTCCTTCGTCCCGGACAGTGGGAAAAACGCGGCCAGGCCAGTGACGGCTATCGCCCCACGGGACAGTACGCATATCCGGACGGCGGTTTCTTCCTGGGTACTGCCATGGCCATTTCCGGCGCGGCCGCCAGTCCCAACATGGGCTACCACTCTTCGCCCGCGCTTTCGTTCCTGATGACGGTTTTCAACGTTCGCCTGGGACGATGGGTTGGCAACCCGCGCGATCCGCGATGCTGGCGCAAGGCTGGTCCGGCCATTGGCCTGGGCTACCTGCTGGCGGAACTTTTTGGCGCGGCGAATGACGATCGCGGTTACGTCTATGTTTCTGACGGCGGCCATTTTGAAAACCTTGGCCTCTATGAGCTCGTCAAGCGCCGCTGCCGTTTCATCATTGCCAGTGATGGCGCTGACGACAAGAATTTCACCTTCGGCGACCTGGCTTCAGCCATCCGCAAATGCCGCGCGGACATGGGCATTGATATTGAAATCAAAACCAACAAACTTCTCAAGGTGGGCGACGCCAAATGCAGTACGTGGCACTGCGCCGTGGGCGTGATCAAATACAGCAACAGTGATCCGCCCGTGGGCCGCGACAAAGTGCAGGACGGCATCGTGGTCTACCTGAAGGCCTCGCTGACCAACGATGAACCGGCGGACGTCTTGAACTACAAAGCCGGCCACCCTGACTTTCCGCACCAGACTACCGCCGACCAATGGTTCACCGAATCACAGTTCGAAAGTTACCGCGCATTGGGCCAACACATAGTCAGGACTCTGTTTAACAAGGCAAGCGAAAACCACGCCGGAGACCTGAGCCGCGCTTCACTGGACGACGTATTTTCGAAACTTCAAGATGAATGGCGCGATCCCGAGCAGATTCAAACCAACGTTGGCTTGCAGGACAACGTGTGATTGCTATTCGAATTGCCGCTTGAAGTTTTCCATCTGTTGCTTGAGCTCGCCCATTTCACGGCGTAGTTCGGCCACTTCGCTTTCCAGACGCTCCACGCGTTCGTCGCTCGCCGCTGAGTGCTCACCCGGTCCGGCGGATTCTTCCGGTCCGATCCAGCCTTCAACGTCACCGGAGAGCAGATGCGCGTAGCGGGCTTCTTTTGTTCCGGGCTGACGCGGCAGCATCTTCACCAGCGGCGGCGTTCGTTGCATCAGCCGCTGCAACGTTGCTTGGACGTCCGACAGCTCTTCAAAGCGATGCATGCGTTCGGTGCGTCCGCGCAGCTCACCCGGCGTTTGCGGACCACGCAGCATAAGCACGTCCATTATCGCGGTTTCAGCGCGGGTAAAGTTGAAGACTTCACCGCTCCGGTGCTCGTACTTGGTCACGCGGCTATCAGCGCCGCCCGCCGGGCCCGCGAGTCTCTTCTCCTGCAGGCTGTACAGTGCGTCGCGGACGGTGTTTTCTTCCAGGCTCATCACCGGTTCGCGGTTATTTTTCTGGTTGCACGCGTTCACCAGAGCATTGAGAGAAAGCGGATAGTAGTCCGGCGTGGTGATGTGTTTCTCAATCAGCGCGCCGAGCACGCGGGCTTCAACTGGAGTCAGAAAGATGTCCATGTGATCGTTAGTCTACCCAATCCGCAATGAAAATATTGGTCTCGCGCGGCTGCTTGCCGTTGCGGTTTGATGCCCAGACAATCTTCTTGCCGTCCGAACTGAACATGGGGAACGAGTCAAAGTCCGGATAGAACGTGACGCGCTCTTCGTTGGTCCCATCCACGTTGATGATATAGAGATCAAAGCCGCGCGCGCTCTTGGTGTCCGCCAGGTTGGTGGCAAAGATAATGCGCTTGCCGTCCGGCGTGAAGTACGGAGCAAAATTTGCCGCGCCGTTGTGCGTGATCTGGTGTTTGTTCTTGCCGTCGGCGTCCATTACCCAGATTTCCAGGTTGCCGGGCTTGATCTTGCCGTCTTTAAGCAGCGCTTTGTAGTCTTCGGCTTCTTTCGGCGTCTTGGGATGCTCGGCGCGATAGGCAATCTTCTTTCCGTCATACGACCAGAACGGACCGCCATCGTAGCCCAACTCGTGCGTGAGTTGCTTCACATGCGTGCCATCGGCGTTCATTACATAAATGTCCAGATCGCCGTTGCGCATGGAAGTGAAGGCAATCTTTTTGCCGTCACGCGTGATCGTGGCTTCCGCGTCATACCCCGGAGTGTTGGTAAGCCGCTTCAAATCGCTGCCGTCCGGTTTCGCCGTGTAGATGTCGTAACTGTCATACACCGGCCACACATACCCCTTGGAATAATCCGGCTTCGGCGGACAATCCGGACCCGCCGCATGTGTGGACGAAAATAGAATGCGGTCGCCAGCGGGGAAGAAATAACTGCACGTGGTGCGGCCTTTGCCGGTGCTGACCAATTTCGGAGTGGCGGGTTTGCCGTCCGGCGTGTCGACCGGAATGGTGTAAATCTGGTCGCAGGCCACGCCATCGCCCTGATGTTGGAAGATCAGGTATTTATCGTCGGCGGAGAAATAGGCTTCAGCGTTCTGTCCGCCGAAAGTCAGCTGGCGAATGTTCTTGAGATGCTTTTCGCCAGGATAAGCCAACGAATCAGTTGCCGACGGGGAGGCAGGCTGTGTCTGCGCGAAAGCCGCGCCCATGGTGAACACTACGTAAAAAGCGACAAGCGTTTTCGTTTTTATCATAAGAAAGTCGGACCTAAGAATAACAAACCTGCAATAACAAACGCCGTTCCACAATCTCTGACGCAACTCTTCATCCACACTATTAAAACCCTGTCATGTTGAGCGATCTCCGAGTCCGCTCAGCGGATGAGCTGTAGCAAATACTCAGCGACGCTCGCGTGCCGCTTTATGTCTTTAACGAAACCCTTAATCCCTGTCATGTTGAGCGATCTCCGAGTCCGCTCGGCGGATGAGGGAAAGTCGAAACATCCCGAAAATGTTTCTTTCATTCATACAGCTTCAGGGAGTTCTCACAAGCCCTCATTTTTCTTGTTGTTCTCCGCGTTCCCGTGCCTCCGTGGTGAGATTCGTTCGGCTCGTCACAACGGCCAGTTTCATCTCCGCTGTTCCAGTGTCACCGTCGCCGACTGTTCTTTTCCATCGCGCAGGAACTTTACTTCCACCACGTCGCCGATCTTGCTGCGCCGCAGAGCGTCAGTAAAGTCGTAAAGGTTCTTGATGGGCTTGTCGCCAAATTGGATCATGATGTCGCCGCCCTTGAGCCCGGCTTTGGCCGCTGGAGAGCCGGCACGCACGTCAGAGAATTTAACGCCGTTGGGTATCTCGGCGAAATCAGGGATCGAGCCAAAGTACGGTCCATATCCGCCTCCGCTCCCGCCGCCGAGTGGTTTAGGTTCCACCACTGCTTGAAACGCCGGACGGTCGTCCGCTGCGTCCAGATCGTTCGTCACACTGGCGATGAGTTCCAGCAGCTTTAGCGCTGAAGGCGCATTGATCTTGTCCCAGGTGTCGGACGGTTTGTGATAGTCGGCATGCAGTCCCGAGAAAAAGAAGAGTGAAGGAATTTTCTTCACAATAAACGACGTGTGATCGCTCGATGCCGGACCGCCTTGCGAGTATTCAAACTTCAGCGGGACTTTCTTGTCTTCCTGATCAAGATAGGCCTTGAACGTTGACCCCGTGCCCACGCCACCGATGTACACCTTGTCGTCTTTGATGCGGCCAATCATGTCCATGTTGAGCATGGCCACGGCTTTATCCAACGGCTTGGTTGGGGCCGCCACCCAGGCTTCTGAGCCCAGCAAGCCCAGTTCCTCGCCGGCGAAGTTCATAAACAGAACGCCGCGTTTCAATTTGGTTTTCGTTTTGCTTTGCAGCGCCACAAACTGCCGCGCGAGCTCCAGTACGCCGGCAGTTCCGGAAGCATTGTCGTCCGCGCCCGGATGGATCTGCCCTGTCATGTCCGGCGCCAGCGAGTGTTCGCCGCCATAACCCAGATGATCGTAGTGCGCGCCAACGATAACGTATTCGTCGGTCACGCCCGGCAAATACGCCAGAACGTTGTTTACCGTGGCATGCGTGTGCTGAATGCTTACGCTCAATGCAACATGCAGGTCATCAGCGAAAGCAAAGGAAGCAGGCTTGGTGGCGGTGTTGATCTGTTCCTGAACCCCGGCCAGGGTTTTGCCCGCCGACTGAAACCATTGATCGGCCGCGGCGTTTTTTACCTGTAGCAGCAGGATGCCGGCGTCCACCGGGCCGCTCTCGCTGCCAAAGCGTTGCAGCAAGTCTTCTTCGCCGGGCATGAGTTTTCCGTGGACCAGCACCAGCGCCTTGGCGCCGTGATTGCGCGCGTTGATGGCTTTGGTCACCAGGCTCGCATGTGGGGTTGATCCGCCTTTGGTGGTAAAGCTTGCCGGCTCGCCGCTTAGCACCAGAACGATCTTGTCTTTTACGTCAATGCCGGCGTAATCGTCGTAAGAGAATTCGCTGGCGGATGCGCCGTAGCCGGCAAAGATCATCGTGCTGGCGGCCAGCCCGGACGACGAAAAGCTGATCGGCACAAACTCTTCTTTCAGCTTCAGGTCAGCTTTGCCCTGCGGGCTTTGCACATGGACGTGGTTGTCGCCCTTGATTTGTGCTCCGGTCACCACCGAAAAAGGCTGCAAGTAACCGTCGTTTCCTGCCGGTTCCAGACCCAGGCTCTTGTAGCGCTGGACAATCAAATGTTCGGCGCGCGTGAGTCCCTTGGTTCCGTCTCCGCGGCCTTCCATGTCGGGCGAAGCCAAGGCTCTCACGTCGTCCAGATAATGTTGGTCTTTTGCGGCGGAGTTCTGCGCGTGGACGGCGAACATGCCGGCAAGAATTGCAATGGCCAGGGCCGCGCTCAGGTGCCACGCGCTTCTGCTGGTCGTCTTTCTGGCGATCTTGTTTCTAATGATCTTGATATTCAGCGGATTAATGTCCAACGGATTACCTCATTCCAACTGTAACTATTATCAATATTTGGAGCTGAAGACCAGTGTGTCGCCCGTCACAAACTCGGGGTCTCTTGGCAGCGCAACGGACCACAATTCCCCATCCCCAAATTCCGGCGATTTTTGGCAGTCTTGGCAATTCTGGCAATCGTCCTATCCCCTCCCTGTCCATCCCAAGGTCTAAAGGACTTACTCGATGCATCCCAAGGGAATCTCCTTTTCCCGATCTCGGCGATCACGTTGCGATCACGTGCGATTCCGGCGATTGGCTGCTCTGCGGCCACCCCTCCCTGTTCATCCCAAGGTCTAAAGGACTTACTCGATTCATCGCAAGGGAGCCTCTTTTTCAGAATTGTCATTCTGACCGAAGGGAGGAATCTGCTTTTCTCGATCTCGACGATCCCCCAAGGACTTACGCTATGCATCCCAATCGAGTGGACTTGTGGAGCGCAGCCGCCCTCGGCTGCGGGTTTTGCCTTCGGTTTCCGATCACCAGATGCCCCGATCACCAGATCACTGGACTGCACCCTTGTGGTGAGACACGAAATTAAGGGGGTAAGCGCTGTT
>Ga0209069_10000066_pt1 | contig 35176 bp, 35 predicted proteins | sample Str013_2_FD_187202 | JGI IMG/M metagenome (GOLD analysis project Ga0209069, IMG submission 187202) | Freshwater sediment microbial communities in response to fracking from Pennsylvania, USA - Straight Creek_MetaG_SC_2013 (SPAdes) (version 2) | ecosystem: Environmental > Aquatic > Freshwater >...
ATACCGAGGTGACCGTGGAGCGCATGACCGAGGAAGAGCTCCTCAAAGGGCTCGAAGGGCTCACGCCGCCGGAAGAACAACCGGAAGAAGAGGAATAGGCGGCGCGCCCCTTTGCTGCGCCGCAGATTCCCTCGTCCTGGCCCGAGCCGGTGCCCTCGTGTCCATCCGACGGGTACATGATTGCGCCTATTGCACCAGCCGTTAATTCAACGGGCCATTAATTGACCGCGCCAGGTCGCAATCGCGTTAGCGAGCGAGAGCTGCCGTGTTATCCTGACCGGACGCCGACATCCGCAATTTCGGCGCAAGGATCGCCATGGCGCGCCCCTCGACCGACCTGCCGCGCATGCAGAACCAGGCCCGCACCCGTGCGGCGATCGAGCGGAACGTGAGTATTCAAGGCCAAGCTATTGAAAAGACGGTAAAATCAAAGAAGCGCTCAAAGCCGCAGATGATGCGGCAATACGATCTGATTGAGCGGGTTCGTCGATACAACCCGGACACGAGCGAAGCGCTGCTCAACCGCGCCTATGTCTATGCCATGAAGGCCCACGGCGAGCAGAAGCGCGCGTCGGGCGATCCGTATTTCTCCCATCCGCTCGAGGTCGCCGCGATCCTGACCGATCTCAAGCTCGATGATTCGACCATCGCGGCGGCGCTCCTGCACGATACGATCGAGGACACGGCCGCCACCCGCGACGAGATCGACCAGATGTTCGGCAAGGACATCGGCGCGCTGGTCGAGGGCTTGACCAAGCTCAAGCGCCTCGACCTCGTCACCAAGGAAGCCAAGCAGGCCGAGAACCTGCGCAAGCTGCTGCTGGCGATCGCCGACGACGTTCGGGTGCTGCTGATCAAGCTGGCCGACCGTCTGCACAATATGCGCACGCTCGACCACATTCCGAGCGAAGCGCGCCGGCGCATCGCCGAGGAGACGCTCGATATCTACGCTCCGCTTGCCGGTCGCATGGGCATGCACGAGATGCGCGAGGAGCTCGAGGATCGCGCATTTCGCGAGCTCAATCCGGATGCCTATCGGGTCGTCAACGAGCGGCTCGAAGCGCTGGAATCCCGCAACCTCGGCCTCGTCGCCGAAATCGAGCAGCAACTCACCAAGAAGCTTGCCGACCGCGGGCTCGCCGCGGAAGTGTCGGGCCGCAACAAACGCGCCTACTCGATCTGGCGCAAGATGGAACGCAAATCGGTAGGCTTCGAGCAGCTGTCCGATATCGTAGGCTTTCGGGTGGTCGTGCGCAGCGTCGCGGAATGCTATCAGGCGCTCGGTATCGTGCAAACGACTTGGCCGATGGTGCCGGGCCGTTTCAAGGACTACGTCTCGACCCCGAAGCAAAATGATTACCGCTCGATCCACACCACGCTGATCGGTCCCGGCAAGCAGCGCGTCGAGCTGCAGATCCGCACCAAGGAGATGCACGAGATCGCCGAATACGGCATCGCCGCGCACGCGCTCTACAAGGACGGAGCCGGCTCGCCGACCGAGATGCTGTCGCGCGAATCGAGCGCCTATGCGTGGCTGCGCCGCACCATCGAGCTCCTGGCCGAGGGCTCCAATCCGGAGGAGTTCCTCGAGCACACCAAGCTCGAATTGTTCCACGATCAGGTGTTTTGCTTCACCCCGAAGGGCAAGCTGATCGCCTTGCCGCGGAACGCCAATGCGATCGATTTCGCTTATGCGGTGCATACCGATGTCGGCAATGGGGCGGTCGGCTGCAAGATCAACGGCAAGATCGCGCCCCTGGTATCGCAGCTGACCAACGGCGACGAAGTCGAGATCATCACCTCCAGCGCCCAGGTCGCACCGCCGCCGGCATGGGAGTCGCTGGTGCGAACCGGCAAATCCCGGGCGGCCATCCGCCGGGCCACCCGCGTCGCGGTGCGCAACCAATATGCCGGCCTCGGCCGGCGCATCGTCGAGCGCCTGTGCCAGCGCGCCAAGATCGCCTATTCCGATGAAAAGCTGCAGGGCGCCCTGCCGCGGCTCGCGCGCGCCTCGATCGAGGACGTGATGTCGGCGGTCGGCCGTGGCGAGATGCGGGCGGCCGACGTGGCGCGTGCCATGTATCCCGACTACAAGGAGGAACGTGCAGCCGCGCTCGCCCAGCAGCCGAAGCCGGAGAGCGGTTGGTTCGGACTGAAGCGCTCCAAAGCCGTCAAGTTCAAGATGCCTTCCGAGTCGGGCGGCGCCATACCGATCCGCGGCATCAACACCGATCTGCCGGTTCGCTTTGCGCCGATCGGAGGCGCTGTTCCGGGCGACCGCATCGTCGGAATCCTCAACCCGGGCGAGGGCATCACCATCTATCCGATCCAATCGCCGGCGCTGAAGGACTTCGAGGACACGCCCGAACGCTGGCTCGATCTGCGGTGGGACGTGGACGATTTGACGCCCCAGCGGTTCCCGGCCCGCATCGCGCTGCAGACCGTGAACGAGCCCGGCTCGCTCGCCCAGGTCGCCCAGGTGATCGCCGAGCACGACGGCAACATCGACAACATTCACATGGAACGCCAATCACCCGATTTCACGTCGGTCACCATCGATCTCGAGGTCTACGACCTCAAACACCTCACCTCCATCATCGCGCAATTGCGCGCCAAGCACGTGGTCGCGAAAGCCGAGCGGGTCGACGCCTGAAGTCCTGCGCGGCGGGCCGCATTTCCATACGGGTCAATATCTTGCCGTCGATCTCTCATCTCAGACTGGGCGTCAATGTCGATCACGTCGCCACGATCCGAAACGCGCGTGGCGGCGCCCATCCCGACCCCGTTGCGGCAGCCAAGATCGCCATCGCGGCCGGGGCCGCCGGCATTACGGCCCATTTGCGCGAGGATCGCCGCCACATTCGCGACCACGACATCGAGCGCCTCAAGGCCGAAATCGAGAAACCGCTCAACCTCGAAATGGCGGCAACCCCAGAGATGACCGCGATCGCACTGAAAACCAAGCCGCACGCCGCCTGCCTGGTGCCCGAGCGGCGCCAGGAAGTCACCACCGAAGGCGGGCTCGATGCGGTTGCCCAGCACAATGTGCTCGCGCCAGTCGTGGCGAAGCTGGTCGAGGCCGGCATCCGCGTTTCGCTCTTCATTGCCGCCGATCCCCGCCAGATCGAGCTGGCGGCGCGCATCCGGGCACCCGCAATCGAGATTCACACCGGCGCCTGGTGCGAAGCCATGGCGGCCGGTCAGCACGCAAATGCCGACGCCGAGTGGCTTCGCATCAGGGAGGGCGCCAGGCTTGCCCGCAGCCTCGGTCTCGAAGTCCATGCCGGCCACGGGCTCGATTATTCTACCGCCGAGACGATTGCGGCGATCCCGGACATCGTCGAGCTGAACATCGGCCATTTCCTCGTGGGCGAGGCGATTTATGCCGGGCTCGATGCGGCCGTCAGAGGCATGCGCGCCGCCATGGACCGCGGCCGCGCCCGGAGCGCCTCATGATTCTGGGCATCGGCTCCGACATCGTGGACGTCCGGCGCATCGAGCGCGCCGTCACGCGCCATGGCGAGCGTTTTCTCACGCGAATCTTCACCGATACCGAACGTGCAACGGCCGAGCGACGGGCCAAGCGGATGGAAACCTACGCCAAGCGTTTCGCCGCCAAGGAGGCTTGCGCCAAGGCCTTGGGCACCGGGTTTCGGGCGGGCGTGTTCTTCCGCGACATGGGCGTGGTCAATCTTCGTTCCGGACGGCCCACCATGGAGCTCACCGGCGGTGCGCAGGCACGGCTGCGGGCGATCACGCCGAAGGGATATGAGACGAGAATCGACATCACCATCACGGATGAAGGCCCGATGGCCCAGGCCTTCGTCGTCATCAGCGCAGAGCCGGGTCCGACAATCTGAGACGGCCGATGCCGACCGCGCAGCGGCGCGTTTCCACCGCCCAGGCTGCGATCATGGCGGCTCGCCCGGTTCGCCGCCTTGATGCGCGAGGCGCGACCGCAGCACAGACCAAGCGTTTGAAACCATGGGCACAATTTAGACAAGACACTTTCGCATGGAGTCCTGCAGCTTTCGTTGCACGTCGACTTCCCACCGGTTAGAAGAGCGCCCGGGCGCGCAAAGGACGAACCGAGAGGCAGATGAGTGTGACCCTCGACACCAGACGCAAGGCGACCGGCCGCACCGAGCTGCTATTCGTGATTGCGGCCGGCATCATGTTTTTTGTCATGCGTACCTTCCTGTTTCAGCCATTCAACATTCCATCAGGCTCGATGGTGGAAACCCTGCTGGTCGGCGATTATTTATTCGTTTCGAAATATTCCTACGGCTACAGCCACTATTCGCTGCCTTTTTCGCTGCCGCTATTCTCCGGCCGTATCTGGTCGGCCAATCCTCAGCGCGGCGATGTCGTCGTGTTTCGACTGCCCAAGGACGATTCGATCGACTACATCAAGCGCTTGGTCGGGCTGCCGGGCGACCACATCCAGATGAAGGGCGGGGTCCTACACATCAACGACACGGCGGTGAAGCGCGAGCGCATCGAAGACTACGTCGATACCGATGAGAATGGTGCCACGGTGCGGGTCAAGCGGTGGCGTGAAACGCTGCCGAACGGCGTGAGCTACACCACGCTCGAGCTGATCGAAAACGGCTTCTACGACAATACTCCGGTCTATGAAGTACCGCCCGGACATTTCTTCATGATGGGCGACAACCGCGACAACTCCACCGACAGCCGTGTCCTCAGCCAGGTCGGATACGTGCCGCTCGAGAACCTCATCGGCCGCGCCCAGGTCGTCTTTTTCTCGATTCGGGGGGGCGTGCATCCATGGGAAGTGCAGAATTGGCCATCGAGCGTGCGCTGGGGGCGGTTGTTTACGATCGTGCGCTGAGCCCGAATACGACGACCCTCCCGGGCTCCGGGGTCGAGCATGCAAACCGGCCGAAAGACATGGCAACCCATTGAAAGTCCATAAGAGTCCGAGCGCAGACACTTTTGCATGAGGTGCTTCGGCCCTCATTGCACGCTGCCCGCTCAGCGGTTAGAAGTGCCAACGGGGCCTGCAAGACATGGAATCAGAGGCAAAATGAGCGTGACCCAGGGCGTAAAGCGCCAAGAAGGCGGCATCGCAGAAACCGCACGCGTGATCGTGCATGCGCTCATCATTGCACTCGTCATTCGCACTTTTCTGTTCCAGCCGTTCAACATTCCGTCCGGGTCGATGGAAAACACGCTGCTGGTCGGCGATTATTTGTTCGTTTCGAAATTTTCCTACGGCTACAGCCACTATTCACTGCCGTTCTCGCCGCCGCTGTTCTCCGGTCGGGTCTGGTCGGCCGCTCCACAGCGCGGCGACGTCGTCGTGTTTCGGTTCCCCAAGGACGATTCGATCGACTACATCAAGCGCGTGGTCGGGCTGCCAGGTGACCGTATCCAGGTGATGAAAGAGGTCTTGTACATCAACGACGTACCGGTGAAGCGCGAACGCATCGACGACGTCGTCGAGACCGACGATTTCGGTCGAACAGAACAGGTCAAGCGCTGGCAAGAGACGCTGCCGAACAATGTGACCTATGTCACGCTCGAGCGGGTCCCGCAGCATCTTCAGGATACGGCGGTTTTTGAGGTGCCGGCCGGACACTATTTCATGATGGGCGACAATCGCGACAATTCCAGCGATAGCCGCGCCGATGTCGGATATGTGCCGTTCGAGAATATTATCGGTCGCGCCCAGGTCATCTTCTTCTCGATCCGAGGCGAGCACGCATGGGCGATATGGACGTGGCCGTGGAGTGTGCGCTGGGGGCGGTTGCTGACGCTAGTGCGATGAGCCCGAGGCCAAGCGCTAAACGTACACCGGCTGCAAACAAGGGATCCGAACCGTCGGCTGACGGCGATCGCGCGAGCCGCCCGGCCGCCGCTGACGAGGGTGTGACTGCGTCAAACCAGACTGCGCCAAGCCCGGCCAAGCGGCCGCGCCGTCGCGCATCGGGTCTCGAGACCCGCATCGGCTATCGGTTTGGCGATCCGGCCCTGCTCGATCAGGCGCTCACCCATATTTCCGCGTTGACCGGCGTACGCAACCGCTCCGGCAGCTATCAGCGGCTTGAGTTCCTCGGCGACCATGTGCTCGGCCTCGTCGTCTCCGACATGCTGTTTCGGGCCTTTCCGCGGGCCGACGAGGGGGAATTGTCGCGGCGGCTCGCCGATCTCGTGCGCAAGGAGGCATGCGCCGATGTCGCCAGCACGATCGAGCTCGGCGCCGCCATCAGGCTCGGAGCGTCCGAGAGCAACGCCGGCGGGCGCGGCCGCATTGCGATCCTGGCCGACGTCTGCGAGGCATTGATCGGCGCTGTCTTCGTGGACGGCGGCTACGATGCCGCGGCGGATCTGATTACGCGACTCTGGGAGCAGCGGATGCGCGCCCCCAAGCGACCGTTGCGCGACGCCAAAACCATGCTGCAGGAATGGGCGCAGGCGCAGGGGCTTCCGACCCCGGCCTATCGCGAGGTCGAGCGCACCGGCCCCGACCACGACCCGGAATTCCGCGTCACCGTCGAGCTTCCCGATCTCATGCCGGCGGAAGGAACCGGCCGTTCCAAGCGCTCCGCCGAGCAAGCCGCCGCCTCCGTCATGCTGGCCCGCGAGGGGGTGATGACGGAACGACTCGATGGTTGAGCGGGAAAGCGGGCAAGCGGCCGTCCGGCGCTGCGGATTCATCGCACTGATCGGTGCGCCCAATGTCGGCAAATCGACGTTGATCAACGCGATCGTCGGCGCCAAGGTGGCGATCGTCTCCCACAAGGTGCAGACCACGCGAACATTGCTGCGCGGCATCGCCACCGAGGCGGACGCCCAGCTTGTCTTCATCGACACGCCGGGAATTTTTCAGCCGCGACGCCGGCTCGACCGCGCCATGGTGGCTGGGGCCTGGACGGGCGCCGGCGACGCCGACATCGTGGGCGCGCTGATCGATGCCAAGCGCGGTCTCGATGACGAGGCCGCTGCCCTCATGGAGCGGCTCGCGGGCCTGCAACGGCCGAAAATTCTCATCATCAACAAGATCGACCTGGTCGAAAAGCTGACGCTGCTGACGCTGGTCAAGAACGCGACCGAGCGGGTGGCGTTTGCCGCGACCTTCATGGTCTCGGCGCTCACCGGCGACGGTATTGCAGACCTCAAGCAGTGGCTCGCCGGCCAAGTGCCGGTCGGGCCGTGGCACTATCCGGAAGATCAGATCACGGATGCGCCATTGCGGCAGTTGGCCGCCGAGATTACGCGCGAAAAGCTCTATTTGCGACTCCACCAGGAATTGCCCTATCAATCGATGGTCGAGACCAATTCGTGGAAGGAGCTCAAGAACGGCTCCGTGCGGATCGAGCAGACGATCTATGTCGAGCGCATGAGCCAACGGAAGATCGTGCTGGGGAAGGGCGGGCAAACCATCAAGGCGATCGGCTCGGAAGCGCGGCGCGAGATTGCCGACATGGCCGAGCGGCCGGTCCACCTGTTCTTGTTCGTCAAGGTGCGGGAGGGCTGGGGCGACGACCCGGAACGCTACCGCGAGATCGGGCTCGAGTTTCCAAAAGAGTAGCAGCGTACGCGGGGAAGGCTGAAGGCGGGTCTGATGCAGTGGGTTGACGAAGCCATCGTGCTCGGTGTCAAGCGCCACGGCGAGGCGAGTGCCATACTCGAAGTGATGACGCGCGAGCACGGCCGTCATCTCGGCCTGGTGCGCGGAGCGGCCGGCGCGCGGCTGCGGCCGGTGCTGCAGCCCGGCAATCGCGTCAGCGTCACCTGGCGGGCACGGCTCGACGAGCATCTGGGTCACTACGTGGTGGAGGGCCTCGATCTCGCCGCGGCTCGTTTTCTCGACGCCGCGCACGCGCTTTATGGTCTCATGCACATCGCGGCGCTGTGCCGTTTGCTGCCGGAACGCGATCCGCACCCGCAGATCCACGCGACGCTCGATCATGTGCTCTGCGCGCTGGTCGATGCGCGGCTTGCCGGCCCGCGCATGGCGCGCTTCGAGCTGCAATTGCTCGCCGAGCTCGGCTTTGGCCTCGACCTGGAGAGTTGCGCGGCCACCGGCTCGACCGCGGAGCTGGTTTACGTCTCGCCCAAGAGCGGACGTGCGGTCTCGCGCACGGCGGGCCTACCCTGGCGGGACAAGCTCCTGCGCCTGCCGGCTTTTCTGGGCGAACCGGAGCCGGAGCAGGTGCCGTCCGCGGCCGATCTCGCCGATGGTTTTGCCGTGACCGGCTTCTTCTTGCAGCGTCATGTGCTCGAGCCACGCGGGCTCACCATGCCGGAGGCGCGCGGCAGCTTCGTGAGCGCGGCCGTGGGCGCCCATCAGGATGCGCCCGCGCTCGCGTGAAAGGCCGCGAGCGGCGCTGTTCATCGCTTGTTCACGGCGGTTTCGCGCGCTAACCATGCCGCATGGGCAAGCAATTGATTCCCCCGCCGAGCGGCAACATCGAAGAAATCGCGCTACGCGAGGCGCTCGAGAAGCGCTATCTCGAATATGCGCTGTCCACCATCATGCACCGCGCGTTGCCGGACGCACGCGACGGTCTCAAACCGGTTCACCGGCGCATTCTTTATGGAATGCATCTCCTGCGGCTCGACCCGGCCGCGGCTTTCAAGAAATCGGCCAAGATCGTCGGCGATGTGATGGGCAGTTTCCATCCGCACGGAGATCAGGCGATTTATGACGCGCTCGTGCGTCTGGCCCAGGATTTCTCCTCACGCTACCCGCTGGTCGACGGCCAGGGCAATTTCGGCAACATCGATGGCGATAATGCCGCCGCGTATCGGTACACCGAAGCGCGGATGACCGAGGTCGCCCGCCTGCTGCTGGACGGCATCGACGAAGACGCGATCGACTTTCGGCCGACCTATGACAGCTCGAGTCAGGAACCGGTGGTTCTTCCGGGCGCGTTCCCGAACCTGCTGGCCAACGGCGCGCAGGGGATCGCGGTCGGGATGGCGACGTCGATCCCGCCGCACAATGCGGCCGAGCTCTGCGACGCCGCGTTGCACCTGATCGACAATCCCAATGCCCGGAGCCGCACGTTGCTGAAATACGTGCCGGGACCCGATTTCCCGACCGGCGGCGTGATCGTCGATCCGCGCGACGCCATCGCGGAAGCCTATACCGCCGGGCGCGGCTCCTTCCGGGTACGTGCACGCTGGCGCAAGGAGGAGACCGGACGCGGCACTTACGTCGTGGTCATTACCGAAATCCCGTTTCTGGTGCAGAAGTCGCGGTTGGTCGAGAAGATCGCCGAGCTGCTCAACGAGCGGAAGCTACCCTTCGTCGGCGATGTGCGCGACGAATCGGCCGAGGACATTCGCCTGGTGATCGAGCCGCGCGCGCGCACGGTCGACGCCGAAGTGCTGATGGAATCCCTGTTCAAGCTCACCGAGCTCGAAAGCCGCATTCCGCTCAACATGAACGTGCTGGTGAAGGGGCGGATACCCAAAGTCGTCGGGCTCGCCGAGGCGCTCACCGAATGGCTCGCCCACCGGCGCGAGGTGCTGGTGCGGCGCTCGAATTTCCGCCTCGCCCAGATCGACCATCGAATCGAGGTGCTGGGCGGTTATCTGATCGCCTATCTCAACCTCGACAAGGTCATCAAGATCATCCGCAGCGAGGACGAGCCCAAGCCGGTCCTGATCAAAACCTTCAAGCTCACCGAGGTGCAGGCGGAAGCCATTCTCAACATGCGATTGCGCAACTTGCGCAAGCTGGAAGAGATGGAGATCCGTCAGGAGGACAAGGATTTGCGCGCCGAGCGCAAGGAACTCAAGGAGCTGATCGGCTCGGAGAAGGATCAGTGGAAACGGATCGCCGAGGAGATCAAGACGATCCGCGACAAATTCGGCCCCAAGACGCCGCTCGGCAAGCGCCGAACCGGATTCGCGGAGGCGCCCGAGCACGACCTCGCGGCAATCGAGGAGGCCCTGGTCGAGCGCGAGCCGATCACGATCGTGGTTTCCGAAAAGGGCTGGATTCGCGCGCTGCGGGGCACAGTGACGGATCTCGCCGGCATCGCGTTCAAGGCCGATGACGGGTTGAAATTCGCATTTCCGGCCGAGACCACGTCGAAGTGTCTGGTGCTGGCGACCAACGGCCGCTTCTACACGCTCGATGCCGCCAAGCTTCCCGGCGGCCGCGGCCACGGCGAACCGATCAGGCTGTTCATCGATCTCGAGCAGGAGGGCGACGTGGTCGCGGTGTTCCCCTATCAGGGCGGACGCAAGTTCCTCGTCGCCAGCACCCAGGGCCAGGGTTTCGTCGTGCCCGAGGACGAGTGCCTCGGCAATACGCGCAAGGGCAAGCAGGTGCTCAACGTCAAAGCTCCCGATCGCGCCTGCGCGTTGGCGCCGGTCGAAGGCGAGTTGGTGGCCTCGATCGGTGAAAACCGTAAGATGCTCATTTTCCCCCTTGAGCAAGTCCCCGACATGACGCGCGGGCGCGGCGTGCGTTTGCAGCGCTTCAAGGACGGCGGTTTGTCCGACCTCAAGACTTTCAAGGCTCAGCCGGGGCTGACCTGGATCGATAGCGCCGGGCGGTCTTTTACATTCGCCCTCAAGGAACTCGCCGACTGGCGCGGCAATCGCGCCGATGCCGGGCGCCTCGCCCCGAAGGGGTTCCCGCGCAACAACAAATTCGGTGCGGCCCCGACCAACGGGAAGGCATCCGAAGGGGAATAAGCATCGCTGATACGCGTTGATACAAATCTGGATTCAGGAATTCGCGGCCTGCAGCAGCCGGCCCCCGTAGGCCCGATTGGCGACAATCACCAGCGCGACCGCAACTACATGCACGACCACGTCGGTTGCGCTTGCATCATAGGGGTGAAAGAGCACCAGCAGCGTGGCGGCGGCGGCGGCCGAGGCGAAGCCGGCGACCGCAGCCGTGAGACCCGGTCGCAGCGTATAGCCCCGCCGCAACATGCCGAGCAGCAAAGCCGACAGCGGGACCGAGAGGGCCAGGATGAAAACGAGGCAATCCTTGGTGTCGTCCAGGACTGCGGCGTGGGTCCCGGGCACCAGCCACGTCCGCAGGCAGCCGGCGCCGCTGGCCCCGATCCACAAGAGCGCCGCCGGCAGCGGCAGCAGTGCCCACAGCGGACTGCGATCGGGCAAGCTCAGCTGGAAGGCCGCGATGGCCGCGAGCACCATGGTGAGCGCCGATCCGCTGGCGGACAGCCATATGTCGGGAGCAGCGGTGAGCCGAGAAACAACCGCCGTGCGATCCGCGACCATCGCGAGGGTGAACGCGATCGTGGCCACCAAGGCAAGCCAGAGCAGCGCCCGCCAACCGGGCGGCGGCAATCGCCGTACCGGTTTGAGGTCGGCGGTCAGGCTGAGGATGATGCCTTCGTGCCGGGATTGGGCCTGTGCGGTTGGAGGAATCATGGCTTCACCCCTCGGGTCCGAGGCGAGCCCGCAGGCTCTTCAAGGCGCGATGTAAATTCACCTTGAGCGATCCCTTGCTGCGTCCGGTCGCCGCCGCCGTCTCCGTCAAGGACCGCTCCTGCAACACCAATTGCTGGACCGCCTCGCGCTGCCGCAGCGGCAAATCCGCGACCGCCTCGCTTAGCCGGTGGGTCGCGGCGGCGTCGTAAGCCGATCGCCGGGGCGCGGCCGATTCGTCGGCATGGCGCTCGTAGGCGAGCGGCGCATGCACCTCGCGCACCGCATGCCGGCCGGTTTTGCGCATGAGATCGATCGCACGCCGCTCCGCGAGGACCGCAAGCCAGGCGGTGAATGATCTGGCCGGGTCATAGGTCTGGCGCGCCCGGTGGACCGTCAGCAGCGTTTCCTGAACCACGTCATCGATCCGATCGGCGGAAACACCCTGCCGCCGCGCCACCTTTTCGATCACCGGCACGCAATCGCGCAACAGCGCCCCATAGGCCGCTTGGTCGCCGGCCTGCGCCGCCGCCATCCAGGCGCAACGCCGTGCATCATCGGGGGACGCATCATCCCGGCCGGTATCGTCCGGGCTTGTCTGTCGCGTTTCCGCCCGGACCATTGCGCCCTGGATCCAGCTTCCCGGTGCGCGGCGGAGCGCCGCACTGGGGCGCAAAGAAACCGACAAAATAGAGACAAAGCAATGCCTTGCGCGAGCATAAACGCATCAACTTCCGTTGAAGCCGATCTGGCTTTGGATCAACCGGACCGGCGCCAGGCGCTCATCAGGGCAATAGCCGATCCCTGATGGGGCCGTTCGCTATAGTATTCGCCCGACGACCGATGTTGGTTACAGGGGTGGGGGCTTCATCGGCGCGGCCGGCCCGGCTACGGCCCGGTCCTGCTAGTCCTCCACCCGCCGCCAACCTTCGGGCGCCAAGCGCTCCTGCGGCAGAAAGCGGCCCTTGTAGTCCATCTTGCGCGAGCCCTGCACCCAATAGCCGAGGTACACATAGGGAAGCCCCATGCGGCGGGCCCGGGCAATGTGGTCGAGGATCATGAAGGTGCCGAGCGATCGCAATCTCGGCTCCGATTCGAAGAACGAATAAACCATCGAGAGTCCGTCACTGAGCACGTCGGTCAGCGCCACCGCAAGGAGCGCCCCGGTCCCGCGCCCATTGATGGTGCTGTCGGGGCCGCGCCGACGGTACTCGACAATGCGCGTCTCGACATGGCTGTCCTCGACCATCATGGCGTAATCGAGCACTGTCATGTCGGCCATGCCGCCGTCGCGGTGCCGGCTGTCGAGATAGGCGCGGAAAACCGAATATTGCTCGGAGGTCGGCACCCCGACCCGCATCTCTCCCACGATGTCCCGGTTGCGGTCCAGGACGCGCCGCATGCTGCGTGAGGGCCTGAAATCCTCCACCACCACCCGCACCGAGACGCAGGCCCGGCAGGCCTCGCAGGCCGGCCGGTAGGCGATCGATTGGCTGCGGCGGAATCCGCCATGGGTCAGCAGATCATTGAGCTCGGCCGCCCGCTCGCCGACCAGATGGGTGAAGACCTTGCGCTCCTCATGACCCGGCAGATAGGGGCAGGGGGACGGCGCCGTGAGATAGAATTGCGGGGTATTGCGCGAGTGCTGGGTCACGGATCGATCTTTACCGCTGGGCCGCCGACGCCGTCACCGTCGGCCTTGTCGTCCGCCAGTCTAGAGCGGTTTCACATGGGCTGGAAACAGAAACCGCTCTGTCGTCTGGCATCGGCTGGGCCGCCCTGGACCGCCGGCTAGACCGCCGGGCGGGCCATGCGCAGGGCCTGGGCGCGGACCGGATTGTTGATGACCACCGTGCCGATCAGAATGTCGTGCAGCAAGCGCTGACGCTGGTTGAGCAGGCCGACCAGCAGCACCAGCGGCGTCAAGATCGAGACCGTGATCCAGAACACGATCGCATGAACGGCGCCCAAGACGAAATAGGCCGGTGCGCCGTACCACGTGCGCATTTCTAGGTCCATGATCCGCATCCCGATGGTGGCCGAAGCCGGGCTGCCCAGGGTGCCGCCGCAATAGACCAGCGCCCAGACGATCGTGCCCGGATACAGGAGCCAAAACAGCGCCCAGCCGAGCAGGAACGTCACCAGCCCGAGGAAAAAGATGAATACCGCGGCAAATGCGATTGGGAGCATGATAATAACGATGTCTATGGCGAAAGCGATCAACCGCCGCGCCAATACGCCCTTGAACAGCTCGGGGTTGGCGGCAGGATCATAGGCGTGCGGCTTGAGATCGATCGACACGCCGATCCCTCTCGATGCGCTGTCGGTCATGGCGAAGCTTCCTTCCTCGATGGCATGGGGGAGATGGAGAACGTACCGCCCGTACGCAAGAGGGCCGCGACCGGCCATTCTCGACGCCTGCGCGATGAAGAGGAGCTTGAGCCATGACGGTAACATTGGCCGACATCGAGGCGGCACGCCGCACCATCGCGGGTCATGTGCTGCACACGCCGATGTTGCCGGCGCCCAAGCTTTCGGCGCTCACCGGCGCCTCCGTCCTGGTCAAGTACGAGAACCTGCAGGTGACGAACTCGTTCAAGGAGCGTGGCGCGCTCAACAAGCTGTCGTCGCTTTCAGCGTCCCAACGCGGGCGCGGCGTCATTGCCATGTCGGCCGGCAACCATGCGCAAGCGCTCGCCTATCACGCGGCACGGCTGGGCATTCCGGCCACGATCGTCATGCCGGTCACGACCCCGTTCGTCAAAGTCGAGGCGACGCGGGCCCATGGCGCCCAGGTCCTGCTCGATGGTGAGACCCTCACCGAAGCGCAGGCGCGTGCGGAAGCGATCGCGCGCGAGAGCGGCCTGACCTTGGTCCATCCCTACGACGATGCGCTGGTGATCGCCGGGCAGGGCACCATCGCGCTCGAAATGCTCGAGGAAGCTCCCGATCTCGAAATGCTGGTCATTCCGGTCGGCGGTGGCGGCCTGATCGCCGGCAATGCGGTGGCGGCACGGTCGCTCGCCCCTTCGATCGAGATCATCGGGGCCGAAGCCGCGCTCTACCCCTCGGTCTGGAATGCCTTGCACGGGGAGGAGCGTCCTTGCGGCGGCCCCACGCTCGCCGAAGGCATCGCCGTGAAGAATGTCGGCGCATTGACCTATCCCATCGTCAAGGAGTTCGTCGCCGAGCTCGTGCTGGTCGACGAGGTGCATATCGAGCGCGCGGTCAATGCCTATCTCACATTGCAGAAAACGATGGCCGAAGGGGCCGGTGCCGCGGGGCTCGCCGCCATGCTGGCCAAGCCCGAGCGATTCCGCGGCCGCAAGGTCGGTTTGATCCTGTGCGGAGGCAATATCGACCCGCGCATCCTGGCCTCCGTCATGGTGCGTGAGCTCAAGCGCGAAGACCGTATCGTCTCCTTTCGCCTCGCCATACCCGACCGTCCGGGCGTGCTCGGGCAGATCGCCACCCGTCTCGGCGAGCTCGGGACCAACATTCTCGAGGTCGACCACCGTCGACTCTTTCTCGATGTCCCCGCCAAGGGCGCCAAGCTCGACGTCACGGTCGAGACCCGCGATCGCGCCCATGCCGAAACCGTCCTGCGGGCGCTCGCCGCCGACGGCCTGGCGCCGGCGCGGATCGAGATGGCCACCGCCATGGAATGAGGGGGGCGGTTTCCCCAGCAACCTCGCGGGGCCGGCCTCGGAAGCGCTTCCGGTTTGCGTCCGCTATCGACATGATCACGGCAGGTCGGCGAATCAGCGCCAGGAGCGGGCCTTGCGCGAGAAGGAACTTCGCATCGCACTCGTCTGTTCTGGCGGCGTTTCGCTCGCCGTCTACATGCATGGAATGACCAAGGAGATCCTGAAGCTCGTGCGCGCCTCCAGCGCCCTGCACAGGATCGCCGACCGCGCGGCACGCGCCAAGGCCGTGTTCCCCGATCAAGCCGGGCGGGACGGCCAGGAATACGACACCGAGTCGGTCTATTTCGAGCTGTTACGCGATATCGGTCGCGTGCTGGAGCTGCGCGTCGTCGTCGATGTCATCGCAGGGGCTTCGGCTGGCGGCATCAACGGCACGATGCTGGCACGCGCGCTCAGTCACGACCTGCCGATGGGACCGTTGCGCGATCTGTGGCTCGAGAACGCCGATATCTCCGTTCTGCTGGCGCCCGACGCGCGGGCCGGGAGCTGGAGCAAATGGTTCATCAAGCCGTTGATTTGGGCGGCGGCGGCGACCGGCATGCTGCACGCGGTCAAGGATTCGGAGGTGCGCCAGAAACTGTCCCTGTTCGTGCGATCGCGTTGGTTCAAGCCGCCGCTCGACGGGCCGCTCATGGCCGCCTTGATGTACGACGCGGTCACCTCGATGGGACCCGAGCGCGCCGGAGCGTCGCTGCTGCCGTCCGGCCACAGCTTGGACCTGTTCGTGACGCTCACCGACTACTACGGCTATCGGCAGCTCGTCCAAATTCACGATCCTCCGCTCATTCACGAGCTGGAGCATCATCACGTGCTCCGCTTCACCTATCGACGCCGGCCGAACGGCGAGGTCGAGACCGATTTCGGCCTGGACAACGCGCCGGGCCTCGCCTTTGCGGCGCGGGCGACATCATCCTTTCCGGGCGCTTTTCCGCCGGCGCAGATCGTGGAAATGGACGACCTGCTGGCGCAACGACAGGCCACCTGGCCGCGGCGCGCGGAGTTCATCGCCAGAGAGTTCGAGCAGCACCTGCAGGCCGACGTCGATCCGACCACAGCCTCCTTCATCGACGGCGCGGTCCTCAACAACCGGCCCTTCCAGATCGCGATCTCGGCGATTCACGGCCGATCGGCCTATCGTCAGGTCGATCGCCGGCTGGTCTATATCGAGCCGCATCCCGCATCGCCGGTCACGCCGGCGAATCGCGACGTTCCGGGTTTCTTTTCGACATTGCGCGGAGCGATGTCGGACATTCCGAGCTCCCAGCCGGTAACCGACGAGCTGAGCTGGATCCTCGATTTCAACGAGCGGGTGCGGCGGCTGCGGGCGATTATCGACAGCGCCCGCCCGCATGTCAGCGAATTGGTCACCAAGGTCGTCACCGCAAGCTTCGATCGGTCCATCTCGACGCACGAGCTTCGCGCCTGGCGCGAGCAGGTCAACTCCCAGGTCGTCCGCGATGCCGGCTTTGCCTACCAGGCCTATGTGCGGCTCAAGCTCGCCTCGGTGCGCGAATTCGGTTCCCAATTGATCGTGAAGCTGCGCGGCGCGCCGGCCCAATCGCCGCTGGCGCGCGTGGTCGCCGAGATCATCGACGCCTGGGCGGTCGCCAAGGGGATCGTTTACGAGCGGATCGACAGCGCGGCGTTGGAGTTCGAGACCGCGACCGCCGAGCATTTTCCCGCCTGGGTGAGCTACCTCCTGGCATTCGACGTGAAGTACCGCGAACGGCGCCTGCACTTCCTGATCGAGGGTCAGAATCGGTTGTACGGGCTGCTCGATCAGGAGCGCTTCAGCGGTCTCAATCCCCAGGTGGTCGATCGGCTGAAGCGGGAATTCTACCTGCGGCTCGATGCCTTGCGTCGTAAGGAGGCCCCCTCCAATTACAGCCAAGAGGTGCGTGACCTCATCGCGGACATCTTTCCGGCCGCTCCATCGGCCAGCGAGGTCAGGAACCTGCACGCCTACGCGACCGCGTTCGTCGAGAAGCATGTCGAGAAGATCGACCGCCTGATCGCGAAGCTCGCCGCCGAGATCGACCTCAATGCGAGCACGCGCGACCTCGACGATCTCTTGGCCGCGCTCGATCCGAACGATTGGCACCCGGATGCGCGGCGCGAAGTCCTGATCAATTATTTGGGCTTTCCGTTCTGGGACGTGTTGGCCCTGCCGGTGACCAGCGGGCGCGAGATGGGCGAGCTCAACGAAATCCTGGTGGACCGCATCAGCCCACAGGACGTGAAAACGCTGACCGGCTTTCAGGGGATCGAAAGCTTGCGCGGCATCGGCTTCGGCCACTTCGCGGCCTTCTTCTCGCGGGCCTACCGCGAGAATGATTATCTACTCGGTCGATTGCACGCCGCAGATCGGCTTATCGAGATCGTTTGTGACTCGGCCGGCATGGATTCCACCCCGAATCAATTCAACAAGGTCGCGTTCAAGAAGAGCATCTTCAGCAAGATACTCGATTCGGAGGCGACGCATCTTCGCCACAGCAAAGAGCTGATCGAAGCGCTGCGCCGCTGCATCGCCGCGATCGAGGTCTGAGGCTACGCCTCGGATTGGCCGGCACGCAACGGCAGCAAAATGTTCACGCCCGCAGGCGCGAGATCAACCGTTGCGCATTGTCGCTTTCAACCGACTTGAGGTCGTCTGCCGACAATCCGATCTTGCCCAGGTCGGATACGTTCTCGGTGACCGATACATACGGATAATCGGTGCCGAACAAGACTTGAGAGATCGGTACATATTTGAGCAGAGCCGCCATATTGGGGGCATAGGCCGCATTGGCGGTCTCGTAGTGCAGACGCTTGAGCTCGAAATCGATGCCGTCCGGCAGGGAATCCGCATTGGTCTTCTGGATTTTGACGAGCGAGTTGATGCGACCGGCGAGCATCGGCACCGCGCCCCCCGCATGGGAAAAGATCCAGCGGATATCCCGCGTCCGCGTGAACGTGGCGCTGAACAACAGGCTCATCACCGCCCGATTGGTGTCTTGCGGATATTCGATGAACGAGGCCGGCACATTGGGCATCAGACTGCCGCAACATTGCGGTGCGAGCGGGTGGACATATACGACCGCTTTGCGGCGATTGAGCTCGTCCATGACCGGCTTAAAATCCGGATGTCCCAGCCATTTGTCGCCGTAGCTGGTATTGAGCCCGATGCCGTCGGCCTTGAGCTCGTCGAGCGCATATTCGATTTCCTTCAGTGTGCTTTCGACGTCGGGCATCGGCACGAATGCAAACAAGCCGAAGCGCCCGGGGTGGTCCTTCTTGGCCTCGACCACGTATTCGTTGACCACGCGCGCCAGGTGACGTGACTGCTCGCCATTGAGGTCCGGGATGTTCAGGCCTGACGGCAGCGACAGGATCGCGGTTGCGACGCCGCCGCGATCCATCTGGTCAAGGGTCGCTTCCAGTTTCCAGTTTTGCACCACCGGGATGTTGCGAACGCCCGCCTTCTGCCAGGCATCCAGCAAGAACTGCGGGAAGAAATGATGATGCACGTCGATCCGATGCGGCCGCGGAGACGGCGCCGGAGATGCAGCCTGAGCCCAAACCGTCGGCGCCCGCAGCGCCGTCGAGGCGCCGAGCGCCGCCAAAGACTTGAGGACGAAACGGCGCGCGCTGCAGCCGCACAAGGCCGGGTCGCACCCGTGACTGGCTCCGGCGGAGCTGCGATCGATCGGGTCGCACCTCATGCACGTCTTCTCCCAAGGGCCCGTCTCGTCCGTCGCGGCTCAGCTGAGCTTCTCGGCCACGCGCGGCGCGAAATACGTGAGAACGCCGCAGGCGCCGGCGCGCTTGAAAGCGATCAGGCTTTCCATCATCGCCCGCTCCCCATCAAGCCAGCCGTTCTGAGCTGCCGCCATGATCATCGCGTATTCGCCGGACACTTGATAGGCGAAGGTCGGCATGCCGAACGTGTCTTTGATGCGGCGCAGCACATCCAGATAGGGCATTCCGGGCTTTACCATGACCATGTCGGCGCCTTCGGCGATGTCGAGCTCGACCTCGCGCAACGCCTCGTCCGAGTTGGCCGCATCCATCTGATAGGTGCGCTTGTCGCCGACGAGGGTCGCATTCGAGCCGACCGCGTCCCGGAACGGGCCGTAAAATGCCGACGCGTATTTGGCCGCGTAGGCCATGATCGATACATCCGTGAACGAAGCCCGATCGAGCGCATTGCGGATGGCGCCGATCCGGCCGTCCATCATGTCGGAGGGGGCGATGATGTCGGCGCCGGCCTCGGCCTCGACCAAGGCCTGTTTCACCAGCATCTCGACCGTCTCGTCGTTGGCGATCACGCCGTCGCGCAGGAGACCGTCATGGCCGTGGCTGGTATAGGGATCGAGCGCGACGTCACAGAGGATGCCGATCTCCGGCACCGCCTTCTTGATCGCGCGCACCGCGCGGCACACCAAATTTTCAGGATTGAGCGCCTCGGTCCCGTCGTGATCGCGCAAGTCGGGATCCGTATAGGGAAACAGCGCCAGGCAAGGAATCTCGAGCTTCGCGGCGCGTTCGGCCGCACGCACCGCTTGGTCGATCGAGAGCCGCTCGACGCCCGGCATGGAGGCGATGGCCCCGATTGTGGTGTCCGCCACGAACAGCGGCCAGATCAGGTCGTCCACAGTCAGCACGTTTTCCCGCAACAGGCGACGCGTCCAGTCGGCCTTGCGGTTACGGCGTGGGCGGACGGCGAGATCGAGCCGGAACTCCGCCGCGGCGGGCGCGGTCGCCGCCATGGGGCTGATCCGGGCTTTCGCCTCAAGCGGATGACCGTATTTGATAGCCATGGGTGCACTCCGGGCGGACGGAGCTCCTATTTAGCGGTTCCCGGACGGCGTTGCCACTGGCTCTCCGGCGGCCTGGCGCTCCAACCGATGCGTTGACGGACTTCGCGCGGCCCTCTAACGATCCCGGCAGCGATCGACCCCGATGCCGGCCTTGCGGTACCAGCCGCCAGGTGCCTGCAACCGATGGATGGTAAATCGCCCACATGGCGTCCGAGTCCGCCCGCCCTGAAATCCTGTTCGATCGCCGCGGCGTCGCCGGGATCGTCATTCTCAATCGCCCGCAGGCCCTCAATGCCGTGACCTTCGGCATGGTGGGCGCGCTCACGCGGCAGTTGGCGGACTGGGAAGGCGATCCTGCCGTGACCCGGGTGATCGTCACGGCCGCCGGCGAGCGCGCCTTCTCGGCCGGTGGCGACCTGCGCGCGCTCTTCGATTTCGGGCGTGCCGGGCATTACCAGGCGGCGCTGACTTACTGGCGGGCCGAATACGCGCTCAATGCCCTGATCAAGCGTTATCGCAAGCCCTACGTCTCGCTCATCGATGGAATCGCCATGGGTGGCGGCGTCGGCATCTCGGTCCATGGCTCGCACCGGGTGGCGGGCGACGGCTTTATGTTCGCCATGCCGGAGGTCGGGATCGGCTTCATCCCCGACGTTGGCGCGACCTGGTTCCTGCCGCGCCTGCCTGGATTGCTTGGCCTTTATTGCGCCCTGACCGGGGAACGGCTCGGACCCGCCGATGGAGTAGCATCCGGCTTAGCCACGCATCGCGTCGCCTCGGGAAGGTTCCCCGACCTGCTTGCGGGGCTCTGCGGCAACGGGTCCGTCGACGCATTGCTCGGCGCGTTCGCCGAGCCGGCCGGGGAGGGGCCCCTGTCGGCGCGCCGGCCGGTCATCGATCGCTTGTTTGTAGGCGATACCGTCGAGGGCATCCTGGCCGCCCTCGACGCGGAGGCAACCGGCCAGGCGGGGAACGCCGCGTTCGCCGGTGCGGCCGCGGCCGCGATCCGGTTGAAGTCTCCGACCAGCCTCAAGATCACGCTGGCGCAATTGCGGCGGGGTCGGAATCTTGATTTCGCCGAGTGCATGCGCACTGAATTCCGCATAGTCTCGCGTTTGCTGCTCGGGCATGATCTTTACGAAGGGATACGATCGGTGATCATCGACAAGGATCAGGCGCCGCATTGGCAGCCATCCTCACTCGAAGCGGTCAGCGGAGCCGACGTCGAGCGGTATTTCGAACCGCAGACCGACGAGCTCGCCTTACCGGATGAGCTCGCCTTGTCATGAGCGAACCGGCCATCGAAGAGAATCCGCGGGTTCTCGAACCGGTCCATGCCGGCCAAAGCGAGGCGGGCGGCGAGATATGGGCCACGCGGCTGGTATTGTTCCTGCGCCTGATGGCGGCCGTCGCTCTCGTCAAGGGACTGTATTATTGGGCCATCGTATGCGGCGTCGGCGCACCGTCGCCGCAGGGCTTCGATTCCTACGCAATGCCCTTTCAGTCCGCGACCGTGTTCTTTGCGGTGATCGACCTGGTCGCCGCCGTGGGATTGTGGCTCGCGGCACCCTGGGGCGCGGTGGTATGGCTCACCTCGGTCATTTCCATGGCGGCGGTCGAGGCGCTGTTTCCACAAGTTTACGGCGGACGCGTATGGGTCATCCTCGTCGAGCTGGCGCTGCTCGGCGTCTATCTGCTGCTCGCGCTCTTCGCCGCGCGCGAACACACGTCCTGACGGCGCCCTAAGCAAACCTGATCGAGTTGGTAGGTACCATGGTCATCGATTTCCAGCAGCATTACACGCCCCCCGAACTCCTGAAGGAGAGCGGCGCCGTTTCGGCTCGGCTCGACCAGAACGGCAATCCCAACTATCTGCTCAATCCGCTGCTGGCCGATCTCAACGCCCATATCCGAATGATGGATCACGCCGGCATCGATGCGGGCGTCCTCTCCTGCGGCTCCGGCTTCGATCAGCCGGACCTTCCGGTCTGCCGCCTGATCAACGATCGGATCAGGCAGGCGGTCGACGATCATCCGGGGCGTTTCATCGGGCTGGCGCACGTCCCGGCATTGAAACCTCTCGAGGCGGAGAGGGAGTTGAAGCGCTGCGCCGTCGATCTCGGCTTTCCGGGCGTGGTCATTGCGTCTGAGCTGCAGGGTCAGGCGCTCGATGCGGAGAGCTTGCGTCCCTTCTGGCGGGCGGCGACCGATCTCGGCCTCTATGTCTTCATCCATCCGTTGCCGCAGGTTATTGGCTGGGCGCACATGGACGCGGACGATCTGGGACGGATGCTGGGATGGCAATTCTCCCTGATGGTCGCAGCGGTCCGCATGATCAACAGCGGCTTGTTGGACGAGCTGCCGACATTGAAAGTCCAGTTCTCCCACTTTGCCGCCGGCCTCGGCCGCTATCTCGGGCGCATTCGCGGATTTCAGCAGCGTGAAAAATGGGGCACGGCTGCGATCGCGCACCACAACCGGCGTCCCCGCCTGTCCTTCGATCACTACCTCGAGCATCGATTGTTCTACGATTGCGCCGGCTGGGCCGGGCCCGACCATGCGGCCGAATGGGGCGCGGAATGGGTGCGGTTCGGTCTGCAGGAGGTGGCCTTGTCGCAAACGCTGTTCGCGACCGACTATCCACAAGCGGTGCGCGATCCAGACGAAGTCGCGGCCTATGTGGCGGCGGTGCGCGCGCTTGGGCCCAATGCCCGCGCCGTGGTCGACGGCATCGCGGCCGAGCGCCTGGTTCCCGATCTTTCGCAGCGTCTCGGCAAACGCGCGACCTGAGCCGGAGGCGACATGGCCGAAATCGGTTTTATCGGACTCGGCAATATGGGTCTGCCGATGGCCCAGAACCTGATCAAGGCGGGGCACCCGGTCTGCGGCTACGATGTCAGCGCGGCCGCTCTCGACGCGTTCTCGGCGGCGGGAGGGATCGCGGTGCGCTCTCTCGACGTGGCCTCCATGGGAGTCGACCTCATCATCACTATGCTGCCGGCGCGCGAGCAGGTGCGCGAGGTCTATCTCGGCCAGGGCGGAGTGCTCGCTTCCGCCGCGCCCGGCACGCTGCTCATCGATTGCTCGACTGTCGACGTGGAAACCGCGCGCGCCGTGTCCGCCGCCGCCAAGGTCAACGAGCTCGAGATGCTCGATGCGCCGGTCTCGGGCGGCGTTGCCGGAGCGCAAGCGGCTACGCTGACCTTCATGGTCGGCGGAACCGACCAGGCGTTCGAGCGCGCAAGGCCGATGCTTGGAGCGATGGGCAAGATCATCGTGCAGGCCGGCGCCGCCGGCAGCGGTCAGGCAGCGAAGATTTGCAACAATATGATTCTGGGGATTTCGATGATCGCGGTGTGCGAGGCATTTGTCCTCGCCGAAAAGCTTGGGCTTGATGCGCACAAGCTTTTCGAGATCTCGTCTCAATCATCCGGCCAATGCTGGTCGCTGACGAGCTACTGCCCGATGCCCGGAATGGTGCCGACATCGCCCGCCAACTTCGACTATCAGCCGGGCTTCACGGCGGCCATGATGTTGAAGGACTTGAAGCTGGCGCAGGATGCCGCGCGCCTGACCCGCGCGGTCGCGCCACTCGGCGCCGGTGCCGCCGCGGTCTATCAACGCTTCGTTGAGGATAGCGGCGGGGCCTTGGATTTCTCAGGCATCATTCGCTTCCTGCGCGGCGGGTGAGGGAGTAACCTGGTACTGCGACGAATTTTTCCGCCAACCCGCAATTGTGGCGGTCCGATCGTGGTCAACGGGAGCCGCCAAGACGGCGGGATGGGAAGCCAAAGGCCCGAACCTGGAAGAAACCGCCCGGATCCATGCGTGTCGGCAGGAATGATCGTGAACGGGGCGTTACGGCATTGCCTCAAATCGACGGTTCAATTGACGAGTCACCGCGGCAAATAAACGATCTTTTTATTGTGTTGTTTAAGCGGATTTTAGACCCTCGCCTTTAGGTTGGCATGAGAGCGGGGAACAGGGCCTCGTTACTTATAACAAAGTTACAGGAAGGCGTCATGATGAAAGCCGTTGCAAAGACGGTTGAACCGGTCGATCGCGAATCGCGATTCGAACACATCCGTCCGCTTTATCTCGAAGCCTTGACACTCGTGGAGCGACTGCACCGTCGGCTCCTCGACGTCATCAAGGACGAATTCGATCGCCGCAGCCGAGCTGACATCAATTCCGTGCAGGCGCTGCTGCTGTACAATATCGGAGAAAAGGAGTTGACCGCGGGCGAGCTGCGTACCCGCGGCTACTACCTAGGCTCCAACGTCTCCTACAATCTGAAGAAGCTCGTCGAGATGGGCTTTCTCGACCATCAACGTTCGCGGGTCGATCGCCGCTCGGTGCGCATCAAGCTTACCGAGAAGGGCGGCGAGGTGCGTGACATCGTCGATGCGCTCTATCAGAAGCACGTGCGCACGGTCGAGCAGGTCGGCGGCATCAGTTCCGAAGAGTTCTCGACCCTCAACAAGTCGCTGCACCGGCTCGAGCGGTTCTGGACCGATCAGATTCTCTATCGCCTCTAAGCGACGGAGCAGTTTTCAGGAAGAGCCTGTCCCGGACTCGATCCGGGACGGAGGCCGGTTTCCGGCCATGACACCAACAAATAGAGCGGACCCCGTTTCCCTCGAAATGGACAGCGCTCCAGAATGGATGGATACTCGCCCCGGCACCCGCCGGGGCGTTTTGCTATGTGGAACCGCGATTGACCAGCACGCGTTCCGCCATCGACTGCGACGTACATCCGGCGGCGCCCACAAGAAACACGAGCTGTGAATGCGAGGAGGATCGCCCATGCAGGACGTCATCGATCTCACGGTCACGCCGCTCGCGCGCGCCTGCGGTGCGGAGATCCGCGGGGTTGATCTGACCCAGGAGCTCTCCGAGCGGACCGTGCGGGCGATCAAGCAGGCCTGGGCGGAGCATCTCGTCTTGGTTTTCCGAGGGCAGAACATCACCCAGGACCAACAGCTGCGATTTGCCTCCTATTTTGGAGAGCTCGGCGACCGCAAGCAGGCCCCCGAGCCGTTGCGTGGCCGCACCGAGGGCATCCAGCAGGACCACAAAAAGATTCTTCTGGTCACCAATATCAAGGTCGATGGGCAGCCGATCGGCGCGTTCGGGGACGGAGAATTCTGGTTTCACATCGATTCCGGCTATACGGCGCGCCCTTACAAATACACGTTCCTGCATGCGCTCGAGTTGCCGTCCACCGGCGGCAACACCCTGTTCGGCAACATGTACAAGGCGTACGAGGCGGTGCCGGCTGCCCTCAAGGAGAAGCTCAAAGGCAGGAAGGCCCTGCACATCCATGAATACAAGCGCTCCGAGAAGGCGAACCTCTCGGCCGATATCAGCAACATTCCGCATTTCCACCACCCGGTGTTCATCACGCATCCCGATACCGGCCGCAAGACGCTGTTCGTCGACCGGCTCATGACCGCGCGCATCGAAGGGTTCGCCCCTGATGAGAGCGATGCGATCCTGGAGCAGCTCTACGCAATCGGCGAGCGGACCGAATTCATTTTTGAGCACGTTTGGAAGCTGGGCGATTTTCTGATGTGGGACAACCGGTGCACGATCCACGCACGGACCGACTTTCCGAAAGGAGAGCGCCGCCTGCTTCGTCGCTGCACCATCGAGGGCGACCCCCTTCGCGAGTAGCGGATCGGAGGCAGACATTCGGAGACGGACGTTTGGAAACAGGCATTTGGAGACCGACATGGCGAGCACAGGACTGCCGGTATTCGACGAATTCGTCACGCAATTGCGGGCGATCTGGGAAGCGCAGAGCGACAACCAAAGCCGCATGGAAGCCGCGCAGCCGCTGCTCGAACGGCTGGTGAAGGACCCTGGCCTCAAGGCCCATTCGGCGCGCTGGCCCTCCACGGAGGGTTACAAGAACCTGCTGCTCTACGTCGATCCGCAGCACCATTTCGTCATCAACGCCGTCGTGCGCATGCCGGGGCGGGTGGGGGGTGTGCACGACCATGCGGATGCGTGGGTGCTCTACGGCGTGCTCGACGGCTCGGAGAGCCTCGAGCGCTACGAGCGGATCGATGACGGCAGCCGCGCCGGCCATGCCGAGGTCCGGCTCGCCTCCGTCACCACGGGCACGCAAGGCAAGGTCGATCTGGTGGCGCCTCACGCCATCCATGCGGAGCAGGGCGGTCCCACCCGTTCGGTGGCGATCATCGTGCGCAGTCAGCGCCTGGGCCAAGGTACGATCCTGCAGCGCACCTACGACCCCAAGGCAAGAACGGTCATCGAGCGTTTCGGCCCGACCCAAGTTCCCTATGCGCTGGTCGCGTGATGCCGCGATCCGGGCCCGGACGTGGCCGGCAACCAGGGACGCAAACCATGATGGCAGAGGCTGATGACGGCACCCCGGCGGGCGGGGTGTATTTCGAGTTCACGCCGATCGGCACTTCGGTCAAGGTCGCCGCCATCGACGCGGCCACCGGCGTCGAGGTCAGCGTGATCGGTCCCGCCCGCGCGTCGCAGGCCGACCTGCAACAGCTGGCTCTGCAGAAGCTCAAGGCCCGCCTCAAAGCCGGCCGGTAACCCCCAGATGTTGCGGCTTTCCGCCACGGCACGCCAAAGGCTTGGCGGTCCACGCCCGATATGCTATCGGCCATCGTTCCGCGAAATCGACCGCAAATGCGAGACTTGGCGTGCAGGGCTTGCCTGCCGGCCCCTGTTTCCAGGGGCAAACCCGATGAGGCTGTGAGATCACGATGTCGGCCGGCGAACCATCCGCAACCACCATCCGGGCAGCGTCCATATTCTCGGCTCCGCTGGCGGAAACCGATCCGCAACTTGCCGAGGTGCTCCGGCTCGAGTTCGGCCGCCAGCGCGACGATATCGAGCTGATCGCTTCGGAGAACTACGTCAGTCGCGCCGTGCTCGAAGCGCAGGGTTCCGTCCTCACCAACAAGTATGCCGAAGGCCTGCCTGGGCGGCGCTACTATGGCGGCTGCCAGTTCGTCGACATGGCGGAAACTCTGGCCATTGAACGGGTTACGAAGCTTTTCGGATGTCGCTTCGCAAACGTTCAGGCCCATTCCGGCGCGTCCGCCAATGTCGCGGCCTTCATGGCCCTGATGCAGCCCGGCGATACCTTCATGGGGTTGAGCCTGGCTGCCGGCGGCCATCTCACCCACGGCTCGCCGGTGAACATGTCCGGCCGATGGTTCAAGCCGGTGCCCTACGGGGTGCGGCCCGACGACCACCGTATCGACTATGAGCAAGTGCAGAAGCTTGCCCAGGAGCATCGACCGAAGGTGATCGTCACCGGCGGCTCGGCCTATCCGCGCATCATCGACTTTCGCCGCTTCCGGCAGATCGCGGACGAGGTCGGAGCCTACCTCATGGTCGACATGGCGCACTTCGCAGGTCTGGTCGCCGGCGGCGCGCATCCGAGCCCGTTTCCGCACGCCCATGTGGTCACCTCGACCACCCACAAGACGTTGCGCGGGCCGCGCGGCGGCTTCATCCTCACCGATGACGAGGGGCTGGCCAAGAAGATCAACTCGGCAATCTTTCCCGGCCTGCAAGGCGGCCCCTTGATGCATGTGATCGCCGCCAAGGCGGCGGCGTTCGGCGAAGCCTTGCTTCCGACCTTCAAGCTTTACGCCAAGAACATCGTCGAGAACGCCACCGCGTTGGCAGAATCGATGAAGTCAAGCGGGTTCGACATCGTCTCCGGCGGCACCGATACCCACCTGATGCTGGTCGATATGCGCCCCAAGCGGCTCACCGGCAAAGTGGCGGAGGCGGCACTGGGGCGCGCCCGCATCACCTGCAACAAGAACGGCATCCCGTTCGATCCCGAGAAGCCGACCGTGACCTCGGGGATCCGGCTCGGGACACCGGCCTGCACGACGCGAGGATTCGGCGTTGCCGAGTTCCGCCAAGTGGGCGCGCTGATCGCCGAAGTGCTGGGCGTGCTCTCGCAGAAGGGCGCTGAAGAGGATTCGCTGGTCGAGGCCGCGGTGCGGGAGCGAGTGCAGGCGCTGGTCCACCGGTTTCCGATCTATCCAGGTTAGGGTCCGAACATGCGCTGTCCGAACTGCGCGAGCCTCGACACGCAAGTCAAGGATTCCAGGCCGACCGAGGACTCCTCCGTCATCCGCCGCCGGCGTGTATGCCTGGCCTGCAATTTTCGTTTCACCACGTTCGAGCGCGTGCAATTGCGCGAGCTCGTGGTGATCAAGCGCAACGGCCGGCGCGTGCCGTTCGACCGCGACAAGCTCTTGCGCTCTGTGCAGATCGCACTGCGCAAGCGGCCGGTCGAGCCCGAGCGCATCGACGAGGCCGTATCCAAGATGGTGCGCGAGCTCGAAAGCCAGGGCGAGAGCGAAATCACCTCGGAGACCATCGGCGAAATGGTGATGGAGCATCTGCGCGCCCTCGACGATGTGGCCTATGTTCGTTTCGCATCGGTCTACCGAAACTTTCGCGAAGCCAAGGATTTCGAGGCCGTGCTCGGGGAATTGTCAGGCGACGAGGATGGAAAGCCGCCGGCAGCTGCGCGGAAATGAATGTCGGCGCGGCGATGGCCGGCAGCAAACCGGGCGACGACCTTCACTTCATGGCGCTCGCTTTGGCGCTTGGCCGGCGCGGGCTCGGCCGCACTTGGCCCAACCCCTCCGTCGGAGCCGTGGTGGTGCGCCGCGAGCCTGATGGTCCGGTGATCGTCGGGCGCGGCTGGACGATGCCCCGCGGCCGCCCCCATGCCGAGACCCAGGCGCTCGAACGCGCCGGCGGCGCGGCCCGCGGTGCCACCCTCTACGTCACGCTGGAACCTTGCTCTCACTACGGCCAGACGCCGCCTTGCGCCGAAGCGATCATTGCGGCCGGCATCGCGCGGGTCGTGTCCGCGCTCGAGGATCCCAACCCGCAGGTTGCCGGCGAGGGCCATCGCCGCTTGGCCGCGGCCGGCATCGCGCTCAGCGTGGGGATCGGCGCTGAGGCGGCGCGGCACGCCCATGCGGGGCACATCCGGCGCATGCGCGCGGGCCGTCCGCACGTCACCCTCAAGCTCGCCGTCTCCGCCGACGGCAAAGCCGGCCTCGCCGGCCGGCGCCGGGCCCCGATCACCGGCGAGCCGGCGCGCGAACGTGTGCATCTCATGCGGGCCATGAACGATGCGGTGTTGACCGGCATCGGCACCGTGCTGGCCGACGATCCGCTGCTGACCTGCCGGCTGCCCGGCATGGCGGACCGCTCGCCGGTTCGCGTCGTGCTCGATGGCCGGCTGCGGCTGGAGCCGGGCACGCGATTGGTTGCGACGGCGCGGGAGACTCCCTTGTGGGTCGTCACCAGCGAGCGGGCGCCCGAGGACCGTGCGCAAGGGCTGCGGGCGGCCGGGGCGGAGGTCCTGAGGGTAACCGCAACCGAGGGCCGGCTCGACCTCGCGGTCGTGCTCGAGCGCCTGGCCGAGCGCGGCATCACACGGCTCATGGTCGAAGCCGGACCAATCCTCGCCGCCGCCTTGCTCAGCGCCGATCTGGTGGACGAAGCCGCATTGCTGCGCTCCAGCAAGGTGATCGGCCCGGCCGGCATCGATGCGCTCGAAGGCGTTTCGCTCGCAGCGCTCACGCAATCGCCCCGGCTCGAATTGGTCCGCACGGAGATCGCCGGCGCGGATACAATCGAATTTCTGGCCCGCCGCTGAAAACGGAGCCGAGCGGAGACCATCATGCCCTTCAGCCGCGCCAACGGTATCGACATCTGGTACGAGGTCACCGGCGAAGGACCGGCGCTCGTCTTTATTCACGCCAATCCCTTCGATCATGATCTTTGGATGTACCAGAGCGCCCATTTTTCCACATGGTTCAAGGTCGTGGGCGTCGATATCCGCGGCTATGGCCGCTCCACAAAAGTCACGACCGCCTTTTCGCTCAAGGACATGTGCGATGACGTCATCGGCGTGATGCAGGATGCGGGCATTGCGCGCGCGATTTGCGGCGGCTGCAGCGTCGGCTCCGGCATCGCAATTCTATTGGGGCTTGATCATCCCGACCGGTTCGATGCCCTCATCCTGGTCGGCGGCAACAGCGGAGCCAGCGGCCGCTACCAGCAGCGCATCGAAGGCTATCGCAACGATCTGGCGGACTATCACGTCCTGCACATGCGGGAGCTGGTCCAGCCGCAATTCGCCGACAGCCGTCTCGGGCGGCACCTGATCAATCAATTCGCGGAGCGCCAGCCGAGGCTCCTGGGCGAAGCCATCGCCAAGGTCTTCATGGCCGGCAATCACACCGATACGACCGCACGTCTGCCGACCATGAAGGTCCCGACGCTGGTGATCAACGGGGAGTTCGACCACTCGCTCCCGGCGGGACGGAAAACCGCGAGCCTCGTGCCGGGAGCGGTACACAAGATCCTGCCGGGCACCGGCCACGCTTGCTGTTTGGAGGACCCGGCCGGATTCGACGGCCTGGTCATCGATTTTCTGCACACGCGCGGGCTGATGCCCGCACTTTGACCAAAAGGCTGCCTGTCATGTTCACCGGCTTGGTAACCGATATCGGCGAGATTGTTGCGGTGCGCCAAGTCGCAGATGGGCTGCGTCGGCTCGAGGTCGCCTGCGGCTATCCGGGCGCCACGATCAGCGAAGGCGCCTCGATCGCGTGCGCGGGCGTATGTCTCACGGCGGTCGGGATCGGCGAGGCCGGCGGGCGAACCTGGTTCGCCGCCGATGCCGCAGCCGAGACCCTCAAGCTGACCACGGTCGGGCGCTGGCGCGAGGGGACACGGATCAACCTCGAACGCCCGCTTCGGCTCGGAGACGAGCTGGGCGGCCACCTCGTCGCCGGGCACGTCGACGGTGTCGCCACAGTGACGGTTCGGGACCAAATGACCGATATGGCCCGGTTGGAGCTGCGAACCCGGCACGAGCTCGCCCGCTTGATTGCAGCGAAGGGTTCGGTGGCGCTTGACGGGGTATCGCTCACCGTCAATGAGGTTGCGGGCGACACGTTTTCGGTGCTGATCATTCCGCACACGTTGAAAGTCACCACGCTCGGCCAGCTTGCGGTCGGCGAAGAGGTCAATCTCGAGGTCGATCTCATGGCTCGCTATGCGGCGCGGCTGATCGAGGCCCGGTAGCTCCCGGTCGCCGCGGTCCACCGCGGTTATTCACAGACGGACCGCGAGGATAGTGGTACGAGGGCAGGTTTGGAGGATGAGACTTTATGGCCGAACCGCGCAGAAGCGCCGCCAACGACTCCGGTGACTTCACCGGCGTGCGTATTCTCGTCGTGGAGGCGCGCTTTTACGACGATATCGCCGACGCCTTGCTGGCCGGCGCAACGCGCGCCCTCGAAGCCGCCGGCGCCGCTTTCGAACGGGTGAGCGTGCCGGGCTCGCTTGAGGTCCCCTCCGCGATCGCCATTACGCTCGACGCCGCGGAGCGCTCCGGCCGACCGTATGACGGGGTGGTCGCGCTCGGTTGCGTCATCCGGGGCGATACCATTCATTTCGAGATCGTTGCGACCCAATCGGCGCGTGCCCTCATGGATCTGTCGGTTGCCCGCCGCGTGCCGATCGGCAACGGCATCCTGACCGTCGACACCGATGCCCAGGCTTGGTCGCGCGCCCGCGCCGAAGAGGCTGACAAGGGCGGCGATGCGGCGCGCGCGGCGCTCGCCCTGGTGCGGCTCAAGCGCCGCCTTGGCCCACGTTGAACGCCATGGCACGCCCTCCGGCATCGAAGGATGGACGCAAGGCCAACCGCCGCGGCGCGGCGCGGCTCGCCGCCGTGCAGGCGCTCTACCAGATGGACATCGCCGGCACCGGCAGCACCGAAATTCTCGCCCAGTTCGAGAGCCACTGGATCGGCCGCGAGGTCGAAGGCAACCAGTATCTTCCGGCCGAGGCCGCATTCTTCCGCGAGGTCGTGAACGGCGTGGTGCGCGAGCAACGCAGCCTCGATCCTTTGATCGACGCCGTGCTGGCCGAGACTTGGCCGCTCAAGCGCATCGAGACCATCCTGCGGGCGATGCTGCGCGCGGGCGCCTATGAGCTCGGCTACCGCAGCGACGTGCCGGCGCGCGTGGTGGTGGCCGAATATGTCGATGTCGCCAATGCATTCGTGGATCGCGAGGAAACCGGCATGGTCAATGCCGTTCTCGATCAGCTCGCCCGCAAATTGCGCGCGGGGGAATTCGTAACGGCGGGGTAACCCGATGAACGAACGCGAGCCGGAATCCCAATCGGGTGAGGATCGTCTGATCGCGCGCTATTTCCGCCCGCTCGCCACCCATCCGGGCGCCCGTGCGCTCATCGACGACGCCGCGACATTCACACCGCCCGCCGGCGTCGACATCGTGCTCACCACCGACGCTCTGGTCGGCGGCGTGCATTTCTTTGCCGATGACCCCCCGGACACGATCGCCAAAAAGGCGCTGCGCGTGAATCTCTCCGATCTGGCCGCCAAAGGATCGCGGCCGGCGGGTTTCCTCCTCTCGCTCGCGCTTCCGGCCGGGATCGGCGAGGAATGGCTCGAGGCCTTCGCGCGCGGACTGGGCGCCGATGCGCAGGCCTATGGCTGCGCACTATTGGGCGGCGATACGGTCCGCACGACCGGTCCGGTGACCCTGTCCATTACCGCATTCGGAACCTTGCCGCGGGATACGATGGTCGGTCGCAGTGGGGCACGGGCCGGCGATCTCGTCGTCGTTACCGGCACGATTGGAGACGCCGCGCTCGGTCTCCTGGTCCGACGCGATCCCGAGATCGCAGAACGCTGGCAGCTCGATCCCGCGCAGCGCGATCATTTGATCGAGCGGTATTTGTTGCCGCAGCCGCGCAATGCCGTCGCCGAGGCGTTACGGCAACATGCATCGGCCGCCATGGACGTCTCCGATGGGTTGGCCGGTGACCTCGGCAAGCTGTGCGCCGCGTCAAATGTTGCGGCCGACGTCGGGATTGCGCGCGTGCCGTTGTCGGACGCTTCCAGCCAAGCAATCGCAAGCGACCCCGCGCTCATGGAAACCGCGCTCACCGGTGGCGACGACTATGAGGTGGTCGCCACGGTGCCGGCGGAAGCCAGGGATGCCTTGATGGCGGACGCCAAGGCAGCCGGCGTCGCGCTCACCGAAATCGGCATCATCCGAGCCGACCGGCCGGGCATGCATTTTCTGGATCAGGTGGGCAAGCCGCTGCTGTTCAAGAAGCCTTCGTTCAGTCATTTTTGACCGCGATCAGCGCACAGGAGACGGTCGATGGACGACAGAACGGCAGTGGCCTCGAGCAGCCTTGCGGGCACCGACCCGGAGCGGCCGGCCGCGACCGCGCTGCACCGGCGGTTTCCGACCATCGCCCATTTGCGCCAGCATGCGCGCCGCCACGTTCCCCATTTCGTCTTTGAATACACCGACGGCGGGGCCGGAACCGATACCGGCATCGCGCGCAATTGGGCGGCACTCGATGCCGTGGAGCTGGTGCCGCGTTATGGCGTCATGCCCTTACTGCCACCGATCGACCTGGAGCTGTTCGGCCGTAGATATGCCGCACCCATCGGTCTCGCGCCCATGGGAGGGCCGGCGCTGGCTTGGCCGGGCGGAGATGCCGCCATGGCGCGCGCCGCCCAGCGGGCACGCGTGCCCTACACGCTCGGAACGGTCGGCGGAATCACGATCGAAGCAGCCGCGGAGCTGGCGCCTGACGTCTTCTGGTTCCAGCTCTACCGCATGGCCAGGAACGACCACGCGATCGGGCTCGATCTGGTCCGCCGGGCGGAGGCGGCGGGCGCCCATGTGCTGGTCCTCACCATCGATGTTCCGGTCCGCACCACTCGGCCGCGCGAAGCGGCAGTCGGGCTCGGGCGCGGGCCGTTCCGGCCCGACTTGCCGATGCTGCTGGACATGCTCCGATCGCCCGCATGGCTGATGGCGCTGATGCAGCACGGCCGGCCCAAATTCGAGAATATCAAATCCTATGCGGGTGCGAATGCCAGCGGCGACGAGGTCATCCGCTTCACCCGGCAAGAGCTCGGCGGCGCCTTCACCTGGGACGAAATCGCCCGTTTCCGCGACCGCTGGCGGCGGCCCATGGTGCTCAAAGGAATTCTCCATCCGCTCGATGCCGCCAAGGCGGTCGCCATGGGCATCGAGGGCATCTGGGTATCGAACCACGGCGGCCGCCAGATCGAAGCCTTGCCGCCTGCGATCGACGTGCTGCCTGCCATTGTCGCGGAGGTGGGGAGCCGGGCCACCACCATCATGGACAGCGGCATCCGCAGCGGCACCGATATCATCCGGGCGGCGGCGCTGGGTGCGCAGGCGTGCTTCGCCGGCAAAGCCTTTCTCTGGGGCCTGGCTGCCCTGGGGGCGGCCGGGCCGGAACACGTGATCAATCTGTTGATCGCCGAGACGAGGGCCGCGCTCGGTCAAATCGGCGCCCATTCGCTCGCCGAGGCGAGGTCGGTCGCGATCCGTCATCCGGGGGCATTCGCCTTTCCACACAGTCGGGCGGGTCAATAGTGCACGATCGTGTGGGACTGAATTGAATGGCTTCGGATTTGGCAGCGCCGCTGCATATCTGATTCATACGCTTCCGAGAGCTGGCATGAAACCGATACAGAGCATGAGGTCCGCTACGGACGACACACCGTATGTCGTCCAGTACCACATGTACGATCCCCAATTGCCCGGCGTGTTTGAGAAGATCAAGCTTCTGATTCAGTCCGCGGCCGGTCCAATTCAGGTTGAGCACATAGGGAGCAGCTCCATCCCGGGCGTCGGGGGACGAAATGTGCTCGACATTGCAATTCCCGCTGCGGAGGCAAAGCAGCTGGAGATCAAACGAGCGCTCTATGAACTGGGGTTCGAAGACTCTCCTTTCCCACACTACTTGCCGTTGTTAGTTGGCGAGGTTGCGTACGAGAGCAAGACCTATCAGATCCTCTTGTACGTTGTTATGCCGAAATCGAGTGTCTTCGAGGCATGGCTCAAGTTCCGAGACTACATGCGCGGTCACCCTGAAGAGGCGTGCGCCTACGACGCCACGAAGCGCGATGCGATCGCTACAGGAAGAGTGAAGGGCGATGACTATCAACGAGCCAAGGACCCCTTTCTCTCCGCCATTTCGGCGAAGCTGCACGGTTGAGGCGAGCCCACCGCTGCATCACCCCACCAACACGTTGCTGAATTGCCACGGATCCGTTTGGTCGAGGGTTTCCGGGAACAGCACGCCGCGGCCCGCGAGCGGCGTCCAATCCGTGTACCGACCGATCACCGGGCCCAGATAGGGCCCGGTGATCGG